>Ga0126376_10002148_pt1 | contig 11069 bp, 6 predicted proteins | sample PanSoiMetPlot_15_FD_92760 | JGI IMG/M metagenome (GOLD analysis project Ga0126376, IMG submission 92760) | Tropical forest soil microbial communities from Panama - MetaG Plot_15 | ecosystem: Environmental > Terrestrial > Soil > Tropical forest > Bulk soil | place: Panama | collected 2016-02-17
AGTTGCAGCGACGACTGCACACGGCGCGAAACGTCAGGTATGGGCCGGAATTGGCGCCTATCGCATTCCGGCTGAATCGGCAGTGGAGAAGATCAACGTCGCGCGTGCTCTCGACGCAGAAGGGTTCATTCTATTCTCATACGACTTTACCGCCCGGCCCAGCGAGCTGAACCCGGACGGTGCATACTTGGAACGCATTCGGCGCGCAGTCTTTTAGTAGAATGAAAATTTTCAGGTATCTGTTGAAGATAACTTCGGAGCGGCGCACGGAGATTGCATGTATTTAAGATCTGCATGGAGCGCTTTGAAAGCTCCCGTCAATTTCGAGTATCGTTCACACCTGATAATGACGCTAATTGTTGTTGCATAAGGGATCAGACGACACTTGGCGTGCCGCCCAGTGGGACTTTACGAGGCGCGTCGTCCGAAAATCTAAACGTATATCCAGGATTTAGAAAAATCAGTTGACATTCTCGCAGGTGGGCTCGGCGGATCGTAAGTCGTCCACTTGAATTCAGCATCATTCATAAAGAGGAAAACTATGAAATTTCACCTTCGCTATGTGCGCGCTGTACTTTTTGCGGTGGCTCTGCTGGGCTTTTTCCAAGTCACCCATGCCCAGGAAATCACAGGCGTCATAACCGGTAGCGTAAAAGACGCAAATGGCGCCGGAATCGCCGGCGCAACCGTTACGTTTACTGACGCCGATAAGCAGGTTGTGGTTCGTACGGTTACCACCAATGAAGGCGGAGAGTTTAACGCTCCCAACCTCTTAGTAGGTTTTTACGACATAAGTGTCGAAGCGCCGAATTTCAAGAAGTCGCTCCTGAGTAGAGTCAAACTCGATGTGGGCCAGCGCCGAACCGTCGATCTGGTGCTGGAGGCAGGGAACATCACTGAATCTGTGTTGGTAACGTCGTCTCCGGTAGCGGTTGAGTTAACCACGCCGACGACCTCGACGGTCATCAACGGCGACCAGGTGCGTCAACTTTCAATCAACAACAGAAACTTTCTTCAGCTCGTGACTCTGGCCCCCGGCGTTACGAATGACCTTGACGACCTCGTATTCACCGGCACCAACAACCCTGACACACAAATTGTGAATAGGACGCTGATTTCCGTGAATGGCGCGCGCAGTACGCAGAACACCTTCACGGTTGACGGCGCTGACGTGACGGACCGTGGCTCGAATCTCACGATTCAGGCGTATCCGAGCGTTGACTCCATCGGTGAATTTAAGGTGCTGCGCAGTTTGTATCCTGCTGAATCGGGACGCAGCGGTGGTGGACAGGTGAACATCGTAACCCGCGCCGGTGGGGATAAGTTTCACGGCAGCGCGTTCGAATTCATTCGCAACGAGGCTTTTAACGCCAATGATTTTCAGTCCAATCGCACTCCTGCACTGGCGGCGGCGTTCGGCCGTGACGACAACGGAAAAATCCGGCGCAAACCATTCCGCTATAACAACTACGGATTCACCGTAGGCGGCCCGGTTTACGTGCCGAACTTTGGTATAGGTAACGGCGGGATCGCAAATAAACTCGCGCGAACCTTTTTCTTCTTCTCTGAAGAGCAACGTCGCGACACGCGCTATCCAACGCTTTCCACCCGCAACGCCAGCGGCGCTGTTCCCTCGGCGCAGATGAAACTGGGAATTTTTCCAATCCCGATTTGTTTGAGTGCTTCAAACGCGACAACCTGCACTCAAATTTTGCCGGCCGGAACTCCACTCTCTACCCTTACTCCTGTAAGTAACGTCGCTCAGCAGTACATCACTCAGATCTGGAACAAGGTACCGGCTCCGACTGACGCGGCCACCTTGCAACTCGATTTCCCCGACATCAACATTGCAAAGTTTCGCCAGGAGATCATCAGGGTCGATCATACCGTCAGCGATCGCTTGAGCTTCTTCTATCGTTTCGAACACGACAAGATTCCGACTCAAGACGCAGACGGAACCATCGGCGGCCGTTCCAATCTTCCTTTCGTTAACCGCACCCAGTCCGATTCGCCAGGGAAGACTCATACGGCGAACATGATTTGGACGCCGAATCCAAACATGATTTTCGAAGGTCGTTTCACTTACGGGTACGGTGCGATTTACATCAACACCGTGGGCTTGCTAGCGAAGAGCGTCTCGCCAATCGCAGTCAATCTGCCTTACGAGAGCGTCAGAGACACGGACCCGATCGTGTCGGTCTCGGGTTTCAACTCGCTTACCGGCTTCAGCAACTACATCGATCCCTCATCGAAGGGAAACGTCGCGGGTAACTTCACCTGGATTCACGGTAACCATTCGATGAAGTACGGCATCATGGTGTCACGCAACACGAAGACGGAGAACGCGCTGTCAGGAACCAATCAGGGACAATTCAGCACCTTTAGCAACACTATCGCATCGGTTACTTCGCCTGCGTGCGTACGAGCAACCGGTGTTGTTTCCAACTCGATAAATACGCTCTACCAGAATTGGGCGTGCTTCATGATGGGCAAGAACGTCACGTTCACCCAGTCAAAGCTCGACCTGGAAGTGGACATGCGACAGAAGTCGATCGAGTGGTTTGCACAGGATGAGTGGCGCGCCCGCAGCAACCTGACGTTGAGTTATGGCGTTCGCTACTCTTACTTCGGACCGCCTTATGATCGCAACGGTGTGCTTGCCAATTTCGATCCCAGCCTCTGGAGAGCTTCTGATGCGCCGATCGTTACGGGCGCCGGAAACCGTCGTGCTGGAACGGGAAATTTCTGCAACGGCATGATTGTTAATGCTCAGAATGTTCAGACCGGCCCGGCAGCGTTCAATTGCAGACCAACTGCTTCACCGTTCGGCAAGTATGTTTACCAGGCGCAGAAGCATGACTTTGCGCCTCGTATCGGCATCGCGTGGGATCCTTTCCACAAGGGCACCACCTCAGTTCGACTCGGTTACGGCATGTATCATGAACAGGTGTCGTTGAGTGCGGCCGAACTGCTTGCCTTGAATCCGCCGTTCCAGGAGACGGCAACACAACTTATAACAAGTATGGACCAGCCGATCCCGGCGGGCTCGGCAATTCCTGTGGTCGCTTCGGCGACTCCGGCATCCATCCGTGCGATTCAACCGCATTTTCTGACGCCGTACATGCAGCAATGGTCCTTTGACGTGCAGCATCAGTTCGGCAGCAAAACCATCGTTACGCTTGGTTACTACGGTTCGAAGGGAACGCACCTTAACGGCAATACCGAATACAACGATCTGCCGCCGGGTTTCGCGATTGGTACACAGTGCGCAACCGGCACAGCGGCGTTGCAGGATCCAGGTGTAACGACCACAGCGTGCATGGTTGCGGGCACTGCACTCACCGCAACTCCAACCATCTTCGATCAAATCCGGCCGTTCCGCGGTTATCGATCGATCAACGTGCTCGAGACTCGTTATAACTCGAACTACCACAGCTTGCAGGCTTATGCTCAGCATCGCTTCTCGGGCGCTTCACAATTGAACTTCGCGTATACCTGGTCGAAGAACCTGACAGACAATCAGACATCTTCGGTCAGCGCCGCGCCTCAGGATGTGAACAACATCAGGGCCGAGTACGGTCGCGCAGTGCTCGATCGCCGTCACGTAGTGAGTTTCAATTACATCTATGAGTTGCCCTTCTTCACCAAGGAGAAAGGGTTAACGCATACGGTGTTGGGAGGATGGCAACTCTCGGGTATCGGCAGTTACTACACAGGTCTGCCATTCACAGTGGCAAGCTCCAGTTACGATCCGGCCGGCATTGGATTCATTCCGGCAATCATCGCTGGTGGTCGACCGCGACTCCTCTGCGATCCGAACGCGAACGCACCACACACCGTCGATCAGTGGTTTAACGGAGCATGCTTTGTCAGGCAAACTCCTGCGGGCGCAACCGGTATACTGAATGTGCCTGGAGATGCTTCGCGAGGCGAGGTTAATGGTCCACCGACGTCGCGCCTGGATTTCACGGTGTCGAAGTTCTTCCGTTTCGGTGAGACCACTTCGATTCAATTCCGAGCGGAGGCGTTCAATGTTTTTAATCACACGAACTTCCGAAATCTGAGCACGAGCAGATCGATCGCAAACGAAGCTCTGTTTAGTTCAGTGACGAGTTTCCGTGATCCGCGAGTCCTGCAGTTTGGCTTGAAGTTCCTGTTCTAAGTTTCAAGTCAAATGTCACTCATGATGCCCGCATTGTGCTGCTACAATGCGGGCATTAACTTATGAACACTCTGCTACTGAAAAATGCGAAGGTCGTGTTGCCCGATCGAGAGATGCTGGGTACTTCTGTCGTCATTCGAGAAGGCAGGATAGTCTCGTTCGAAGCCGAGTCAGCCGCCGAAGAGATCGATCTCGCGGGTGCAACGCTGCTGCCCGGTTTTATCGACTTCCACATCCACGGCGCCGTTGGCGTCGACGTTATGGATGCGACGGCCGCAGGGTTGCTCGAGGTATCGGAATATCTCGCGTCGCAGGGAGTCACGAGTTGGGTTCCGACTTTTGTGCCTGCGAGCGATGAGAATTACGCGCACGCGATTGCCGTGATTTCGGAAGCGATGAATGGTCCAGGCGCGCGCGTGCTGGGTGTGCATTATGAAGGACCATTTGTTAACACAGCGCAGTGTGGTGCGCTGCACACCGAGTTTTTCAAGACTTACTCCGGCGCTGAGGATCTGAGCTCACTGCCGTTGCCGTCGACTGGTGTGCGAATGACCACTCTGGCGCCGGAAGTCGTAGGCGGAGTTGAGCTCGTTCGTGAGTTGAAGGCCCGCGGCTGGGTGATCTCGATCGGGCACACGCGCGCGGACGTCGGCCTCCTTGATGCGGCGTGTGAGGCTGGTGCGCATCACATGACGCACTTCATGAACGCGATGGCGCCGTTGCATCATCGCAAGCCTGGTCCGATTGCGTGGGGATTGTCGCGTGACGATGTGACGTTTGATTGCATCGCCGATGGGATTCACCTCGATCCGTTCATGCTGCGTTTGTTGTTGAAGGTTAAGGGCGCGGGGAGGGTCAGTTTGATTAGTGATGCGATTGCGGCGGCGGGAAAGGGTGACGGCGATTACCAGATCTGGGGCGAAACGATTTCCGTGAAGAACGGCCGCACTTCGAACGCATCCGGAAACATCGCCGGCTCGGTAATCAGCATGCTCGACGCGGTGCGATTGCTGCACTCACTCGGCGCTTCTTACGTCGACCTCGCGCGAATGGCATCGTTGAATCCTGCGCGCTTGTTAGGAATTGATGGCGAGTGCGGCTCCATCGCCCTCGGTAAACGCGCCGACCTCGTCGCTCTCGATAAGGACAACGTTATCCTCACAATCGTGAACGGAGAGATAGTTTCACGCAAAGGCGCAAAGTGAAGACGCGAAGGCGCAAAGTCAGACCTTCGGCTCCGGAGGTCTTCCTTTGTGCCTTCGCGTCTTCACTTTGCGCCTTTGCGTGAGAAACCCTCTCGCGATTACTGGTGCGACACGGCGAAGAACAGCACGGGCCGTGGCCTGCCTCTGAAATTGAGCGCGGCTGGTCCAAGGTATAGTCCCGGCGCAATCTCACGAATCTCATCCACGATCGAACGGATCAGGGGCGGATTCCCCGGTCCTGAGTAATCCAGCAGAAACGTCGGTTTGCCATCCAGGAACGAATTCACGAACCGCGTCTTGAACGGAAACCACTTTCGCTTCCCGAAAAAGTTTACGCGATTGATCCCGGTGCCTTCGTCGCTGGTTCCCTGAAACGATTTACCTTCCCACGGAAACGCCGTCGATGCACCGAAGGTGCGCAGCCACCATGCAATTGGACCAGTGCTCGGGCGTCGCCACGCCAACATTGCGCCGCGCGCGTGCCCGTCGAGATCCGAAATGAAGTTCGGCCGCTTCCCGCTGCGATAAAGTTCGTCCAGCTCCGCATAACTCATCCGGCGCAGTGCAGCGAGGTCCAGAATTGAAACGTCTTCAAATTCTCCGGCTATTGCGCTCATGCGTTTGTCTCCTTCCACTTCCACAATCCATAGCCGCCGATGAGTACCAAAGCGAAACCCAGCAGCACGTGGACCACGTCGTCAACATACGTCCAATGGAAATACTGAATCGGCGCGAGCCCAACCACGCTGGCCAACACCTGGTAAAGGTCTATCAAACCAAACCCGAGATTGAAGGCGCTCGCCAGCAGGTCACTGTCGGCCATAGTCACTAACAGACCGATTGCACCGAAGAATATGTGAAACAGGTTGTAGGGCGCGGCGCCGCTCATCACGCCGTATTGCTCGGGAATCACGAATCCGGCGATACCCGTCAGCATCAGCAACGGGGCGAGTATGGTGAGCGTCTTCTGGTTGAGAGTCTTATTCTCCATTGCGGGAACCGTCGTAATAGCCCGCTCGCTCGTACGCCTGGTCCACGATCTCGATGGGATGGCAAACGCGTAGCTTCATTCCTGAGAGGCACGCGCCTGCGCCGATGTGCATTTGACAGCCAGGATTGCCGGTGGCGAGTAGGGTCGCGTGTGTCTTGCGGACATGGTCCAGTTTCTCTTGCAACACTCGCTGCGACATTTCCGGCTGCATCAGGTTGTATAAACCAGCAGCGCCGCAACAGCGTTCGCTGCCGTTTAGCGCGACAAACTTATCACCGATCACCGTCCGAAGCATACGTTCGGAAGTCTCGCCGCTGTGCTGGCCGTATAAAAGATGACACGAGGTGTCGTAAGTCACGATATCTTCGACCGGGACAGGCGCGCTGCGCGTTCCTGTTGCTTCCAGTTGCTGGCTGACGTCGCGAACGCGCGCGCTAAAGCTCGCGGCGCGTGCAGCGAGGGTTTCATCGTCTGCAAAGAGATGTCCGTAAGTCGTCAGCATCGCACCGCAGCCGCCGGCATTCGTGATGATTGGAGCATCCGAGTCAAACGCTTCTATATTCTTTCGCGCCAATTCGCGTGCGCCTTCGAGATCTCCCGCATGAGCGTGCAACGCTCCGCAACAAACCTGGTCCGCTGGCGTGCTGACGTTCAAGTTGTTAGCACGCAACACTCGCTCAGTGGCCCGATTGACCCGCGCGAACAAGCCTTCACCCACGCAGCCCGCAAACAACAATACGGTCTCACCCGAAGGATCGGATTTCTTTGTAGCTTTTTGGTCGAACACTGGACGCGAACTCTCCAGCAGCGCGAGTCCAAACTCAGCCCGCGGCGAGATCAGGCGAGCGAGTCGCAGCTTCAACAGCAGCCAGGCAAGCCCGAGATCGCGAAACAAACGCGACGCAGCAAATAAGAAACGCAGCCGTCGCGGTGACACCCAGATATTACGCAGGACCAATCGCAACAACCGATTCGCGAAATCCGACTTCGGCTGCGTCTCCAGCAGCACTGCGCGACTCGCTTCCAGGAGTTGCCCGTACTCGACACCGGCCGGACAAACCTGTTCACATGCACGACAACCAAGACACCGATCGATATGCGTCGCAAACGCCGTCGCCGTACTCTCCAGCCGCTCTTCCGCCACCGCGCGCATAAGGTACAGCCGCCCGCGTGGTCCATCATTCTCATTTCCCGTAATGACGTACGTCGGACACGCTTCCAAACACAACCCGCAATGAATACACGCGAGCAGCTTGTCTTCAGCAAATACAGCCGCAGATTTTCGCGAAATAACGCGGATCTGATCTGCGTTATTCTGCGAAAATCTGCGGCTGAAATCTTCTTTAATACCCAACTGCCTGTCCATCACTGCGACGGGGGTCGGTGGCGCCGAGGCGCATGCCGGTTTTCTCTTCGATCATGATTCCTTCGGCGTCGCCAAGATAACGAAGCTTCCCGAGTGTGTGGCCGCGTGCGGTGAGCGCGCGTTGAGTGTCGCCCGACAAGCCGAAGGGCTCGCCGACGAGCTCGTCGGGCAGCCATTGATGATGGATGCGCGGTGCGTCGATCGCCTGCTGAATGTTCATGTCGTAGTCGATCACGTCGGTGATGACGCAGAGAACCGTGTTGATGATCGTTGGACCACCGGGACTGCCGACTGTGAACCAGAAACTACCGTCTTTGCGCAGCACGATTGTCGGCGTCATGGCAGACAGTGGACGTTTGCGCGGCGCGACCGCGTTTCGCTCGCCCTGGATCAGCCCATACATATTCGGCGTGCCGGGCTTGGCAGCGAAGTCGTCCATCTCATCGTTGAGCAGCATGCCCGTGCCTTTCGCGACTGCCGCAGAGCCGTAAGAGTTGTTGAGCGTGTAAGTGTTTGCCACTGCATTTCCTTCGGCATCGACGACAGTGAAGTGTGTGGTCTCTTCAGACTCATAACCTGCCGGACGCCCGGCGCGCACCTCAGCACTCGTTGAAGCGCGATCGGTGTTGATAGTCGCTCGCAGAGTGGCGGCGTACGATTTATCGAACAAACCGGCAACGGGAACTTTCACGAAATCAGCGTCGCCCATGTATTCGGCGCGATCCGCGAAAGCGCGGCGCATCGCTTCCGCCATCAGATGATAACGATCGGATGAGTTCGCCTCGATCTTTTGCAGATCGTAACCTTCGAGAATGTTGAGCATCTCGATCAGGACCGCGCCGCCGGAAGAAGGCGGCGGCATCGAGATGATCTCGTGACCCCGATAAGTCCCACGCAGCGGTGTCCGCTCTTTAGCGACGTATCCCCGCAGGTCTTCCATCGTCATCAGACCGTTATGGCGTTTCATGTCAGCAACGATCAGACTCGCGGTCTCGCCTTGGTAAAACTCATTTGGACCAGAGCGTTGCAGGCGAGCGAACGTGGCGGCGAGTTCCGGTTGCCGGAAGATTTCGCCTTCTTTGTAGAAGTTGCCGCCGCGCAAGTAAATCCTTTTCGTCTCAGGATATTTCGAAAGATACTTATCCTCTCCTTTTAATGAGCGCGCCAGCTCGTAGGTGACCGTAAAACCGTTCGTGGCGAGACGGCGCGCCGGCTCAATAAGCTGTGACCACGTGAGTTTGCCGGAGCCGTATTTCTTGAGCGCGAGCTCCATCCCGCGCACTGTTCCCGGAACACCGGCCGCACGATAACCAACGAGCGAGCCACCTTCACCTTCGATCAGATTCCCATTCTTGTCGAGATAGATGTTGCGGTTTGCCGCGGCTGGAGCCATTTCGCGATAGTCGATCGCGGTGCTCCTGCCGTCCTTCAAACGAATCATCATGAAACCACCGCCGCCGAGATTTCCTGCGGCCGGATGAGTAACGGCGAGCGCAAACGCCACCGCGATTGCTGCATCGACCGCATTTCCACCGCGTTTCATGATCTCAACGCCGACGCGTGATGCGACTTCGTTCGTCGATGCGACCATGCCGTGTCGCGCCCGCACTGGTTCACGCGGAGCAGCATGCGACACGTTGACAAATGTCAACACCCAAACCAGCAGCAGAACAATTTTGCGATCTCTTCTCATGGTTCCCATCCGTCAAAAATCCGCGTTAATCCGCGGCCAAAATATCCGGCAAAGTACCAAAAGGATCCAATTGTTTCTTGATCCTCTGCATTAGCGATTTTTCACCTGGACTTAACTGCGACTTTGATTCACCCGCGCCGATCCCCTTCCAAAGGGAAGCATCATTCATCACCACATCCGCATTCTTCAACAGCGCGCGCGCTTGTTCGATCTGAAACGCGACTCCTTTTTCATTGCCGGCGAAACGAACCAGCAGCATATCACCATCCTCGCCAGAAACGATCTCAGCAGCAACTGGAAACAACCGCGCGTCGACAATCTTCCGCAGGTCCTCAACCGTACCGCTCGCGATCACGGTCGCCTCGCATGCAGGCCGCGGTCGCAGTTTGAAGTTCACTTCAGTAATAATGCCGAGACTGCCAAAACTACCGGTGAACAGTTTGCACAGATCGTAACCAGCGACGTTCTTCACGACTCGTCCGCCCGCTTTGATCAAACTGCCATCAGCAAGCACGACTTTCATTCCGATCACAGAACCGCGCGGGCGTCCGTATCCGAATTGTTGCGGACCGCCGATGCCTGTAGCAACGACACCGCCGATGGTTGCACCGCCATCGTCAGGCGGATCGAGCGGCAACCACTGACCATTCTCGGCGAGCTTCGCGTTGAAGTCAGCCAACTTAACACCTGCCTGCGCGACAGCAATCAGATCGGCGGGCTCGTGTTCGATGATTTTGTTGAGACGCTGCGTACTGACGATGAGATCCGCCTTCGATCTAAGCCAAGTCATGCCGCCGGCTGGAAGAACACTCCAACCTTCGCGCGACGCGAGTTTCATAACGTCGGATATTTCTTCAGCAGACACAGGCGAAACGATCACGGTTCCATTCTGCGCAGAGACGTGAGCCTCGCCGACAATTTGCGGCAGAGAGTCTCGCAACAGCGGGGGCAAGCCACCACCCTTCCTGACTTGTTCTATTTCTGAGAATCCGCGGGCTTCATCCGTGTTAATCCGTGTTCCAATGGCCTTCGCCTCACCGCAACCACGCAGCAGCGGCACGATCTTTCCCGGATTACAAAGTCCCAACGGATCGAACGCCGCCCGCACACGCAACATCGCGTTCATGTCTGCATCAGAAAACACGAGTGGCAGCAACTCGCGCTTGTCCAACCCCACGCCATGCTCGCCCGTAATCGTGCCGCCGGCGCGCACGCAAACCTCCATCAACTCGCGCCCCGCCTCTTTCACTCGCCGGACTTCCTCCGGAAAACGAGAGTCAAAACAGATCAGCGGGTGCAGATTGCCGTCACCCGCGTGAAAGACATTCGCGATCTTCAACTGGTATCGCGCGGCGATGTCGTAAGCCGCGCCAAGCACTTCCGGCAGTCTCGAACGTGGCACGACTGCATCCTGGATCATCGAGTCAGGCGAGATGCGGCCGATGGCGCCAAACGCACCTTTGCGCGCGGCCCACAGCTTCTTGCGCTCCGCTTCGTCACGCGCGAACCTGCAATTGCGCGCGCCATGTTCCATGCAAATGCTCGTTACTTTTTGCGCTTCGTCGTCGAGACCGGCTTCGATGCCGTCCAGTTCGATGAGCAATGCCGCGTCTGCGTCAGGTGGCAGTCCGGCCGCGAACACGCTTGCTTCG
>Ga0126376_10002149_pt1 | contig 11066 bp, 9 predicted proteins | sample PanSoiMetPlot_15_FD_92760 | JGI IMG/M metagenome (GOLD analysis project Ga0126376, IMG submission 92760) | Tropical forest soil microbial communities from Panama - MetaG Plot_15 | ecosystem: Environmental > Terrestrial > Soil > Tropical forest > Bulk soil | place: Panama | collected 2016-02-17
ATGAGTGCCTGCGGCAGCGCGCCGCCGACCGCGAACGCCAGACCCGTGGCGACGATGGCGCCCGCGTACATCTGGCCGTCGACACCGATGTTGAAGAAGCCGCCCTGGCGGGCCAGCATCACCGCGATGCTGCCGAGCAAGAGCGGCGAGATCTTGTTGAGCGTCTGTGCCAGGCCGGCGACGCTGCCGAGCGAGCTGGACAGGATGGTCCGGAAGGCGAGCATGACGTCGCCGCCCATGGCCAGGATGAACGCCGCGCTGACCGCCGCCGCCAGCCCGACGGCCGCGATGTAGGTGAGCGCCGCCGTCGTCGGCGCGCTGTAACCGTTCACGACGCGGCCGAGGCCGCCGCCACGCCGGCCATCAAGCGTCCGATGGCATAGGGGTCGAACCGCTCCCTCGGGAGGTCGGCGACGATCGTGCCGCGGAACATCACCACGATGCGATGACAGAGCTGGGACAGCTCGTCCAGGTCCTCGGAGATCAGCAGCACGCCGCCGTCCCTCTCCGCGAAGGCCAGGCAGCGGCTCCGGACCGATTCCGTCGCGCGCGCATCGAGCCCACGCGTCGGATTGGTGGCCACGAGGAGTCGGCCGCCAACCGTCCGCGCCTGGGTCATCGCGCGCGCGACCAGGACTTTCTGGATGTTGCCGCCCGAGAGCTCTGCGGCCCGCGTGTCTTCACTCCGGGCGGCGATCGCGTAGTCGCCGATGGTCTCACGCGCGAGCGCGCGCATCCGACCCTGGTCGAGCGCGACGCGTCGGCCGAACGCGAGCGGTAGTGCGCGCTGCAGGCCGTCGCGGGGCTGGGGCCCCGCCGGCCGAGGCGCGCCTCCAATGAATGGATGCGAACCCAGCACGAGGTTTTCGGCGACCGACAGCCCCGGAAGGAGCCCGTCGGCGATCCGATCCTCCGGAATCACGACGATGCCGTCGGCGATCCGGCGCCGCACCGATTCGGAGGTTACGTCGCGCCCGCCGAACAGGATGCGGCCGCCGGCCGCGCGGCGACCGCCCGCCAGCGCTTCGGCGAGCTCGCGCTGGCCGTTGCCGGCGACGCCGGCCACGCCGACGATCTCGCGCGCTGCGACACGGAACGAGCAGCCGCTGACAACCGGTTGTCCACGCTCGCCGCGCACCGCGAGATCGCGGACCTCGAGCACGACGTGCGCGCGGCTCCCCTCACCGCTCGACGCGGCCGGCGGCGCGACGGCGCTCGCCCGCTGGAGGCGCTCGCCGATCATCAGCTCGACCAGGCCGTCCTCGTCCTGCGCGCCGCGGGGCAGCGTGGCCACGCGACGGCCGCCGCGCATGACCGTGATGCGATCGCAGTTGGCGAGAATCTCGCGGATCTTGTGCGTGATGAAGACGACCGTGAGCCCCTGTTCGGCCATCGTCCGCAAGGTCCCGAAGAGCGTGTCGACCTCTTGCGGCGTGAGCATGGTCGTCGGCTCGTCCAGGATCAGGATGTCCACGCCGCGGTAGAGCGATTTCAGGATCTCGATCTTCTGCTGGACGCCGACGGCCAGTCGCCGCACCTCGGTGTCCAGGTCGACGGCGAGCCCGAAGCGCCCCGCAACGGCCTCGACGTCCCTTCGGTGGCGCTCCGGACGCAGCCAGAGGCCCCCGCCCTCGCGACCGAGCAGCACGTTCTCCAGTGCGCTGAAGTTGGGGATGAGCTCCACGTGCTGGTGGACCATGCCGATGCCGCGGCGGAGCGCGTCGCTCGGCGCCGCGATCGAGACGTCTACGCCGTGGAGCGCGATCCGGCCGCGGTCGGCGCGGTAGAGGCCGCTCAGCACGTTCATGAGCGTGGTCTTGCCCGCGCCGTTCTCGCCGAGCAGTCCGTGGATCTCGCCGCGCGCGGCGCTAAAGTCGACCGCGTCCAGCGCCACGGTCTCACCGAAGCGCTTGACGATGTCCGACATCTGAACGCGCTCAACCATGATGGCGCGCGCGCATCCGCTACGGCGTCCGGTCGGCGACTTCGGGGATCGACTTGCCGCCGACGACCTCCTTGAAGATCGCGCGTACCTTGCCGGCCACGTCCGGCGGTACGTTGCGGATGTCCGACAGCTCCATGCCGCTGCCGGGCCGCATCTCGTAGTATCCGGTTCGCTCGCCCTTGAGGATCTTGCCGACGATCTCGTTGTAGGGCTTGTCGAAGTCGAAGCGCAGCGAGATGGTCAGGTTCTTCGGGGCGAGGTCCCACTTCTCCGTGTAGAACGTCGTGAGGAGTACCGGCTTCGGGGCCGCCTTGACGGCCTCGATCACACCGGAGAGCCCGAGGTTGACGAAGACGACGATGAAATCCGCCCCGGCGGCGATCTGGGCCTCGGCCGTCTGCCGCGCTTTGACGGGGTCGTTGAAGTCGCCGACCCAGTTGTAGAGGAGCTGCGCGCTCGGGTTCACGTCCTTGATGGCCTGCGCGACCGAGTTCACCGAGGTGATGACGTCGGGCAGGCGCACCCCACAGACCATTCCGACCTTGTTCGTCTTGGTGGCCAGGGCCCCGAGGGCACCCAGCACGTAGAAGCCCTGGTAGAACTTCCGGCCGATGTTCCAGACGTTCGACGAGAGATTGGGCAGCCGGCCGGAGGCCTCCTGGATCCAGGTCGTGTTCGCGAACTGGGGGGCAAGCTTGTTCATGATCGGGATGAACTGGCCGCCGTGATTCGCGACGATGTCGTATCCGGCCGTAATGTACTCGCGCGTGATGCGCTCGGCATCGGCGACGACCACCGACTCCGAGTGCGAGACCTGAAGGTCGTACCTCTTCGCGACTTGCTGGAGCGCCAGATAGCCGACCGCGTTGAAGTCGGCGTCCTGGATCGGGCCGGGCATGATCATCGCCATCTTCTTCTTGGCTTGCGCGCCAGCGAAGCCGGGCCGCGCGGCGGCGCCGGCCAGGGTTAGGGCCAGGAAGCGGCGTCGGTCCATCGACGAACCCTCCAGGCGCGCGGAGATCATCCGCGCGCTTCTCGGTCGTATGGCACGGCGAGCGCCCGCGGTGCTCGAGCGCCGCGATAGAGGCGCACGAGCACGGCGAGTGCGAACAGGTACGGCAGCATCAGCAGAAACTGGGCCGGCACGGCCTTCTCCACCATGCCGGCCTTGAACTGGAACGCCTCGACGTAGGCGAACAGCAAGGCACCGCCGAGCGCGGTGAACGGCATCCAGCGGCCGAAGATCACGAGCATCAGGGCGAGCCATCCGCGCCCGGCCGTCATGTTGTCACTGAAGGTCCCCGTGAGAACGATCGGCAGATAGGCGCCGCCGAGACCGATGAGCAGCCCGCCCGCGACGGCAGCCCCGTAGCGAAGGCCCGCGACGTCGATGCCGAGCGCGTCCACCGAGCGCGGATTCTCGCCGGCCGCTCTGACCCGAAGGCCCCATGGCGTCCGGAACAGGACGATGTGCACGACGGGCACGAGCAGGAACGCGAGGTACGTGAGCGGGGTCTGCTGGAAGAGGATGGGGCCGACCACGGGCAGATCCGCGAGGCCCGGAAGTCGCCAGGGCGCCAGCGTCTGGATCTGCGGCGGACTCGTGCGCACGCCGAAGACGACGCGAAAGATCAAGGAGGAGAGGCCGACGCCCAGCACGTAGAGCCCGAGGCCCACCGTGATCTGCGGCCCGCGGAGCGCGACCGCGTAATAGATCAGCACGAGCGTGAGGAGCGCCGCCGCGATCATCCCGGCGGCGATGCCAGCCGCGGCGCTCCGCGTCTGCCAGGCGACGACGAAGCAAGTCACCGCGGCCACCAGCATCATCCCTTCGATGCCGATGTTCAGCACGCCGCTGCGCTCGATGATCAGCTCACCGAGCGCCGCGGTGATAAGTGGCGCGGCGTAGACGAGCGTCTGGTGCCAGAGGTTTGGATCGACCAGCAGCCAGACGCTCACACGCTCAGTGCGCCAGCGGGTCGGGCCGCAGCTGGAAGTGGACGGCAATGGGCTTCTTGCCCTTGCCGCCCTCCATGAGCCACGGTGCCCGGTCGCCGCTGGTCGTCCAGAGGCCGCGGCCCTTCCAGCCGGCCGCCGGATCGTCGATGCGCCCGTCGAAGCCCTTGGCGTAGAAGCCGAGGGGATACGGGACGCGCAGCACGATCATCTTGCCGTCTTTCAGCGCGATCAGGCCGTCGTTGAGGTTGCCGGTCGACATCGGCACGTCCTCGCCCAGGCCGAACGTGTTGTGCTGGTCGACCCACGTGTAGTAGCTCGACTCGGCGCTGTTCTCACCGATGCCCTTGAAGCCCGGGCCTGGATACTGATAGAAGCTCCAGCCCTCTGGGCAGTGATCGCCGGTGGCCTTTGGCCCGTTGAGCGGCCCCTTGCATTTGCGCCGGTCGAAGCTGCCGATGTGGCCCGAGCCCATCGACGCCCACACCACGCCCTGCTTGTCGATGTCGGCGCCGCGGATGCCGAAGTAGGGCTTGGGCACGTTGTAGATCTCGGCGAGCGCCGTCGCCGGCGGATTGGGCCCGGGGACGACGCGCACGACGGCGGCGGTGCCGCCGAACACGCCGACCGAGCCCCAGATCGAGCCGTCGACGGGGCTCGGCATGATGGCGTAAAAGCCGCCGGCGATCCGCTTGTCCTTCGTCGGATCGACCGGCTGGTCCGGCTCGACGTAGTCGTCGCGCCTGCCGTTACCGTTCGTGTCGAGCACGAACGCGGTCCACCCCTGCGACTTGGCGGCATCACCGGTCTCGTCGAACATCTTCGTGTCGACCCAGCCGAGCACGGGCCCTCCGCCGCTGGTCCACAAAGTGTCGTTGGCGTCGTAGCCGAACTGCAGGTGGTGTGTCTGGAAGCACGTATCGACGAACGTGTACTTCATCGTCTTCGGATCGAGGAACGTGAGCGCGCGGTTCGTGCGCTCGAGCGGGAATAGCTTGGCCGACGGTTGATCCGAGCCCTTCTGGCAGAAGGCGGGATTCTTGGGCCCGCGCACGACCGCCGCGAACCAGACCCGGCCCTTCTTGTCGATCATGCCGTTGTGGTTGTTGGCCTTGGTGTCCCAGAGCTTCTCCTCGCCCCAGTAGGGCGACGGCGCCATCGGCTTCTCGAGCGCAGCGTGCCCGGGTCCGAGCGCTTCGGGCGTGTCGGCGTCGCGGACCGGCGCCCGGAACGTCGTCACGGTGTGTGTCTTCGGGTCGAGGATCGGATAGTCGTCGGTCGCGTACTCGGGCGAGCCGTAGAGCTTGCCGTACGCGTTGACGGTCGGATAGCGGCGGTCCGACGCGATCAGGTCGTGCAGATACTTCTTGGGCTCGCCCCACTCCCACGTCGTCACGACGATATTGCGCTCGACGCCCTGCGGCCGCGGCGGCTTCGTGTGGGGCAATTCACCCTTCGCCACGCGATCCGTCCAGTCGCCGAAGTACTTGAAGGGCACGCTGCCGAGCACCTGCGTGAGCGGGTTCAGCATGAAGCTCGCGGCCTGGCCCGACTGCACGCGGCGAATCCACGCCGATTGTCCGGAGTCGAACTGACCGAGCGAGGCGGGAATGGTTCGCGTCGAGAGCTGGCCGAGCTGATGGCATCCCACGCACGCACGGTTCTTCACCACGGTGAGCCAGTCGCTCTGGGTGATGTTCGCCGGAATGTCGCTCTTGCCGCCGAACTGATCGGCGTCCGGGATCTTCATCATCGAGTACCAGTAGATCGCCGGGTAGTACTGGGCCGCCGCCGCGTCGTTCGCCGCCGGCACCGCGCGGAGATTCAGCTGCTTGCCGGGCTCCGCGTCGACCTTCGCCGAATCGACGAGGCCGTAGCCGCGCACCCACACCTTGTACATGGCCTTCGGAAGATCGGGCACCACGTAGCGGCCCTGGTCGTCGGTGACGACGATGCGCGCGAACTTCGTCGGAAGCTCGGTCGTCTCGGCGATCACCCACACGCCGGCCTCGGGCCCGCTGGGTCCGGTGACCACGCCTCCGATGTCGTCGCCGTCGATGGGCACGGCGCCGGCGCCCGGCTGCTGCGCGTCGAGCCTCACCATTGAGCCGGCCCCGAGCACCGCGATCGCGACCGCAGCCGCCGCCAACCCCAGCACGCCTCTCGTCGTCATGGCGCCGCTCCTTTCAAGCCGGTCTCTAGCCCTGTGCCACGCGACAGGATGATACACGTTGAGCCTCGATCGGCGGTGCCGTATCGTGAGCGGAGCCATGAAGGCGCCTCCTCTTCCGCTGTGGCGGATGACGCGGGCTCGCTACGACCGCCTCGTCGACGTGGGCATCTTCGGTCCCGAGGACCGGGTCGAGCTGCTCGACGGTCTACTGGTCGCTCGCGAGCCGCAGGGCGAGCGCCACGCCTCGGTCGTAGGCCTGGTCCGCACCGCGCTCGAGCGCGCGTTTGGCCGCGGCTATCACATCCGCGAGGAGAAGCCGATCGCGCTCGACCGGCGCTCGGAGCCCGAGCCCGACATTGCCGTCGTGCCGGGTGGATTTCGCGACTACCTGGCGGATCATCCCTCGCGGCCGGTGCTCATCGTCGAGGTCGCCCAGACGTCGCTGGCGCTCGACCGCCTCCGAAAGGGCGGTCTCTACGCGCGCGCAGGTATCACGGAGTACTGGATCGTCGACCTCGTCGGCGAGACGCTGGAGGTGTATCGGAATCCGGTGCGCGGGTCGGGTGGGCGCGCCGACTGGAAGTACGATTCGGTCCGGCTACTCCGGGGCCACGCGATCGTCACTCCGCTCGCGGCGTCCCGAGCCCGCATCCGCGTGGCGGCGCTCCTGCCCTGACGGCCGAGCTTCGCAGCGCCGGGGTGACTGGTCACCAGGGCAGGATCGCGGGCTCGTACTTCTCGATGCGCTCCTTGACCGCCAGCACGGGCTCGATGCCGTAGAGCCGGCGTGCGTTCTCACCCATGAGCTTGCGCTGCGCCTCGGCGGGCACGCCGAGGTCGGCCATGTGGCGCAGCCCCTCCCACGCATCTTCCGCGTCGTGATGCGGATAGTCCGACGACCAGATCGCGACGTCCTGGAAGACGTCCCACAGGCGATAAACGAGGGTCTCGTCGGATTCGAAGCCGATGAAGCAGCGCTCGTTGAAGACCTCGACGGGATCGCGGATGAGCCGGTTGTCGCGCTGGAACGCGAACAGGTTCGAGAAGTTCGAGCTCCGCGACAGGATCAGCGGCAGCCACGAGGCATTCGACTCGAGCACCGCGGCCTTGAGGTTCGGAAACTTCTCGAGCCAGCCGGTCTGCACGACCACCGTGACCCACGTCATCGCTTCCATCAGGAAGCCAAGCGTCTCGGAGGCATCGATGGCCGGATCCATCGCGGCGGTGATGTTCGACACGAACTGGCCGGGCGAGTAGACGACCGACTCGTCCGTGAACAGCAGTCCCTGCCCGGAGTGCCCGCGCGCCTGGGCCATGCGCTGTCCCCACTCCGGGGTCAGCGCCTCGCGCGACGGGAAGGTGTGCATCGCCAGCACGACGCCGGTCGACTCGAACTCGCGCCACAGGGGGTCGAACTCGGCCAACGTGGGATAGCGGCCGTTCCAGAAGCACGGCCGCACCGCCGCGGCCTTGAACCCGAGGGCCGCGACGCGCCGGAGCTCGGCGATCGACGCCTCGACGCTCTGCAGCGGCAGCACGGCGCATGGAAACAGCCGCCGCCGATCGGCCGCACAGTAGTCGAGCACCCAGTCGTTGTAGGCGCGCGCCAGCACCGTCGCCGCCTCGGCGCTCCGCACCAGCGCCAGCCGTACGAACCATGTCGGGAACAGCATCACCTGGTCGGTGCCGAGCGCGTCCATGTCGCTGAGTCGCGCGTGCGGATCGCGGCAGCCTAGGAGCCGTCCGAACTTCTCCTGCCAGGCCGCCGTGCCCGGGGTGAGCTTGCCGACCTCGCGCTTGTCCCATCGCGCCCAGCCGACCTCGGCGGCGTTCGAGCGCTCGCGCGCGGCCGGCACCACCCGGCCGTTGATGTAGAGCAGGTCGCTGTCCGTGTGGAAGCAGAACTGCGTCTTGATCCACGCGCGGCTCCGGGCCGGGACGTACTCGTCCCAGATCGCGGGCGGCTCGACGACGTGGCTGTCACAGTCGAACACCGGAAAGTCCTTGCGGGTACTGGTGGCCGTCATGGCGTCACGCCTTTCCGTCCGATGAGGTAGCCTATTGTCAGAACCGGAAAGACGCCTGTCAATGACACCTCCCGACGGATCCGGGCTCGAGCGCTTCTCGCTGGCCGGCCGTGTCGCGCTGGTCACCGGCGCGACGCGCGGGCTCGGCCTCGAGATCGCGCGCGGGATGGCGGCGGCCGGTGCCATCGTCGGCATCAACGGCCGCGACGTCAGGCGCGCCGACGAGATCGCCAAGAGCATCCCCGGCGCGTTCGCTGCCGCCTTCGACATCACCGACCTGGCCAGCGCGACGGCCGCGATCGACGCCATCGCCGCGCGGCACGGCCGCCTCGACTGCCTGGTCAACAACGCGGCGGTACGCGACCGCCGGCCCCTGCACGAGATCTCGGCCGACGACTTCCGGCGCCTGATCGAGACCAACCTGGTCGCGCAGTACGAGCTCTCGCGTGCGGCCGCCCGGCAGATGGCGGCGCGCGGTCAGGGACGCCTGATCTTCATCAGCTCGATGGTCGGCCCGCAGTCGTTTGCGGGCGACCCGGCCTACATGGCGTCGAAGGGCGGGCTGGAAGCGCTGATGCGCGCGCTGGCGGTCGAGCTCGGCGACCAGGGCATCGCCGCCAACGCCATCGCGCCGGGGTTCTTCCTGACCGAGCGACACGCGCCGTTCTTCACGCACCCGCGCATCGTCGAGATGGCGCGCCGCATTCCGCTGCAGCGCTTCGGCCGGCCCGACGAGATCGTGGGCGCCGCGATCTTCCTCGCCTCCGACGCCGCGTCCTACATTACGGGCCAGGTGCTCACGATCGACGCGGGGCTGTCGGTGGCGCTCTGAGAGGAGAACGAGGGGACATATGAAGATCCGAATCGGTGTGGGAATCGGCGGCGCGTCGGCCTCGACCACCGCCCTGACCGAGCTGGTCACGGGCCTCGACGACATGGGCTTCGACTCGCTCTGGCTCTCGGAGGTGCTGACGGGCCAGGTGTTCGACCCGGTCGTCGGGCTGGCGTGGGCCGCCGCCAGCAATCCGCGGCTCAAGATCGGCACGACGATGCTGCTGCCCGGGCGCAACGTAGTCAGGCTCGCCAAGCAGCTCGCGAGCCTGGACGTGCTCTCGAACGGGCGGCTTCTGGTAACCCTGGTGCCCGGGCTCACCTACGCGCCCGAGCGCGACGCGATCGGGCTCGAGCCCAAGCGCCGCGGCGCGTTCATCGACGAAGCGCTGCCGCTCCTGCGCCGTCTCTGGGCCGGTGAGACCGTCAGCCACGAAGGCGTCGCCGGCAGCTTCCGCGACGTGAAGCTCTGGCCGCTGCCCGTCCAGCAGCCCCTCGAGGTGTGGCTGGGCGGCAACGTGCCCGCGGCGCTCGAGCGGTGCGGGCGGCTCTCGGATGGCTGGCTGCCCTCGCAGTGCACGCCCGAGGAAGCCCGGGCGGGCCGCGCGGTGATCGAGGACGTCGCCGCGAAGGCCGGGCGCTCGATCAGCCCCGAGCACTTCGGCATGAGCCTCGGCTACGCGCGCGACCCGATCGACCCGCAGATGGCCAAGGTGATGACGGCCCGGCGCCCCCGATCGGTCGAGCTGACGCCGGTGGGCTTACCGGCCCTTCGCGCCGTCATCGAGCGCTTCATCGGGGTCGGCTTCTCGAAGTTCGTCGTGCGGCCGGTCGTCGCGCCGAAGTCGTGGCGCGCGGAGCTCGAGGCCCTGTCCGCGGCCGTCGGCGACCTTCAGACCTGACCACGCGGTGGAGGCGCTGACGTTCGGGCCGTTGCGCGGCTTCGGCCGACTCGAATGCCTGCTGCTGCTCCTCTCCATCGCGAGCAGCGTGGCGTTCATGGTCACGCGCCCCATGCAGCCGTTCCCGGGCGCCGCCGTGCTCAAGGGGCTCGGCATGGCGCCGCTGGCCGTGCTCGCCGGGAGGCTCCTCGGCGGCGCCTCGCGCGATCGCCTCTTGCTGACCTTGGCGCTCGTACTCTCGTGCGCCGGCGACATCTTCCTTCAGCTCGACTTCCGCCGCTACTTCGTGCACGGGCTCGTCGCCTTCCTCCTCGCGCACCTCCTCTACATCCTCTTGTTCGTGCGCAACTGGCCGAGACCGCTCTCGACGTCGACCGGTCAGACGACTCTCGGGATGCTGGTCCTCATCTACTTCGTGCTGGGATGCACTTGGCTGTGGTCCGACCTGGGCCGCCTCGCCGTCCCGACTCTGGCCTATGCCGCGGCGGTCACCGCGATGACCATCTCGGCGATCCTCACGGGGTTTTCACGGCCGTTCGTCTGGGTCGGCGCGGTGCTGTTCCTGATCTCGGATTCGCTGCTCGCCGCGGGCCGCTTCAAGACGCCGCCGCCATTGGCCTTGTTCCTGATCTGGCCGACGTACTATCTGGGCCAGTACGGGATCACGATGGGTTTCCTGCACGAAAAGGCGGCGGACCCGCGGCCGCCTCCGCTCAGCGGCTGAGCGCGGCACGCTCGGCCGCCAGCTTCGCGGCGCGCTCTTGCAGCATCGGCGCGCCGCATCGCTCGGCCCATCTTGCAAATTCGGGGCGCGGGCCTGTCCAGCGCAGCGCGTCGACGTCGGCGCCGATCGGCGCATCAGCGCGCAAGGTCGCCAGGCGGCGGAACAGCAGCGCGCGTTCCCATTGCTCCACGAGCGTCGCCGCCAGCTTTGCGGCGCCGCGCATCGGCACGTGCCACTCCTCAGCGCGCCTGGGGATCTGCTCGAGGTGGCGATAGCGCGCCAGCACCGTTGCGGCGGATTTCGCGCCCCAGCCCGGCAAGCCCGGAAAGCCGTCCGCGCTGTCGCCCACGAGCGCCAGCCAGTCCGGGATGGACTCGGGCGCGACGCCGAACTTCTGCTGGACACCCGCGTCGTTTCGCAACTCGCGCGTGCGGCGATCGAGCTGGACCACGCGGTCGCCCCGCACGCACTGCGCCAGATCCTTGTCAGGGGTGCACACGATCACCTG
>Ga0126376_10002150_pt1 | contig 11064 bp, 11 predicted proteins | sample PanSoiMetPlot_15_FD_92760 | JGI IMG/M metagenome (GOLD analysis project Ga0126376, IMG submission 92760) | Tropical forest soil microbial communities from Panama - MetaG Plot_15 | ecosystem: Environmental > Terrestrial > Soil > Tropical forest > Bulk soil | place: Panama | collected 2016-02-17
CAATCCCGCGCGGGCGCAGGCATTCACTGTGGCCACACCGACCGTCGGTAAATCCGCGCGCCGCTCTTGTCCGGGTTTCGTGGCCTTGATCAGTATGCCGCCGGGACCCTCGCCCTGGAGCCGGCCCGCGCGCTCGATCAGCGCGTCCGTGCCCTCCGCCGCCTCAAGGCCGAGCACGATCCCCTGCTGCACCACCACGGCTTGCCCGACATCGACGGCGCCGAGCGCGCGCGCGACCTCGAGGCCGCGCTCGATGTCCGCGCACGCCTGAGGATCGGGTGCAATCGCGCCCAACGCGCCCTCGGGCGCGAGAAGGCTTTCGAGGATGCTGTGCACGCCGACAACCCGGAAGCCCTCGAGCTCGAACTCCTTGATGACCGCGCTCAAGAGGCCGTCGTCACCCATCGCGCGCAGGCCGATGCGCGCGAACATCTTGGCCGCGCGCCAGTCGGGGCGAAGCGAGGCCAATGTCGGCCGGCGCACCGGGCCTGCCATCACCAGCTCCTCCACACCGTTCTCGCGCAACAGGCGCAAACCCTCCGCGGCAGAACCGATCCGGACCACCGCGCAGGGTACGTCCAAAAAATCCTCGGGTTTGGCCGCGCCTTCGAGCGCCAACACGAAGACCGGTCGGCCGACGGCGCGGCAAGCATCGATCACGCGCAGCGGCAGCTCGCCGGAACCGGCGAGAATGCCGAGCTTAGCCGCCATTGATGCCTTGCGGACGGCAGAGACCGCGCTGCGACTCTGCCCGGATGAACTCAACCACGTCGCGTACTGGCTCAACCTCCAGGAATTGACGCGCGACCTCGTCGACGCGCTCCGCCAGCGTGCCGGCCTCGCCGAAAAGCATTTGATAAGCGGTGCGGAGCGCCTGGACCTGCTCACGCGAAAAGCCGCGCCGCTGCATGCCCACGATGTTGAGACCGACGAGCCGCGCGCGGTCGCCGACCACTTGACCGTAGGGAATGACGTCGCGCTCGACGCCCGTGACGCCACCGATCATCGCGTGCTTACCGATGCGGACGAACTGATGCACCGCCGACAAGCCGCCGAGAATCGCGAAATCCCCGATCACCACGTGACCGGCAAGCGTTGCGTTGTTTGCCATGATGACATTGTCGCCGAGCCGACAATCATGCGCGACATGGGCCCCCACCATGAACAGGCACCCATCGCCCACCCGCGTCAACATGCCGCCGCCGGCAGTACCGGGGTTCATCGTAACGTGCTCTCGCACAATGTTACGCCGGCCGATCTCCAGACGGGACTTCTCGCCTTGATATTTCAAGTCCTGGGGCCGGTGACCGATCGATGCGAAAGGGAAGATGCGGGTCTCGGCACCGACCACGGTTCGGCCGGCCACCACCACGTGCGAGACGAGCTCGACCCCGTCCTGCAGCTCGACCTCCGATCCCACAATGCAGTACGGGCCGATGCGCGCGCCTTCCGCGAGCCTTGCTCCCGGCTCGATGACGGCCGTCGGATGGATGGACGCCATGAGAGACGAGCTCAGTCGCCCATGATCATGGCAGCGTAGGTGGCCTCAGCGCAGAGCTTGCCGTCGACCTTTGCTTGACCCTCGAACTTCCAGACGTTGCCGCGATGCCTCAGAGACGTCACATGGACCTTTAATGTGTCGCCGGGCACCACAGGCCTGCGGAAACGTGCGTTGTCGACGCTCATGAAATACACTAGCTTGCCCTGCGCCATCGGGCCCAGAGTGTGCACGACCAAGACGGCCGCCGTCTGCGCCATCGCCTCGATGATCAGCACGCCCGGCATCACGGGCCGCGCGGGAAAATGACCCTGGAAGAAGCCTTCGTTGATGGTGATGTTCTTGACGCCAATCGCGCGTTCGCCAGCCACCACGTCGACTACCTTGTCGATCATCAAGAACGGTGGGCGATGCGGGATCAGCTCCATGATCCGGAGCGTGTCGATCTCCACCGCCTCCGCGCTCGTTGTCCGCTCGCTCGCATCCATGCTCATTGGCCCTTGCGTCTCGACAGCCGCTGCAGCGTGGCGACTTGGCGAAAAAACTCGTGCGCGGGCACCGCTGGGCTGCCCACCACCACGGCCCCAGCCGGGACATCCTTCATGATGCCCGCTTGTGCGCCGATCCGAGCGCCGCTTCCGATGACGAGGTGCCCAGTGAGGCCGCCTTGACCGCCAATCATGACACCATCGCCGAGCTTGGTGCTGCCGGAGATACCGACCTGAGATACCAGGACACAACCGCGCCCGATTTGGACGTTGTGCCCGATCTGAACCAGATTATCAATCATCGTGCCTGCACCGATGATCGTGTCCGGACCCGCGCCCCGGTCGATCGTGGAATTCGCGCCGATTTCCACATCATCCTCGATGATCACCCGGCCAAGTTGCGGTACTTTGACGAAGCCATTGGAACCCGGGGCAAAGCCGAATCCGTCTTGTCCGATGCGGACTCCCGGATATAGCGTGACGCGCGAGCCGATGATGGCGTGGCTCACCGTGACATGGGCGCCGATGCGGACGTCGTCACCGATAACGCTCGCCGAGCCGATCAGGGTGCCTGCGCCAATCCGGCAGCGCCGTCCGATCTCGGCGCGCGCCTCGATCACCGCATGGGGACCCACCACCGCGCGCTCGCCGACCCGCGCCGCTGGATCGATTATGGCGCTCGGATGGATCGCCGGCTCCGGTTCTGGTTCGGGATAGAAGGCTTGGGCCGCGAGCGCGAACGCCCGATAGGGCGCGGGCGTCAACAAGAGCGCGAGGCCCTTCGGGGCACGATCAGCATAAGCCGGTTGGACAAAGGCTGCGCCCGCGCGTGTGACCGCAAAAGCCGGCAGATACTTGAGGTTGTCCAGGAAGGTGACTTCGTGCTCGCTCGCCGTCTCGAGCGATGCAACGTCCCGGATAAATCGCTCCGGATCGGCGTCGCCGTCGAGTTCGGCCCCGGTTCTTTCCGCCAGCGTCTTGAGGCTTAGCGGCCCGGCTGACCTGAAGAAGCGGGGATCGGCCATCGCATCAGGGTTTCTGCTGCAGCTGCAATGGTGCCGGCTGGAGCTGCAGATTGAGCTGCGGTTGAGGCGCGGCCTGAGCGGCGGGCGGGCTTTGGGTTTGTGCTTGGCCAGTAGCCTTGGGTTTAGTGGCTTCGGCCGCGGGCTTGGCAATCTCCGCTGGTTTCGGCTGATTGACCGTGACCGCCGGCAGTCTCTCGTCAAGGCGCTGCATGGCGTCGGCGGTGATATCGAAGCCATCCTTTCCAAAGATGACGGCGGCCTTCTGAATCACCAAGTTGGCCTGGTGCTCTGCGGCAATTTCGGCAACCACCTGCAGCGCGCTCTCCTCGACCTTGTTCATGGCCTCGCTGTAAACGGCCTGCCACGCTTTCTGCTTGGCCTGCACGCTACGGTCCAGCTCCTGCAGGCGTTGTTGAAACTGCCGGCCTTTCGTCTCGAATTGATCGGGTGGCAACGTGGTCCGCTGCCGCTCCAATTCGGTTCGCGCCTTTTGCAACTCGTCTTCCTGCTGAGCCACTTCCTTCGAGAAGGCCTGACGCTGCTTCTCCATCTGCCCCTGGATGCCCTTACCCGCCTTGGAGCTGTAAACTAGCTGCTGCATGTCGACCATGACAATGACCGGCGCCGGCGGTGGCGCAGCCGCTCCCAGTCCGGAGGTCTGCGTCAGCGCAAAAGCCGCTGAAAGCGCCGCCACCAGAAGGGGGCGGGGGAAAACAGAAAATCGCGACATTAGAACCTCGTTCCGAAGCTGATGCGGAAAAGTTCTTTCTTGTCGAAGGATTCCCGCACCAACGGTATACCCAAATCGAGCCGGATCGGTCCCAGCGGTGACGCCCACGACACGCCCGCGCCGGACGACACGCGCACCGATCTTAGATCCGCGACGCTCGACTCGACCGGGCTGAAAAGGCTGCCGAAATCGGTGAAGACGCGGCCCGTGATTCCGAGTTCCTGGGGCAAGCCGACGGGAAACCCGAGCTGCACGGTGCCGGTATAATAAATCCTTCCACCCAGCGCGTCCCGGGTCTTTGTGTCGCGCGGCCCGATGCCGGCAGTGGCAAAGCCGCGCAGGTTGTCGCCGCCCACAAAGAACCGATCCTCGATACGGACTGTGTCATCGATGCCAAAGATATCCCCGGCTTCGCCGAGCAGGCTTAGCACCCACTGCGGCGCGAAGGGATGGAAATACCCGCTGGTTACGACGCTGCGCAGATAGCGCACGTCGCCGCCGAGGCCTGCGATATCGGTGGCAAGCTGAAAAAAGTAGCCCTCCGTCGGATCCTTCGGGTTGTCACGCTTGTCGTAGAGCAGCACTTGGCCCACGGACGAGGTATTCCGCGTGCCTGCCTCCTCCTTGATGAACAGCGAGGCGGTCGCCGCAACGTTGAAGATTCTGTCCTTGCGAAGCGTGTACTTGAGGGTCTGACGCAGGGCGTCGGTGATCTGATAGCCGACGCGCAGAGAGCCGCCAACTGAATTTTGGTCGAACTGCGATTCCGACTGCTGATTGCGCGTGAGCTCGAACAGGTCTATGCCCGCTGCCATGCTCCGACCAAGGAAATAGGGCTCGGTGAAGCTGAACTCGAACTGCCGAACGCGCTGGGCGATGGTAAATCCCAGCCGTAGGTCTTGACCACGGCCCAGCAGATTGCGCTCTCGGATCGAGATGTCAGCGAGCGGGCCGTCGGTCGTTGAGAAGCCGACACCGACCGAGAACTCGCCGGTCGACTGTTCCTCAACGGCAACATTGACGACGGTCTTGTCGGGCGCGCTACCAGGATCGTTGGTGACATCGACCTTCTTGAAAAAGCCGAGGTTACGAATGCGTTGCTGCGACTGGCGCATCTTGGCGGAGTTGAACGCGTCACCCTCGACTAGTCGGAATTCCCGCCGGATGACGCGATCGAGCGTGCGAACATTGCCGATTATGTTGATGCGTTCGACGTAAACGCGCGGTCCTTCCTTTACCTCGAATACGATATCGATCGTCCGGTTCTCGGCGTGCCGCGTTACCTTCGGCTGAATGTCCACGAAGGCGAAGCCGCGATTGCCGAGCGCGTCAGTCAGCTTGTTGATGCTGCTCTCGACCTCGTCGGCGTTGTATCGAGCGCCCGGCCTGGTCGTCAGCAACGCCTTGAGCGTCTCGGGTTGCACATCCTTCAGCTGATTGACCAAGTCGATCTTGCCGAATTTGTAGCGGGCCCCCTCCTCGATGGTGAAGGTGAGGTAGAAGCCGTCGCGCGCAGGCGCAAGCTCTGCGACCGCCGATACCACGCGGAAGTCGGCATAACCCTCCGCAAGATAGAACTTCCGCAGCAGTTCGCGATCATAGGTCAGTCGGTCGGGATCGTAGATGTCGTCGCTGCTGAAGAAACGATACCAGCGCGACTCCCGCGTGCTGATCACCTCCTTGAGGCGACTAACCGAAAACTGATGCGCGCCAATGAAATTGATGGTCTTGATGCCGGTCGACGCTCCCTCGCTGATCTCGAACACCAGATCGACCCGATTTTGCGCAAGCTGGATCACCTTGGCATCGACCGTTGCGGCGAACCGGCCGTTGCGCCGATAGAGCTCGAGGATGCGCTTCACGTCCGCCTGGACCTTGGTCCGGGTGAACACCACGCGCGGCTTGAGCTGAACCTCCGCGGTCAGCTGGTTATCCGAGAGCTTGCGGTTACCCTCGAACGCGATGCGATTAATGATGGGATTTTCGACCACCCGCACCACCAGGCCGTCGCCCTCCCGCCGGATCGCTACGTCGGCGAATAATCCCGTTGCGAACAGCGCCTTGAGCGAGCGATCGATGCGCTCGCTGTCGAAGGGATCCCCCGGCTGGATCAAAAGGTAAGAGCGGATCGTCTCCGGCTCGACGCGCTGGCTACCCTCGATCCGCACCTCCCCTACCGTACCACCCGGTGCGACAGTTGCAGGCGCAGACACGGGTGCAGCGCGGGTGGGGGGCGCGGGCGCTGGTCGCGGACCCGGGCCTTGAGTTTGACCCGGCGCCGGCGACAGAGCCTCAATGCTGGCAAGGACGACGACAGTTGCCGCCACCGCCGCGCGGCGCATAGAACCCACCAACTGCCGCAACGCCTCCCCCACTCCCCCGACTATTTTGCCGCCGGCCTTAAGTCAGCAGGCTTTTCAAAAACGGAATCACGCCCGTGTGAACCAGGTCGTTCCAGGTGGCGAACACCATCACCGTCAATACAAGCGCCAACCCGAGCCGAAAACCGTATTCCTGAGCACGCTGGCCCAATGGCCGGCCTCGGATCGCCTCCGCCGCGTAGAACAGCAAGTGCCCGCCATCCAAAATAGGAATCGGAAACAGGTTGATGAGGCCGAGGTTCACTGACAGCACAGCCATGAACCAGATGAGGTTACTTGGGCCCCCCTCCGCCACCACTCCCGACATCTGCGCGATGCGGATGGGGCCGCCCAACTCATCGGTGGTGCGGGTACCCATCACCATCTGGCCGAGCGCTTGCAGCGTTCCCGTGGCCATGCTCCAGGTCTCGTCGGCCGCACGCCACAGCGCGCTCACGGGATCTCGGCGCACGAACTCGGTACCTTTGCGCGTGATCCCGAGCCGTCCGATGCGGTGGACGTTTCCAAACACGTCCTTCTCTTCGATCACGGAAGGCGTCGCTGAGAGCGTCAGCTGCCGGCCGTCTCTGCGCACGACGATTTGCATGGGCTCGCCGGAGTTCAGCCCAACGATCTGTTGAACGTCCTCGAACCGCTCGACGGACTTGCCATCGATCGCCAAGATGGTGTCCTTCGGCTGAATTCCCGCACGCTCAGCGGCGCTGCTTGTGATCACCTCGCCGATATTCGCTGGTGTAAATGGCTGCCCCACGGTCATAAAGAATCCCGCGAGCACGACGATCGCGAATAGGAAGTTCGCCGCTGGACCAGCGGCGACAATCTCCGTGCGTTGCATCAGGCGCTTATGGAAGAAGGAGACCGCCTTCTCCTCCTCTGTCATCTCCTCGACGGTCCCGCTCGGCATCGAAGTCGGGTCCGCGTCCCCGAACATCTTCACGTAGCCGCCGACTGGGATCAGGCTGAACTTCCAGCGCGTGCCCACGCGGTCCGTCCAGCCGAAGAGTTCCGGCCCAAAGCCGATGGAGAAGATCTGCACCCTGACCCCGTTGCGCCTCGCCGAGAAGTAGTGGCCGAGCTCGTGCACGAAAACGAGGACCGTCAGTACGACCAGGAAGGGAAGAATTCTGCCTTCGACGAAGGTGAGGCTGTCGGTGAGCCAGGCCATCGGTTTAGATCTCCCTCCTGGTCCGCGGGGCCGGCCGCGAGATTAGCAGCAAAGTTGACTGGGTCTTTGTCAAAATTATGAACATTTTCATGGGCTCCAGTCCACCTAACTCCACATTACAGGGCTTGCGCCGCTTGCCAAAGTGAGGATCGCCGCCAGCACCAAGGCCGCCAGCAAGCCGTCGAGCCGGTCCAGCAAGCCGCCGTGACCTGGGATGAGGCCGCTCATGTCCTTGACGCCGAAGTGCCGCTTGGCCGCGGACTCCGCGAGGTCTCCCAGTTGCGCCGTCGCAGACAATCCCATACTGATCCAGGATACCGGTGAAAGCATGGAAATGCCCAATATATTCGCTGTAATGGCCCCAACGAGCGCTGCTGCGGCAATTCCGCCGACTGCACCGGACCAAGTCTTCTTGGGACTCCACCGAGGCGCCAGACGTGGGCCTCCTACCCAGCCTCCGACGAGATATGCTGCGCTATCGGTCGCCCACACCAACGCGAAGAGCCAGAGCACGGTTGGACGCCCCAAAGTCGGATCGGCCGCGAGCCAGATTACGGCGATGCAAGGCGCGCCGATCCAGAGCGTGCCGATTGCCGCCCATAAGCTCGCGCCGCCCTCGCGCGTCGGCCAGATCATCCGGGCCGCCGCTCCCACGACAAGCGCGCCGATCCCTGCCGTGTGCCAGCCAAACGCAGCCAGGCTCGCGCCGATCACGGCAGTCGTAGCGACGAGCATCCCACCCGCGCCGAAATGGCCACGGTCAGTGAGCCGGCCCCACTCCCAGCCCATGAAAACGGCCGCGAGGATCGTCAGCCCCCCAAGCAGCGGACCCCCCAGCCAAGCCGAGAGCACGCCCAGCGGCACCAGGACCACCGCCGAGAGGATGCGCAGGCCGAGGGCTTCTCGCTTAGAGGCGACCAGCGGTAGCGCCATAGCGCCGCTCGCGGCCGTGAAACTCGCTGAGCGCGCGCTCCAGATCCGACTTGGTGAAATCCGGCCAAAGCGTGTCGATGAAGACGAACGCGGAATAGGCGGTCTGCCAGAGTAGGAAATTGCTGAGCCGCTGCTCGCCGCTGGTGCGGATGACGAGATCGGGATCCGGCATGTCAGCCGTCAGCAGGTAACGGGCAAATAGCGTCTCGTCGACCCGATCAGGGCAGAGCCTGCCCGCGATCGCCGCCTCGGCGATGCGCCGCGCCGCGCCGGCGATCTCGGCTCGCCCGCCGTAAGACAGGGCAACAGAGAGCCTGAGCCCAGTATTCCCGGCCGTGAGCGCCTCGGTGTTGTCAATAAGGGTGACGATGTCGGGCGCCAACCGCTCACGCTCGCCGATCACACGTACGCGCACGTTGTTGCGATGCAGTTCGGCGACCTCCCCGCGGAGGTAGTGGCGCAGCAAACTCATGAGATCGTCGACCTCGCCGGCCGGGCGCTTCCAATTCTCCGACGAGAAGCCGAACAGGGTCAGATAGGGAATGCCGAGCTCAGCTGCGGCGATGACCGCTCGGCGCACGGCTTCACCGCCGCGCCGGTGTCCCGCGACCCGCGGGAGGCCGCGCGCCTTTGCCCAGCGTCCGTTGCCGTCCATGATGATCGCAACGTGTGCAGGCGGCGGCAGGGGGCTGCCAAGCGTATCCATGATGCTCACACGTGCAGGATTTCTTTTTCCTTATGGGCAAGCGTCTCGTCTACCTTCTTGATCGTGTCGTCCGTCAACATCTGTACGTCCTTGTCCAGCTTGCGGTGCTGGTCTTGTGTGATCTCGCGGTCCTTCTCGCGCTTCTTTAAGGCTTCGAGCCCGTCACGGCGCACGTTCCGGACGGAGACCCGCGCTTGCTCGCCGTATTTGTGCGCGATTTTAGTGAGCTCCTTGCGACGCTCCTCGCTCAAGGGCGGAATCGGCACACGGATCACTTGGCCTTCGCTTTGCGGATTGAGCCCGAGCCCGGCCTCTCGGATGGCAGAGTCGACCGCCTTGGCCATGCTGCGGTCCCAGACCTGGACAACGAGGAGCCGCGGCTCGGGCGCGCTGACGCTGCTCAGCTGATTGAGCGGCATTGTCGTGCCGTAGGCACTCACGCTTACGCTCTCAAGCAGACTCGGCGCCGCGCGCCCGGTTCTGAGACCGCCCAGCTCCTTCTTGAGTGCATCGACCGCGCCTTCCATGCGGCGCCGCAAATCCTTAATCAGCGCGTCCTCACTCACGGCTTGTCTCCTCCGATATGATCGTGAAGCGGCCGCGGCCCGTTACCACGTCAGCAAAGCCGCCGCTGTCCTGGATCGAGAAAACCAGTATCGGGATGCGGTTCTCACGCGCGAGCGAGATCGCTGCCGCATCCATCACCTGCAAGTCGCGCGAAAGCACCTCCAGGTAAGTCAGCCGATCGAAGCGCTCGGCATTGCGCATCTTCTTGGGATCCGCGGAGTAGACGCCGTCGACTTTCGTGCCCTTAAGGAGCGCATCGCAGCCCATCTCTGAGGCGCGCAGGGCCGCCGCCGTATCGGTGGTAAAGAACGGGTTCCCGGTGCCGGCCGCGAAAATCACCGCGCGTCCCTTCTCCATGTGCCTGATCGCGCGGCGACGGATGTAAGGCTCGCACACCGCTTGCATGCTGATGGCCGAGAGCACACGCGTGGTCACGCCGAGCCGCTCTAGCGCGCTCTGCATGGCAAGCGAATTGATCACCGTCGCCAGCATTCCCATGTAGTCGGCGGTCGCGCGCTCGATGCCGTTGGCGGCACCCGCAAGGCCGCGGAAGATGTTGCCACCGCCGATCACCATGCAGACCTCGACGCCGAGGGCATGAACTTGGCTGACCTCGGCGGCGATGCGGCCCACCACCGACGGGTCCTGGCCGTACTCTCGCTCGCCCATCAGGGCCTCGCCGGAAATCTTTAGGAGGACGCGGCGGTATTTCAAATCCGCTGGCATGGCGTTAGGGTCAGGCTCCATCCGGCCGACTACTGCAATCATACACAAACAGTCGGCCCTCGTCTTGCGAGCGCCACGAGTCGTGCGCCGATTCGCCGTGCTCAGCGCTTCAGCGTCGCGGCGACCTCGGCAGCAAAGTCACTGTCCTTCTTCTCGACGCCCTCGCCGAGCTTGAAACGTGCGTAGCCTGCAAGTCGGATCGGAGTACCCACCTCCTTGGCGGCGGCCTCCACGACCTTGCCCACCCGGCTCTCACCGTCGACGACGTAGATCTGCTCAAGCAGCACGCTCTCCTCGTAGAATTTGCGCAACTGTCCCTCGACAATCTTGCCGATGATCGCGTCGGGCTTCCCGACCTGACGCGCCCGATCGCGCAGGATCTCGCGCTCGCGCTCGAGGGTCGCCTGATCGACCGAGGCCGCGTCGAGGTAAGTCGGATTGGCCGCCGCCACATGCATGGCGAGTTGCCGGCCAAGGCCTTGCAGGGCATCGGCGCGGGCCCCCGATTCCAGCGCCACCAGCGCACCGATCTTGCCGATGCCAGGCGCGAGCGGGCCGTGCACGTATGGCACCACGATGCCCGCCGTGACCGCGATCCGTTTGGCGCGGCGGAGCGCCATGTTCTCGCCGATCGTCGCAATCAGATGCGTGAGTTCCTCCGCGACGGTCCGATCCGTGCCGGGATAGGCTGCTGCTTTCAGCATCTCGATATCGTCGCCCTTGGCGGCAATACGCTACGCTGGCACGAGAACACCGCTGGCGATGCGTCTTCCTGGACACTCCACACCATCGCAGTGGGCAGTGGCGCGACGGCGCTCTCGACCGGCGACATCGACGGCGACGGC
>Ga0126376_10002152_pt1 | contig 11058 bp, 8 predicted proteins | sample PanSoiMetPlot_15_FD_92760 | JGI IMG/M metagenome (GOLD analysis project Ga0126376, IMG submission 92760) | Tropical forest soil microbial communities from Panama - MetaG Plot_15 | ecosystem: Environmental > Terrestrial > Soil > Tropical forest > Bulk soil | place: Panama | collected 2016-02-17
GGTGCAGCACATTCCGAACACTTCGATGGCTGGGCTTGTCCCGGCCATCGAAGAGATCAAAGACTTTCTCTCATGGCACGGAATGGCGGGAAAACAGCATTCGTCTTCACCGGTGGAGGAAGCCTCGGCGCAATCCAGGTCGGCATGTTGCGTGTTCTGTTATCTTCTGGAGTACGGCCGGATTTCGTGGTCGGTGCATCGGTCGGCGCAATCAATGCGAGCCACTTCGCCGGCGCCCCGAACGCAGCAGGCGTCGCGACGTTGGAACGGATCTGGTCGGGTCTGCGGCGCTCGGACATTTTTCCATTCACCTTGGCAAGCGTCATTGGCCTGCTCAGACATCCAGGAAACATCGTCGATCCGGGCGGGCTGCGCCGCGTGATCGAGACGAATCTACCTTACGCAAAGCTCGAAGATGCGCTCATTCCGCTCAATATCATGGCGACCAATCAGCAAGGGCAGGGCGTTCGTCTCAATAGCGGTCCGGCGGCCGAGGCGATTTTGGCGAGTACGGCGATCCCAGGCGTCTTTCCTCCCGTGCATATCGACGGCGAGGCATTGATGGACGGAGCTATCGCGGCCAATACGCCGGTGCGCCTTGCGGTTAAACTGGGCGCGTCGCGAATCATCATACTGCCGACAGGCTACGCCTGCGCTCTGAAGGAGCCTCCGACGGGGGTGATCGGCAAGGCACTGCATGCGATCACGCTGATGATTGCTTGGCAACTCATGTATGAATTGGAGCGGATTCCTGAGGACATCCAGGTGCATCTTATGCCGACGCTTTGCCCGCTCGCGGTGTCTCCCTTTGATTTCTCGGCGTCGAGTGAGCTCATCGAACGGGCGGCCCAATCATCGAAGAAATGGATCGAGGAGGGTGGGCTGACGCGGAGGGCGCGTCCGCAGGAGCTCGCACCACATCGTCATTGATTATCCCGGGGTTGCCATCGACGACTGGCTGTCCGTGTCACGCTCCATCGCCACTTCCGCTTTGAGGCTCTCGACATCCCTGTAGATCGAGGCGACCGCGAGCACGCGCCCGTTGCGCTTGTAGCGCAGCAGGCAATCCCTCGCCATGACGTCACCCTCGATTGTCAGGTCGTCCCACTTCTCGGCGTGGCCGACATAGTTGATCGGGACATCATAGTGCTGGCTCCAGAAGAACGGCACCGCGACGAACTTCTCGCGCCGTCCGAGCAAGTTGAGCGCGGCGGTTTGGCCCTGGCGCTCGGCGACGACCCAGTGCTCGACGCGGATGCTCTCGCCGCTGTGCGGATCCGGCCAGCGCGCGATGTCGCCCGCCACGAAGACTCCGGGCGCGCTCGTTTCGAGATAAGCGTCCGCGATCACGCCACGGTCGAGCTTGAGGCCAGCCTGTTCGGCAAGTTCGGTCCGCGGGTGCACGCCGACGCCGGCGACCACAAGGTCGGCCTCAAGCGCGCCGCCGCTCTTCAGCGCTATCTGGTTGCCGTCGATGGAGCTGGCGGTGTCCTCCAGGTGGAAGACCACGCCGTGCTCCTCGTGCAGGGCGCGCACGAAATCACCGACCTGGGGGCCTAGAATCCGCTCCATCGGCCGTTTTTCCGGTGCCACTACATGGACCTCGATCTCGCGGGCGCGCAGCGAAGCCGCGACCTCAAGCCCAATGAAGCTCGCGCCGAGCACGACAACCCGGCGGGCCGTCTTCGCGCGCTCGATGATGGCGCGGCAGTCCGCCAGGGATCGCAGCATCAATAACTGCTGCTGGCCCGCACCGGGAATTGACAAGCGGATCGGCTCGGCGCCGGTCGCGAGCAGCAGCCGGTCGTAACGAAGCTTGCTACCCCCGGCGAGTGCGACTTCGCGCGAACGGGCGTCGATAGCGGTAACGTTCGTATTCAGGCGCAGTTCGATGCCGTTGTCGGCATAGAAGCTCTCCGGCCGCAGCGGGACCCATTCCTCGGGCGCATTGCCGGCCAGATAGTCCTTGGACAAATTCGGCCGGTCGACAGGCGGCGCTTCGTCGTTGCTCAGCATGACGATGCTTCCCTGGTATTGCTCGTGCCGTAATTTCTCGGCCGCCGCAAAGCCGGCTGCTCCACCGCCGATGATGACGATCCTTTCGGGCATACCGGCGGTCGGCGCGGCGCGGCTACGACTTTCCGGCGCCGGCGCCTCCTTTTTGGCCGTCACGAAAAGCTTGCCGTCGCGATGCTCGACTGCCCAACAGGCGACCGGGCTCAAGGCCGGCGCGTGCAAAGCTTCCCCGGTGCGCAGGCTGAAACACGCATGGTGCCAGGGGCATCGCACTGTGTCTTCGACCATGAGCCCTTCCACAAGCGGGCCCCCGTAATGAGAACAGGTCGCACCGATCGCGAAGAATTCATTGCCGCGACGCGCGAGCAGGACAGCGTCGTCGCCGATATGCCCCGCGAGCATGTGCCCGTCCGGGAGATCGTCGATCGGGATTCCCGTTGCCAGGTCGGGGCCGGTCGGATTCGATTGCTGTGCACCCATTGAGACCTCCATCTGGTGCTGTTCAGGATGGGTTGAGCTCTTGCGAAACCCATCAGGGACCGCACCGCGCAGATTGACCGGTGATGGGTTTCGCAAGAGCTCAACCCATCCTACATGCTCCAGATGCAGACCAGGCAACCAAGTTCCCGACATTGGCCGACGGGAACCTTTTCACGCTGGCGGTATCCAATGATCGGCCTCGTCACGGATTAAGGGTTTGGAGAAAGTCGGTATGAACACGCTTGAGACGATACATAACGGAACTTCCATTTACTCTCCAGCGGCCAAACTGCCGCAAAGGGCACGGCGGCCCTCCCGCGCAGAGGCGGAACAGGCCGTGCGCACCCTCATTCGGTGGGCCGGCGACGATCCTGATCGCGAGGGACTCATCGAAACGCCGGCCCGTGTCGCCCGCGCCTATGAGGAATGGTTTGCCGGTTACGGCGAGGAGCCTGAGGAACTGCTGCAACGAACCTTCGAGGAGGTCGCCGGATATGATGAAATGGTATTGTTGCGCGGGATCCGTTTTGAATCCCATTGCGAACACCATATGGCGCCGATCATCGGGCGGGCGCATATCGGCTATGTCCCGCACCACCGGGTGGTCGGGATTTCCAAGTTGGCGCGGCTCGTCGAGGTCTATGCCAAGCGGCTTCAAATTCAGGAGCGGATCACGGCAGAGATTGCCAATACCTTGGAGCGGGTCCTCCAGCCTCTGGGTGTCGCGGTCATTATCGAAGGCACCCACGGCTGCATGACCAGCCGGGGCGTATCCCAGCGCGACGCCACGATGGTGACGAGCCGCATGCTGGGCGTGTTTCGCGATCAACCGGAAACACGGCACGAATTCCTGTCTGCCATCGATCTGCGAGGATCGATGCGGTCCTGAAAGCTAGGAGGAGATGCCATGCAACCGTCCAACGCCCGCAACGTCGACCTTGCTGTGCTTGACGACATGCAACTTGTGCAGGTCGCGCGCCAGCGCAACGGCGCCGCCTTCCGCGTCATCATGCAGCGGAACAACCAACGCCTCTATCGGATCGCCCGTGCCGTCTTGCATGACGACAGCGAAGCCGAGGACGTCGTGCAGGAAGCCTACGTGCGCGCGTTTGCCGGCCTCGCGGATTTCCGCGGCGAGTCGAGCCTTTCAACTTGGCTTTCGCGTATCGTGCTGAATGAGGCGCTGGGGCGGCTGCGGCGGCGGCGTCCAACGGTCGATGTGACGTCGATCGAAAACCACCAGCCGGCGCAGGATAAAGTCATTCCGTTTCCACTTACATCGACACAACCCGATCCGGAACGCACCATGGCTCAACGGCAGATTCAAGTCCTCCTGGAACGCGCGATCGATAATCTTCCGGACGACTTCCGAACCGTACTGGTGGCTCGCGTCGTCGAGGGCATGAGCGTCGAGGAGACCGCGGATCTGTTCGGCCTGCGCGCCGAGACCGTCAAGACCCGATTGCACCGCGCGCGTCGCCTGCTGCGCGAGGCGTTGGAAAAGCAGGCCGGTCCCGTTCTGACCCACGCCTTTCCGTTCGACGGCTGGCGCTGCGAACGCACGACCAACAAGGTGCTGGAACGCCTCGGCCTGACCGTTTGACCCCATAGGCATTAAACCTATGCGCTGGCGGTGCGGCAAATTCCGCCCCTCCCCCTCGTGGGCCCACAAGGGGGAGGGAGACGTTGCCGCGCCGCCGCGGCACGCTCCGAAAAACATAAGTTTTTCGATAGCCGCGGGAACCTTTTGATAGGAACTCCATCCAACTATGCATCCTCAGATTGAAATCCAGCCGCAAACGTGCTTGGTGACTCTGGGGGGAGGAATTCAACGTGCTCGCTCCACGGATTCCATGAACCAGAGGGGGTTCTCATGAAGCTTCGAACCATGGTTATTGCCGGAATCAGCGGCGCTGCCGCGTCCGGATCGATCATCGCTTACGCCGCCGCTCCTTCGCGTCAAAGCGTCGATGCGGAGAATTTGCGTTACGCGCAGGGCCAGATCGAAGAGGGCAAAAAAATCTTCCGCTACGAAACATTCGGGAGCGAAGCCTTCTGGGGTGATGCGCTCCAGTTGCACAAAGCAATCGCGGGCGAGAAGAACGGCGGCGTTGGCCCCGGCGTTTCGCCGAAAACCGCGTTATCCGTCGGCCTTAAAGTCGACGCGGATGCGCTGCCGAACAGTCTGAAGAAACAGCTCGCTGCTGGGAAAGTCAGTCTCGACGATCCGGCGACGACAATTGCGCTTCTCAAGTTGAACGCCGTCGTCGGCGTCACCGCCTTTGCCAACCCGGATGGCAGCGTCAAGGGGATGGGCATCCAGTGCGCGTTTTGCCACTCGACCGTAGACGATTCGTTCGCGCCCGGCATCGGCAAGCGACTCGACGGTTGGGCCGCCCGCGATCTGAACGTCGGCGCGATCGTATCTCTTGCGCCGAATCTCAAGCCGTTCACCGATCTTCTTGGCGTCGATGTCGATACCGTGAAAAAGGTTCTTGCCAGTTGGGGTCCCGGCCGTTTCGACGCGGAGCTGGACAAAGACGGCAAGGCGCTTCGCCCTGACGGAAAGCAGGCCGGCACCCTCATCCCGCCCGCCTTCGGCTTGGCGGGTGTGAACCTCCACACCTGGACCGGATTCGGATCGGTTCCCTACTGGAACGCTTATGTCGGAGCGACCGAGATGCACGGGGCCGGCACCTTTTTTGACGCCCGCTTAAATGACAAGGAGCAATATCCAGTCGCTGCAAAGAGCGGCTCAGGGAATACACGAGGTACGCCAGACCGCATAACCTCGAAGCTAGCCGCACTGCACTTCTACCAGCTCTCTATCCCGGCCCCCAAGGCACCCGCCGGGTCGTACGACAAAGCCGCATTCGAAAGAGGTCGCGCTGTCTTCAACGGCCCGGCCAAGTGCGCGACTTGCCATGTCCCGCCTCTCTACACTGAGCCGGGGGAGAACCTGCATACGCCCGACGAAATCGGCATCGACTCGTTCCAGGCCGACCGTTCGCCGACCCACAAGTACCGCACCGCGCCACTCGCGGGCTTGTGGACGCACCAGAAAGGCGGCTTCTACCACGACGGCCGTTTCGCCACGTTGTCCGACGTAGTGAACCACTATGATACGCAATTCAAACTGAATCTCAGCAGCGATCAAAAGAACGACCTGGTGGAGTATCTGAAGGGAATCTGAATTGAGGGCACTCCAAATGTCTCTCCGGATTATTGCGGTGGATTGGGCAAGTGTCTGCATAACCGATAGGGCCGGCGCGCACCCGCCGGCCTTAATATTCTCGCGCATCGCCTTGATGCTCGTCGATGTGTAGACCTACTCTGGCCGCGCAGGCGGCGGGCGGCCGGTACACCGCAGGATGCACGCGTTCCGAGGCTATGTCTCCGCTTAAGGTCAGGCCGTTAGACAACACCCGCACGCGTCAACTCAAGCACGATGCCTAACGCCGTGATGCCTAAGGCTACCGCTGCGAGCGGCAACAGCATTTCGACGGCGGCGGTCGAACCTTTTTCCTGGCCAGTCCAGGTCGCATACCACGACCGGATTTCCTTTTACCATGCCCGGATTCCCCGCTTGAGGCGGAGAATGACACGCATGTGCGTGGTATGATTGCGTGAGCGACCGAAGCAAATCGTGAAAATTCACATGTCGGCAATTCGTGTTAGAGGATTGCTTGAACAGTTTGAAGGTTATAAGCGGGCTTGACCCGCCCATCCATCCGCTTCGCAAGACGCGTATTTCGCATTGGACGGGACGGATCAATCCCCGGATCAAAATCCGGGGACGGCAATGACGCCAGTGGGAAGGGCGGGCACATGTGCGGCATCATCGCAATTCTGGGGACCGAGCCGGTTGCGCTCGGCATGGTCGATGCTCTCAAGCGCCTCGAATATCGCGGCTATGATTCGGCTGGTGTCGCTACGCTGGAGCACGGCCGGCTGACCCGCTGCCGCGCCGAAGGCAAGCTCAAGAACCTGGAAAAGCGGCTCGCTGACGAGCCTCTAAAAGGCGTGAGCGGCATCGGTCATACCCGCTGGGCGACCCACGGCCGGCCCAACGAGACCAATGCCCATCCCCACGCCACCGACCGGGTCGCGGTTGTGCATAATGGCATCATCGAGAATTTCGCGGAATTGCGCGCGGAGCTCGAAGGACGCGGCGCCAAATTCGCCACCGAGACCGATACCGAGATCGTAGCTCATCTTGTCACCGACGAGATGAGCAAGGGTGCGGGCCCGATCGCCGCGGTCGCTACCGCGCTGCCGCGCCTGCGGGGCGCCTTCGCGCTTGCCTTCCTATTCGCCGGCGAGGATGACCTTGTGATCGGCGCCCGGCGCGGCTCTCCGCTCGCGATCGGCTATGGCGACGGTGCGATGTATCTCGGCTCCGACGCTATCGCGCTGGCGCTGTTCACCAGTTCGATCGCTTATCTGGAGGACGGCGACTGCGTCGTCCTCCGGCGCGGTGGCGCGGCGATCCAGGATGCCGCCGGCAAAGCGGTGACGCGCCCGACGATCCGCTCCAATGCCTCAGCGTTCCTACTTGACAAAGGCAATCACCGCCACTTCATGGCGAAGGAAATTCACGAACAGCCCGAAGTGGTCGGCCATACGCTCGCCCATTATATCAACTTCGCCAAGGGTCGGGTTGAGCTGCCTGAAAAGCTGCCATTCGATTTCCGCAACATAGACCGCATTTCGATCTCGGCCTGCGGCACCGCCTATTACGCCGGGCTGATCGGCAAGTACTGGTTCGAGCGTTTCGCCCGCCTGCCGGTCGAGATCGACGTGGCGTCGGAGTTCCGATACCGCGAGGCGCCGTTTGCGCCTGGTAACCTCGCGCTGTTCGTGTCGCAATCGGGCGAGACCGCAGACACGCTGGCGACGTTGCGCTATGCCCGCGAGCACAAGCAGCACATCGTGTCGATCGTCAACGTGGCGACCTCGACGATTGCGCGCGACAGCGATGTGGTGATGCCGACGCTGGCCGGGCCAGAAATCGGGGTTGCCTCCACCAAGGCGTTCACCTGCCAGCTCACTGTGCTGGTTTGCCTCGCTATCGCGGCCGGCCGCGCCCGCGGCGTGCTCAGCGATGATGAGGAGGGAAGGCTCGTTGGCGCTCTCGTTGAGACGCCCCGCCACATGGCCGCGGCGCTCGCCCTGGAGCCCCGGATCGAGCAGCTCGCCCGGGATCTCGCCAAATGCCGCGATGTGCTCTATCTCGGGCGTGGCACCAGCTTTCCGCTGGCGCTCGAAGGCGCGCTCAAGCTCAAGGAAATCTCCTATATCCATGCCGAGGGCTATGCCGCTGGCGAACTCAAGCACGGCCCGATCGCGCTGATCGACGAGACCATGCCGGTGGTGGTGATTGCGCCCCATGATCGGGTGTTCGAGAAGACGATGTCGAACATGCAGGAGGTGGCGGCGCGGGGCGGCCGGATCATCCTGATTACCGACCCGAAGGGCGCACGCGAAGCGACGATCAACTCCCTCGTCACCATGACGGTTCCGGAAATGCCCGCTACGGTAACACCGCTTGTCTACGCTATCCCGGTGCAACTGATCGCTTATCACACTGCCGTCATCATGGGCACTGACGTGGACCAGCCGCGCAATCTCGCGAAGTCCGTGACGGTGGAGTAGGCGGAATCACCTTCCCCTGGAGAGGGAGGGTCGGACTGCCGGAGGCAGTCGGGGGTGGGCTGCCCCCTCCCGGCTCGCTTGCATGAACAACCTTCCCTCAAGGGTAGGTAGTCGTCGCTCGTGTCCCATATGCGATAGTCCGCCATTGTAGGGAGGGAGAAAAGATCGCCCCCCCGCGCATGGCACGCCACAGAGGCGACAGTGGCGCTATGGCGCCCGAACGCCATATAATCGCCACCAGAATCGCAATCGTTGAGCCACAGCAAAGTACCGCATCCATGAGTTCAACTGACGACCCCGAAAAACCGTCCGGGGCCCCGCCCGCCAAGCCGCCCGTCCATCACCATGGCATCGGCTCCCGCATCCGCAACTATTTCCTCACCGGCCTCGTGGTGGCCGGCCCGCTTGCCATCACGGTTTGGCTTACCTGGTCGTTCATCACTTGGGTCGACGACTTGGTGCGGCCGTTCGTTCCGGTGGCATATCGCCCGGAAACCTATCTGCCCGGAAAAATCCCCGGTAGCGGTCTCGTCATCGCGTTTGTGGCGTTGACGCTGCTTGGCTTCCTCACCGCCAACTTTGTCGGCCGCAAGCTGGTCGAGGCCGGCGAGCACTTGCTAGACCGCATGCCGCTGGTCCGTTCGCTCTACAAGGGCCTGAAGCAGGTGTTCGAGACCCTGTTCTCGGAGTCCGGCTCAAGCTTCCGCACCGTCGGCCTGATCGAATTCCCGGCGCCCGGCATGTGGTCGCTGGTGTTTTTGTCGCAGCGGCCGAGCAATGAGATCGTGGCGCGCCTGCCGGGTCGCGAGGAGTACGTGTCGGTGTTCATGCCGTGCACCCCGAATCCCACCACGGGGTTCTTCTTCTACGTGGCGCGCAGCGCCATCATCGAGCTCGATATCCCCGTCGAGGCTGCCGCGAAGCTCATCATGTCGGCGGGTCTGATCCAACCGGGCAACGGCGACGGCCCAAAGCGGCTGGCGGCGCTCGCCGAAGCCGCGAAGCTCGCCAAGGCCGCACGGATCGAGCAGGTGCCGAAGTTAGGTGAGAAAGCGACTGAAAAGTCGCCATGAACAGCGCATGGCCGTCGCCCAGCCGGACGTCACGGCCTACCATGGATTGCACCTCCCGCGCCACCTACACTTACACCTATACCTAATCCTCCTGCACCTCCTACCCCTCCTGCGCCTGCCGGTGCCCGAGGTGCGGCACGGAATTCGTCTACTCGGGTCCCAAAGGCGTCGTTGAACCCGACGTCCCGTTCGAAACCGCTACGAGACTGTGGTCGGCCGGGGTCACTTGCCCCGGTCCCAGTCCCTCCCGTCCCGGTGGCGGACCCGCTCGCCCCGGTAATGGGGTCGTTCGCCCCAGGAATGGGCACATGCCGGACCGATGAGGTGGGGTGTGACGCGGTCTGCGGCGTGGCCGCAACGGCAGGAGGACCGGCGTGTCGCCGTGGTTCCCGGAAATCGCATCGTGATCCCTTCGTTTCGAAGGTCGGAAATGGCGTCGACAAGGGTTGGGCAACAAGGTCCCGGGGTCCACAACGGGGGTCACCGTATAGGTTTGGCTGAACACGTTTACAGTGGGGATAGCACTCCGCTGCCGAAACGACCGGAGTTCCAACGCCAGCGACAGCCAACAGGGTCGCCGTAAAAAATCTTAATGCGTTATGCTGCCACGTTGACGCTACCACCTCGTTCATGTCCATGACGATACTCCTTCGCATCGCTCACGGTCCGTATTGGGAACGAATTTATGTTTATCGTTGGCCACCGTGACGGAAGAGGCCCTTGGCGGTGTGAAAGCCGTCCTCGATGTCACGCATAATGGCAAGCCGCCCCCCGGCGGTCTCAGTGAGTGGCACCCGATATAGCAGGATGCAGGCGGAGCGCCAAGATGGGTTAACGCCTATGGGTTAACGCCTATTTCTTATAGCCAATCACATCGCCGCTGCCGCGAGAATGCGCTCAAGCTGGTGCCACGGTGGCGCGCGGCGTGATTGGGAGTGTGGGCGTCTCGCGTCACCGGGTCGAATTAGTGGAGCGCGCAAACGGAAGATGCGGGCGTCTCACCCGGCTACCCGGCTCTACCGCCCCCGCGACTCGTGCCACAACAAAAACATCCCGGACCCCACCACGATCGCCGAGCCCGCCAGCAGCGTGACAGAGGGAATGTCGCCCCACACCAAAAATCCCAGCATGATCGCCCACACGAGCGAGAAATAATTGAACGGCACCACCGCCGAGGTGGGGGCGAGATGCAGCGCGCGCGTCCACAGATATTGGCCGAGTGCATTGCCAAGGCCGTTCACCACCATGGCGATCCAGCCGGCGGTGGTCAGTGTCACCCAGCCGAACGGTAACGCAAAGGTAAAGACGGCGGTGAGGAGGACCATCTGATACATGGTCAGCGTTTCGGTTGACTCGGTTGCCGTCATGCCGCGGACGCCGACCGTGACGGTGCCGAACAGGATAGCGTTGGCGAGCGCGAACAGTGATCCGGTTTGGAATGTGTCGACGCCCGGGGAGGTCACCAACAACACGCCGAGAAACCCGATGATCAGTGCGCCCCAACGCACCGGGCCGACGGCTTCCTTGAGAAACACGATTGCCGCAACGGTCGCAAAAAGCGGCGCCGAGAAGTTGATTGCTACTGCGCTCGCGAGCGGCATCAGGCTGAACGCAACGATGAGAAAGGTCTGCGCGCACGACTGAGAGATGCCGCGCACCATGTGGTCGCGCAGCCGTTTGGTGCGAAACACCGCAAGGCCGGTCACGGGCAGGATCACAAGGCTCGAGCCGATCAGCGCCGTCGCAGCCCGCACGAACAGCATTTCGCCGATCGGGTAGGTGGCCACCAACCATTTGGACAGCGCGCTTGAGCCCGCGAACAAGATGGTCGCGA
>Ga0126376_10002153_pt1 | contig 11057 bp, 10 predicted proteins | sample PanSoiMetPlot_15_FD_92760 | JGI IMG/M metagenome (GOLD analysis project Ga0126376, IMG submission 92760) | Tropical forest soil microbial communities from Panama - MetaG Plot_15 | ecosystem: Environmental > Terrestrial > Soil > Tropical forest > Bulk soil | place: Panama | collected 2016-02-17
TAATGGATTTTTGTACGCTCGCGAGAATGGAAGGCTGCGGTTCAATCCAACCGTACTCTGTTTCCGGTGTCGTTGGAGTGATTCCAAGGAGCATCACAGTCGCCGGTTGGACCTCGATGGCATCAATGGCCACGTCGATGTGCGACATGAATTCTTCGTCATCAGCGAAGAAGTGGTCCGAAGGGAACAGCGCAACGACTGCTTTTGGCGATTTCGTCGCGACGCGTAGCAGGGCATAAAGAATCGCCGGCGCTGTTCCCTTGTTCATAGGCTGTTCGAGCAGGAGACCTGGTGAAGTTTCGCCGGCGAGTGACTCATAAAACCGGCGGTGCTTGTTCGTAACGACGATCAATGTCCGGTTTGGCTCAATTGATATTGCGACTCTTCGCCTGGTCTGGTTGAGCAACGTGCTGCCGCCGATAACCGGCACGAACTGTTTGGGCCTATTGTCACCGGTGATTGCGCGGGTCATCGATTGCAATCGCGTTCCATCTCCACCCGCCAATATCACTGCCCATCGATCTCTCATGTTGATTAGTTCCTTCTGCTGGAGTTCGCCAAACAATCATGAGTCGTGTCAGAAAAGAAATCCTTACAAGTAGTTAGCCGCGGATTTCACGGATTCGGTCCAGATCAAATCCGCGTTCATCCGTGGCTTTATTCGCCGCTTTGTTGGAGAAGCTTCGCGACCAGTCCGGTCCAACCGGTCTGATGGCTGGCACCGACGCCTGAACCATTATCGCCATGGAAGTATTCGTGGAAGGGAATGAGATCGCGCCAGTTAGGATCAGTTTGAAATTTTGCGGCAGCGCCAAAGACCGGCCGTCGCTGGTCAGCGTCTTTCAAGAAGATGCGTCCGAGTCGTTTTGAGATCTCGCCCGCGACTTCCCAGAGCGTTAACATCTGACCAGAACCAACCGGACACTCAACTTTGAAATCTTCGCCTAAATAGTGGTGAAACTTTTGCAGCGACTCGACCAGCAGATAGTTCAATGGAAACCAGATCGGCCCGCGCCAGTTTGAATTGCCTCCAAACAACCCGGTGCTCGATTCCGCCGGCTCATAGTCAACACGATGCTGAGTGCCGTTTACCTGCAGCATGTACGGGTGGTCCTGGTGGTGACGCGAGATCGCGCGAATGCCGTACGGCGAAAAGAACTCATTCTCGTCGAGCATGAATCGCAACACGCTTCGCAGTTGATCCTGGCTCACAATCGAGAGCAAACGACGTTCGGCATTTCCCGGCGTGCGCATACACGCGACGTTACCGATTAAGTCGGGTCGGTTTTGGATAAACCATTCCATGCGTCGCTTGAAATCCGGCAGACAATCGAGCAACTCGGGTTCGAGTGTCTCGACCGCAAACAAGGGAATCAAACCAACCATCGAGCGAACCTTCATCGGAAACGGTTTGCCGTCAGGCAAGTGCAGCACGTCATAGAAGAAGCCGTCCTGCTCGTCCCACAACCTGATCTCATTGTCGCCTCGGTTGTTCATCGCGTGGGCGATGTAGAGAAAGTGTTCCCAGAACTTGCTGGCGACGTCTTCATAAGATGGATCTTCTTTCGCGAGCTCCATCGCGATCGCAAGTAAATTCAGCGCGTACATCGCCATCCAACTCGTGCCGTCGGACTGAGCGATATGACCGCCGGTCGGCAGTGGTGCGCTACGATCGAAAACGCCGATGTTATCGAGACCAAGAAAGCCGCCCTGAAAGATATTCATTCCATCAGCATCTTTGCGGTTGACCCACCAGGTGAAATTCAAGAGCAGTTTCTGAAAGACCCGCTTAAGAAAGACTGTGTCGCCAACTCCGCGTCGCTTCTTCTCGATCTTGTAAACCCGCCATGCGGCCCAGGCGTGAACCGGTGGATTCACATCTCCAAACGCCCACTCGTAAGCGGGCAGTTGGCCGTTCGGGTGCATGTACCATTCGCGCAGCATCAAGATGAGCTGATCTTTGGCGAACTCCGAATCAACCAGCGCCAGCGGCACGCAATGAAATGCAAGATCCCAAGCCGCGTACCACGGGTACTCCCACTTATCCGGCATGGAAATCACGTCCGCGTTATGAAGATGCTTCCACTCGTGATTTCGACCGCGGACACGCTCTGCTGGAGGTTTCGGTGTCGCCGGATCACCGTCCAGCCACTGCTCGATTACGTAGTGATAGTACTGTTTGGACCAGAGCATCCCGGCGAATGCCTGGCGCATTACTAATCGCGCATCGTCCGAAAGATGTTTGGGAATGACGGTCTGGTAGAACTCATCCGCTTCGTGAATGCGACGGCTGAATATCTTTTCAAAATCGACGAAAGCCTGCTGCCGCTCGGCGGAATTGTCTTCGGTTAAGCGCAAACGGATCGTTGCACTTTCGCCAGGTGCAATCCTGAGTTTGTAGTTTGCAGCAGCCTTCGTACCCGTTTGCTCGGGATTCACGGCTTGCTGATTGCCGTGAACGACGTAGTCGTTGATGCCGTCTTTGACATAACGCGAACTATTTGTGGAGTTGAAGAGGCGCTGCGTGTTCGTTTCGTTTTCCGTGAAGAGCAACTGAGGCGCGTTGTCACAATACAACCATCGCTTTCCAAGATCCCCGTCGTTGAGCTCGATCACGCTTTCGCTGGTGCTGCATAGTTGGGGCTTCGCCGTTCCATTTCCATTCCAGGACCACGTATTTCGGAACCAGATCGTAGGCAGCAGATTCAGCGAGGCTTCTTCAGGGCCGCGATTCGTCGCAGTGATCTTCACGAGGATGTCCTCGACATCAGCTTTCGCATATTCCACAACGACGTCGAAGTAGCGATCATTATCAAAGACACCCGTATCGAGCAGCTCAAACTCCAGCTCGAGCTTTCCTCGTTGCCGGTTCTGTGCAACCAACTGGCCGTAGGGAAACTCTGCTTGCGGATACTTGTACAAATACTTCATGTACGAGTGCGTTGGAGTTGAGTCGAGATAGAAATAGTATTCCTTGACGTCTTCGCCGTGGTTTCCTTCGTTGCCCGTCAAGCCAAAGAGGCGTTCTTTCAAAATCGAATCGCGACCGTTCCACAGTGCGACGGCGAAACAGATCTTCTGATGACGATCGGAGATTCCGGCGATTCCATCTTCGTTCCAACGGTAGGCGCGCGATCGCGCGTGATCGTGCGGGAAGTAATCCCAGGCGGTGCCGTAAGAACTGTAATCTTCACGCACGGTGCCCCACGCGCGCTCACTGAGATATGGTCCCCATCGCTTCCAGTGCTTTTTACGTTTTCGCGTTTCTTCCAAACGCTGGTTTTCCGCAGTCATGGTTTACTCCGCCAGTCGCATTTCGATTCGCCCGCAGCCAGGACAGGCGTGGACTTCCTGGAGCTCCGGAGTTTCGCCGCGGTAGTCGATCTTCATCGCGTGCTGATTCATTTCCGCGCCGCAGCTCGGGCAAGTCATCTTTGGTCTATTCATCGTGTTCATGGTCCAGATTTTCAAGACGTTTTTGGAGGTATTCTCGCCAGCTTTCGGGGAGTGCCTCTGTTGCGATCGCGCGTCTTATCAAATCGACGTTTTTCTTATCGCTGCTATATAGTCGCGTGACGTCCACAACCCTTACGCCGGAGTCGTTTTTCTCGAGCAGTTGGAACTCATCGCCGGCGCCCACTTCACCTTCTTTCATGACTGAGAGGTAGAACCCGGAGCGTTCGCTGACCAGGAATCGCTTGATGATGTCTGCCCGTCCAAAACGAATCCCGAGTTTGTAACAGGGCATGCGTGGTTGTGTGACCATTACTTCGGCTGTGCCAACTCGGAACTTGTCGCCGATGTGGATTTCTGTTTCGAACAGACCGGTTGTGGTGAAGTTTTCGCCGAACACGCCCCACGGGAGGTCCGTATCCGGTAGCTCACGTTTCCAGAAGTCGTAGTGCTCAGATGGATAGACGTAGACGGCCTTTTGTGGTCCACCGTGTACGGTCAAATCTGCCTGGCGGTCGCCGTCGAGATTCAAGGTCCGCATCATCACTCTGCCCGAAACAGGCTCTTTGAAGATCCCTGTCGAAACTGGTTCGTCATTCGCCATCACAAGCCGAGGCCGGCCAACGTTGATTGAAATTATTTTCATGAAAAGAATCTAGATCGAAACGTGTTCGCGTCCATAGCGCAGAACTCTGGTCATCCAGATCAACTCGCCGAGAAATTTGTCGAGCCGCTTTTCGTGCGTCGCGCGGTCCTTCATGTTTCCAGCTTCGTCGAAGAGGCTCTGCGCGCCGGAAAAGTTTCCATCCCAGAAAATCGTGACGAGTCCGAGCTCGCGCAACACTGGTAACAAACTCTGGATCACGCGTGTGCCGCCAAAGCCGCCTGCCGATACGCCGCAGATGCCAGCCGCTTTATGGATGTATTCCTTCAGATTGGAATCGAGAACGTGTTTGAGCATGCCGGGATAGCTGTGATTGTATTCGGGCACAACCAAGACCAATCCATCCGCACGCTCGCACGTCGCAGAGAATGACTGGTGCTTGATCTGCTCACCTGCATCGTCTCCCGGAAATTTCAGTGCGCCGATATCGATTAACTCCGTGTCGACGCCCTCACGTTGTTTGACTTGTTCAAATACAAACTTCGCGACGTTTTCGCTCGCGCGGCCTTTCCGCACAGTGCCGAGGATGACGGGAATGAAGAGTGGTCGATTCATGTGGATTGCCTCTGAGAATGTTGTTGGACCGGGTCAGTACCGTAACGCGGTAGCGTCGGGTCTGTTTGAGGACGAGATCCTACTCGACGCTACCGCGTTACGGTACTGACATCGTCCAAGTACGGCCTTATCTCTCAATCAACTCCATCACGTGACCGTCAGGGTCGCGCGCTAACAAACCTTTACTAAAACCCAAACTCTTATCGTTCAGAGACACCACACCCGGTGAAACCAGGCGCGAGTTCTCCGCAAGCAACCGCTTCGCAAATGTGTCGGCGGTGTTAACGATCAGACTGGTTTGCCAGTGAAACAGATCCGATGCGCGCGCATCAGCAGGCACGGGCCGCCCGTCGCGCGGCGCAAGGTACTCGAGAAATTCGATGCCCGGCCCCCCGCTGGCGGCTCGAAGACTCGTAATGCGTAACCTTGCGCCGAACACGTTGTTGAGATGTTCCTGCTCTGTGCCGTAGTTCTCGCTGGTGCCTGCGATGTGCAGGCCGAGTTCGTCTCGATAAAACTTCAGACTAGCTTCGGTATCGTTGACAACGATCGCGGTATGATCGATACCAAGGAACAGTTTGTCTTTCTTCTGCCACTTCTGATCACCCTTGCCTTCAGGAAATTGCAGGATCTCGAGCCAGTGCTTGTCCGGATCGCGGAAGTAGAAAGCCTTGATGCCGCCTGCGTTTTTGTTCCAATCAGGCAAACGTTGTGGACCGGTAGAAGCATGCTCCACTTTGTTTTGGCGCAGCAGAGCGTAAGCCTTATCCATGTCGCTGGTGATGATTGCAATGTGCTGAAACCAGCGATCATTGCTGCGCGAATCGACCGGAACGGGCCGGCCCTTTGGCGCCAGATATTCGGTCAACTCAATGAACTCATCGCCCAAACGCATTCGCACTACACGCATGCGCAAACCAAAAACACCTTGAAGCCGTTCGTAATCCTCACCCGTTACTTCGACATCCGAAACTTTCTCAAACGACAACACTCGCGAATAGAAGTCGACGGATGCATCCATGTCCGAAACTGTCATCCCGATCGCGCCCACCTGTTCGACCAGCGGAACAGCCCCGTCACTGACGAGGAGGGGGACGCGCGCGACATTGAGTACACGCGCGTCCGTCGGCAGGTACTGGCCCGTCGTCGTCTGAACGAAGACGCCCAGCGCAAGCAGTAAACCGAGAAGTGCGACTTTGGTCCGCTTCATTTCATTCGCTCCAGCAGGTGATCGCCGACGCGCAACGCGTTAGCCATGATCGTCAGCGCCGGATTCACGGCGCCGCTCGACGGGAAGAAGCTCGCATCAACCACGTAAAGATTATCGATTTCGTGTGCTTTGCAATTGCGGTCGAGGGCGGACGTTTTTGGATCGTCGCCAAAACGCACAGTGCCATTCTGGTGTGCCACTGCTGCCAGTGGCAGCCGTTGGCCCAGGTAAAGGTTTCGCGCAAACAAGCCTTGATGACAGTCGTGTCCGTGAACGTCGCAGTTAGTCTGTTTCAGTGCTTTCTGTAACTGCGCCTTCAGGCGATCGTGACCTTCAACATTGTTCAGTTTGTAACTGACGTGGATCTGCCCGTCGCGATCGACAGTCACGCGATTGTCAGCGTCAGGTAAGTCTTCGGAAGTCAGCCAGAAGTCGAGCGAGTGCTTTGCCATGAGATCGAGCGTCCATCCCGGAGCTATCGCCGGTGCGCCGGCTTTCAAAGTGTCGGCGTCGAGCTTGCCGACGAACGATATGTGGCCCATCGGATAGTCCCAATCCCTGGAACCGAAATAAAAATCATTGATTGCGAGTGTCTTTTGAAAGATTGTTGGATTGGGACATTTTGACAGAGCCATGAGCACCGAATTGATGTGGCCCATGTAGTGACGACCGACAACATCCGAACCATTCGCGAGTCCGTTCGCATGACTATCATTTGCGGATCGCAACAACAAGGCAGCGGAATTCACCGCTCCGCATGAGACTACGACGATATCGCCCGAGTACTCCTCGCGAACGCCGTTGCGATCGACGATCACTTTGCTGACTTCGCGAGCGTTACCGTTGGTTTCCAGACGCATGACCTTCGCGTTGGTAACGAGGGAGACGTTTTCGTGTTCGAGCGCCGGGTCAACACAGATTGTCTGCGCATCAGACTTGGCGCCGATTAAACATGGATGCCCGTCGCAGGTGTTGCAGCGAATGCAGAGGCTCTTCCGCGCGTTCGCTTCGTCGATTCTGATCCCCAGTGGGACATGAAAAGGTCTTAAGCCTGCGCGTTCGAGATCGTCGTGCAAGTGTTGAATGCGCTGCTCGTGACTTACTGCTGGATACTTGTACGCCGCGCTGGCCCACGGCTCGGTTGGATCCTCGCCACGATTTCCATGCACATGGTAAAGATGCTCGGCTTTCGTGTAATAAGGCTCCAGCTCCTCGTAGCTGATGGGCCACGCAGGAGAGATTCCGCCGTGGTGCCGAATCTCGCCAAAGTCTTCCTTTCTCAGACGAAAGAGAGCTGCGCCGTAGAACTTCGTGTTTCCACCAACGAAATAATTCGTGTGCGGATGAAGTTCCTTGCCTTCGCTATCGCGCCACGGCTCTTTAGTGTTGTATTTCGCTTCGAGATTTACGGCTCGCGTGCTCCAGTTGTCCTTCTCACGCGGAACGTAATCGCCGCGCTCGAGGAGAAGGATCTTCTTGCCCGAGGGCGCGAGGCTGTAAGCCAGCGTGCCGCCGCCCGCGCCCGTGCCGATGATGATTACGTCGTAGTGATTATTGCTGCTCATGATGACACTCCGTCTGTTGGAGTTACTGCGCGTTCATCGATTGCATTGACGAGTTCAACGGCGCCGTGCCGAAGTTCACGCTGAACCGCTTGCACCAGATCGTGACGGAGCGGTACTTCGCCAGGTCTGCATTCGCCGGCAACTCATAATTCTGATCGCCGATATTTCCTTTCAAAGAACCCAGGTCCACGACTTCAGCCTTCGTGACAGTGTCGTTGTCTTTAGCGTCTTGAGCAGCAACGAGGTACACGTGAACGTCAGGACCGTTCGACGTTTGAAAGTTTGTCAGTCTGAGCATCTTTCTGTTGTCAGCAAGCTGAAACACCGCTGCCATGCCTTTGGTTTCATGTGCGCCGCTGTGAAACTGCCCGGAAGCGATTTGATCGTGGGTAGCGGAGGCGGTCGGAAACTGTTCGTTTACCGTCTGATTGATGAAAAGCCGCTCGGGCCTGAATGCATACCAGGCGCTGAAACCGACAACGATCAGGACAAATAAAGTCACTTTCAATCTGTTCGACATATTGCAGATTCTCCTCTTCCGATTTCGTAACGACTGTTGGTCGCGGCTGCGGAGAAATCCTTACAAGCTGATTTCAAGCGGCGGTGACCTGGCGGGAAAACCAGCTGGCCTCAAGGAGTTGTCTTAGTTTGCTGCGGCTCCGATGAAGCAGCACCCAGAGATTGTTTGGCGTGATGTTCAAGATATCGCAAATCTCAGCCGTGCTGAGGCCGTCGATCTCTCTAAGAGTGAAAGCAATCGACATCTGCTGTGGCAGTTGTGATAAGCAGCGATCGAAGGTCTCCCAAAACTCACCCGATTCGAAACATTGGCCGGCATCGAGTGTCCAACTGTTTGGCGCGCGCTCCTCACGCCAGTGGCCACGCCATGGTCCAGACGCTTCAAAGCAATCGACTTCGCCGTCAGCATTCAACTGAAATTGCGCATTCCTGGCGATGCGGCGAAAGTGATCGATCACCTTGTGCTTCATAATTCCAACCAGCCAGGTGCGTTCAGAGCTGCGGCCGGCGTGAGCCTGATGGCCACCCACGCCTGCAAGCAGAGTCTCCTGCAACAAGTCCTCGGCAACCGCTGCATCGCGGACGCGTGCCAGCGCATAGCGGTAGAGGTAGTCGCCGTGCGAATCCAACCACTTGCCAGGATCGAGTCTCTGCTGTGTATCAACGGTGGCTTGCAATCTCCCCTCCCGGGTCGAACTGCTGAACTGTGTTTTAGGACCATGCTTGACTGGGTCTGTCTGAGGATTAGACGCGGGCGTTGTTATCCGGATGCAGAATTTTTAGTCGCCACAAAATCCGGCTGGCGAGGGCTTTGAGGAGTGGAGTATGCTCCACTGGTTTTAAGAATTCTTCCTGGAGACTTACGGTGGGCTTTCTGCCCGAAGTTGACGACGCTTTAACCGCGGACAGTCTGACAACGCTGAAACGAAACTTCGGATTGGCGCCGAGGCTTTATCGCGCCCAACTGCTGCGGCCTGATCTGCTTGATGCACAAGTCCGATTGTTGGATCGGCTTCTATTTAATAAGGGTGCGTTAAGCCGGGTGCAGAAAGAGTTTATTCTGCTTGCTGTATCGGCTGAGAATAACAACTCGTATTTTCCCGCGCTGCACTGTCAAACATTGCAGTTTCTGGGGGTAAAACCTGAACAATCTCAACGGGTGGCAGTCGATCATCGCGAGGCGAATCTGTCGGAGCCGGACGTTGTTTTGCTCGACTTCGCGCGAAAGCTTGCCTCCAGCGCGCATTCTTTTACCGATCTTGACGTCGAGGCGCTGCGCAAATCTGATTTCAATGACGAACAGATTTTAGAAGCGGTTTTGATGGTTGGGCTTGCTCAGTTGCTCAATTGCATACAATTCGGTTTGGGTATTGAACCGGATTTCAAACCGCGGATAAATCTTCCTGCAAAAGAAGTGAATCCGCCGGTCGTTTCAGAACGTCAAATACCAGAGCCGGAGTTAGCAGATGATTTTGTGTCGGACGATCCGGACTTTGAAATTGTCGCGAGAGTGCAGAACGGCGATGCGGATGCTTTCGAAGAACTGGTGCGCAAGCACGGCCGCCGAGTTTACCGCAGCTTGCTTGGTATTCTTGGTAAGCCAGACGAGGCTGAAGATGCATTACAAGATGCATTCTTAAAGGCTTTTCAGCATCTTTCCAACTTCGAAAGGCGTTCGCGATTCTCGACGTGGCTGGTCCGGATCGCTATCAACACCGGACTTCAACGAGTGAGAAGCCGAAAAGAGTTTGACAGCCTTGACGAAGACGATGAAAAATTCAGACCGCGCAATATTCAGCCGTGGTCGGATACTCCGGAAGAATTTTATTCGCGGGAAGAGCTTCGAAGGCTCGTGGAGAGGGAAGTGATGAAGCTGCCGGCCAAGTATCGAGTTGCCTTGATGCTGCGAGACTTGGAGGAACTTTCGACTGAGGAAGCAGCAGCAGCGCTGGGACTCGGCGTGCCGGGACTGAAAGCGCGAGTTTTGCGAGGCCGGCTGATGTTGCGAGAGTCAATGGTCCAATATTTCTCAAAGGCTGGCGCGGGTAAATCATGATTAGCTGCCAGGACTTTATCACCGAGTTGGGAAACCTGCTCGACGACGACGTAGCGAGCGAGATTCGCGAGCAGCTCGAGGCCCACCTGGCCCACTGCAACACGTGTCAGGTGGTTTATGACTCGACGCGCAAGACGCTTCGCATCGTCACTGAAAGTGGATCGTTTGAGTATCCGGAGCCGATCGCCGAGCCGCTGGTGAGTAAGGTTATGGATCGGATCCGATCGTCTTGTGAGCCCGAGAATCCAGTCCGCAAATAAATCTCTGATTACATTGCTACGGCTTTGCCTTTTTCGAGATCGAGCCGTACCTTGTAATCCGGAATCGTTCCCAAACCGAAGCCAATGAAATTTGCAAACTTCGCCAGGCCAACGCACATCACCGCTTCCAAAATTTGCTGATCGTTGAAGCCGTAATTGAAAGCTCAGGGCAAGGACTCGCGCCGAAGGTGCGAAATATGAAAGCCAGGGGCAAGCGTGAAGCGCAGCGGAACGCGTCGCCCCTGGTTAACGAGAAATAATTTGAACCGCGCACTGAAAGTGCGAAATATCAATATCAATTATTCCGCTCTTTCAGAGCTTCACCATCCTTACGTCGCTTTACCAGGGGCGACGCGCCTCACGTTGTTCGGCACTTGCCCCTGGCTTTCATATTCCGCGCCTTTGGCGCTGGCCCAAAGGCCAATGCCGAACCGTCGCTGCTACTCATGGTCGTACCCCGGCAATGTTCAGGCGAATACGATACAAACCCGAGCGAGCGCAGAGGTACAAAGTTTTGCCGTCGGCATCGCCCCAGGCCATGTTATGGGGATGGCGCGGCGTAATGATGATGCCAAGATGTTTGCCTTCCGGTGAGATCACCCACAAACCGCCCGGACCAGACACGTAAAGATTGCCCTTTTGATCGACTTTGATGCCGTCGAGACCGTCTTCACCGGCAGCATTCGTAAAGTCGAAGAAGAGTTTTCCATTTTTCAGCGTTCCATCTGGCTGTACTTCGTAGCGCATGATTGCCTTGTGCTTGTCTCCGATTTCA
>Ga0126376_10002154_pt1 | contig 11049 bp, 10 predicted proteins | sample PanSoiMetPlot_15_FD_92760 | JGI IMG/M metagenome (GOLD analysis project Ga0126376, IMG submission 92760) | Tropical forest soil microbial communities from Panama - MetaG Plot_15 | ecosystem: Environmental > Terrestrial > Soil > Tropical forest > Bulk soil | place: Panama | collected 2016-02-17
ATCGCTAGTGGCAAGCCTGTCGAACGTCGGATTCCAAGATCGGCGCGGTTGGATGAGGGAGTGGCCGGAGCGAACGCGCCAACGCTTTGAGTTCGTCCTTGACGAAACTCCCTGAGGGGCTAAGATACTTGCCAGTGAGCAGGGTGAAAGAATTTTGACAGCGGTTTGGTTGCCGCCTCTTTTCGTGAGATTCTATTTCTGCTCTCGGGGCCCCCGGCACAGTGTGTGGCTGAAAACCACCGTGATTTTCTGTGACCTAGCGCTCTATAACCCCTTTAGAATCAACATTTCTGCGACCTCTCGCAAGTTGTGATTCTAAAGCTCTTACAGAAATGCTAACTCCCTTAGAACTCTGCGCCTTCGCGCGGTATTTGCGCGAAGAATCTGTACTTACAAAAAAAAGGGGGAGGGGCCTCTCCGGCTCGCAGGACTTTATTCAACGTTGCCGCGCTGCGGTCAACGATTCATCTTCGGAGGAAGGTAATGCCCATCAAGGTCGGCATCAACGGCTTCGGTCGCATCGGACGCAACATCATGCGTACGGCAATCGACGACAGGGACATTCAGTTCGTGGCCGTCAACGACGTTACGGACGCCAAAACGCTCGCGCATTTACTCAAATATGACTCTGTGCTGGGCAACCTGCCCCACAAAGTGACGCACACCGACGACAGCATCTCGGTGGAGGGCAAGAGCTTCAAGGTATTCCGCACAAAGGACCCGGCGGAGCTCGATTGGGCCTCGGTTGGCGCTGAAATAGTTGTTGAATCCACGGGCCTCTTTACCAAGGGGCCTGACGCAAAGAAGCACCTGCGCGCGCCAGTGAAGAAAGTCATCATCTCCGCGCCCGCGGACGGGCCTGACGCCACTTTTGTTCTTGGTGTGAACGACAAAACCTACGACCCGGCGAAGCATCATGTCATTTCCAACGCTTCTTGCACCACGAACTGCCTTGCACCGGTGGCCAAAGTTATCCAGGACACGTTCGGCATCCACAGCGGCACAATGACGACGATTCACTCTTATACCAACGACCAGCGCCTGCTCGATCTTCCGCACAAAGATCTACGCCGCGCGCGGGCGGCCGCGATAAACATGATTCCCAGCTCGACCGGAGCCGCCAAGGCGTTGCATCTCGTGATTCCAGAACTCAAAGGCAAACTCGACGGTTACGCGATGCGCGTCCCCACGCCAAACGTCAGCGTGGTGGACCTCACGGTATTCGTCGACAAGACCGCGACCAAAGAATCGGTCAACGCCGCGTTGAAGACCGCCGCAAATGGCCCGATGAAAGGCATTCTCGCTTATACCGAAGAAGAGCTCGTCTCCGCCGACTTCAAAGGCAACTCCAATTCGTCCATCGTGGATGCCGAGTACACCAAAGTTGTCGGCGACCGCTGCGTGAAAGTTCTGGCTTGGTACGACAACGAGTGGGGCTACTCCTGCCGCTGCCGCGACCTGATTAAATTGCTTGCGTCTAAGTTCTAATGTAGGGGCGGGCTAAGGCCCACCCGTCTTCTGCCGCGAGTCACCAGTCACGAATCACGAGTCACGAAAGCATGTCCAAGCTGACCATCACCGACCTCGATCTGAAAGGCAAACGCGTTTTTATCCGCGTGGACTTCAACGTTCCGCTCAAGGACGCGGTCGTCACCGACGACACGCGCATCCGCGAAACGGTGCCAACGCTGCGCCTCGCAATCCAGAAAGGCGCCCGACTGGTTCTCGCTTCGCATCTTGGCCGGCCCAAGGGCGGGCCGGATCCGAAGTATTCTTTGCGCGCCGCCGCGAAAAAAGTGGAAGAGCTACTTGGCAAACCGGTGGCGTTTGCGCTGGATTGCGTCGGCCCTGGCGCGGAAGCGCAAAGCAAAGCGTTGCGCGACGGCGAAGTCCTGGTGCTCGAAAACGTTCGCTTCCATCCTGAAGAAGAAAAGAACGACGAGACTTTTTCCAAACAACTCGCTGCACTTTGCGACGGCGTTTTTGTTTGCGACGCTTTCGGCTCCGCGCACCGCGCACACGCTTCCGTTGTGGGCATCACCCAATTCGTTCAGCAAGCTGCCGCGGGCCTGCTCATGGAAAAAGAACTGGCGTATCTAGGGAAGGCGGTCACGAATCCCGCGCGCCCGTTTGTGGCGATTCTGGGCGGAGCAAAGGTCAGCGACAAAATCGAAGTCGTCGAAAATCTGATGAAGATTGCCGATGTCATGCTGATTGGCGGTGGCATGGCTTACACCTTCCTCAAAGCAGACGGCCATCCCATCGGCAAATCGCTTGTCGAGGAAGACAAACTCGATCTGGCCAAGCGGCTTCGCAACGAAGCCCAGCAGAAGAAATTCGCGCTGCTGCTCCCGGTCGATCACGTCATAGGCGCCGAATGCAAAGGCGATACCGCGAAAAAAACGGTTTCTGTGCACGACACTCCGGACGGCTGGATGGGTCTGGATATCGGTCCCAAGACGATCGAAACCTACAAACAGAAGGTCGCCGGCGCAAAGACCATCGTCTGGAACGGCCCGATGGGCGTCTTCGAGATGCCCGCTTTCGCCAAGGGCACACTCGCAATCGCGAAGGCTGTCGCTGACGCCACGACCGCCGGCGCCACGTCCATCATCGGCGGCGGCGATTCCGTGGCCGCCGTTCATCAATCCGGCGTGGCCGACAAAATTTCGCACATTTCCACCGGCGGCGGCGCCTCGCTGGAATTCCTTGGCGGCCGCAAACTGCCTGGCGTCGAAGCCCTCACCAACAAATAAATGAACGCAACCGGAACCTTTCTTTGCGAACCCTCTCTGCGCTCTGCGTCTCTGCGTTATCTTCTTCTTTCTTCTTGGAGGTATGCATGCGCCGCCGCGTGATTGCCGGCAATTGGAAGATGTACAAGACTCTTGCGGAGACGCGCGCTTTCTTCACTGCCTTCACGCCACTCGTCGCAAACTCCAAGCGCTGCGACATTGTCATTGCTCCGCCATTCACTGCCATTTCGACAGCCGTCGAAGCCACGAAGAACACCAACATTGCCATCTCCGGCCAAAATGTTTCCTGGAGTAAGGAAGGCGCGTTCACCGGCGAAGTCTCGGCCCCCATGCTGGCGGAAACCGGCTGCCGCTACGTGATCATCGGTCACTCGGAGCGCCGCCAGCTTTTCCGCGAGAGCGACGACAACGTGGCGAAGAAGACCTTGATGGCCTTGGAAGTAGGCCTTATTCCGATTGTCTGTCTCGGAGAAACCGGCGAAGAGCGTGACGCGGGACTTACGGAAGAAGTTCTTCGCCGGCAATTCAGCGGCGGGCCCGGCGCGCTAACGCCGGCAGAGTTTTCGAGGATCCTCCTTGCGTACGAACCGGTCTGGGCGATCGGAACGGGGAAGACGGCAACGCCGGAAATTGCCTCGGATGCCCATCGCGTGCTCCGCCGTTGCGCTGGGGAGAGATTCTCCGTCCATCTTGCGTCGGCTCTGCGGATTCTTTACGGCGGCAGCGTCAAGCCGGACAACATCAAGGGATTGATGGAGCAGGAAGAATTGGATGGCGCGCTGGTCGGCGGAGCGAGTCTCGATCCGAAATCCTTCGCGTCCATTGTGAATTTCACTTCGTAAATTTTTGAAGACATTGTCATTCTGAGGCCATCCGATGAGGATGGCCGAAGAATCTCAACCAGGCCTGTGGCGCAAGCGGGGGAAGACGCGCTCTCATTCAGGGAAGGGGATACCCGGGTGGTGGTGCGGCGCGAATCGCACCACCACCGAACCCATTCAGCGAACTGCCGCAAGGCCGCCAAAATAGAGGCGGGAATCGACTTGCGCGCGGCGCGGTATTCTAAGAAAATCTAATGAGCAGGCTTGCCGGAGATTAGGAGATTGCAATGCCTATTTGGATGAAGTGGACCATCGCGCTGGCGATTGGCGCCGGAATTATTGGCCTGGGATTTCGTCTTTCCTGGGGCGGCACCTGGATTTTGAAACCTTTTTTTGTCCTGAATTGCCTTGTGTTGATCATCGTGGTGCTGCTGCAGAGCGGCAAAGCGGCTGACCTTGCCGGCGCCTTTGGAGGGGCCGGCAGCCAGACGGCGTTCGGTCCGCGTGGCGCGGCGAACGTCTTGTCCAAGGCCACAACTTGGTGTGCGGTGATGTTCATGCTTTGCGCTTTTGCGTTGACTCTACGCACCGACAAGGCCGTCGAAGAAGGTGGCTCCATCCTCCAAAAGGTTTCGAAGCCCGCCCCGACACCGGTGGCTCCGACCACGACTCCGGCAGTCCCTCAGCCGAATACGCATGATTCATTGCCCGCCGGTCAGCAGCCCGCGACGCAAACTCCGGCTACGACGCCGCAGTCGAGCAATCCGCCGGCTTCACAAGCTCCGGCAGGGCAGCAGCCTTCTCAGCAGGCTCCCGCGAAGTCTCAGCCTGCGTCGCAGGCGCCCGCTGCCCAGCCGCCTTCAAGCTCGCAGCCTGCTTCTGTGCCACCGAAAAAGCCGTAGCGAGGGTAGCGAGCAGGACGGTTGCGAGGTTGGGGTTCCACAGTTAGAATGGTTTATCACCCGAGTGCGGTAGTGGCGGAACTGGCAGACGCACCAGCTTGAGGGGCTGGCGGTAGCAATACCGTGGAGGTTCGAGTCCTCTCTACCGCACCATAATTTTCAGCGCCGCAAAACTTTCCCAAAGGATTATTCTGGCAGGCTACTGCTTTCCCTTCTTGGGTAACGGTTCCCAAAGCTCGATGCGGTTGCCGTCGGGATCCATGATCCAGCCGAACTTTCCGTAATCGTATTCCTCGACTTTCGGATCCACCCACACTCCTTCTTTGCGCAGAGCATCGAGCACAGCATGGAGATCGTCGACCACATAGTTCACCATGAGCGGTGATTGGCTCGGCTGGAAATAGGTTGTGGAAGCGGGAAAGATGCACCACGCGGTGACGTTGTCTAACGATGGGCTGTCCGGTTGATGCCAGTGGAACATCGTCCCTTGCTCGCCTTGGCTCACAATTTCAAGGTGCTTCGCATACCATTCGCGGAGCGCTTCCGCGTTTGGAGATTTGAAAAAAACGCCGCCGATGCCGCGCACTCGTGCCACAGGGCGCGCATCATACGCTTTGCGCCAACGAGTTGCAAATCAAGTTCGTGATAGTCTCGAATATTTCAGTATTGTTTTTCCCAGAACAGGAAGAAGGGCCGGAAGAATATGGGTCAGAGACGTCTCGTTGTCCTTTTTGCGCTGACTTACGCTACGTTCGCGGTTTCTCCGCGCTGTTTCGCTCAAAGCCGCGCGCCGGCGACGGCGCGAACTCCGACCGCCGCAGAGAAAGTCATTATTGACACGGACATCGGTGATGACATTGACGACGCTTTTGCCGTGGCCCTGGCGATGCGCAGTCCCGAGGTGAAGATTCTAGGCATCACTACAACTTTTGGCGATACCGAAAAGCGCGCCAAACTCCTCGACCGCTTGCTCGCAGAGGTCGCGCATTCGGACGTCCCCGTTGCCGCGGGCGTGCCGACGCCTCCTAAGACTGACTTTACGCAAGCCAAATATGCCGAAGGCGGGCACTTCGCAAAGGCGTCGCATACCGATGCGGTTGCGTTTTTGCTGGACGAGATTCGAAGGAATCCGGGCGAAATCACGCTGGTGGCCATCGGGCCGCTCATGAATGTGGGAGCGGCGATCGACAAAGATGCTCAGACGTTTCGCAAGCTGAAGCGAGTTGTGCTTATGGGCGGCTCGATTTATCGCGGATATGGCGACATCGGTTCCGGAACTCCGCGCGGACCCGAGCCGGAGTGGAATATCAAGAACGACATTCCTTCTGCGCAGAAACTATTTGCCGCGGGCGTGCCGCTGTTTGTGATGCCCCTCGATTCGACACAATTGAAAATGGATGCGGCGAACCGCAATTTCCTGTTTCGGCAGGGAACGCCGCTCACGGATGCGCTTACTTTGCTGTATCACGAATGGGGACAGGAAACGCCCACGCTGTTTGATCCCATGACCATTGCGTACATCGTGGCCCCGACTCTGTGTCCGGTTCAGCCCATGCACATTCGCGTGGATGAAAAAGGGTTCACTCGCCTGGATCCCGCGTCTGCGAACACGACCAATGCACCGAATGCACAGGTATGCCTGAAATCCAACCCCGACGACTTCTTTCACTTCCTGATCCCGCGTCTCGCGAGCCAATAACAACCAAGTTCCGGAGACTCCGAACAAATTCCTTAATCATCAGGCGCTTCCACTCTTCCCGTCGGCGTTACTTTCCAGAAGCAAATCTGGCCATACGTTCCGCGGTCGCGCCCGGCGTAATATTCGCCGGTCAAATGGCGACTGTCGCCTTTGCACATCCTTAGCATGCCGGTGCCAAAGTGCATGTGCATGGACTTTCGCGCATTGGCGAGCGGCTGGCACTGATATTGATAGACGAGTCCGGCGCCGTTCAAGTCGGAAACTTGAATCACCGCCACGCAACTTTTGGAAATGGAACTGGGAGTTGTCAGGTAGATGGAAATTTGCGTCCAGCTTTGGAAAATTTGGAGCATCACGTCGTGCTGTTTTTCAAAATGATCAAAGGAAGTGACCAGGAAGCCGCTCCAGCGACCGGCAAGGTTCGGAATCTTCGAAAGGCCCAGCCTGCGGATCCACCTGCTCCGCCAGAGGTATTTGTCAAAAAGGGTGTAAAGCGCGCCGTAGAGACCGAGGCTGGAAGGCGCGTCCATCCACCACGGGAGGGACACGTGGATGGCAACCAGAAACTTCGACGAGCACCAGGCGAGCACGATGGCAAGTGCCGCCAGGAGGAGAGGAACAAACCTCCTCTCGTCGGAGTCGGTGGTGTAGCTGTGCATGGTTCCTACCCGCTCGGCATGCGCGGCCTCCTAATTCGTCTTGCGTGCGAATCTCTGAAGCACTAGGTCTGGAATGGCGAGGGGAGGAGAGAGGATTTCGGTTTGGTGATGGGTTTCCTGAAGGGGGTACCTACTCCGATTGCCACGATGCTGTACTACGAAGTTATCTCCTTGTTCAAAGGCATCATTGCCCTGTGCACTGATTAGACGAGGGATAGCGCATTTTGGTGGCCTGCCCTTTTGGCAACGAGTTCTGTCCACTTGCCTTGATAACTAAGTATATATATTAGAAAGGCGGTTGACAATCGCGCAGATACGTGCAATTGAAGTTACAGGCTCGGTGGTCCCTTGGGTTGGCTACTGCCGTGAGGCTGACCTAGCGTGTTGTGGCTGGCTGCGCGGCGCCGCAGGCATTGCAAAAACGTGCGCCAGCTGGGCAAGGTTGTCCGCAAGCGGTGCAGTAGAAACCCGCGGTGGCTGCGGGCTGCTGAGGCCGCGCGGGTGCTGCCACCGGTCGTTGCGAATCCGCGGAGATCGCCCAGACCAGCGCGATGATCCAGCCGATAACGGTCCAGCCGGCAAGAATGTTCAAGATCAGGATGGAGGTGAAGTTGGGTTTGTTGCGCGCAAGAAATGCCGGCAGAAAGTACAGGAGAAGCGACACCGGCCAAAAGATGGGGTGGAAATGAAAGAACAGGATGAAGCACAGAGAAGAGGTCAGCATGATGGACGCTCCGTTATGACGGTGTTTTACCACGAATTCGGGCGATTTGCGTCAAGGAGGGGCACTTTTCGGCGTTGTGGTCGATTCGGCGAGGACGGCCAATGGCCACCTGTTTCTAAGTCCGCTCCCCTTGTCTTTTACCGCGCGATGTATTCTATTGGTCTGCCCCGGAACGGCGTATTGCTTCAGATGCGCAGGGGTTTGCAGTTTTTCAAGAAAACGCATGGTCACTTACGACGGCGACGCCCACCAGCCACCGACACCACGAGCCGGCTTCGTTTCGCGCTACCTCGGGAGCACCGATCACAAGACGATTGGGCTGCAATATTTGTGCCTTGCGCTGTTTAGCGTTTTTCTGGGGATGGCCATGTCGATGGTTATGCGCATTCATTTGGTTTGGCCAGGGGCGCACACTCCATTCCTTTCGGCACTGGGGGATACGCCGGAACGGTACGCAACGCTGCCGCTGCTCCATGGATCGCTGATGGTTTTCTTTGTCCTGACCGCGGCTCCGCAATTGGGATTCGGGAATTATCTCCTTCCATTGCAAATCGGCGCACGCGAAATGGCGTTTCCGGTTCTGAATCTTTGTTCGTTTTGGGCGAGCGTTGCTTCACTTTTTGGCACGGCCGCCGCGTTTTTGGCCGCGCCGCAAAACGGAATCACCATTTGGATTTTCAGCGTAAGCATTTTTCTCGCAGCGGCTCTTTGCAGCGCGATTAATTTTTCTGTGACCGCGATTGACTTGCGTGCAAAGGGAATGACGCTGCCCCGATTGCCTTTAACGGTCTGGGCCTGGCTGGTCAACGCCATCTTGGGCACGCTCATTTTCAGCATCCTGCTTGCGTCTTGCGCGGGGCTGCTTTCGGATCGCCTATTCAGCACTCATTTCTTCTCTGCGGCCCATTTTCTGGCGTCCCAGCCTGCGAATGTTGCGGCGGACCCTTTGCCAGCGCTCTGGCAGAGGCTCTTCTGGTTCTTTGCGCAAGCCGAGGTTTATGTGGCGATGCTCCCGTGTTTTGGCATTGTGTCGCATCTGATCGCGACGTTTTCGCGCAAGCCGGTTTGGAAGGAGAGGCTTGTTGTCCTGGCTCTTTGCGCGGTCGGCCTGGTTGGGTTTTGCGTTTGGGGCCAGCACATGTTTTCCAGCGGCTTGAATCCCTTTTCTCCACTGGTGTTTTCTGTTCTTGCTGCGTCGCTAGGGGTGCCCGCGACAATTCTTCTGGTGAGTTGGTTTGTCACGCTCTGGAACGCGCCTATCCGCTTCAATACCTCTTTGTTGTTTGCGCTCGGGTTCGTTTCGCTTTTTCTGTCGGGCGGGCTTTCCGGAGTTTTTCTTGCAGGCCAGCACTTCGCGTCCACGTCAGGGAGTGAAAATTTCATTGTGGGCCATTTTCATCTGGTGATGGGCGTTGCGGCAACATTTGCCATCCTGAGTGCGCTGTTTTTCTGGTTCCCGAAATTGTTCGGACGCCGTTTGAACGAGTCATTGGGGAAAACTCACTTCTGGCTCACCTTTGCCGGTGTCTATTGCGTTTTCATGCCGATGCACTGGCTGGGTCTCGTCTCGCAGTCCGTCAAAAATGCAGGCGCGGATCCTTCTTCCATTGCGGCGTGGATTGCTCCCGCGAGCTCGTTCATCACCGCCGGAATCTTCATCACCATCTTTGCTCAAGGAATTTTCTTGTTTAATTTTCTGTGGACCCTTTTGCGGGGACAGCGAATCCAAGAAGACAACCCGTGGCGCTCGACGACGCTCGAATGGAGTGTAGGTTCACCTCCGCCGGCGGACAACTTTGGCGAGGAGGAACCGGCCGCTCATCGGGGTGCGTATGAATTTGGCGTGCCCGGTGCAGCGGAAGATTTTATTCCCCAGCACATTGCCCCGGATCGCGTCGCCAAGGCAAACTAGAAGGGAAGCGAGCAACCAAAGTCAACATGCCGGGAACCATCGCACCTCCGGACATCGAACTCATCATCAAGGACTCCCGCGGCGGCGGTGGAGGCGGGGAAAGGCCGCCGGATGGCGGCGATGACGGCAACGATGGAGACTTTGATCGGCAGCGACGCAAGCGGCCGGCTCCGCCACGGCGATTTTCCACGGCCATCGCCATCGCGATGGTTTCCATCCTCATGTTTTTCATGGCGCTGGCGAGCGCTTTTCTTGTCTTGCATCACAGCAGCCATGTTTGGGTTGCGGTCCACCTGCCGCGTATTCTTTGGGTGAACACCGCGGTTCTCATTGGAAGCAGTTTCGTGCTCGAGCGCGCGCGCGGGCGGCTTTCTCTCGGGGATGACCTGAATTTTCGAAGGTTGTGGCTTGTAAGCAGCGTGATGGGGTTCCTCTTTGTGGCAGGACAACTTGTCGCCTGGCGCCAGCTTGCCCTGCAAGGCGTCTACATCGCGAGCAACCAGGCCAGCAGCTTCTTTTACATTTTCAGCGGGGCGCACGGCGTGCATTTGCTCGGAGGCGTGGCGGCGCTACTGTTTGTTTTGCTGCACAATTTTGAAAAGTCGCAGATTTCTGTTTCCCTAGCAGCGGAAATTGCTTCCTACTACTGGCACTTCATGGATGGACTGTGGATGTTTCTGTTCGCGCTTTTATATTTAGGAAAATAGATTCGAGTTGGCGAGCAATCTGATCGCTCTGTTGCGCAAATCTCAACACCCGCTGCCGCGAGCCGCAACCCATCTCCGGAGCTAGCACTTCACAAATTCCGCGATGGTTTCCACCACGCGCGCGATTTGATCTTTCCGCAACTCCGGATACATCGGCAAAGAGAGAACTTCTTGCGCGGCACGCTCGGCGTGTGGGAAATCGCCGGCTTGGTGTCCCAGGTGCGCGTACAACGGCTGCAGATGAAGAGGACGAGGGTAGTAAACGGTGCTCCCAATCTTCCGCGCGGCCAAGTGTTGCTGGAGGTCGTCGCGGCGCTCGCAGCGAATCGTGTACTGGTGGTAGACGTGCTCGCAACCCTCGGGTTCGTTCGGCGGCATAATACCGGGAACTTGTTCCAGCAGGCGCGTGTATTCTGCCGCATTCGAACGGCGTGCGCGCTGCCAGTCCGCAAGATGGCGGAGTTTGACGCGCAAAATGGCGGCCTGAATTTCGTCCAGGCGGCTGTTCCACCCCGGTTCGCTGCTCAGGTACCTCGCGGTTTGGCCGTGATTGCGCAGTGTGCGGAGGCGCGCGGCAAGTTCCGGCGAGTTCGTCACAACCATTCCGGCGTCGCCGTACGCGCCGAGGTTTTTTGTGGGGTAGAAGCTGAGGCAAGCGGCGTCGCTGAAGGAGCCGACGCGGCGTCCTTTGTATACCGCGCCGATGGCCTGCGCGCAGTCTTCGATGATCGGAAGTTTACGCGCCTTCGCGAAGGCCACGAGCGGATCCATGTCGGCTGCCAAGCCGTAGAGATGCACGGCGATGACGGCGCGCGTGCGCGGTGTGACGCGGCGTTCCAATTCGCAGGGATCGAGGTTGTAGGTTTCAG
>Ga0126376_10002156_pt1 | contig 11041 bp, 12 predicted proteins | sample PanSoiMetPlot_15_FD_92760 | JGI IMG/M metagenome (GOLD analysis project Ga0126376, IMG submission 92760) | Tropical forest soil microbial communities from Panama - MetaG Plot_15 | ecosystem: Environmental > Terrestrial > Soil > Tropical forest > Bulk soil | place: Panama | collected 2016-02-17
AGAAGTACACGCTGCGCGTCACGTTGTGCTCGGCGGTGCTGTCGAGGGGGATCCCCATGCGTTTGAGCTCTTTGTAGGCGGCCTTCAGCTCCTCGAAGTTGTCCAGGCGCCAGGCGACGTGGTGCAGACCGGGCTGGGTCTTCGCCGGCGGCTCACCGGTCGCCTGCTGGAAGAGCGCCAGATCGTGGTGCTCCTTGCCGAAGCTGAGGAACACAGCGCCGCGTTCTAGATTTTCGTGAGCCACCTTCAGGCCCAGGGTCTGCGTGTAGAAGTCCCGCGATTTCTCGGCATTGCGGACGTTCAGCACGACGTGGCCGAGCCGTTTCGCCTGGATCATGGTGTTCCTCCCCGGAGCACCGACAGAGCTCCCGTTGCCATACTTTACCGCGCTTTGCCTTGGGCGCGTAGCCGCGTGCGGATCACGTGGCCAGCGAGCCCGCGGACACCGCCTGCTCTCTGCGGCGCTCGACGCCGGCGCGCACCAGGGGCACCAGGTCGCGCCCGAACTCGATCGCGTCCTCCAGCGGGTCGAATCCGCGAATCAGTACCGTGCCGGCGCCGGCGTCGTAGTAGTCCAGGAGCGATTCGGCGACCTGCTCCGCGGTGCCGACCAGCGCCGTGGTACTCCCGGCCGCGCCGGTGGCGGCGGCGATCGCGGTCCAGAGGCGCTTGTCGTGCACCTCGCCGCGCGCGGCGAGGTCGAGCAGCCGCTGCGAGCCGGCGTTCTGGGGCCGCGCCGGCGTCCCCGCGCCGCGACGCAGGTCGACGATGCGCTCGAGGATGGAGCGCGCGCGGGCCCAGGCTTTCTCCTCGGTCGCGCCGAGGATCGGGCGCACCGAGACGCTGAAGCGCGGCACTCGCCCGGGCGGCGCCGCGGCGCGGACCTCGGCGATCGAGCGGCGGATGGCCGCGACCGGCTCGCCCCAGAGCGCATACACGTCGCAGTGCCGCGCGCCGACCGCGAGGGCCGGGCCGGAGGCGCCGCCGAAGTAGATCGGGATCGCCGGCCGCTGCAGCGGCTTGACCTCCGAGAACGCGCCCCGCACACGATAGAACTCGCCGTCGAAGTCGAACGGACGCTCGCTCGTCCACGTGCGGCGCAAGACCTCGAGGTACTCGTCGGTCCGGCGGTAGCGGGCGTCGTGATCGAGGAAGTCGCCGTCACGCTGCTGCTCGACGTCGCTGCCGCCGGTGATGATGTGCAGCGCGATGCGGCCGCCCGTCACGTGATCGAGCGTGGCGGCTTTGCGCGCGGCGAGCGTCGGCGCCACGAATCCAGGGCGGTGGGCGATGAGAAAGCCCAGGCGCGTCGTCGCGGCGGCGGCGTGTGCGGTGACCACGAAGCCGTCGGCGCCGGTCGAGCCGTAGCCGACCAGCACGCGGTCGAACCCGCCCGCCTCGTGGACGCCGGCGAACTCGGCGATGAAGCGCGGGTCGACGGCGCCGGTGATGATCGACTTGCCGTAGATCTCCGACGCCAGGGTCGTCGAGATCATCCCGATGATCTCGATTCCGGAGCGCGGCGCGCTCACTGCTTGCCTTTCGCGGGGCCGCTTTCGGTCAGGAGCGCGCCGTTCAGAAGCGTGCGGCCGTTGACCGGCACCGGATTCCGGAGCGCCTGCATGACGAAGCACCCGCGCTCGGCGTTGCGGACGACCCGGGCGACGAGGTCCGGCGGGCCCGGCGAGTCGATCTCCAGGGTCGTCTCGGCGCCCAGCATCCGTCCCTGGATCGTGTCGTTCAGCACCGAGCCGTCGACTCGATAGCGCGCCGTCACGCGCATCCGCATCCCGTTCACAGTGACCTTCAGCATGTGCCCGTACCGGGACACCTGGGTCATCAGTCAGAACGCCAGCGCGGCGCTGAAGTACATGAGCGGCGTCGGCGCCGAGCCGAGTCCGCCGAGGCTCGGGCCTTCGTCGGAGGCGAACGTCATGTGGCCCGAGCCGCCGCGGCTCACGGTGGCCAGCTTGAGAAACGGCGTGACGAGATTGACGTCGGCGTCGAATACGATCTCCCGGGTCTCGATCCGTGGATTGAGTCCTTCGGGCACCGAGGTCATCGTCGCGCCTCAGGAGCCGCGCAGCTGCTCGAGGATCTTCACCGTGTCCGACGGCTCCGGACGGCGCGTGTAGTCCGGATCGGCGTCGACCGCGCGAACGATGTCCTGGCGATCGATCACGAACCGAGCGGGAACCGGAAGCCGCCATGTGCCGTCACCGTTGCCCTGCGCGAGATCGATGCCGAACTTCGTGTAGATCTGGCACAGATCGTCGGGCAGGGTGAAGACCAGGCCGTACGATTCGGCGACACGATTACCGAAGTCGCGCAGCATCTCGAACGCGAAGGCCTCGGGCTCCTGGGTCTCGCGCGGCGTCCGGGCCATCTGAGGCGAGATGACGGCGAGGCTCGCGCCCGCGCTGGTGATCTCCGGCAGGGCACGTTGCAGAGCTGCCAGCTCCGCATTGCAGTACGGTCACCAGCGACCTCGATAGAAGGACAGCACCACCGGCCCGCTGGCTCGCAGCTCGGCGAGGCTCACCGGCTTGCCGGTGGCGTTGGGCAGCGTGAAGTCCGGCGCCGGCTGGCCCAGCTTCGCGATCCGGCTCATGATTCCGGAGGCGCGGAGATCCTCCACGCTCCGCTCCATGATGGCCCGCGCGTCGGCCGGGATCCGTGCCTTGGCCGCCTCGCGCAGTCGATCGAGCTGCTCCTTCAGCGTCATTGGGCCCTCCTCGAGCGACGATCGATGGATCGCACGGTACCACAAAAGAATAACCCCGCCGGCGGCGCTGCCCGGCGGGGCGTCGGCATCGAGTGCGGGACCGCCGCTACGCGATCACGCGATTGAGGAATCGCTCCGGCGGCCGCTCGCCCCACTGGGAGATGAGGCCGTCTTCCGCCGAGATCAGGTTCGAGCCGTTCTTCACGTTCAGCCGGTCCGTGTCGGACCAGTGCTCGTGCACGCGGCCCCACGGATCCGACCAGTAGTCGTAGATCTGGCTGCCGAGCAGATGGCGGCCGATGCCCCACATGTGCTCGTACTTGCCGAGCTTCGTCATGTGCTCGTGGCCCGTGAAGACGTCGTCGATGTCGGCCACCTCGAACGAGAAGTGGTTCAGGCCCGCGCGCTCGTTCCTGACGCAGAAGAACACGTGGTGGTCGACGTACGTGGCGCCGCGGTCGAGCCGATTGAACGAGCCGATGATGTTGTCCTTGCTGCCGGCGTAGACGTCGTCCGAGCAGATGAAGCCGAGCGTGTCGCGGAACCAGCGGGCCGTCTCGGCGACCTTCGGCGACGCCATGACCGCGTGGCCGATCCGCTTGACCCGCGAGGCACCCATGTGGATCCGCATCACTTTGCCGGCGCGCTTGAGCCCTTCCGAGCCCAGGTTGAGCGGCTGGCGCTTCACCGAGATAGGTTTGAGCTTCTTGCTCCCGTAGACGACCTCGATCTGGTAGCCGTTCGGCTCCTTGAGCCGCACGCGCTTGCCGCCACCCGGCTCGTCGATGTCCTCGATCTCGGAGGCGCCCGGGGCCTTGGACACCTTCTTGAGGTCGCCGAGGCTCGCCGCATAGTAGGCGATGCCGATGAAGCCGGGATCGCCCTTCTCCGTGACATGGATGTGATGCGGCGCGTCGGTCCCGCGCATGTAGAGCGCGGTGTTGGTCCGGGCCGCCCGCACCATGCCGAAATTGGTGAGGAACTCCTCGGCCACATCGAGGTCCGGGGACCGGAGCCGCCCGTACGCCAGGTCCGTCACCTTGATCAGCGCCATCGCCCTGTCCTCCTGTTTGGGACGATCGACATGCTAGACCATCCGAGTGTCAAACTCCACTCACTTCCCCTTCGCCCCGCGCGGCTCCACGGTGTCGGGCAGGCAGCGAAAATCCGATGTCTGGTACGCACCCTGTTCTTTGCGACCCTGGTACATCGTCACCCCTTTGCTATCGCCGGTTCGCTCGTAATTGTGCAAAGCCCCACTTGTCCTGGGCTGTACGAGCCGTTGGATTAGAGCTTCGGCCTTTGACTCGCAGACGGCTCGCGTTTCAACAGCTTCTCGAGCCAGCCACGTCTCTGTCGGAGCCCCCTCCTTCGTAGGCGTCACTCGATGTTCCCACAGCACCCACGCGCACTCGCCGTGGGCCGGGGCAGCCGAGGTCAGGAGAAACAAGGCGAGGAGCAGAGTTGCCCTTCGTAGTCGCATCATCGCTTGACCTCCGGGGGGCGATTGTCTCCAGAGCGACGGCCGGTTCTCAAAACTGCGCGGAAGATCTTCCAGCAGAACACCGGTTTTCGTTCTGAACACAGCGCTGCCCGGCGGGTCAGGTCTCACTTAATCGCAGTGAGGCCTGGCCCACCCGCGGCGGGCGCCGGAGGTCAGCGCCCCATCTGGCGATCGTACGAGGCCGAGATGCGCTCGATCAGCTGGGGATCGACTGTCGTCGCGCCGAGCGTCTTGAACTCGACGCGGACGCTGCCGTCGGCCTGCGTGCGCAGATACGCAGCCACCTGGATTCCGTTGCGGTCGCCCCGCAAGGTCCCGGTGGAGCGGTCCTCCTGATTGATGCGGACCCCTTCTTCGAGCATCGCGTTGCGGGCGGCGGCCCACGAGCGGTCGAAGGTGCTCGTGGGCGACGTCGCATAGACGCCCGGCGAGACTTCGTAGTAGGTGCAGCCGGAAAGCAAGCTGGTGCAGAGAGCCACCGCGAGCAGGCCTCGAATGCCCGTCATCGCGGGGTCTCGTCGGACGCGACCTTCGTCCACGTCTTGTCGGGATTGAACGTCTTCATCGTGTTCGCGACCTGCGCGGTCTTCGGTCCGAAGTCCTTCTGGTAGACGGTGCCGTCGTGGCTCACGATGAACGTCGTGATGCCCGAGACGCCGTAGGTGGCGGGGTACGCCACGAGCGCGAACCCGCCGATCATGTGCCCCTTGACGACGTAGTCGTAGGCTCCGCCGGGCGCGGCGGGACCCTGAGACACCAGCAATCGGTAGAGATAGCCGTGGTAGGGCATCCGCTTGCCCGGCTCGGGCTTCACGTAGCCGGCCGCCCGCGCCTCGGCGACCAGCGGACCGAGCGGGCTTGGCCGCTCGCCCGGCTTCGTCTCCCAGTAGAGGCCGTCTCGCTTGCCCTTGGCGCTCTCGAGGCGCTGCGCGTACTCGAGAATGCCGCTGCCTCGGTCGCGCGAATAGTATTCGCGCTGGGCGTCGACATAGGCGAGGCAAACCTGGATCGCGGAGAGCTCGTTCCGCCCGACCCGCCGGAACAGGATCTCGTCGTCTCCCGCGTCGGTGTCCCAGAACCACTTTGGGCCGTCGGGGACCAGGGGAATGGCGAGCGGATAGTCGTCGTCGCCGACGACGAGAACGACCTTGCCGCCACCGCCTTCGAGCCGGTGAGCTCGATCGTAGGCGGCCACGAATCGTTGATAGGCCGCACGGTCGGCGACATCGTCTCCGGACGAGATCACCGGCCCCCCTTTGGGGCCGAGGATCGCGAGGAGCGCCTTCTTGTCGCCGGCGCGGAATGCGCCGACGAGCGCGTTGACGGCGTCGTCCAGGGAATCGAAGCTCTTCTGCCCGGGCGGGACACCCAGCGCGGCACCTTGAAGACCGATCGCGAGCGCGAGCGCGAGGCTCAGGGCTTTCATCGCCGTCCTCCGCCGCCGCCACCTCTGCCGCCGCCCCCACCGCCGCCGCCTCTGGAACCGCCGCCACCACCGCCGCCGCCACCGCGGCTACCGCCGCCGCCACCGCCGCTGAAGCCGCTACTGCCTCCGCGGCTGCCGCCACCGCCGCTGTAGCCGCTGGCGCGCGAGGAATTCACGCTGGACTGGCCGCGCTGGCTGCTGTTGCGCGTGTCGCGGCCTCCCTGTCCCATGCCTTCCATCCCGCCGGCCTCACGGCCGCCGCCGCCGCGCTGCCCTCCGCCTCCGGCGCCCGGGCCTCCTCCGGCGTCGCGAGTGCTCGCCGATGGGCCACCGCCCCGCTGCCCGCCTCCGGCGTCGCGAGTGCTCGCGGATGGCCCGCTGCCGCGGCCTCCTCCTTGATCGCCCCGGCCGCGGTAGCTGTCGCGCGAGCCGGCCTGCGCACTGTTGCCGCGGCCGTACTTCTGCTGGGTGCCCTTGTCGCGATACTGAGCTCCCTTGCGATGCGACGGATCGTGGTTGAACGATTGCTTGCCGCCCTGACCCTGGCCGCGACTGTTCCGCTCGTTCTTGATCTGGGTTGCTTTGTCACCGCGGTTCACATTGTTGGTGAAGTTGTTGCTCTTGTTCACGTCGACGTCGACGTCGCCGCCGCCCCAGTTACAGCCTCCCCACACCGCGGCGCCGACCGCCATCCCGACGCCGAACGAGATCGCCGCCGCGCCCCAGGGGTAGGCCGGCGGATACGGGTAGTAGTAGGGGGGATAGGCCGGCGGAGGGGGGCCGTACACGACGGTCGGGTTGTAGCTCGGCACGTAGACCACCTGCGGATTCGTCTGCTCGATCTTGATGATCGTTTGCTCGCCCGAAGGCGCCGGCTGCCCCGGCTGGGCGGGCGCGGCCGGCGCGGCCTCGACGATCACCTTCTGCTGCTCGTTCGACTGGAGATTGCCCTGCGCCTGGGCCTTCGCCCGCATGCGCTGGATCGCGTCCATGGTGTCCTTCCTCTGATCGAGGAAAGCGTCGCCGAGCTTCTGCATCCAGTCGATCTTCTCGTTCAGGAGCGTGAGCGTCTGCGGGAAGCTGCACAGGGACTTCACGCTGTCGTCCCACTCGTACTTCTTGAGCTCTTCGTTCAGCGCGTCGTCCTTGAGGTTGGGGTTGGCCTTCATCAGCCGCGCCGCCTGGATCACCTCGAGCGGGTACGTGGCGGCCATCAGCACCTGAGCGACCAGCGGATCCGGATAGAGTGCGATCGGCGCGACGATCGCCTCGAGCTCTTCCGGCTTGAACGGTTGAACGTCGTTGTCGCCCGGCGGAGCCTCGGAGGCGGGTTGCTGGGCTGGTGTCGGCGCGGCCTGCTGAGGCGGCGGCTGCTGAGCCCGAGGAAGCGTCGGCGACGCGAGCATGAGGGCGAGCGCGACTGGCAGGCTTCGGCCGGCGAGGATTCGTATCCGGCGCTTCATGAGACCTCCGTTGACCACGAGGCTACCTGCCATAGGCGAGCCGCTGTGCGCCCGCGTTCTTCAGGCCCTTGAGCCGGAAGCCGAGGGCGATCATCACGATGCCCACCACGATCGCGAACGTGCCGATCAGCCACAGGACCGCGAGTGCCCCCGCGCCGGGGGCGACGATGAGAATAATCCCGAACGCGACAGTCAGAGCGCCGTTCAGCGCCAGCAGCCACTCGTTCCGAATCTCCCGGCGCAGGTGGAAAGCCGCCATGATCTCGAAGAGGCCGCGAACGATGGCCCACGCCGCGATCAGGTAGAGGAGTGCGATCGCGGTCACCCCTGGCCAGAGGATCGTCAGGATGCCGGCGCCCAGGCTCACCAGGCCGGCCAGCAAGACGCCCCACGAGAAGCCCCCCTGCCGTCCCCGCCCGAATGTCCACAGGACCGCCAGGATCCCGTCGATGAACAGATAGCCCCCGTAGAGGAGGACGAGCACCGCCAGGGTGATGCCCGGCCAGAGGAACGTGCCGAGCCCGAAGAGCACCGCGAAGATGCCGCGCAGGACGATCGCCCACCAGTTCCGTGCCAGCGTCTGCAGCATGGTCGTGCCTTTCCGCCCCCGCGTCGGGCATGTTCCCCCGGGCCGGTTCCAGACTAGTCCAGCGTGCGCTCTGAGAATCGGGGGCGCGGGAGCGGCCAACAATGAGACCTTGGTCGGATGCCCTAGCCCGCCCCGACTTTGGTCTACTAGCCGCCCGGGGGCGCCTCGAAGCCTTCCGCCGGGGATGGAGGTCGGGTGCATGGAGCCACAACACATGCTGCAAGTCGCGATCGACGTCGGCATCCGGTTCGGGGTCCGCATTATCGGTGCCATCGCGCTCTGGATCATCGGGCGCGCGGTGATCAACTTCGTCGGCCGCCTGATCAATCGCTGGCTCGTTCACCAGCACCTCGATTCCACGCTCGGCCGCTACATCGCCTCGGCCGCGACAATCGTGCTCAACATCATCCTCGTCATCGCGATCCTTGGCATCTTCGGCGTCGAGACGACGACCTTCGCGGCGATCCTCGCCGCCGCCGGCGTGGCGATCGGCGTGGCGTGGGGCGGTCTGCTCGGCAATTTCGCGGCGGGTGTGTTCCTCGTGATCTTCCGCCCGTTCAAGACGGGCGACTTCGTCTCCGCCGGCGGGGTCACCGGCACCGTGCAGGAGATCGGGATGTTTGCGACCAGCTTCGACACGCCCGACAACGTGCGAACGATCGTCGGCAACAACAAGGTCGTCAGCGACACGATCCAGAACTTCTCGGCCAACCCCTATCGGCGGGTGGATCTCACCGCGCAGCTCGCCCACGGCGTCGACGTGAAAGACGCGGTCGCCATGCTCCGGGATCGGATCGCGAAGATTCCCAACGTGCTGGCCCAGCCCGCTCCGGACGTCGAGATTCTCCAGTTCACGCTCGCGGGGCCGGTGCTCGCCGTCCGGCCCTACTGCAGCAACGCGCACTACTGGCAGGTCTTCTTCGAGACCAACCGGGTGATCCGCGACTCGTTCAGCTCGGCGCGCTATCCGGTGCCCGAGCAGCACTTCCGGGTGCAGAGCCCGGTCGGCTGATTCACTGCTGCCCGAGGTAGGCCTCGCGGATCCGCGCGTCGCGCGCGAGCTCCGACGGGGGACCCTCGGCGACGATCCGGCCCTGCTCGAGGACGTAGGCGCGGGCGGCGATCGCGAAGGCCTGGACGATGTTCTGCTCCACCAGCAAGACCGCGACGCCCTCAGCGTGGATCCCCGCGACGACCTCGAAGACCTGATCGACGATCTGCGGAGCCAGGCCGAGCGAGGGCTCGTCGAGCAACAAAAGCCGCGGCATCGCCATCAGCGCGCGCCCGATCGCGACCATCTGCTGCTGCCCGCCCGAGAGCGAGCCGGCGAGCTGCCGCCGGCGCTCGCGCAGCACCGGAAACGTCGCGTACACGCGCTCGAGGCTTTGAGCCCGCCGCGCGCGCGCGGCGGGCGCGTAGCAGCCGATCTCGAGATTCTCCTCGACCGTCATCGCCGGGAAGAGGCGGCGGCCTTCGGGAACGAGCGCGATTCCGCGGCCGCAGAGCTCGTGCGCCGGGACCCGCGCGAGGTCGTGTCCGTCGAGCTGCACGCGGCCGCCACGGATCGGCAAGAGGCCGGCGATGGCGTCGATGAGCGTGGTCTTGCCGGCGCCGTTGGGTCCGACGACGGCGACCAGCTCGCGCGCTCCGACCGCGAGCGACACGTCCCACACCGCGACGGCATCCCCGTGGGCGACCTCGAGGCGCTCGACCTCAAGCATAGGCCTTCCCGAGATAGGCGCGGACCACATCGGGATCGCGCATCACCCGGCGCGGCAGCCCTTCGGCGATGACCCGCCCGCCGCTCAGCACCACCACACGGTCGGCGAGGTCGAGCACGGCCCGCATGATGTGCTCGACGAAGACGACCGTCGTGCCGCGGTCGCGGATCCGGCGAACCAGCCGCAGCGCGTCGGTCATCTGCGCGGGCGTGAGCCCCGAGAGGACTTCGTCCAGCAGGACCAGCCTCGGCTCCGAGGCGAGCGCGCGCGCGAGGTCGAGGAATTTGCGCTCGAGCAGATTCAGCTCGTGGGGGAGCGCGTCGGCCCTGGCCTCGAGGCCGGTGAAGGCGAGCCAGGAGCGCGCGAGGCTTCGCGCGGCTGCGCGGCCGTGTCCGCTGCCGAACATGGCCGCGAGCGCGACGTTGTCGGCGACGGTGAGCCGGCGGAACGAGCGCGGGATCTGGTAGGTGCGGGCGACGCCGAGCCCCGCGATCCGATGGGCCTGCACCCGCGCGATGTCGAGCCCGTCGAGCACGACCCGACCGCCATCCGCCCGGTAGTAGCCGCTGACCACGTTGATCAAGGTCGACTTGCCCGAGCCGTTGGGACCGATGAGCCCGAGGATCTCGCCGGCCCGGACCTCGAGGCTCACGCCGGCGAGCGCCTGCAGGCCGCGGAAAGCCTTGCGCACGTCGGTGCACCCGAGCAGCGGGCCCGCCGTCGCGGGGGCTGCCGGCTCGACCGCTCTCGACACGGCGGCCTCCGCCGGCGCCGCGACCGGCGCGACCCTCGCGCGTCGCGCGCGGCTCAGGCCGCCCGCCACCCCGTCGGGCAGGAACACGATGACGGCGATCAGGATCGCGCCGATGAGCGCCCGGTTCAGGACCGCGCTCTCGCCCCCCGTCAGCGACTGCGTGAGCCCGGTGACGAGGACGGCGCCCAGCGCGGGGCCGTACCAGACGGCGGTGCCGCCGAGGGCCGCCATCATGATGGCGTCGACGGCGATCCCGACCGCGAAGGTCTCGGCCACCGTCACGTACTGCACGAACATCGCGTGGATCCCGCCGATCAGCCCCGCGATGAAGCAGCTCAGCGCGAAGGCGGCGAGCTTGTAGCGGTAGGTGGGCACGCCGAGGACTTCCGCGACGTCCTCGTCGTCGCGGATGGCGAAGAGCCCCATGCCCCAGCGCGAGCGAAAGATCGCGAGCGCTGCAGAGGTCGACACCAGCGCCACGGTGAGCGCCAGATGATAGAGCGTCGTGGCTTGTGTCCCGAACAGCGTCGGAACGGGCACCGCGGCCAGGAAGACGCCGGGGCCGCCGTCGAGCCGCGTGTTGAGCGCGATCGTCGAGAGCACGAACGTCACCGCGAGGGTCAAGAGGCCGAAGAGCTCTCCGCGCACGCCGCGGACCCGGAACACCACCGCGGCGATCGCGGCGCCGAGCAGCGCGGCGACCACCCCGGCGGCCGGCAGGGTCAGAAGGAACGGAACGTCGAGCGCGGTGGCGAGCGTCGCCGTCGTGTAGACGCCGGCGCCGAAGAACGCGGCGTGGCCGAAGCTGAAGTAGCCGGCGTAGCCGCTCAGGATGTTCCAGCTCGTCGCCAGCGACACC
>Ga0126376_10002158_pt1 | contig 11037 bp, 6 predicted proteins | sample PanSoiMetPlot_15_FD_92760 | JGI IMG/M metagenome (GOLD analysis project Ga0126376, IMG submission 92760) | Tropical forest soil microbial communities from Panama - MetaG Plot_15 | ecosystem: Environmental > Terrestrial > Soil > Tropical forest > Bulk soil | place: Panama | collected 2016-02-17
AGTTTTGTGCAGCAAATAATCGATAAGAATGGTGGAATCGGGCAGGATAATGCGCTCAACAGAGGAATGCGAGATGTCGCGTTCGTGCCATAACGGGACGTTCTCGAACGCGGCCTGCGCATTCGATCGTACTACGCGAGCCAATCCACTGATCTGTTCGCATGTGATTGGATTGCGTTTATGCGGCATCGCCGAGGAGCCCTTTTGTTTCTCGCTGAAGTACTCTTCGGCCTCGCGCACCTCTGTCCGCTGCAGGTGGCGAATCTCGACCGCGATCTTGTCAAGCGTACTCGCAATTACTGCCAGAGTCGCGACATAGAACGCGTGCCTATCGCGCTGAATTACTTGGCTGGAGATCGCGGCGACCTTCAATCCGAGTCGTGCGCAAATTGTCTCTTCCATCTCGAGCGTCAGATGCGCCAACGTTCCTACGGCCCCGGAGATCTTTCCCACGCGCATGTCCTCGGCCGCGTGCTCGAAGCGTTCGATATTGCGCTCAATCTCCGAATACCAGTTTGCCAGCTTCAGTCCAAAAGTTGTTGGTTCAGCATGAACTCCGTGAGTTCGCCCGATCGTTGGAGTGTCCTGAAACTCGAATGCACGGCGTTTCAAAACAGTCTTAAGCGCCTCGAGATCGTTGCGGATGATTAGCGATGCTTCGTGAATTTGCAGCGCCTGAGCCGTGTCGACTACATCGTTTGAAGTGAGTCCAAAGTGCAGCCAGCGCGATTCCGGCCCGACTTTTTCGGCTACGGCGGTGGTGAAGGCGATTACATCGTGCTTCACTTCGGCCTCGATGAGCTGGATCCGCGCGAGATCGAAATCGGCGCGCTCGCGAATGGCTTTTGCGGCGGATTGAGGCACCATACCGGCCTTTGCAAGCGTTTCCGTAGCTGCAATTTCGACCTTTAGCCAGGCGCGAAAGCGGTTTTCTTCGCTCCAGATGCGGCCCATTTCGGGTCGTGTGTACCTTGCAATCAAATTCTTATGTCCCCGATCGCGTTCAAATCCCGCTCAAATGCAGCGAAAGCGACCAAAAAGGATAGCCTAGAACCTATTTTCGCGCGAACGATCCTGAACCTGCGCTCTCATCGCGCTAAACTAGATACTTAAGCAGCGTTACCGACTCGAATCTGTTGTCCCTTGATCTTGTAAGAGCGCTGCCCGGGACCCATGTCTACAACTCAATCGGCAGTTACCGCACCGCGTTTATCCGATTTCACCACGGACCTGCGCGTTGTTCCTCTCTCCTTAATCTGCGTTGGAATCGGCGTAATCGGCGCATTTCTCGCACAGATCCTGCTGAAACTCATAAATTTTTTCACTAATCTCTTTTTCTTTCATCGGTTTGGCTTTGCATTCACCTCGCCCGCGCAAAACCAGCTGGGGTACTTAGTCATCCTTGTTCCAGTCGTTGGGGGCTTAATCGTAGGGATCATGGCGCGCTTCGGTTCGGAGCGCATTCGCGGACACGGAATTCCCGAAGCCATCGAAGCGATTCTTCTCCGAGGAGCGAAAGTAGAGCCGCGTGTCGCAATACTGAAGCCAGTCTCGGCGGCGATCGCAATCGGCTCCGGAGGCCCGTTTGGTGCCGAAGGTCCGATCATCATGACAGGCGGCGCCGTCGGATCGCTGATCGCACAGCTCTTCCACATGAGCAGCGCTGAGCGCAAGACGCTTCTGGTCGCCGGCGCAGCTGCGGGAATGTCCGCGACCTTCGCTGCGCCCGTCTCTGCAGTTTTGCTCGCGGTTGAGCTGCTGTTATTCGAGTGGAAGCCGCGCAGCCTGATTCCTGTGGCCATGGCGAGTGCCACCGCTGCCGCAGCCAGACACTATGTACTCGGCTTCGGCCCATTGTTTCCTATTCCGGAACACCACATCGCGATGGACGCAATCGGACTGGCGGCATGCATGCTCGTCGGTCTCTTAGCAGGACTCCTCGCAGCAGTGCTCAGTTCAGCCATCTACATCGTCGAAGACGGTTTCGCGCACCTACCAGTGCACTGGATGTGGTGGCCGGCGATCGGCGCTGTAGCAGTCGGAGTTGGCGGATATTTCTTCCCGCAAGCTCTTGGCGTCGGGTACGACGTGATCGCCTCCATGCTCGACCACGATCTGACTCTGAAGGTCTTGCTGGGGATCTTTCTCGTGAAGGGGATTATCTGGTCGGTATCACTCGGATCAGGAACTTCAGGCGGTGTTCTCGCTCCGCTGCTGATCATGGGGGGTGCTCTGGGTGGACTCGAAGCTCGATTCCTTCCCCATTATGGAACTGGTTTATGGCCGCTTGTGAGCATGGCGGCGGTGCTTGCCGGAGCACTCGGAGCGCCGCTGACTGCCGTGGTCTTTGCCTTTGAACTCACACATGATCCCGGCGTGTTGCTGCCATTGCTGATTTCCGCATTAGTGTCGTATGGCCTTGTGGTGCTCACGCTGCCGCGATCAATCCTCACGGAAAAGCTGAGCCGGCGCGGATATCACCTCTCGCGTGAATACATCGTTGATCCTATGGAGAGCCTCGCAGTAGACGAGGTCATGCGAACACAGATCGCAAGACTCACCGCCGATGCATCACTCGATCAAGTCCGCGAGGCTCTGCAAGTGAACGATGACGTCGGCGTGCAGCGTCTTTTTCCGGTTCAAGACCAGGACGGGAAGATGCTCGGCGTAATCCCCCGTTGGGGTCTTGAACAATTCGTCGCAGGCAGGAAGGGAAGCTCACTAGGAGCACTTGTAGTCACGTCGCCTGTGACAGCTTTTAGCGACGAACGGCTCACAGCCGTCGTGCAGCGGATGGCGAACACCGGACTTACTAAGCTGCCCGTCGTAAAGCGCGAAGAGCCTGAAAAGGTCGTCGGCATTGTCTCAATCTCAGACCTGCTTAAGGCCCGCAGCGCGGCTCAAGAGACCGAAGAACGACGCGAGCGGGTGTTGCAGTTGAGCGTGCCGTTGCTCTTTCGTGGTCAGGAGGATGAGGATTCGAAATCTAATGCCTCTTAGATCGTTGAGGATGTAGAGACGCAGCATGCGTCTACAGGCACTCAGACACCGAAAACGACTACGGGTTATTTCCTTTCGGGCACTCGCTCGGTGCTCTCCAGCGGCTTGCGGGCAAAATGGTACAGAGACCAGCCAAGCACAAGGAACGTAACCACCGCAAGGGCATTCAGAGCAAGAGCGCCGAATCCCATATGAGGCAGCCACGAGCTGATCTCGATCGGGTTCGGTTTGTCCGCGCCGAAGATGAGCTTCAGGCCGATACCTGCAAGTCCCATGATGCCGCCGGCAGCGATCAGACCACTGGCATAGAGAGAACCGGGGCTGACATCGCTTTCGGCAGGAGTCTCTCCTGCCCCCTTCGCAGCAGAGTCCACCATCCAGCGAATCACGCCTCCCGCAAAGATGGCGAGCGTAGTTCCGATCGAAATGTAGGCACCCACGGCGAAGGCTAGCGAACGAATTCCAAGCAGTTCGACGACGATCACCAGAAAGACTCCCAACATCACGAGTCCCCAGGGGAGCTTGCGCGTAAGGATTCCATTAATGACCGTCGACATGAGTTGCGCCTGAGGAGCAGGAGCGCGCTCGCTGCCGATTCCTTGGATCCACTGCGCTTCAATCTGTCCTGTTTTGGGATTGTAGAGGTATTTGCCGCTGGCGATCTCAGGCGAGTTGATCGCGTTCAGCACGTAGTAATCGTGGCCAGGGAGAGTGACGCTCTGGCCTTGCGCATCACGATAACTAAAGTGATCGCGTGTAAACCCATGCTGTCCATTGATTTCCTCAACAGCTACGCCGGGCGGTAGATGGGAAAGATCCATCTGCTTTATAAGAGGCCTAAATTCTTCAAGTCCTTTGTTCATGCCCGTCAAGGTGTAGCCAACGGCAAAGGTCGAAACCGTGACCCCGATCAGCAAAGCCGCTTGCTGCCACTTTGGCGTTGCTCCAATGAGGTACCCAGTCTTCAAGTCCTGAGACGTGTCGCCGGCATTTGAGGAGGCGATACAAACCACGCCCCCGATAGTCAACACCAGAGCTCCAAACGCCGGAGCGGTCCAGCCCAGGGCAAGGAATATTGCAGACGTCGCCATCAGGGTCGCAATGGTCATTCCCGAAACAGGATTCGCCGAACTGCCGATAAGGCCAGTAATACGGGAAGAGACTGTAACGAAAAGAAACCCGAACACGACGACGAAGATCGACGCCACGATATTGGCGAACATCGAAGTTTGCGCGCCGGGAACCGGTTTGAACGTCAGGAATGCCCACATCATCACGATCAGCAGTACCGAACCGCCGACGGTTACCGAAAGCGGTAAATCGTCATCTGTACGCAGATTGGAGCGTTCGCTCTTCTCCGCTCCCAGCTGCGTCACGCTGGTGCGAATGGCAGAGACGATGGTTGGCATCGTCTTCATCAACGTAATCAAGCCGGCACATGCAACGGCGCCGGCGCCCATTGGCCGAACATAGGTACGCCAGAGATCGGTGGGCGACATCTGTGCGATCGGCACTGTGCCTGGAAAGATCGGGGTCGCTAAGCCTGAGCCAAAAAAGTGAATCGCCGGCATCAACACCAGCCAGGAGAAAACGCCTCCGGCGAACAGAACTCCAGCGACGCGTGGCCCGATGATGTATCCCACCCCCATGTACTCGGAAGTCGTGTTGGCGCGAATTGAAGCCCCGAGATACTGCTTGATGTCCCATGTAGGCGTGCTCGGCCATGCTGCGAGCAAGTTCTCATTCTGGAAAAACGTGTAGATTGCGCCGAGCCCGAGACCCCAGAAAACCCGGCCTGCGAAACTGCCGCCACGATCGCCGGCGACGAGGACGTCGGCGCAGGCAGTACCCTCAGGATAGGTGAGCACCCCGTGCTCCTTCACGATTAATTGCCGCCGCAAGGGAATCATGAAGAAGACGCCAATGAGCCCACCGACAAGTGCCAGCAGGAAAATCCGCGCAACTTCCAGTTGAAATCCCAGGAAAATGAGAGCCGGAAGGGTGAAGATCACGCCGGACGCTATGGACTGTCCGGCGTTTCCAGTGGTCTGAACGATGTTGTTTTCAAGGATCGTGGCACGGCCAAAGGCGCGGAGAATGCTGATAGAGAGGACTGCGATAGGAATCGAGGCAGAAACTGTGAGCCCGGCCCTCAAACCCACATAGACCGTTACGCCGCCAAAGAGGATTCCGAAAATGGAACCAAGAATCAGCGCACGCGGAGTGAACTCCTTGAGTTTCGCGGCAGGAGATACGTACGGCTCAAATCTTGCTTCCGGCGTCTTAGGTTCAGTGATCGTAGCCAAGCTCATTCCTCCCGCGCGGAATCTGACCCCATGTTGTTCCGGCGACCGATGATTCTAAGGGGAAACGAGGAAAAGCAATAGTGTCACTAATATTTGTGACTTATCCCTGAAGAGAAAACACAAGATGTTTCGACTCCGGTCTCTGCACCCCAGAAACCAACAGCAGGTTCTTGGGGACCCCGCATCTCCTGCGCTCGCCCCATCGAGCGCAACTGCAGCGCTCGATGGGTCCCTGCAATCACCCAGCAACCGCAACGTCGGCGCTTGCTGGGGGACCCCGACGGAAACGCGCGGGAACCCTCCTCCGCTCAACATGTCGGATTCTTCGACTAGGAGAACGCGCACGAAGCTACCGAACAAACGAAAAGCGCGCCGCATTACGGCGCGCCTTCAATACTACGAAACTCGAGCTTACCAGCTGAGAAGGTCAGCCCTTAACAGCTACTGACACGTGCTTGTCCAACGCCTTCTGGATCGTGTCCTTGGGCACATAACCCACGATCTGCTCCGCTACCTTACCGTCCTTGAAAATCAGTAAGGTGGGAATTCCACGCACGCCATACCGCATGGGCGTGGAGTTGTTGCGGTCAACGTCCATTTTGTAGACCTTGGCCTTTCCGTTATAGGCCTGCGCGACCTCATCAACCACGGGCGATAACGCCTTGCATGGGCCACACCACGTCGCCCAAAAATCCACCATCACCGGCTGCTCAGACTTAAGCACGCTCTGTTCGAAATTGGCATCGGTTACTTCCAATACCGCTTCACTCGCCATGTAGGTTCTCCCCATCGGAATAATCAACTTCCCATCCTAGCATTCGGCCGGCTGTTGATCCGACTAAACAATTAGATGACATTAAGGTCGAAAAGTAGCGGGTGCGGGCAAGCCCTTGGCGTGGTGCAAGATAGGGCTCGCGTTAATCCCCGTTAATCGCGAGCCCCGAAATTAAAAGCGCCTGCCAGCCCGAAAGCCGCAAGCGCCCGGCAGCCCTCCCCCAGAACTGCCTTCGAGAGGGAGAATATTGTGAGTCGCTGCCCCTGTAAAGACCTCTGTAGTAACTTCGTGGTAATCGCAAGAAGTTACCTAGTTGTGGATTCTTAACTCATTGCAGCGTCAGGATTTGAGCGTAAAATCCGCAACCCGAGGTAAATGACCGGAGGCGAGGTATTTTTAATTTGCAAAGAATACCCCTCGGGAATTTGGTTCGCGTCAGGGCATCGACTTTCAGTCGTGCCGATATGGCGGCTGATAAATTGGCTTCAGTCGCTGTGCTCCAAAATGGTTAGTCCAGCCTCTTAGCTCCAAAAAGCAATCCAGCGGCTAAAGCCGGCAATACTCAATTTCTCCTCACAACAACTGAAGTCGATGGCCTGACACAAACCAATTGCCCTTCTGGCCAGTTGCTCGCGCTAGATTTCCACCTTCTGCAGCCACTCCGCAACATCGACTTTCCAACCGAGCTTGTGCGTAATGGCATCGCGCAATGCCGCAGCCGCGGGCGGTTCGCCGTGCACGAGGTAGGTCTGCGACGGTTTCTGCTTGAACGTCGCCAGCCATTCCAGCAGCTCTGGTGTGTCAGCGTGATCGCTGAACTGCTCCAGAGCGGCGATCTGCGCGCGAATGCGGACGTCTTCTCCAAAAATCTTGATTGAGGATGCTCCCGCCTTGATGATTGCCCCGCGCGTGCCCGGAGCCTGGAATCCGATGAAGATCACCGTGTTCTTCGGATCGGGCAGGCGATGGATGAAATGATGCAGAATGCGCCCGCCGGTGACCATTCCACTCGCGGAGATGATGATCATCGGATAACGCGCGTCGTTCAGCTTGCGCGAGTCTTCCTGCTTTTGGTCAAAGAAGAAACCATCCCATTCAAGCGGCGAACCGTAGCGCGCAATCAAATCGCGCGTACGCGGTGTGTATTCCTCGGAGTGCTTCAAAAAAATCTGAATAGCTGAAATCGCCATCGGACTATCGATGTGTACCGGGATTCTCGGAATCTGCTTCTCTTCCATGAGTTCCTTCAGGAGGAAGAGAAGCTTCTGTGTGCGCTCCACAGCAAAGGCGGGGACTACCGCGGTGCCGCCGCGCGCCGCCGTATCTGTAATCAACTTCGCAAGCTCCGGACGAACGTCGCTCGTGGGGTGCAGCCGATTCCCATAGGTGGACTCCATCACCAGAATGTCGGCGGACTCTCCCTCGCGCGGACCGGAGTGCTGGACTTTTCCCGGACAAACCTCGTCGTCCCGCACTCGCCCGATATCCCCACTCAATAGCAAGCGTCTGCTTGTCCCATTCAGAGCTAGCTTGATCTCCACCATCGACGAGCCGGCAATGTGTGCCGCCGGCACAAATTGAAACGTGAAAGATGAGCCGATCTGAGCAGGCTGTTCGAAGGGAACTGGAGAGAAGTACTTAAGAGCTTCCTGTGCTTCAGCGAAAGTGTAGAGCGGTAGGGCCGGGTCGTGTTTCGACTTCTTGTTGCGATTGTAATGAGCCGCATCTTCCTCCTGCAGATGTCCTGAATCGGGAAGGAGAATGCCGCAGAGGTCGATCGTCGCAGGACTGGCATACATCTTTCCACGAAAGCCTTGCTTTACCAGCCGGGGAATCCATCCAGAGTGATCCAGGTGCGCGTGCGTGAGAACAACAGCATCGATCTCGTTCGCCGGGATTGGAAGTTGTTGCCAGTTTCGTTCTCGCCATTGCTTCAGCCCCTGGAACAGGCCGCAGTCCACAAGCACTTGACGATCTCCCGTGTTGATCAGTTGCTTCGAACCCGTGACGGTGCCTGCGGCACCGAGGAATTGGATATAGGCCATTCAGCTTCCTTTCTACTGATTTGCGATTTTTACAGGAGTCGTGTTGTCAGACCGGTCCACTTCTGGGACGCTTCCATCGTTAACGATTACATCAATCGGCCGGCTGCCGACTTCGATCCGGACGGCCACTTTGCTATGGCCTGGAACGCGCTGGCGAGTCGGAACATCCCCAGAATCTGTGTGCACGATCACCGGCACTTCCGCCGACGCGCCACCTTTGTTCTCGATCGTGGCTGAGACGAGAAATATTCCCTGCAGGCTTCGCCGGGCATATCCATTCGTCGCCGTGAATTCGGGCAAGCCACGATCCTGATACACCCAGTCGTCGAAGAACCACTCCAAGTCCTTGTGCGAATTCTTTTCCAGGAGTTTCTGTATGTACGAGGGTTCCTTGTCCGCATCGGGATCGTACTGTTGCAACGAATCGAGCAGGGCTCGTTGTCCAACGATCTCGCGAAGCATCCACCAGACGTACATTGCCTTGGTACGAAAGAAGACTTCGCTTGTGGTGTTGACCAGGCTGTTGCTTTTCGCTGTTTCAGGCGCACCGGAGTCCCCCAGCAGCAGAGGCGTCAACCGCTGTTGCATATAGCCGATGGCAGCGGCGCGTCCATCCTGCTGTTCGCGTGTGAGCGCCTGGGCCAGGTGTGCTGCGCCGGCATAAATCCACGGTCGTGGCGACCACAGCGTCTTATGAGTGAGCAGATAGGCAATTGTTACTTCAAGCGACTTGCGGTCGATTGTCTTGAGCGGTGTCAGGAGCACCGTGTCCGCCTCGAAGGTAATGTCTTGCGCTTCGGGCAATTCGATCAATGACGCGGGAAAGTCGGACTTGCCAATGACCATTGGAGTTGTCTCGCGAACGACGCGGGCATAGTCCTGCGCTTCGGTCTGGTGATCGGGAAGGTAGTTCACTCCGAATGCGACCTTGGCAGTTTCTTGTTGTTCCGCAGTGGCTGCGTATGGTCCGGCTACTAGTAGCGGACCAGCCAAACCCAGGTGCCTCCACATGTGCGATCTCGTCGTTACGCTGCTACCTTCGAACTCGATCCTTCGCACCTGCGCATTACTCAAAACCCTAGCCGAACTGTCTGTCTCGATCTGTATCTGCATTGTTGAGAGTGAGTGACGCACTGCCCATGCGCTTGTTTCCTCAAAAACGCGATTACCCTCACTGAGAATCGCTGGTGGGATCGAAACAGGAAACCAGAGCACGTGGCCAACTCCCCGAAGGCATGTAAAGCCAGGCGTGATGCGGTCATAGTCGGTCGCCACGCGAACTGCGAGTGGAACACCAAGCTGTGCAAGGCGTGTGGTGTCGAGCGAGACCGTTCCGCTGTAACCGACTTCGATTTCGAGCGCCGATCCGGGTGGGACGGGAGCGGCTAGAGTAACGATCGCTTCCTGCACATTTCCGCTGTGATCGAGATCAGAACGTACCGTGGACGTGGTAAAGGGAATAGAGCTTCCGTTCTGCTTGATCGCCGCCCACTTCAGGGATGACGAAATCTGAAGTGCAAGAAAGCGCTGCGGCTGTGCCGAGTCATTGCGCACGGTGACTTTGCCCCGAACCGCGAGTGACTCCGCCTGCGTCTCAATCCGAACATTCAGGTTCCAATCCAGGAATGTAAATGCATTGCGATCGGGTTCGGGCGATTTCTGAGCCGATTGCGCTGCGGCGCTCGCCAAGCTTAGCGCGAGAGCCAAGCCCGCTCTAACGAGGAATCTCACGAACCGAGGCCCTTACGCTGTTTGCCTGGGGGCTCGGCTGCCACTGGCTCAGGGAGTGCACGCCTTTGCCGTGCCACCTCATACATCACGACTGCCCCTGCTACCGACACGTTCAGTGAAGGCACTCTTCCTGCCATAGGAATAGAAACCATATAGTCGCATTTCTTGCGTATGAGATCGTGCAATCCATGACCTTCAGCGCCCAACACAATGGCACAATCCATCCGATAGTCGACATGGTCATAACTCCGATCGCCACGCTCGTCGAGGCCCACGATCCAGAGATTGCGCTCCTTCATCTCGCCAAGTGCTCGCGCCAGATTGACCACACGCGCGATGTTCACGTGCTCAGACGCTCCTGCTGAGGCCTTTGCGACCGTGGCATTCACGGCAGCGGCACGCCGCTCCGGAATGACGACTCCGTCTGCGCCGGCCCCATCGGCCGTGCGGATCAGTGCGCCGAGATTGTGAGGGTCTTCAATGCCATCAAGCGCGACAAGAAAACTATGTTCGCGTTTCTTGTGAGCGAGAATGTCGTCCAGTTCCGAGTACCTCTTGGCGGCTACAACCGCGACTACTCCTTGATGCGATTTAGTTCGAGCAAGCCGGTCAAGTTGTTCGCGTGGCACGAAGCGTAATGAGACGCCCTCTTTGCGTGCGAGGTCGATAAGGGACTGGAGTCGCTGATCGTGACGTTCTTTCGCCACTTCGAGATGATCAAGCGAACGACTGCGCGCGAGCAGCGCCTCTTCTACTGCATGAATGCCGTAGAGAACGTCCATTGGATTGAGTGTACAAGGTGTGATTTGTCTCGCCGATAGCGATCTCTGAGGGTTTGTGGGCATCGACTTTTAGTCGTACCGTGAAGTTTCGCCTCGTGTTACGGCATCGACTTCCGTCGTGCCGCACGGTGCACGAAACGCCCCCACCTATCTGCCGAAGGCTGTCGCGGCAGCGAAGCGGAGCGGCCTTAGAAAAGCATTTTTCTTTGTCGCTCCGACCTGCGGCAGCGAGGAATGCAGCTGCAAGTCATTTGCGGCACGACTAAAGTCGATGCCCTGACACGAATCCTCGATTCTCGAGTCCTGGGTACCCTGCGTCCATCGCCAATGCGAAACTCAATGCTTTGTTATTCTGAAAGTTCGATTGTGTCTTGCGCAAATATCGCGGTTGTCCTTGA
>Ga0126376_10002160_pt1 | contig 11032 bp, 11 predicted proteins | sample PanSoiMetPlot_15_FD_92760 | JGI IMG/M metagenome (GOLD analysis project Ga0126376, IMG submission 92760) | Tropical forest soil microbial communities from Panama - MetaG Plot_15 | ecosystem: Environmental > Terrestrial > Soil > Tropical forest > Bulk soil | place: Panama | collected 2016-02-17
CCGTGGTCACCACGAATGCGTCCGCGACGTGCGCGAAGGCCGACGAAGAATTCTTCGACAGTGCGGACGCCCGGGACTTCGGTGTACGTAAGAGCGACCCCAGTGTGTGCGAATCGCTGCCGGCGATGCCGATTTTCCCGTAGGACTTTGCGAGCCGCTCCGCCGCTGAATTGGCTTGGTGCCACATCTGCCCGTTGCGCGTTTCGAGAGCAAGCGCATAGGACGCAAACCATTCGAAGTCTTCGGGCTTGCGCCGGCCAGTGAGTCCTGAGAAGACGTGGTTCACGCTATAGAAAATTTTACGTTCGGTCAGGTACATCAGAAGCGCAATGAAATCGTTGCGACGCTTTTGAATTTCGACATGATCGCGCTCGGAGATGCCGTAGACCCCGAGATGAAGTTCGGTACCGCTGGGCATGGTGCAGGTGACCTCTTCGCTAAGGAAGAAGTCAGGCCGGCTGCGGAGGATTTCCGCGGCGTCGATGGAATCATGGTCTGTTACGGTGACGATGGACATCCCAAGGCGCTTACAACGGTCATACACCGCCTCGGCGTCGTTGTAGGACTCATAGCAGAAGTGCCGGATGAACGGCGTGTTGATCAATCCGGATGCTTTTGTATGGACGTGCAGGTCGCATCGCATTGCGAAATTATCGCTTTTGGATATGAACAGTCCATGAAGAGGTTGCGAATTGTACGTAAATGTGTCCATGTAACTCATTGAACACAAGGGGCTTTTGGAGTTTTCCACATAGCATGGAGTGAAAGGTGGCTGCGAGGTTACAAAGCCGTGACAGAATCGGGCCATGACGAAAGTACAGATCGTTTTCCACGATGCGGGCGGGGGGCACAGGAACGCTGCTGTGGCCTTGCAGGGCATGGCGAAGGCCCACAGCCGGGATTGGGAGGTGGAACTGACGCAGTTCCAGGACATTACGAACCGGCTGGATGTGTTACGAAAGGTTACGCGGATTCAGATTCAAGAGCTGTACAACATTATCTTACGCAACGGATGGACCTGGGGAAGCGAATACCTTCTGCGCGTATTGCAACTGACGATTCGAGTTTTTCATGGGCCGCTAGTGAAGCTGCTGGCGGATTTTTGGAGAAAGCATCCTGCGGATTTGTTGATTTCGGTGATTCCACATTTCAATCGCGAGATTGCGGAGAGTTGGGAGAAGGTTTATCCAGGTCGGCCATTTGTGACGATTATTACGGATTTGGCGGATTTTCCGCCGCGATTCTGGATTGAGCCGGCGAAGAATCAGATCGTGATTGGCGGAACGGAAAAAGCAGTGGAGCAGGCGCGCTCATTTGGAAAAGATGATGCGCATGCGTTTGGAGTTTCGGGAATGGTGCTCCGGCCGGAATTTTATGCGGAGAGCGCAGTGGATGCGAGCGCGGTGAAAAAGGAATTGGCGTTGCGCGAAGATTTACCGACGGCGATGGTTCTGTTTGGCGGGTTTGGCTCGAAGGTGATGTACGAAATTGTTGAGAAGCTGGATGCTGCACGATTGCCGGTGCAATTGATTTTGATTTGCGGGAAGAATGAAAAATTGGCAGCGCGACTGAAGGCGAAGCAGTGGAATGTCGGAGCGGCCGTGCTGGGATTTACGAAGGAAGTACACAAGTTAATGCGCGCGGCGGATTTCATGATTGGGAAACCGGGGCCAGGCAGTATTGCGGAGGCGATGCAGCGAGGATTACCGGTGATTGTGGAATGCAATTCGTGGACGCTGCCGCAAGAGCGGTTTAACGCGGAGTGGGTGACACAGAAAAGAGTTGGAGTTGTTTTGAAGAGTTTTAAAGATGTGGTTAGCGGCGTTCAGCAGATGCTCGATCCGGCGAAGCTGGAGGAATTTAGGAAGAATGTTGCAGCGCAAAACAATCGGGCCATTTTTGAAATCATGGAAATACTGCAACAGCTGTTTGTGAAATCAAACGAGCATCTCTCTACCAAGCAACAAATCCCTTCCGAACCGGTTGCAGTATAAGTTTTTGAAAAAAACTAGTTGCTGGCCCGTTCGGCGCGGTCGGGGTGAGGGAGGCGAGGGCCGGCGCCTTTGTCTTGTGACGGGGATGAAGCGTGGGGTTTAGCACAGGAAGTGGCCCACCAGCGCGAAGCGTACTTCGGAATTTCACACATTTTCGCGCAGCCTAATTTCGTTTTGGATTGCGCGCATTTGCAGTAGCAGCCGCCGGCGGGAACGGAGCGGGTCCCGCCGGGTGTGTCCGCGCGAAGAATGAAGCCGGAGAAAAGGACGAGCGCGACGAAAAAAACGAACCACAAGAACGCGCGGCGGAGGCGGGCTTGAAGAGGGAAGAGCGCGATCATGGGCGGAGTGTGAAGGGGTTTCGAAAAAAAACCGATGGCGCAGCCGCATTGGGAGGTTCAGGACAGTGGTTCTAGGACGAGATCGGAGGAATTGCCACAGAGAGACGCAAAGGACGCGGAGCAAGGACAAAAAGAAATCGGCGATTCCCGGAAGAGGTCGAGCGAGTTCCAAATCGAAACTCTAAGGCAAGATTGGTCCTGGTTAAGGCTCTAGCCAGTTTTAGTAAAACCTTTCTTTGCAAAAGGATGCGACGCTTGGCGATATGGCAGAGTAGTGGAGCAGGGCGTGCATTAAGGGTGGCGTTGGGTGCGTCTCAGTAGACGGTTCGTACGAATTGGCAAAGCGAGGGGGAAGGGGCTCGCTTGCCGGCTTTGCGGATCGTTCCCACCTGCCTCTGAGAGGGAAGCAAGGATGGATGACCCCACACTCCGGTGTGAAAACGACCCCGGAAATGAGACGCGCCTTTCAGGGCTCCCGATCCCAAGGGGGGCCCATTTTTTCTGCAAACTCCTTCGACAAACAATTAAAGGAAATCTGAGAGCTCGAGCAAGCCGTACGAAACCCACGACGCGACAGTGAAGTTGCGCGGCTGGCCGTTGAGGAGATAGTGGCAGCGCTGCGGGCCGTTGGATCTGAGTGCTTGGCCCAGATTGTAGTGGCCTGGGCCGCGGTACGGAATGTATTTGTACCGACCGGGCAAAGTGGGGAGTTGGTATTCCAGGAAGTAGCCGACGGGATTGCCTTCGAAGAAGAAGGTCTTTGCTTCCTGCTCAGGCGTCATATAAAAATCCGAAAGATTTCAGTTAAGGCGGCGGGTGACGGCGATACCGGCGTGGCCGAGGACGTGCGTGACCTGGGTTTCACGGAGGCGGGAGCCGTCGTATTCAAAGGAGAGATGGAGCTGGGTGTCGTCGAGCTGAAAGCGGCGAAGGCCGTAGGTGTTGGCGAATTCGCTGAGGGCGCGGAGTTGGTCGTGAGTGAGAGGGGATTGCAGTTCGAATTTGGCTTCGAGAAGTGTCATGGCAAGAGTATAGCAAGAGAAGAACCAGTGACGTAAGGAGGGAACGGGGCAAAGAGAAAAGCACAAACAATGTCTGGACCTCCAACGAAATCCAATAGAGATTTCTCCCTTTACAAACCGACCGATTCATCTGAATGAATCGGGAATCAAAGACGTCGGTTTGTTCCGCTCGAAATGATAATTGGTGGCGCAGGCGGAAAGAGACGATTCGATTTGACAAGTATAGGGGGTGGGGGTATATATAGGGGAAGAGGGTATAGGAGATGAAACAGGAAAGCCGGCATGAGAAGAAGGCCGTTGGTGTGGATGCAGCGTTGAAAGAGGCGAATCAGAAGAGATTGAGGCGGATTGAAGGGCAAATCCGTGGTCTGCAGAAGATGGTGAGAGAGGACCGTTATTGTGCGGACGTGATTGTACAAATTGCGTCGGTACAGGAGGCGTTGCGAGGCGTAGCGCGGAACCTGATGAAGAATCATATAAAGCACTGCGCGACGAAGGCAATTGGCAATGGGAAGAGCGAAGAAAAGGAAGCGATGTATGAGGAGTTGCTTGCGTTGATGCAGCTGCAGCACCGTTGAGCCGACTCTGACGCAGAAAATGCAGAAAAAAAATGGGGGAGTTGTGGAACGAGATCCAGTTTGCGGGATGAATGTGACGCCGGAAAGAGCCGTGGCGTCGGCTGAGTTTGGAGGGAAGAAATATTTCTTCTGCGCAAAGAGTTGTGCGGCGAAGTTTGAGAGAGACCCGAACAAATATTTGACCGCCCAAATGCTCGAGGGAATGCATGGAACGGGGCATAGCGCCCGTGGGGGATTGATTTCGATTGGCGGAATGGCACCGCCTCAGAAGACGGCCTCTAAAACGAATCGAGCGGCAAGCGATGAGGCCAAAAGGACTCGCTACACATGTCCGATGCATCCAGAGGTAGTGCAAATCGGGCCGGGGAGTTGTCCGAAGTGCGGGATGGCGCTCGAGCCAATGGATATAGTGGAAGAAACTGGGCCTGATCCGGAATACATTTCGATGCGATTGCGGTTTTGGGTGAGCGCCGCGCTGAGTTTGCCGGTTTTGCTGCTTGGGATGTTTGGCGAGCATTTGCATTTCGGTGTTTCCATGGCTGCGATGCGGTGGGTTGAGTTCGTTTTGGCGACGCCAGTGGTCTTATGGGGTGGATGGCCGTTCTTCGAAAGATTTTGGGCGTCACTCGTGAATCGAAGTCCGAACATGTTCACACTGATTGGATTGGGAACGGGCGCGGCGTATTTGGAAAGTGTGGCTGCCACGATCTTTCCTGGATGGTTTCCGGAATCATTTCGTGAAATGGGGGCTGCGCCAGTTTATTTCGAAGCAGCGTCAGTGATTACGACGCTCGTACTGCTCGGGCAAGTCCTTGAGTTGAAAGCGCGTTCGAAAACGGCTGGCGCAATTCGGGAGCTTCTGAATCTTTCGCCCCCAATTGCGCATCTAATAACGGTCACCGGCCAAGAGAAGGACGTTCCTCTGGCTGCCGCACAACAGGGTGACTTGTTGCGCGTGCGGCCGGGGGAGCGTGTGCCGGTAGACGGAATTGTGCGCGAAGGCGCAAGCGCGGTGGACGAGTCGATGTTGACCGGCGAGCCGATGCCGGTGGAGAAGCGCACCGGCGACGAAGTAACTGGCGCGACGCTGAATGCAAGCGGAAGTTTTGTGATGGAAGCGCGGCGCGTTGGCAATGAAACGATGCTCGCGCAAATTGTAAAATTGGTAAGCGAGGCGCAGCGAAGCCGCGCGCCCATGCAGAAGTTGGCCGACAGAGTAGCCGGGATTTTTGTTCCTGTGGTTGTGGCGGTTGCGATTGTAACCTTCCTTGTGTGGGCTTTGATGGGGCCGGAGCCTCGATTCGCTCATGCGCTGGTGAGCGCGATCTCTGTGTTGATTATTGCGTGTCCTTGTGCGCTGGGGCTGGCGACACCAATGAGCGTGATGGTGGCGGTGGGGCGCGGCGCAAGAGCAGGCGTGCTGGTGAAAAATGCCGAAGCGCTGGAAACCCTGGCTAAAGTCGATACGCTCGTAGTGGATAAAACGGGGACAGTGACAGAAGGCAAGCCGCGCGTTGTTGGAATTGAAGTGAGCGCAGGCGCTGCGATCAATGAAGGGCAGTTGTTGAAAATTGCGGCTAGCCTCGAGCGATTTAGCGAACATCCGTTGGCTCGGGCCGTGGTGAAAGCGGCTCAAGAAAAAAATATCAGCTTGAATGAGACAACCGAGTTCCGATCTACTCCTGGCGGCGGAGTCCAGGGACTCGTCGAAGGCAGACGGGCGATTGTGGGGCGCGCGGAACTTTTGAATGAGTTCGGGATCAAAGTTAATACCTGCGAAAGAGCCTCCCTCAGGAGAACGGATTCAACGACGGTTTACGTTGCGTTGGATAGCAAGTTGATTGGAAACCTGAGTCTGGCGGATGAATTAAAAGCGACTTCGCTGCCGGCAGTCGCTGCAATGAAAGACGAAGGAGTCCACGTAGTGATGATGAGCGGAGATTCTCAGTCCGCTGCAACAGAAATTGCAAAGAGAGTCGAAATTGAGGAAGTTCACGGCGGAGAGAAGCCGGAGACAAAGGCCGAGTACGTGAAGAAGGCGCGTGCCGCCGGGAAGATCGTAGCGATGGCGGGAGATGGAGTAAACGATGCGCCGGCGTTGGCAGCTGCAGATGTGGGAATCGCGATGGGGACAGGAACAGACGTGGCGATGGAAAGCGCTGGAATTACTCTGGTGAAGGGAGATTTGCAGGGAATTGTCCGGGCGAGAAGGCTGAGCCGTGTAACGATTCAAAATATCAAACAGAATTTGTGGTTTGCATTTTTGTACAACGCGATTGGGATACCGATTGCGGCGGGATTGCTTTACCCGAAGCTCGGATTGCTGTTGAGCCCGATGATCGCGAGTGCGGCGATGAGTCTTAGTTCGGTGTCCGTGATCGCAAATGCGCTGCGGTTGCGGCGCGTGGAATTGTGAAGAATTAAGTTTGAAAGATAGAATGGAGCGAAGGAGACGAAGATGAGTGAAATTGCGACGTTTGCGGCAGGATGCTTTTGGGGTGTGGAAGCGAAGTTCCGGATGATTCCGGGAGTGGAAGACGCAATTGTGGGATACAGCGGAGGAAAGACGGAGAATCCGACGTACAAGGAAGTATGCACAGATAAGACAGGGCACGCTGAAGTTGTTCAGGTGACGTTTGATCCAAGAAAAGTGAGCTACGAAACTCTCGTCGAAGCGTTTTGGCACATGCACGATCCGACGCAGATGAACCGGCAAGGCCCGGACTACGGGACGCAATACCGGACTGCGATTTTCTATCATTCTCCGGAGCAGAAGGCGATCGCCGAAAAGTCTAAGGCGGCTCTGAATGCAAGCCGCAAATTTGGCAAGCCGATCGCGACCGAAATTACGCCAGCGGGTCCGTTCTGGAAGGCGGAGGAATATCACCAGAAGTATTTGGAAAAGCGGGGAGCGGCGAGCTGCCACTACTGAGACGTGAAGAATAAAACTTGGGCTATAGAATCCGCGGGCGAGACTTCCCGCGGATTTTTTGTTGGGAATTTCTTAAGAGAGCTTCCTTTGACAATCACAAAGCCGATTGTGAAAGTGGCGGAGAGGGTGGGATTCGAACCCACGGTGGAGTTTCCCCCACGCTCGCTTTCGAGGCGAGTACTTTCAACCGCTCAGTCACCTCTCCGCGGTCGGTAACTACCATTCTAGCAGATAAGATCACCAACTTAGGACGATTGGCCGGAGTGTCTGCGCCAATTAGAGATTACCTGCGGGCGGCGAAAAAGGATTGGAGAAGAGAGGCGGCCTCTTCGGCGAGAACACCTGAGACAGACTCGACGCGATGATTCAAGCGAGGGTGTGAGAGAACTTCAAAACAATTGCGGACCGCGCCGCCACGCGGATCGTCCGCCCCATAGATGAGTCTTGAAATGCGGGCATGGACCATTGCTCCAGCACACATCGCGCAAGGCTCAAGCGTGACATAAAGGGAAGCCCCAGCCAGGCGATAGTTGTTAAGTAAGTGAGAAGCTTCACGAATCACAACAATCTCGGCGTGGGCCGTAGGATCGTTGTCACGAATAGTGCGATTGCCGGAGCGCGCGACGATTTTTTCTTCGTGAACGAGGATTGCACCGATCGGCACCTCGCCGGCTGCGGCGGCGGTGCGAGCTTCCTCGAGAGCTAGTTGCATATATTCGACGTCGGTGGGCATTGAATAGCAAGAATAGCAGGACGCTGCGCTACTTTGCTTGACAACGAGCGGAGTGGGACAGAAACTACGAGCGGATTGAAATTCGCTCATTAAAGTGAGCCTGCAAACAACGAATGGAAATCAGACGAGATCCCATCACGCAGAGCTGGGTGGTTCTGGGCCACCGCGAACTCACCGACGAAACGAATTGTCCCTTTGAAAAACCTGCGATAGACAAGCAACAAACGATATTGTCCTGGCCTGCGGAAGGGCCGTGGCAGGTGCGGGTCTTGCCGCATCCTGATCCGCTGTACCGTATCGAAGGAGAGGCCGGGCGCCGTGCGGATGGTATCTACGACAAGATGGGACCGGTTGGCGCTCATGAAGTCGTCGTTGAGACACCGGACCACAACAAGCGGCTATCGCAATTAAGCGATGAAGAAATTGAGCGGGTGCTGTGGGTTTGGGCTTCGCGAATTGCCGATTTAAAGAAGGATCTGCGGCTTAAACACGTCACTGTTCATAAAAACCAGGGAGTTGCGTCTGGAGAAGAGTGGTCTCATGCGCATTCAGAAGTGACGGGAACGATTTTTGTGCCGCGGCGAATCAAGTATGAGTTGCGAGCATCGCGCGAGTGGTACAGAGAAAAAGAGCGCTGCGTTTTTTGTGACATCGTGCGGCAAGAAGAAAAGCTTGGAAAAAGAATTGTTGATGTGCAGGGCGACTATTATGCGTTGTGCCCGTATGCGGCGCGCGTCCCGTACGAAATCTGGCTCTTGCATCGTCGTCACAATCATTTGTTCGAGCAGCCAAAACCAGGAACGAACCGGCGCCAAATGGCGGCGCTACTGGGAAGAGTCTTGAGGCGGCTCGACAAGTTTGCCCCCGCCTATCATCTAGTGGTACACACAGCGCCTAACACGCGAAACAAGAAAGGCGAACTTGCCGGATACTGGAAAACTTTGCCGGACGATTTTCATTGGCACATCGAAATCCTGCCGATCGTTGAAGTGAAGAGCAAATCGTACAGCATCAAAGAGACCTACTTTAATGCCGTAATGCCCGAGCAGGCGGCGGAATATTTGCGGTCGCTGGACCCGGGTTCATGAGAGCCGAACACGGCGGAATCACCGGTAAGTTCATTGGATTGTTGTGCTTAGCGCTGGTGCTCGTTGGCGTTTATATAGTGCGGCGTCCCCTGCTGAGTTTTGTGGGCGAAAGCTGGATTATCGAAGATTCGCTCCAAAAGTCAGACGCAATCATTGAGCTCAGCATCGACAACTTTTATGCGGACCGGGCGACGCGAACTGCGGAAATTTACAGGCAAGGGCTTGCACCAGTTGTTGTAGCGAGCGGAGTGAGGCTTCGACCTTATGCCGGTGTTTCGGAATTGATGGAGCACGATTTAGTCGAGCGTGGAGTGCCGAAAGAAAAAATTTTGCGTTATCCGCACGATGCGGAAAACACTAGAGAAGAAGAAGAAGCACTTGCAAAACTCGCCGCACAAAAAAACTGGAAGAGCGTGATCATCGTGACGTCGAACTATCACACGCGAAGAACTCGATATATTCTTCGTAGAGTTTTTCCTGGAAATATTTCTGTGAGCGTTGTGGGAGCGAGAGACGGAGATTTCGATCCGGAGCGGTGGTACGAGAACAGAAAGTCGATCAAAAAGTTCGTAAGAGAAGTAGCGGGAATGGCTGTTGCGATGTGGGAATTGCGTGGGAAGGAGGATAAGCACCAAGCTACGCAACAAATAGTGGAACCGCATGCGAGCCGTACCCTATATCTGGTATAGTCGATGACGAAACGCGCTAGATTTGGAGGGCCGTATTCCGCTTTACAGAAGCTAACCCCTATAATATCTTCACGTTTCAGAGTCGCGTCCCCTCCAGCCTGATTCGAATGCGACTTCGAAAAACCAAAAATTCGAGTCGAGGTGTCTTGTGTGGAAGAAAGAAGAGTTGAAGTCGCAAGGAGTTACGGAGATTTCCACAGCGCCTTCTGGAGCGGCGCCGGCAGGGAATTCCAATTCAGGAGGGACGGCAGCAAGCCTCCCTGTTTCCTCAAGCGCCGCTGCATGCATAAGCCAGGGAATTAGAATCAAGGGCGAAGTTACCGGCAAAGAAGATTTGTTCATCGATGGAAGCATAGAAGGAAAATTGGATATGAGCGGCGCGAGTGTGACTGTCGGCCCGAATGGGAAAGTGAAGGCTGACATCCAAGCGCGAGAAATCATTGTGCGCGGAAGCGTGCAGGGGAAGCTAAGTGGACGTGATCGCGTGCAGCTGTGGAACACAGGAAGTGTCACCGGGGAAGTTCAAACGGAACGGTTGGCCATCGAGGATGGAGCAGTGTTCCGCGGGAAAGTAGAAGCGGGCAAGCCGCAAGGCAAAGTTTCCGAAGCGACCAATAGCGCTGCTGCAGGCAGCGGATCCTCCAGGGCCGGCAGCGTTGCGGCTGGAACGGCGATTTGACAATGGGGCTACTCAACAAACTTGGGATCGGGACTGGCGCGGGAACCAGCCGGAGCGTCTCGCGCTCGACGCCAGGCGGAATGCCACCGGCAGGAAGAATTGGCCAGACAAACGGCCCCATCGGAGCCGTCGGCACGACGCGGGCACCTGAAATGCAGGAATCAACGCGCTTGTCCAATGGCCTGAAGGAATTCCTTTGGAATCTTGACGGCTTGGGCCGCGGCACAATGCTTGATTTGGGGCCCGCTTGGCAAACGACGCTGAGCTTTTTCATCGAGCGCGGATTCCGGGTGACTTCAGATGATCTTTTGCGCTCATGGAAAGAGTTTATGAAGGAAGAAGAGGGGCGTCTGAACAATGCTGTGGCAGGCCAGGATTCGGTGGATTTGACCCCCGCTGGAAGAGCGACAAGATTTATTGAGGAGAATCTTCAGTATAAGGAATCTTCGTTCGACGCAGTCCTGTTGTGGGACACCCTGGATTATCTGGAACCGGCCGTTGCGAAACAAACGGTAGCCTGCTTGACCGAGTATTTGCGCCCCGGCGGGATCGTTTTTGCCATGTTCCACAGCAAGAGGCCCGAAATCTTTAACCGCTACCGCGTAGCCGATTCGAACACGCTCCAAGTAATTTCTTCCACGCCGATTTGCCCAGCGCAGAAGGTCTATCAGAATCGGGAGATCCAGGAGCTTTTTGGCCGATACAGAACGAGCAAGTCCTTCGTCGGGCGTGATCAACTGCGCGAAGCGCTGTTCATCAAGTAAGATTTCCACAGAAATCGGATGGGGAAAAGAAACCTATGGTTTCTCCGTCTTTTCGCTTGCATTCGCCTTTGCAGAGGCGTAGCAAATGAGCGTGAGCTCATTTTAGCTCCGGAGATACAAAGGATGAATCCACCGGGCTTAGAGCTGAACAAAAGCTGAGCACACCGCGCACGCGGTGCGGGCCGACCTGGAATGTGCGCGAAGTCTGCAGC
>Ga0126376_10002161_pt1 | contig 11030 bp, 9 predicted proteins | sample PanSoiMetPlot_15_FD_92760 | JGI IMG/M metagenome (GOLD analysis project Ga0126376, IMG submission 92760) | Tropical forest soil microbial communities from Panama - MetaG Plot_15 | ecosystem: Environmental > Terrestrial > Soil > Tropical forest > Bulk soil | place: Panama | collected 2016-02-17
GATCGAGCCCGATTTTGCCTGGGCGACCAGCAAAATCGCGGACATCGCGGCCACCTACGCCGGCGGCCGGCTGGTGTCGATGCTGGAGGGCGGCTACAACCTGACGGCGCTGGCCAGATCGGTCAGCGCGCATGTCAAGACGTTGATGAACGTTGGGGCGTGAGTGGCGTCACAGCCCTGACCGGAGCATGAGCAGCCGATGCAGACCAGCAAGCCCACGGCCAAGCACGTCGATATTGCCGGCATGAGCTTTGAGCGGGCGCTCAAGGAGCTCGAGAGCATCGTCGGCCGCCTCGAGCGCGGCGACGTCGAACTCGAGGAAAGCATCACCATCTACGAGCGCGGTGAGGCGCTCAAAGAGCATTGCGATCGCCTCCTGAAGCAGGCCGAGGCCAAAGTCGAGCGGCTGACCTTTTCCGATACCGGCATCCCGGTGGGGACCGAGCCGTTCGAACCGCGGGAGTAGCCACGCCCTTGCGCCCCTCATCGGTCTGGCAGGCTGCGGCCTGCCACGGCCGACGGCTGGGGCGAAGCGCCTCGGGTGCAAGCGCCCCAGATTGGTCGAAGCGGCTTAGATTCTCCTATATTATGCGCCAAAGGTAGGCGCGCGTATGATGCGTGCAGGGGATGCGCGTTTCGCCCGCCGCCGGACGGCCTCCGGCAGGGTGCGTCGTTGAAAGGTTGGCAGTCCGCGTGAACACTCCCTCCAAGAGCCCGCTGCTCGACCAGGTCGTCACCCCCGATGACTTGCGTCGCCTGCCGGAAAAGCAGCTCCGCCAGCTGGCGGACGAACTGCGCCAGGAAACCATCGACGCGGTGGCCGTGACCGGCGGCCATCTCGGCGCCGGTCTCGGCGTCGTCGAGCTGACGGTGGCGCTGCATTGGATCTTCGATACGCCACGCGACCGGCTGATTTGGGACGTCGGCCATCAGGCCTACCCGCACAAGATCCTCACCGGCCGCCGCGACCGCATCCGCACCCTGCGCCAGGGTGGCGGCCTGTCGGGCTTCACCAGGCGCGCGGAAAGCGACTATGACCCGTTCGGGGCGGCGCACTCCTCGACCTCGCTGTCGGCCGGTCTCGGCATGGCCGTGGCCCGCGATCTCGCCGGGGCCAGCCACAATGTGGTCTGCGTCATTGGTGACGGCGCCATGAGTGCCGGCATGGCCTACGAGGCCATGAACAATGCCGGCGCCCGCAACGAGCGCCTGATCGTCATTCTCAACGACAACGATATGTCGATTGCGCCGCCGGTCGGAGCCATCTCGACCTATCTGGCGCGCATCACTTCGAGCGGCACCTACCTGCATTTGCGCGACATTGCCAAGCAACTGGCCAAGAAGCTGCCGAAATACTGGGAGCGGCGCGCCGCCTTGGCCGAGGAACTGACGCGCACCTATTGGACCGGCGGCACCTTGTTCGAGGAACTGGGCTTTTACTATCTGGGCCCGATCGATGGCCACGACCTCAGCGTGCTGATCCCGGTGCTGAGAAACGTGCGTGACGCCCAGCATGGGCCGATCCTGGTCCATGTCGTCACCAAGAAGGGCAAGGGCTATCCGCCGGCGGAAGCCTCGGCCGATAAGTATCACGGCGTCAACAAGTTCAATGTCATCACCGGCGCCCAGGTGAAACCCAAGCCGAACGCGCCCAGCTATACGCGGGTGTTCGCCGACAGCCTGATCGAGGCGGCGCGCAAGGATGACCGGATCGTGGCCATCACGGCGGCGATGCCGGCAGGCACCGGGCTTGATCTGTTTGCCAAGGAGTTTCCCGAGCGCACCTTCGACGTCGGCATCGCCGAGCAACATGGAGTGACCTTTGCCGCCGGCCTGGCGGCGGAGGGTTTCAAGCCGTTTGCCACGATCTACTCGACCTTCCTGCAGCGCGCCTACGATCAGGTGGTGCACGATGTCGCCATCCAGCGGCTGCCGGTGCGTTTCGCCCTCGATCGCGCCGGTTTGGTCGGCGCCGACGGCCCAACCCACGCCGGCTCCTTCGACACCGCCTACCTCGGCTGCCTGCCAGGCTTCGTGCTGATGGCAGCCGCCGACGAGGCCGAGCTCAAGCACATGGTGGCCACCGCTGTTGCCATCGACGATCGACCCTCGGCGCTGCGCTACCCGCGCGGGGAGGGTTTTGGCGTCGAGCTCCCCGGCGAGGGCCGGCCGCTTGAGATCGGCAGGGGCCGCATTATCAGTGAGGGGTCGACGGTGGCGCTGTTGTCGTTTGGCGGCCGGCTCAGGGAATGCATGGCGGCGGCCGACCAGCTCGCCGCCCTCGGCCTGTCGACGACGGTGGCCGATGCGCGTTTTGCCAAGCCGCTCGACACCGCGCTGATCGACCGCTTGGCCAGGAACCACGAGGTTCTGCTGACGATCGAGGAGGGCTCGGTCGGCGGCTTCGGCTCGTTTGTGCTGCAGTATCTGGCCGGCGAGGGGGTGTTCGACCGCGGTCTCAAGGTGCGCCAAATGGTGCTGCCGGACACCTTTATCGACCACGATAAGCCCGAGAAGATGTACGAACGCGCCGGGCTCAACGCCTCCGGCATCGTCGCCACCGTCGTGCAAACGCTCGGACGCGAAACCATGGCCAAAAATTTGGCGGAGCGAGCCTGATCGCTACTTTTTCCACAGGATGTCCACAGATTTTTTGTGTGCCCACGGGAGCGACACCCGAATCGTTGTGGACGCATCCTCCGTATGCGCCTATGCACACCTGGTCCCTAGACCAACTTTCCTGCTTGCCCTCGTATCCCCCATCCGGCAGCGGGAAAAAGCCCTGGCCACATCGCCAGGGCTTTTTTTTGTGCGCGCCGGCATCGAGCGTCGGGCGTCGAGCCGCGTGACCGCCACCGGCCGCCAGTCGGGGCGGACCCGGCTCGATCTCGCCCTCGTCAAGCGCGGCCTGGCGCCGTCGCGTGCGCGGGCGGCCGACTTGATCAAGCGCGGCCTGGTTGCCGTGGCGGGCCGCACGGAACGGCGGACCGCGGCCGCGGTCGCCGACCACGACCCGGTCGAGATCGCGGCCGGACAGGACCACGTCTCGCGCGGCGCTCTCAAACTCAGGGCCGGGCTGGCGCATTTCGGCTTTCCCGTCGCCGGCGTTGTCGCCCTCGACGTCGGCGCCTCGACCGGCGGCTTCACCCAGGTGTTGCTCGAAGCCGGCGCGCGCCGGGTCTACGCCGTCGACGTCGGCCATGGTCAATTGCACCCGCGTTTGGCGCGGCTGCCGGCGGTGGTGTCGCTTGAGGGCTGCGATGCGCGCACGCTCGATGCGCGCCACATCCCCGAACTGGTCGGCGCCATCGTCGCCGATGTCAGCTTCATCTCGCTCAGCAAGGCGCTGCCGGCGGCGTTGGCGCGGGCGGACCGGGACGCCTGGCTGATTGCGCTGATCAAGCCGCAATTCGAGGCCGGGCGCCAGGCGGTGGGCAAGGGCGGCATCGTCCGCGATGCGGCCCAGCGGCAGCGCGCGGTTGATGGCGTGCGCGCCTGGCTCGACGGCGCGGGCTGGCGCGTTGCCGGGGTGATCGCCTCGCCGATTACCGGCGGCGCCGGCAATCAGGAATTTCTGCTCGGAGCCGTCCATGGCCGATGACGGCGCGCTCGATATCGTTGGCCTCGGCGCCCGCGGCGATGGCATCGCCGAGCTGGCGGCCGGGCCCTCATATGTGCCCTTTGCCTTACCCGGCGAGCGCGTGCGCCGGGGCACGGCGGCGTTGCCCGAGTTGCTGTCGGCGCCAAGCCCCGAGCGCCAGCCGCCGCTGTGTCGCCATTTCGGGGTGTGCGGCGGCTGCAGCGCGCAACACATGGCGGCGGGCCTCTATGGTGCGTGGAAGCGCGGCATCGTCATCGAGGCGTTTCGCCAGCGTGGCCTCAACCCCGACGTTGCGCCAATCCAACCGATTGCCGCCGGCTCGCGCCGCCGTGCCGTGCTGACGGCGCGGCGCCAGCACCGCGGCATCGTCCTCGGCTATCATCCGCGCGCCAGCGACGAAGTATTCGAGGTTACCGAATGCCCGGTGCTGATGCCCGCCATCGTCGCCGGCTTGGCGGCGCTACGCGCCATTGCCGAGCTGATCGCCGCGCGCGAGCTGCGCTTCACCGTACTGGCGACGACGGCCGGGCTCGACGTTGCCGCGGTTTCGGCCGCAGCGCGCATCGATGCCGCAACCGCGGCGCGGCTGGCGCGGATCGCCGCCGAGCATCGGCTGGCGCGCTTGACGATTGATGCGCGCACCATCGCGCAACGCGCCATCCCCGCGCTGGCCTTTGCCGGGGTCGAGGTGCGGCCGCCGATCGGTGGCTTCGTGCAGGCCGTGGCCGCCGCCGAAGACGCCATCGCCGGCGAAGTAATGGCGGCGGCCGGCAACGCGCGGCGCGCCTGCGATCTTTTCTGCGGCGTCGGCAGCTTGACCTTCGGGCTGGCGCGCCGGGCGGCGGTGGCGGCGTTCGATAGCGACGGGGAGGCGATAGCGGCGCTCAACGCGGCGGCTCGGCATGCCCAGGGCGTGAAGCCGATCGAGGCGCGCGTGCGCGATTTGATGCGCGAGCCGCTCGCCGCCAAGGAGCTGGTCGGCTTTGACGTCGCCGTGTTCGATCCGCCGCGCGCCGGCGCCAAGGCGCAAGCGGCCGAGCTGGCGCGCTCGCGAGTACCCGTGGTGGTTGCCGTCTCCTGCAATCCGGGCACCCTGGCGCGCGACGTTCGCATTCTCGTCGACGGCGGCTATCGGGTCGACCGGGTGTTGCCGATCGACCAGTTCCTGTTCTCGGCCGAGGTTGAAGCCGTGGCCTGCCTGCGGCGCTCGGGCTAATGGCAGCGGCGCCCGGGCCGCGGCCGCGCGCCGGTGCGCGCCACAGCGCGTTTTTTGAACCGCGCTATTTGCCGATCTCGGCGTTGAGCTTGTCGAACATATAGGCCCACTTGGCTTTTTGCGTCGCCACCAACGCTGCCAGGCTGCCGCGCAGCTCGCCCAGCAGGGCGCAATTGAGGGACACCGCCGTGGCCTGGGACTGGCCGCCCTGGGTGATGCGGGCGAGGAAATCCTCCGACTTCTGATCGAAGCTGGCGATGGCATCGTCGCGCACGAACGGCGCCGCTTCGACGAGAAACTGCTCGTGGCTCCAGCCGCGCTTGTCCTTGAGCTGGCGCAGTCGGGCCTGGAATTGCGGCGTATTCTCGTGATTGAGCGTGGTGAGCGCGGCGGCCGCCTCATCGACGACGGCCTCGAAGTCGGCCCGGCTGCAGGCAGCCTCGGCCACCGCCTGCAGTGGACTGGCGAGCGCCAGCAGGAGCGTGATCAAGCCAACCAGACCTCGCCGCATTTGACGCCTCTTTGTTCATCTTTCCGGCGCGCGCAAGGCGGCGGCTCAGAAGGCCGGGCCGAACTTGTTGGAGCGCGGGAAACCCTTCGGTGCCAGGCGGCCGGCCTGCGCGCGCTGCCCCAACCAATCCCTGAGCTCGGCGCTGGGCAAGGTGAAGGTACGCCCGGCGGCATCGAGCCAACTTAAGCCATCGGCCTTTTTGAAGACGCGGACGTCGGACAGCGCCCCGTCCTTGTAGCGCTGCAGGATCACACCCTTGCCGCGGGTCATTTCGTTGACCTCATCGAGCGCAAACACCAGCATCTTTCGGTTCTCGCCGATGGTTGCCACCAGATCGCCCTCGGCCGGCACCACCGAGCAGGCCTCGGCCGGCTCCTCGACGTTCATCACCTGCTTGCCCTTGCGCGTCATGGCCACCATCTCGTCCTCGGGCACGATGAAGCCGTGGCCCGAGGTGGCGGCGATGATCAGCTTGCGGCCCGGCTCGTGCACCCAGATCTCGACGAAATCGTGGTTCTCCTCCAGGTCGACCATCAGCCGCACCGGCTCGCCGTGGCCGCGACCTCCGGGCAGCTGGTCTCCGGTCAAGGTGAACACCTTGCCATTGCTGGCCAGCAGCAACAGCTTGTCCGTGGTCGAGGCCTTGACCGCCCGCTTGAGGCCGTCGCCCTGCTTGAACTCGAGCTTGGAGGTGTCTTCGAGGTGGCCCTTCAAGGCGCGGATCCAGCCTTTGTCCGACAGGATCACCGTGATCGGCTCCTTCTCGATCATGGCCTCATCGAGGTCGATGTCGATGCTGGGCGCGTCCGCAAACGACGACCGACGCCGGCCAAGTTCGGTCTTCTTCGAGTAGGCCTCGCGCGTCGCCTTCACTTCCTCGGTGATGCGCTGCCACTGCTCGTCCTCTGATTTGATGAGCGACTTAAGGCCCCGCCGCTCTTTGCTCAGTTTGTCATGCTCGGCCTTAATCTCGACCTCTTCCAGCTTGGACAGCGACTTCAAGCGCAAGTTGAGAATGGCGTCGGCCTGCACCTCGGTCAGCTTGAAGGCCTTGATCAGCTTGGCCTTGGGATCGTCTTCGAAGCGCACGATGCGGATCACTTCGTCGATGTTGAGGTAGGCGATCAGGTAGCCGTCGAGCACTTCCAGACGATGCTCGATCCGGTCGAGCCGGAACTTGGAGCGGCGCACCAGCACCACCTGGCGGTGCTCCAGCCAGCGCTTGAGCACATCGCGCAGCGACAGCACACCTGGAACCTGCCCGCCGGAGAGCACATTCATGTTGAGAGACACCCGCACCTCGAGCTCGGTCAAGCGGAACATGCTCTCCATCAGCAGCATCGGATCGACGCTGCGGCTCTTGGGTTCCAGCACCAGGCGCACGATGTGCGTCGACTCATCGCGCACATCCCCGAGCAGCGGCAGCTTCTTGTCGTTGATGAGTTCGGCGATGCGCTCGACCAGCTTGGCCTTTTGCACCTGGTAGGGGACCTCGGTGACGACAATCTGGTAGCTGCCGCGGCCGCCGTCCTCGCGCTGCCAGCGGGCGCGCAGGCGAAAGCCGCCGCGGCCGCTCTTATAGGCATCGAGAATGGCCTCGCGTGGCTCGACGATCACGCCGCCGGTGGGAAAATCGGGCCCCGGCACGAACTCGACCAGCTTTTCGACGTGCGCGTTCGGATGCTTGATCAGGTGCAGGAGCGCATTGCACAGCTCCTCGACGTTGTGCGGTGGAACGCTGGTGGCCATGCCGACGGCGATGCCCGAGGTGCCGTTGGCGAGCAGGTTGGGAAAATTGGCGGGCAGCACCACCGGTTCCTGGTTGCTGCCATCGTAGGTGGGGCGGAAGTCGACGGTGTTCTCGTCGATGCCCTCAAGCAGCAACCCGGCCACGCCGGTGAGCCGACTTTCGGTGTAGCGCATGGCCGCGGCGTTGTCGCCGTCGACGTTGCCGAAGTTGCCCTGGCCATCGACCAGCGGGTAGCGCACGGCGAAGTCCTGTGCCAAGCGCACCAGCGCATCGTAGATGGCTTGATCGCCGTGGGGATGGTAGTTGCCCATCACCTCGCCGACGATCTTGGCGCATTTCTTGTAGCCGCCGGTCGGATCAAGCTTGAGCTCGCGCATGGCGTAAAGGATGCGCCGGTGCACCGGCTTCAGCCCGTCGCGGACGTCGGGCAGGGCGCGATGCATAATGGTGGAGAGCGCGTAAGCGAGGTAGCGCTCCTCCAGGGCATCCTTGAGCTTGATCGGTTCGATCGGCGGTGGCGGTGGGGCGAGAATCGTCGTTTTGCTCATGGCCATTGGGTTAGCCCAGGACGGCGGCCGGCTCAAGCGAGGCGGGGCTTGCGCAACAACCGACGCCTGGTCCAAGCTCACGCGAACGCTTGCCCGAAACTTGGGGGCCAAGGCCGTGAGCGCCCGCCGCCAAGATCCGGCGGCGCTGGTCTGGCGCCCAGCGCCGTGGTGCGCCGTTAAACCGGGCGCAAGCCCTAAGTCTTCTATCGCCCCCGCATAACCGCTGCCCGATGCCCACGCTCCCCGATCTGCCACAGACCGAAATCGCCATCATCGAGATGACCAACGCCTTTCGCAAGGAGCAGCGGCAGGGCGAGCTCAAACCCAACGCTGCGCTGCGGGCAGCGGCGCGCGCTTTTGCCGAATACCTCGGCAACACCGGCAAGTTTGCGCACGAGGCCGATGGGCGCGAACCGATGGCGCGCGCCGAGGCGATGGGCTACCGCGCCTGCCTGGTGTCGGAGAATTTGGCCCTCAATCTCGATAGCCGCGGGTTCGAGACCCGCAAGTTGGCGCGCGACGTCGTCGAAGGCTGGAAGGCATCGCCGTCGCATCGCAGCAACATGCTGGAAGCCAGCGCCACCGAGATCGGCGTCGGGGTGGCGCGGGCGCGCGATCGCAACCCCAAATTCATCTCCGTGCAGGTGTTCGGCCGGCCGGAGTCGCTCAAGGTCGTGTTCGCGATCGAGAACCGCAGCGGTGGGGCGGTCAACTACAGCCTGGGCGAGGAGCGTGAGGCGCTGCCGCCGGGTGCCACCGCCACGCACACGAGCTGCGAGGCGGCCGCGCTCGTGTTCGACCAGGCCGAGCCCGCCTGGCGCCGGCTCGAGCCCAAGGATGGCGACAGCTTCGTCGTGAGCCGGGGACGGCTTGGCGCGCTCAGGGTCGAGCGGCACCGACGCTAGCGGGCGGCGGCGCGCCACCGGTGGCGGCACGCGCCTCAGGGCGATGTGGGCGCCGCCGCCACCGCCGCCTTGCCGGCCAGTCCGAGGCCGATGCTGTAGGCCACCGCCGGCTGCCAGACCAAGAACAGCACGCGGGCGTCGATGATGTTGCGGCTGCCGAAATAGAACAACACGCCCACCACCGCGCCGACCGCGCAGGTCCGCAGCGCGTGGGCTTTATCGCGCAGCTCGGGGGCCACCAGCGCCGCCGACAGATAGGTCAGCGCCGCCCCGACCAGGCCGGCAAACACGCCGCCGAGGAGCGGCCCGGCGTGGCTGGCATCGCCGCCGCCGACCTTGTGCATCCAAATCGCCGTCTGGATGGCGGCACTCCAGGCGTAGAGCGTGCCGATGAAGCTGACCGTCGGCGCCCAGCCGCGCGCCCCGGGGTGGGTGGCGACGGCAATCGCCATCACCGCGGCGAACAGCAGGCCGATCGGCATCATCTCGGCGGTGAGAAAAAACAGGCTCCCCGGCCAGTCCAGGAAGTCGATCCGGTGCTCGAAGCCGACGGCGGCAGAGAGGACACCCGAGACGAGGCCCAGCGCCGCCAGAACCGGCGCCGGGCGCTCACGCCAGGTCTTGAGGTACGGCACGGGCATGGGCGTCCTTGCAAACGCTATCGGGTGGGCGTCGATAGCTGCAAATTCGGCCGAAGGTAAGACAACAGGCGGTTGCGCGCCTCCGGCAGTACCATATCGCGGGGCCGCAGCACGCGCGCCAGCAGAAAGTGCTCGGTCAGCGCCAGCCCGGCGACCACGTCCTCCCCCGTCACCCCGTCACCGGCGCTGCCGCGCAAGAATGGCGGCAGCGCCAGCAGCCGGCTTTTGTAGGGCTCGCCGGCGGCGGCAGACACCGCACGCCCCGACTTGGGCGACACGTAGATGAGCCCCGACGTGACCCCGGTGGCGGCGCAGGTCGACAAATCGAGGCCCATGCCGAGCTCGTCCAGCAGCGCCAGTTCCCAGCGCACCAGCAACGCCGGCCACACCTCGCGTTCCTCGAGGTAGCCCAGGACGAACAGGGTCACCTCGAACAGGTTGGGATGCGGGTCGCGCTCGGGCAGCAACCTGGCCAGCGCGGCAATCGAGGTCAGCGCGGCGAGCGCGGCGGCATCATCGAGCACATGCGCGGCATAACTGGTGCGCAACTCGAGCGAGAAATGCCCGAGATTGTCGGCGATGCGCGCCTTCCAGCTGGCCTCGACGTGGTTGCCGATCTGCAGAATGGGACGCAATTTGCGCGATCGGCCGCCATGCACCAGGCCGAGGTGGCGACCGTTGTGGCGCGTCAACAGTTCGAGCACGGCGCTGGTCTCGCCATGCGGCCGCACGCTGAGGACCACACCTTCATCCGACCATTCCATGCCCGTTCCCTAGCGCCACCGGCGCGGCGGCGCAATGCCAAGGCCCCGCGCGAATGGTGCCGGCCAGCGCCGCTAGCCAGTGTGGCGCCCAGGCCGCCGGGGGCTCAACGGCTTAGCGTTTGCCAAACGGCTCAGGCCTTGGGAAAGGTCAGGCCCAACTCCTGGTAGCGCTCCGGATCGTTCTCCCATTCCCGCACCTTGACGTGCAGAAAGAGGTGCACCGGCGTACCGAGGATCTCGGCCAGTTCCGTGCGCGCCTCAATCGACAGGCGCTTGATCATCTGCCCGCCCTTGCCGAGCACGATCATGCGTTGGCTGTCGCGCTCGACGAAGATCGTCTGCTCGACGCGCACGCCGCCCTTCTTCTCCTGCCAGGCCGTGGTTGCCACCGCGATCTGGTAGGGAAGCTCGTCGTGCAATCGCTGATACACCTTCTCGCGGGTGATCTCGGCCGCCAGCAGCCGCATCGGCGCATCGGACACCTCGTCGGGCGGAAAATGCCAGGGCCCGGCCGGGACCTGGCGCGCGACATAGCCCTTGAGATCCTCAACCCCGCTGCCGTCGAGGGCCGACACCATGAACGTGGCGGCGAACTGGAGCCGGCCATTGAGATCGGCGGCGAGCGTGAGCAGGCGCTGTTTGGCGACGCGATCGATTTTGTTCAGCACCAGGATGAGCGGCGCCGCCACCGTCTCGAGCTTGGCGAGGATGCGCTCGCTCTCCGCGTCGAGCCCCTTGCTGGCATCGATCAGCAGCAGCACGAGATCGGCGTCACCGACGCCGCCCCAGGCCGCCTCCAGCATCGCCCGGTCGAGCCGGCGCCGCGGCTGAAACATGCCGGGCGTGTCGATGAACACCAGCTGGCTGGCGCCGGCAATGGCGATGCCGCGTAACGCCGTGCGCGTCGTCTGCGCCTTGTGGCTGACGATGCTGACCTTGGTGCCGACCAGGGTATTGACCAAGGTCGATTTGCCGGCGTTGGGCGCGCCGATCACGGCGATGAAGCCGCAGCGGCGGTCCGCGGCTGACGGATCCGGATCTCTACTCACCGGTCCGCCCTCCACACACCTTCGCGCGACAACAGCGCGGCGGCC
>Ga0126376_10002162_pt1 | contig 11025 bp, 11 predicted proteins | sample PanSoiMetPlot_15_FD_92760 | JGI IMG/M metagenome (GOLD analysis project Ga0126376, IMG submission 92760) | Tropical forest soil microbial communities from Panama - MetaG Plot_15 | ecosystem: Environmental > Terrestrial > Soil > Tropical forest > Bulk soil | place: Panama | collected 2016-02-17
AAGAAACTGATCGATTTTTGCGGGCATGAAGGGTGGCGTGGGTGTCTACCTCGTCGGTGCCGGCGTGCTGCTGGCGCTCGCCGGTTGCGGGCGCGGCTTCATGTACGGCGAGCGTGCGCCTTGGCGGCACCAGGCCGAGGTCGAGTGCATGAAATCGGGGTCGGTCAAGCTCGGCCCCGGTGTTGTGCAAATCAGCCCGATCGAAGGCCCTGGAATGTGCGGCGCGGATTTTCCGCTCAAGGTCACGGCCCTGGGTGAAGGCAGTCCGCTTGTCGGCTATGCCGACGATCCGCGCCCGCCGGGATCGATTCCAAACGCTGGACAGATGCCGCGCTGGCCCACCGAGGGGCCGCGATACGCACCAACCGCGCCCATACCGTCTTCCGTGCCCGCCGACGCCCCACGCATGCGCTGGGTCCCGGGACCACCCCCGGCCGCAAGGCCAACGACCGGCGCGCCGGCCGGCCAACCAATGCCGTTGAGCGGTCCCGGCGCCGCGGCCGCTGTCACACCAGGCTCCGCGCCATTGCCTGACGATATTCCCGACGATGCTGTGCTTCCGCCGGGACAGGCACGGTCCACATATTCGCGGCCCCAACGCGCCCAGGGCGCGCCGGACTACCAGCCGCCGTCGCGCACATATGATGCGCCTGCGTCGACCTACCAGCCACCGCGCGTGGTGCCGTCGCTTGGCCGCCGGCTGCAGACCAGCGTTCCGATGACGCCGGCTGTTCTCACGCCACCAGCGACCCTGGCTTGTCCAATTGTTTCCGCGCTTGACCATTGGGTCAGCGAAGGCGTGCAGCCGGCGGCGATGCGCTGGTTCGGCACGCCGGTGATCGAGATTAAGCAGATCTCGGCGTACTCGTGTCGCGGCATGGTCGGAGCCGGCGGCTCGGGCATTTCCGAGCATGCGTTCGGCAATGCGCTCGACATCGCTGCCTTCGCGTTTTCCGACGGCCGCCGCATCACGGTCGAAGCCGGGTGGCACGGAACGCCGGAAGAGCAGGGTTTTCTCCGTGATGTTCACCTGGCCGCTTGCGATCATTTTTCGACGGTGCTGGCGCCCGGCTATAACGCCGCACACTACAACCATATCCACGTCGATCTGATGCGCCGTGCGAACGGAGACCGTCCGTGCCGCCCCGAGGCAATGACCGGCGAGGTTGCCGCGGCGAAAGCGCGGGCTCTCTATGCCAGCCGCCAGCGCGGTCCTGTCTTCAACGCTGCAGCCCGGACAAACACTAGGACGAGCCGCGTGCCGGCGGCAGTCCCGGGAGAGGACGGCTATCTGCTGGACGATCTGATCATCAATTTGAACAGCCGTCGCGGCGCGACTCGCGGTTCGGCCGACTACGACGACGTTGCGGGGTCGATTATGCCGTCGCGGCTTGCCAGGAAAACAAAATCGGACGACGACCGTTGGTCCAGTCATTGACGGCGGTTAAACCGTCGCGTCGATCAGCATAGCGGCAAACAATATAAGACCGGCATCTCGATTTGACTTGAACAGCGCCAGGCAATGCGCCGGATCGTCGATATCGAGCCGCGTCACCTGCCACGCCAGGTGCGCGCCGAAGGCGATCAGACCAATTGCGAAGATGATCCCGCCACCAGCCATGAACCCTGCCGCTCCGATCAGGAGCACCGCTGCGGAATAGAAACCGGCAAGCATCGATGGCGTGCTTTCACCAAAGAGCAATGCGGTAGATTTGACTCCGATGAGAAGATCGTCCTCGCGATCCTGGTGGGCATAGATGGTGTCATATCCGATCACCCAGCAGATTGATCCCGCAAAGAGGACAAGTGCAGGCCAATCAAGCCGGCCGAAGGCGGCGGGCCAACCCATCAACGCGCCCCATGAAAAGGCGAGGCCGAGAAAAATCTGCGGCCAGTAGGTGACGCGCTTCATGAACGGATAGATGACGACCACGAGCAGCGAAGCGATGCCGGTGAGGACCGTGAAGCGATTGAACTGGATGAGGACGAGCAAGCCGACCAGTGCCTGGGCGAGCATGAATATTGTCGCTTGGGCGATCGTGACTTGCCCGGACGGGATCGGGCGCGAACGCGTACGCTCGACCAGCCCATCCAGGTTGCGATCGACCAGATCGTTCCAGGTGCAGCCGGCGCCGCGCATTGCGAATGCACCGATGAAGAACAGCACGATATGCCACCCGCTTGGAAAGCGTTCATTGTGCATGCCGGCAAGGCCAACCGACCACCAGCAGGGGATCAGAAGCAGCCATGAGCCAATCGGCCGGTCGAGACGCGCTAACCTAAGGTATGGCCGGCTATACGGAGGTGCGAGACTGTCGACCCAGTTTCCGGTCGCATCGGCGACGCGTCCGGTGCTCTGGCTCATTTTCCAAGCGGGCTGCCGGTCAGGGTGTCGAACGTGCCGCGGCCGGTTTTTATATTGTTGGAATCCGGGACGGGACTGGTAAGCGCATCGCTCAGACTGGGTCCGGGTGCGGGAGCCGAGGCAGCCTGGCAAACCTTGGTGCGGATCTCGGAAATCTTGGCCACGGCTTGCTTGAGCTGGACGGACACCTGTGGAGGGATGCCGCACCACGCACTATTTTCGTTGGCGTACTTGAGCATCTTTGTCTGCGCCGCGAGCAGCGCGCCAAACAGCGGGCACGCCTCACGCGGGGACACGTGACGATCATTTGCTGTCTTGATCGCAGCCGCTTTTTTTTCAGCATCATCACGCAGCTTGAAGAATTCCTGCACGCAAGCCGGTTCCTGCTGCGGCTGCGCGGGTTGTACAGGCTGAAACTGCGCGTTCGCCGCTCCAACCAACATTGGTATGGCACACGCTGCAAATATGGCCCGGCGCAACCGCATAAATCGACTTTCCTCTCCCTGCGGCACTATACCAAGCGGCCGACCCCGGATTGCTGCCTGGACGGCGACTCAGTTGCTGCCCGGATGGCAACCCAAAAGGCTTATAACAACCCGAATGCGTCGGGAAGGCGGCAAAAAGGACCGGGTGGCCAGGGCCTCGCGGAGGCGCGCAGGAACGCGTAAACCTTATCTGGCCCGCCGTTTTTGCATCGGCTAGATCATGCCAGCCCACGACTTCTGTACGCCGCGACTTTTTGTCAATGCTCCATTGGCCGCGGGCGCCGAGGTTTTGCTGGACCGGAACCAGGCCAACTATCTTCTCAACGTTCTACGCGCGAAGCGGGGCGACGGAGTGCTGCTGTTCAATGGCCGCGATGGCGAGTGGCAGGCCAGTCTCGGAGGAACCAGCAAGCGCTCGGCGATTGTCAGCATTGGTTCGCGCCTGCGTGCGCAGCCGCCTGCTGGGGATCTTAATTTTCTGTTTGCGCCGCTCAAGCATGCGCGCCTGGACTACATGGTGCAAAAGGCTGTGGAGATGGGCGCTTCCTTGCTGCAACCGGTTATCACCCAACATACGCAGGTCGCTCGCATCAACCTGGATCGCATGCGCAGCAACGTTATCGAGGCCGCACAACAATGTGGCGTTTTGAACCTGCCTCACGTCGCCGACGCCATTTCGCTCGAGCGGATTGGAGGTGACACGGATCGTCTGTTGATCTTTTGCGACGAGGGCGCCGAGGTAGCGGATCCGATCGCCGCGCTCGGAGCCACCCGGCTGATGCGCGGTCAGCCACTTGCCGTGCTGATCGGCCCGGAGGGTGGATTCGCCGAGATGGAGAGGGCAGCCCTGCTCAGGCTGCCAAAAGTAGTGCGGATCGCGCTTGGACCCCGCATTCTGCGCGCCGATACCGCTGCGGTGGCGGCGCTGGCCCTGGTCCAGGCCGTATTGGGTGATTGGGGACACACATTTGGGAAGATGTGATAGAGCAAGCCCCAGCAGTTGAAAATTATGATAGAAGTCGTGCCTGGACTTTGGGGGTTCCCGATGATGATTGGCTCTCGCTGTCTTCGGTCCTTTGCGATTGCTGCTCTGGTTGTGTTCGGCTCTTTGACATCAGCTCCCGCCGCGGGCTGGCTTGAAAAGAGCTTTTATCTGATTGGCCCGCGTTATGACGGCGTATTACCTCCATGCGAGGCCGGCCTCGAAACCATCACCTACCGCTTCGCGCAAAAGGAAGGCCGGTTCTGGAATTCCAGTCTGCAAATCGTTGGCTATGAGCGGGTGCGGGAAATCGCATTCCGGCCATGGGCGCCCGACACGATCCCGCGCCGCTTCTGCACCGCCGTTGCAACAGTCACGGACGGGCGCAAACATACTGTGAACTACTCGATCGGCGAGGACACCAACATGATCGGGATGTTCTGGGGTGTCGAATGGTGTGTGGTCGGATTGGATCGCAACTGGGCTTACAATCCGGCTTGCAAAATGGCGCGACCTTAGGCAGCTGTAACCTCGGCGATCACGGTTCATCCCATTTCGTTCTCTGGCTGTTCCTTTCCTCCGGTATGTTTCTGTGGGAACCATTGCATCAGTCCCATTTCCGGTTTGTTCTCCCACCTGCCTGAGCGACATCGGAATGAGTCATCATTTGTGCAAGCTGGCTTATGTGGCTGCGGTCATCGGCAGCGTCACGGTTGCTTGTGGAACGGGCGCGTTCGGGCAGGAGCGGCGTCAGGCCGAACCCGGCCAGTTCGATTTTTATGTGCTGGCGCTTTCCTGGTCGCCCTCCTATTGCGAGGCGTCCCAAGCCCGCAGGGCGCGTCGGACGCGAGACCGGCAATGCGGCGGCCGTCCATTCGCATTCGTGGTGCACGGACTCTGGCCGCAATATGAGCGCGGCTTTCCGTCTTATTGCCAGGTGCCGGCGCCCCGTCTCGACAGGGCAATCGTCGGAAGCATGCTCGATCTAATGCCGAGCCCGGGGCTGATCTTCCACGAATGGGATGAGCACGGGACCTGCTCCGGGCTTTCGCCGCGTGCCTACTTTGAAATTGTCCGCAAGGCACACGCCACCGTAACGGTTCCGTCAGAGTATCTGGATCTGAGCAGAGCCATCGCCGTCACGCCTGGCGAAGTGGCCGAAGCTTTTGTCAAGGCAAATCCTGGACTTTCGCGCAAGGCTATGGCGGTCTCTTGTGACGGAAGGAGGCTAACTGAAATCCGTGTCTGCCTCGGCAAGGATCTCGCGTTCCACGACTGCCCGGAAATTTCGCGCCGGACCTGCCGTCTCGATCGGGTTGCAATGCCGGCCGTGCGTGGTCGATGAGAGGTCCGCGGTTGCGGGCTTGGTGCCATATAAGAACGCCCAGGGTGTGGGGCGTTGACAGGTTTCCGTCGTGAATTACCAACACGAATTCCACGCCGGCAATTTCGCCGATGTGTTCAAGCACGCAATCTTCTGTCGAATCCTCCACCACTTGCGCGGCAAGCCGGCGGCTTTCCGCGTGATCGATACCCATGCCGGTGCAGGTCTTTATGATCTCGTCGATGAAAAGGCATCACGCGGGGGAGAATGGCAAAGCGGAATTGGCAAACTCCTGTCAGCGCAGACCTCGCAAGTCGTCGCGACACTGGTTTCTCCCTACCTTGATGTCATTCACGCACTGAACGATCGCGGCCGACTTCGAACGTATCCCGGCTCTCCGGCATTGGCTCGGGCATGGCTGCGGCCGCAGGACACGCTGTTCGCCTGCGAGCTTGAGCCCAAGTCAGCGGCCGCGTTATCACGCAATCTGCGCGGTGATGTCCGCATCAAGACAATGGCAATGGACGGCTGGACAGCCCTGAACGCTTACGTACCGCCGAAGGAGCGCCGTGGCGTGGTTCTGGTCGATCCGCCGTTTGAGGCCGACAACGATTTCATCCGCCTTGCCAGTGGCTTATCGGCAGCATACCGCAAATGGGCGACCGGAATCTATGCGCTCTGGTACCCGATCAAAACGAGGAGCGAGCCCGACGCCCTCGCCAAGCGGCTGCGCCGCCTCGCGCTCCCAAAGGTCCTGCGGGCCGAGCTGCTTGTGTCCACCCTGGGCGATCCGCGAAGGCTTAATGGTGCCGGCATGATCGTGGTCAATCCGCCCTGGACCCTCGAAAACGAACTTTTGACCCTGTTGCCGGCCCTCGTCGGAATCCTGGGGAGCGAAGGCAAAGGCCGCTTTCGGCTGGACTGGCTAGGCCGTGAGGTGGCCGCAACCTCTGGATGACGAGGTGGCCTCTTTCCACAGGACCGCAGTTGGTGTGTAGTTCCCCATTGGCAGTGACGTTCCGCCTCCTGTGGGGGCCGGCGGAGTTGACTGAGGCCGTTCCCGGCCGACGCTTTCCCCGAATGCGAATGTCCGGCCGAGCCGTCGTGCGTGGGGCCGACGGCCGAGCACTTGGGGAGAGGAGTTCTCCGAAATGGCACAAACGGGTGTCGTGAAGTTCTTCAATGGCGAACGGGGCTACGGCTTCATTAAACCAGACGATGGCGGGCGCGACGTGTTCGTTCATATCACCGCGGTTGAACAAGCGGGACTGAAAGGATTGAACGAGGGGCAACGGATCAGCTTCGACGTCGAACCCGACAAGAAGGGCAAAGGCCCCAAGGCGGTCAACCTAGTCGTCACCGGCTAGTTCAGTGCGGGTCGCGTGCCGCGGGCACGCGCAAATCTCGACCTTGGAGTTTTACCACTCGCAGGACGCGGCATGCTTTGCCTTGTCGCAACCTGTCTTGCATTTTCACGGAACCTTTTGACCGGTTGCGCAAATAAAAAATCTCGGACAAAACGCCGGGGTTTTTCATTGGGATCCGAAGAAGTGATAGTTCACACCGAAGCGCAAGTAGCTCGCCTGCAGCCCGTTGTCGACTCCAGTGATCGTATAAACGCGGTTGCCGAGATCCATATAAAGATATTCGACTTTCGCCGACCAGCTTGGCGTGAATTTAACCTCCATGCCAAGGCCGCCGGTCCAGCCGACAAGCGTCTTGCTTTCGCTGAGACCGCCGAAATCTGCGGTGAGCTGTCCATAGGCAAGACCAGCCGTGGCGTAGAGCAGCATGTTGTTGATCGCGTAGCCCGCGCGGCCGCGAAGCGTTCCGAACCACGGATTGGAAAACTTGTAGGCGGCAAACGTGTCGTTGGCTGCGCTGGCTTGGATGTCGGTTTCACCACCGAGCACGAACTGCGGACTGACTTGCCAGTTGTATCCGAGTTGGCCGCCGCCAGCGACGCCGCTCGGGCTCAAGCCGCTATTGTTGACCTTGCCCCATTGGTACCCGCCGTTGAGACCGGCATAGAGGCCGTTCCAATAGTAGCCGATGGGAGCCGACGGATAATACGTCGTCGGACCACGCGGAAAATCAGCGGCAGCGGCCGCGCCGGCGGTTATCACAGCGGCCGTGGAAATCGCAAGCATTCCCTTTGTCATCTTACCCTCCACCCCGCGCCCTCCTGCGCGATATCGACGCGCACTTCATGGAGGGTGCGCGTCTTCGCCCCGGCGAAACTGTTCATTTTCGTGGAGGATTTATCGGACCTTTTACGTTAAACGGTTATGAATCGCTAACGAGCGGTGGTCGGTATCCCTAAAGAACCCTTATTCTTGTTGAGGCGCCATTTACTATAACGGCGATTTACGCGCGGTGTTGCAAGGCCACGCGAAAAAGCAGACAGCCGCACGGATATTTCAGGTCATGGCGGACGACATAACAAAGAGCGTGCCGCGCACGGCACTCATTACCGGATCCGGCCGGCGTATTGGCGCAGCAATTGCACTTGCGCTGGCACGCGCAGGCTATTCAGTCGTGCTGCATGCACACAATTCGCGCGAGGATGCAGAAAGGCTTGCCGCAGCCATAGTGGGAGCAGGCGGCCGTGCCAGTGTTGTGCTTGCCGACCTCACCGAACACGATGCGGTGCGTGGGCTCGTTCCTGCGGCGTCAGCGTTTGGCTCGCTGACACTTCTGGTCAACAACGCCGGTGAGTTTGAGCCCGATGATATCGAGACGCTTTCGCACGCGCGCTTCCAGCGCGCCGTTGCTGTGAATTTGGCGGCCCCGCTGTTTCTATCCCAGGCATTCGCTGCCCAGGCTCCGGCTGGCGTCGATGCCTCGATCGTGAATATCCTCGACCAACGCGTGCTCAGGCCAAACCCGCGGTTTTTCTCCTATACGTTGAGCAAGACCGCCCTGCACACTGCCACTACCACGCTGGCGCAGGCATTGGCGCCCAAGCTTCGGGTCAACGCGGTCGCGCCGGGGCCAACTCTACCAAGTCCACGCCAGACCGAGGCGCAGTTCACCGCCCAGTCCGAGAGTTTGCCGCTGCAGCGCGGACCGCGGCCTGACGACATCGCAGCAGCAGTGCTCTATCTTGCGCAGGCAAGGAGTGTGACAGGTGTCACTTTGCCTGTTGATGGCGGGCAGCATTTGTCCTGGCGGACTGCCGACAACGAGATCGTGGAATAGCGTAATCCGCGCACTATCTTCCTCCTATGAACGGCACCAACAAAGACATCGATCCGGCAAGTGAGCTGCGCGAGGAGGACGAGGAGCCATCGCTGCCAGACCTCGATATTGAAAGTGCTCCCGGGACGCTCGCCGCCGGGCGGGCAGCGATTACGCGCTTTGCCAAGTTGGCACCGTCCTCCGCTGGCGTATACCGAATGATCGATGCACGAGGCGATGTCCTCTACGTCGGCAAGGCCAAGAACATCAAGAAACGCGTGACAGCTTACGCAAGGCCCACCGGCCACGACAGCCGCATTGCACGCATGATCGCAGCAACGGCCACGCTGGAATTCGTCAGCACCAAGACAGAAACCGAGGCGCTGCTGCTGGAAGCCAACCTGATCAAGCGTTTGCGACCGCGGTTTAACGTCCTCCTGCGTGACGACAAGTCATTCCCCTACATCCTAATCACTTCGGACCATTGGGCCGCGCAGATCCTCAAGCACCGCGGCGCGCGCGTGCGGCAGGGACACTACTACGGGCCGTTTGCCTCGGCGGGTGCAGTCAACCGCACAATCAATGCGCTGGAACGCGCCTTCCTGCTGCGCTCTTGCTCGGATTCCTACTTCGAGGCGCGGACGCGGCCGTGCCTGCTCTATCAGATCAAGCGTTGCTCGGCTCCCTGCACCCACGAAATCGATTTCGCCGCCTATTCCGAACTTGTGCGCGAAGCGAACGATTTTCTGTCCGGTCGCAGCCAGGCAATTCAGAAGCAGCTGGCCGGCGAAATGGACAAAGCCTCGGTCGGGCTCGATTTTGAGCGTGCCGCGGTTTATCGCGACCGCCTGTCGGCGCTCTCGGCTATCCAGTCGCACCAGGGGATTAATCCGCGCAGCGTGGATGAGGCCGACGTCTTTGCCGTGCATCAGGCCGGCGGCTACTCGTGCGTCGAGGTATTTTTCTTCCGCACCGGCCAGAATTGGGGCAATCGCGCCTACTTCCCAAAAGCCGACCGCGCTTTTGGCCCCGGCGAAGTATTAAGTGCCTTCCTCGCACAATTCTATGACGACAAGCCGCCGCCGCGTTGCATCCTCGTGTCGCATGATTTCGAGGAACGTGAACTCTTGGCGCAGGCGTTGACGACCAAGAGCGAGCGCAAGATAGAAGTGGCAGTGCCGCAGCGTGGCGAACGCAAGGAATTGGTACAACATGCACTCGCCAATGCGCGGGAGGCGCTGGCTCGCAAGCTTGCAGATACAACTTCGCAGCAAAAGCTTCTTGCTGCTTTGACGGAAACCTTTTCGCTGCCGCGGCTGCCGCGCCGGATCGAAGTATACGACAACAGCCATATCGGTGGCAGCAACGCGGTTGGTGCCATGATCGTCGCGGGACCGGGCGGCTTCCGCAAGGATCAGTATCGCAAGTTCAATATCCGTTCGGCCCAGCTCACGCCTGGCGACGACTACGGCATGATGCGCGAAGTCCTGCAGCGCCGGTTCAAACGGTTGCTCGAGGAAAGACCGCGCACCACCGTGGGCGATACTCTTGCTTCAGTGGTCAAAGTCGACGACGAAGACCAGCCATGGCCGGATCTGGTTCTGATTGACGGCGGTCAAGGTCAGCTGAACGCTGCGCGGGAAACATTGGGCGCCCTTGGAGTGACGGATGTGCCGCTTGTGGCTATCGCCAAGGGGCCTGACCGCGATGCCGGCCGGGAGACTTTCTTCATGGCTGGCAGGAATCCATTTAAATTGCCACCACGAGATCCGTTGCTCTATTTCGTCGAACGGCTGCGCGATGAAGCACACCGCTTCGCCGTCGGGTCGCATCGGTTGCGGCGAAAGAAAGATATCCGCGAGGCGGGATTGCAGGAAATTCCGGGAATTGGTCCCACCCGCAAGCGCGCATTGCTGCGCCATTTTGGTACTGTGAAAGCAATCGAGCGGGCGAGCCTGCCCGACCTCGCCCAGGTTCCCGGAATCAGTGCGGAAATCGCGCGAAAGATATATGACTTCTTCCACGAGTCGGGACCTCAGTAGACGGAAGGCAGAATGATCATTCAACGCCAAGAAGACGTCACCGCGGTGGTGACGGAAGCATTTAAAAACACGCAGCCGCCGCGTTTGCGTGAGATTCTCATATCGCTCGTGACGCACCTGCATGCATTTGCGCGCGATGTGCATTTGACCGAGGAAGAATTCGAGAAGGCGGTACAGTATGTCGCCAGGCTCGGGCAGAAGACCGACGACAAGCACAATGAAGTGGTGCTGATGTCGGGCTCGCTTGGCTTCTCGACGCTGATCTGTCTTCTTAACAACGGCAACAATGGGCAGACCGAAACCACCGCCAACCTGCTTGGCCCGTTCTGGCGCATGAATTCACCGCATACGGAGAATGGCGGCTCCATCGTGCGGTCGCCGACACCTGGGCCCGCCCTTTTCGTCAATTGCTGGGTGAGGGACCAAGGTGGCAAGCCGATCGCGCACGCCGAAGTCGACGTCTGGCATTCCTCGCCCGAAGGATATTACGAGCAGCAGGATCCCAAGCAGGCGCCGATGAATTTGCGGGGAAAATTTGTGACAGACGCGCAGGGCCACTTCGGGTTTCGCAGCGTCAAGCCGGCGGGGTACCCAATTCCGATCGATGGGCCAGTAGGCGACCTGGTGCGTGCGACAGGACGCCACAA
>Ga0126376_10002163_pt1 | contig 11022 bp, 6 predicted proteins | sample PanSoiMetPlot_15_FD_92760 | JGI IMG/M metagenome (GOLD analysis project Ga0126376, IMG submission 92760) | Tropical forest soil microbial communities from Panama - MetaG Plot_15 | ecosystem: Environmental > Terrestrial > Soil > Tropical forest > Bulk soil | place: Panama | collected 2016-02-17
GGGCGCGGCGGCGCCTTCCGCGGACAGCGCCGCGACGCCGACGCCCGACGTGCCCAAAGGGCCGATCCGCACCGTCGGTCCGACCTTCGTGCCCTCGCGCTGATCTCGTAGGCGGGTTGGGCGCCGTAACCCACCGTCCTGCCATGGAATGATGGGTTTCGCTTCGCTCGACCCATCCTACAACTCAACCCAACAACGCCCTGGTCACGTCTTCCCGCCGCACGCCTTCACGGGCGGGACGTCTGTTCCTGGCTGCCGGGAAAGCTGATACGGTCCTGCAATCAAGCGGCGTGTGCGAAACCCAAGGGGAGACTGGGTAGGGGCGGTAACGCATGCGAATGCATTATGACCCTGATCTCAAGGCGAATCTCACATACGACGAGACCGGCCGCGTTCGCGGAATCAGTCATTTCGCCGAGTACCGCGAGATGCAGAACCTGCACGGGCGCGCAGCCGCCGCGGCGTATGTCCGCCAGATCGCCGGCAATCTCAACATCGCGGCCCGCGCCCTGCGCAATCTAGACGAGCCGTTATCGCATCTCGAGCCGCGACAGCAGGACATGGAGTACCGCTTCGGCCAGGAGAAGCGCTCGTTCGATCTGACCACCTACGTCTACGGCCAGACCTATCTCAACACGCCGGTCTGGGCCGCGGGCGTCACCGTCACGCTCAAGCAGGCGCCCGCACGGGCGATCGGCGCGACCGACAACAGCGAGCATGGAATCGACGCCAGGCTGCCGCCGCCCGGGGCGCTGGAGCGTTACCGCCGCCTGTTCGCGACCGGCGAGACGATCGACACCCCCTCGCCCGCCCCCGGCGCGCCCTCCCCGGATTCCGGGATTGTCGGCGCCAATCTCCTGACGGACATCCTCGGCCGCGCCGCCAAAGCCAACACCGCGATCGACGGCGCGCCGGCCGCTCCGCAGCTCATCAGCGGCCGCTTCTCGATCTACCGCTACGACGCGCAGGAGCGCACGGAATACGAAACGCCGGCGCTGTCCCTGTCGCCGGTCCCCTATTCGATCCGGGACGGGAGCTGGCGACTCGTCGCCGAGCTCGTGTTCCGCCTGCCGCACCAGGGCGTCCGCATGAACTGGCGCATGCTGGTTGACGTGGAGACGAACGCGATCCTGTACCTGCGCGCGCTGAGCTCCGGCCTGATCACCGCGAAAGTGTTCACCTACGACCCCGTGACCAGCACCGGCGCGGCGACGAACACGTCGAATCAGAGCAACGCCGTTCTCAATCCGCTGCGCAAGGACGAGGAGCTCCATAACCTCGATCCGCCCAGCGGAACGCCCGCCGTGCAATCCCTGCGGGGCCGCTGGGCGGCGCTCTCGAACATCACCGGGCCCGACATCGCGCCGCCGACTCGCCCGGCCGGATCGAACTTCGACATCTGGGACGTGCGCAGTAACGAGTTTGCCGCGGTTAACGCCTACTATCACGTGGACCGCTTCTTCCGCCTGGTCGAGGATCTCGGCTTTCAGGTGACGGGACCTGACGGCTACTTCGGGAGCACCCGATTCCCGATCGAAGTGGATCATCGCGGCTACAGGGCGCCCTGGCTCGACGCGAACGTGCCCAGCGCAGCCCTGATCGGCCGCGGCAACGGCATCGAAGCTGTCTACTACGCCCTCGCGGACTTCAAGGGCGGCGGCGTAGCCCGCGTGAACGTGACCGAGGGCGGACGCGGCTACACCAGTCCTCCCGCGGTGAAATTCACCGGCGGCGGGGGCAGCGGGGCGGCCGCGATCGTGCGGCCCGAGGACATCGTCGATGGCGCCGTCACCGCGGTGACGGTGGTCGAGGTGGGGAAAGGCTACATGACCGCGCCGCTGGTGAAATTCAGCGGCGGCGACGGGACCGGCGCCTTCGCAACCGCGGAGATCGACGCCCAGGATCCCGTCGGAATCGCGACCGACTGGCGCGTCACGCTGCACGAGCTGGCCGGCCACGGCATCCTGTGGGCGCATATCGGTCAGGGCCAGCTGCCGTTCGCGCACAGCGCGGGCGACAGCTTCGCGATGATCCTGAACGACTACCTCTCCGAATGGCACAGCAATCGCGCAACCGACCGCTTTCTCTTGATTCCGTTCACGCCGTCGGTCCCTATGAGGCGCTCCGACCGCGGCGTGGCGGAGCAGTCGGTCGCCAGGGTGCACGTCATCGATCCCGGACACGGCTATCTGACGGTGACCCTGTCGGGCGGCGGCGTCGATGAAGCCAAGGCGGTCGTGCCGCCGCATGACATCAATGGCGGCGTCGTGACCCGGATGACCGTGACGGATCCCGGAACCGGATACACGAGCGCCCCTTCGGTGAACTTCAGCGGCGGTGGAGGCACCGGCGCGGCCGCGGCGGCGGAGATCGGGCCGTCGGGCTCGGTGACCAGGGTGACGATAACGAACGGCGGACGCGGCTACACGACTCCTCCCAGGGTGAATGTCACGGGCGGCGGACCGGCGCGCGCCGGTGTGAAGAATCTGCACATCATCGGCGGCACGATCACCAAGGTGACCGTCGCGGATCCGGGCAGCGGCTACACGAGCGCGCCTTCGGTCACCATCACCGGCGGCGGCGGAACAGGCGCTGCCGCGACGGCGCAGATCGGGCTGTCGGGATCGGTCACCGCGATCACAGTGACCAGCGGCGGCAGCGGCTATGGGCGTCTGACGGCGAGAGTCTCGGGCGGCGGTGCGGCGGCCGCGGAGGTGAGATCCGAGGACATGGACCTCGGCAGCGTGGTCGCGGTGACCGTCACCGACGGAGGCGCGGGTTATACCAGTACGCCCTCCGTGCTGTTCAAGGGCGGCGGCGGCACCGGTGCTGCCGCGATTGCACAGATTTCGTCGGGCACCGTGACGGGGGTGACCGTCACCAGCGGCGGGACGGGCTACTTGCTCCCTCCCGCGGTGGGCTTCACGGGCGGCGGCATTCACGAAGCGGTCGCCTTCGTCAATCCCGAGGACATCGTCGACGGCGCGGTGACCAGAGTGACCGTCGCACTGCCAGGGACGGGCTATACGACTGTGCCGACCGTTTCATTCAGCGGCGGCGGCAGCGGCGTCTCGGCGACCGCCGAGCTCGGGACATGGGGCTGGGGCGGCGGCATGGACCTGGGCACCGACGGCAGGCTCGGCAGCGGCTACTTCAGCGAGCAGATCCTCTCGACCACGATGTTTCGTGCCTACCGCGCGATCGGCGGGGACGCGACCGACGCCAGGCGGCGTGAATTCGCAGCGCGCTGCATGTCCTTTCTGATGCTGCAGGCGATCGCCACCAGCCATTCGCCCAAGGATCTCGGCACCGCAGCCGATTTCCTCCTTGCGCTGCAGAAAGCCGACACCACCGATTGGACCTCGGAAGGGGTATTGGGCGGGGCTTACCGGAAGGTCCTCGAATGGGCCTTCGAGAAGCAGAACCTGAACCGTGGCGCGCCGCCGAGCGTCGACGTCTATATCGACGACGGGCGGGCCGGCGAATATCGATACGAGCCTGTCTATTGGGGGACCACGGCAATCTGGAACCGGCGCAACCCGGACGGTCGCGAGGGACACCAGGAGCCGGCGCCCGGCCTGACCAACTTCGCCTACGTCAAGATCCGGAATCGCGGCACGTCCGTCGCGGAGAACGTGATCGTGCGCGGTTATCACTGCAGGCCGTCGGCAGGCCTGCTCTGGCCGACGGACCTGCAACCGTTCATCACCTCGCAGCTCTCCGCCGGGACGTTCCGGCCCGACAACGCAGAGGAAAAGACGGTCGGCCCCTTCGATTGGGTGCCGGCACACGACGCCTGGGGCCACGACTGCATGGTCATGATCGTGTCGGCGGCCGGCGACCCAAGCAACGCCGACAAGTTCAGCGGACACGCCGCGATCGAGGACTGGCGGCTCGTGCCCAATGACAACAACATCGCGCAGCGAAACCTGGTGCTCGTGCCCGGCGGGGGCGGCGCCCGGGGGCTGATGGCGGGACTGCATCGCAAAGGCCTCTGGGTCGGAAACCCCGGCCGCAGCCCCGCCAGGATTGCCGCCTCGGTGGTCCTGCCGCCGCTCCTCGCCGAACGCGGCTGGCGGTTCGCCTTGCGCGGGCTCGGTGCGAAGGGCGCGCGCATGAAGCCGGGCGAACGGCGGCTGGTCAGCTTCGGCCTCCGTGCGGGCGAGCCGTTCACCACGGCGGATGCGGAAGCGGCGAGCGAGCGCGACATCGTTGTCACCGTCACCGCGAACGGCGCTATCATCGGCGGAATGATTTACAGGATCGATCGCGCGCTGCGCATGCCGCACCACGCAGGCGCGCCGGAGCATCGAGGTTAGCGCGATGACGGAATATCCGGCAGTTGGCATCACCTATAATGCGGACATCGACCAATGGACGCGCGATCATCTCGCCGATTTCGACGTCCTGGAGGTCACCGTCGATCACTGCCTCGAGCGGGGCAGCACGGTCCGCACCGGAATTTTTGATTTTATCGGTCGCATCCCGCTGACAGCGCACGGGGTGGGACTGTCGATCGGCACGGACGGGCCGCTCGATGAGGCGTATCTTGACCGGGTCGCCAGGACCGTCGAGGAGCTCGGGGCGCCCGTCTACAGCGAACATCTCGCCTTCACCCGCGTGCCGGGCCAGGACCTCGCCACGCTCCTGCCCGTGCCCAGAACCGAAGCCGTCGCGGCCTCCATCATCGGCAAGGTGCGGCAGATTCAGTCCCGCATCCCGGTTCCGTTCCTGCTCGAGAACATCGCCTGCCTGTTCGAGTGGCCAGAATCGAACCTGCCGGAGCCGGATTTCCTCAACCTGATCTGCGGCGAGACCGGGGCCGGCCTCCTGCTCGATGCCGAGAACCTCATGCTGAACTCGCGCAACCACGAATTCGATCCCCAGGAGTTTCTCGATCGCCTCACCCCCGGGATGGTGAAACAGGTGCACCTGGCGGGAGGCATGACCATGAACGACCAGCCTCTCACCCGGCCCTACCACGTCGATTCCCATACGCACCCCGTCCCCGACGACGTGCTCGATCTTCTCGAACATGCGCTCAGGCGCCACGCGCCCGCCAACATCATTATCGAGCGCGAAGGGCGGTTTGACGCAATCTCGGAGCTGCTGGATGATGTGGCGCGCGTGCGGGCGCGTCTCGCCAAGTCAGTCGGACATTGGGTCGGGCATGCACATGGCCAATCGACTGCTGGATCGGCAGGCTAGTCTGCTCGACTGTCTGAGCAGTGCAGCCACCATTCTGGGCGGTGAAGCCGACGCGCCCGCGGGGATCGATCGAGAAGTCCTGCGTCTGCAGGCACGCTTCATCTGCAACAAGCGCATGGAAAAGATCGTCACGATCTTCCCTCGCACCCTGCGGATCCTCGGCGCCAGACAAAAATCGGTGTTGCGCGACTTCGTCGAGGCGAGCCGGCCGACGCAACGGGGCTCGCTTGCAAACGCCCGCGAATTCCATGAATTCCTCACAACACGTTGGCGGTCCGCGGCACCCGAGCCGGCCTACCTGCCCGATGTGGCGGCGTGCGAGCTCGCGGGTGCACAGGCGCGCGACGTACCTGAAGAGCGGACCAACGATCGCGCAAGCGAATCCGGGACACCGCAACTGCGTCGCCGCCGCAGCGTCGTTCCGTTGCGTTGCGCCTACGACGTTCGGGGATTTTTCGACGCGTGGCCGCAAGAGGTGGTGCCGCCGAAACGCGACATCTCGCTCGTCGTCTCCCTGCCGCCAGGCGGTCGCGAGCTCAAACTCATGGAAGTGACATCACCCACCGTCGACGCGCTCTCGCTGCTCGCAGACTGGGCGGATCCGAGCGTGCTCGATGCATTCGGCGAGCGTGCCGGTCTGCTCGCCGACCTGACCGCGCATGGGCTTGTCGAGGAACGTGACTGAAAGCTCGCTGCGATGGCCCGACGCCATCGCATCCGCCGGTTACACGAACGTCAAATAGCGCCGCTTTCCCTCAGCGACAGCAGAGGGAAAGCGCTCGGGAATAACGCGCTGACTGGCTATTTTGCCGCGAGCTTCTCGAGGCCGCGCTCGATGTCGTCAATTGTCCGCTGAATGGCTTCCTTGCGCGCCACCAGCTTCGCCTTCTGCGCCTGGAGCTGCTGCGCCTGTTCCGGAGTCAGTTCGTCGAAGTCAATGAGGTTCACGGTATTGGTGAGGCACATTCTCTGTTTCCTCCCATCCTGCGCGCCCGTTCCAAGTTGATCTCGGACGCGCCCCTGGCGATCCAAAAAACATCGATCGCGTGCGTTAGTCTCGATCACTACCAGCGCTTAGTCAAGCCGAATAGCGAAGCAGCTGCCTCGCATCGCGATAATCGCGCGAGCAGCGTTCATCGCGTGCGTCAAATTTCGACGAGACGGCGGAGCGGCGTCGCCGGATCGTCGGCGACCTTGCTCAGTATCGTCGTGTAGGCGGTAGCCCATTCATGCAGATCGCCCCCGAGCAGTCCTTTCTTGCAGCTGCACACGCCGCTGATACCCGATTGGGTTTCCTTGAGCGACATCCTGAGCCAAGTGCGGTCGATCTGACTGATCGACGTACCTTCGCGCTGCACTAACGGCCGGATTTCCACATTGCCCAGCCGCAGCGGCCGACGAAATGCGTTCTGCAGGACGAAAGAAACCCGCATGAGCGATGCGGGATTCATCCCCTCCTCTTTTGCCAGCCGGGCGGCAAGGATGTCGAACGGCAGGTCCTGCCGGGCGTATGTCTCCAACACGGAGGCGCGCACGCGCGCGAGTGCGTCGTGAAAGGGCAGACCGGCGTCAAGGCGGGTTCGAATGAGCGCGCTATTGCCGAGCGGGCCGATGATGCGCTCCGTATTCGGTTGGGCGCGGTTTGCCATGGCGGTCGCGACGCAGATGTCATCGCGGCCGCTGCGGGCCAGCAGCAGCGCTTTCCAGGCGGCCAGCAGCGTCATGAAAAGGGTCGCGCCTTGGCTTCGGCTCAGGTCGCCCAATCGCGTCGCCACATCATCGGGTACATGAACCGGCTCCACGGCAACGTCGGCAGCCGGCAAGGCGCCTTCGCCGTCCGCATTCATCGAAAACACGGGTGAGGCCCCGCGCAGGCGCTCATTCCAGTCGGCAAGCTGCTGCTCCGCCGCGTCGCTGATAGACCAGCGACGCTGCCAGCGCGCGAATTCGCTGAACTGAAGCGCCGGCTCGGGCAACTGCACCGATCGGCCGGCAGCAAGGGCGTCGTAGAGCTGCGAGACCTCCTCCACGAAGATTTCCATCGACCAGCCGTCGGCGATGAGATCGTGCAGCGTCAGGAGCAGAACGTGGTCGTCGCCGCCAAGCCGAAAAAGGCGGGCGCGCAGCAATGGCGGACGCGCCATTTCGAACGGCGTCAAGGCTTCTTCTTCGGCTTCCAATTCCGCTCTTTTCAGGAGCAGTTGCCGCGCCTCGGCGTTGCCGCTGGGCGCCAAGGCGGCGAGGTCTTCGATGATAAGGGGAGAGCCGACATCGTCGGCGTGACGGATGACGGCGTAAGGCTCGCTGTCTCGCCATGCAAATCCCGTGCGCAGCGACTCGTGGCGGCGCACGATCTCGACAAGGCTCCGCTCGAGCGCGGGCACATTCAGCGGCCCTTGCAGCCGGTAGGCGAACGGCACGTTGAATTGAGGCAATCCAGGAAATTGCCGCTCGATCCGCAGCGCGTGCTCCTGCAGCATCGACAGCGTCGGCGCAACTTCTTCGACTCGGCCGAGGCGCGCCGGCGGCTCGAGCGAGTTCGTCGACCGGGCGACGCGGTCCTTCGCGGACGCCTCGATTCGAGCCGCGAGCGCCGCGACCGTCTGAGCATCGAAAAAATCCTTGAACGAGAAACAGACGCCGAGCCGGTCGCGCACTCGCGAAAGCATCTGCGTCACGGTGATGGAATCCGCGCCGAGAGCGAATATGCTCTCGTCGATTCCGATGTCGTCCAGACCCAGGAGCTCCATCCAGCAATCCGCCAGTTGCCGCTCGAGGTCCGATCGGGGCGCGCGAAGGTTTCCCGTTGCACGCGCGGTCGGCGACGTTATCGACAGCGCGTCCGCCAGTGTGTCGCGCTTGATCTTTCCGGCGGGGCCCTTCGGGATTTCCGGCACGATGCGAATGACCCCAGGGACCTTGAAGGCAGCCAACCGCCCGCGGACGAAGTCTCGCAGCTGGTCCGCGCCGACCTCGGCGGCGGGGCGCAGAACGACGGCGGCGGCGACGTCTGCGCCAAGCCGTCGATGAGGAATCGAGAAGACCACGGCCTCGGCAACATCCGGATGACCGAGCAGCGCCAGCTCGACCTCGCCGGGCGCGACCTTCTGCCCTCCCCGATCGATGATGTCCTTTATCCGACCGACGATGAAAAGGTACCCGTCTTCGTCGAGATACCCCAGGTCGCCGGTCCGAAACCAACCGTCGCGGAACGAGGCCGCGGTAGCGGCCGGGTCGTTGTCGTAGCCTCTCGTGATGGTGGGGCCGCGCAACGCGAGCTCTCCGCGTGTACCGGTCGGCACTGCTCGGCCGTCCGCGTCGAGGATCGCGATCTCGGGGCCGGCGGCCGGGCCGACCGAGCCGGGCTTGCGTCGATCCAACGGATTGGCGGCAATCTGGGTCGTCGCTTCCGTCATGCCGAAGGTATCGATCACCGGAACGCCGAACATCGCCTCGAGCGCGCCAAGCAGCGCAGGCGGCAACGTCGACGAGGCCGAGCGGATGAGCCGCAATGAGGAGCGCTGTGTGCCGTGCTCGCATTGCCCCGCCGACAGCACCGCGCGGTGGATTGCCGGGACCGCGGTGTACCAAGTCGGCTGAAATTCTTTGAGCCAATCGAAAAAGGCGCCCGCATCGAAACCGGCCGGGCAGACCACGCTCGACCCGGCCGCCAACGCCGTCACGAGGCCGGAGATCAGTCCGTGCCCGTGGAAGAGGGGCAGCACGTTCAACAGCCGATCCCGCGGTTCAAGCCCCAGAGTCGCGGCCACGTTGTGCGCCGACAGGCAGACGGCCGCATGGGTCAGGGGCACCATTTTCGGCCGCGACGTGCTGCCCGAGGTCAGCAGGATGAATGCATCGTCGGTGCCGGATGCGAATTCGCCGCCGATGTCGGGCCCGCTGGTCGAACCCGCAGTCGCGGCGTTCCCCGGCCAGCGCGACGGACCATCGATAATCGGTATGCCGAGTGCGTGGGCGGTCGTTCGGGGGGCGGATGGCATGTCGGGCAGCGTGACCAGCGCGGATACACGCAGGTCGCTGAAATACCGCTGCAGTTCGGTCGCGGTGAAATCCGGATTGAAGGGCACGCAGACGGCAGCCGAAGCGACCGAAATCATGGCCAGCGCAGCGTCTGCTCCGGGAGGGAGCATCACCGCCACCCGGTTGCCACGACGTACACCCAGATCCCGCAACGAATGAGCGACGTCGCTCGCGTGGCGCGCCAGGCCGCCATATGTCAGCGGCGGGCGCCCAGGCGCGAGGAGGGCGTCGCTGTCGGGTCTCGCTCGCGCGTGATGGACGAGAAAATCTCCGATGCATGGAAATACGCGGCTACCGGCGTCACTGGCGGCCGGTTCGCGTTGCCACTGCTTCTCGAGGTTCGCCACGTCCTACCCCCGACTGCTGACACACTCATTGCCAGATTGTACATGTGCGAGATCGAGTGGCTAGAGAAGGCCAGACCCGCACGAACCTGATCCTGGTCGGATTGCATCACCGTTGCAGGGCGATATGATTTCGCCAGGCCAGCAGCGCTCCGACGGCGTGTCCCTTGTACGTCCAGCCCTCGTTGCAAACGCGCGCGTCTCAGGCTCGCAGCCTGCGTCGTTGGAGAATGGGTGATCCAGAACGAGGCCAACGGTATCGTCCCAGTGATTGACATCGCGCCCTATCTGGGCGGAACGCCGGAGGGCAAGCGGCGCGTGGCCGCACAGCTCGACCGCGCGTGCCGGGAGGTCGGCTTCTATGTGATCGTCGGCCACGGCGTTGACCCCAGCCTGGTCGACGAGGTCGAGACCGCAGCGCGCGAGTTCTTCGATCTACCGCTCAGCGAAAAAATGAAAGTGCATATCGGCAAGGTGCCCGGCGGCGTCGGTTATTCCGCCGTCGGTGACGTTGCATTGGCCCATACCCGAGGCCGAGCCACACCGCCCGATCTTAACGAGACCTTTCAGATCGCCAAAGTCGACATCACGGACGATGTGTATTTTCAAAACGAAGCCGCGCGGGGCCTGATTCCGCACAACCGTTGGCCGGAACGGCCCGCCGTGCTGAAAGAACTCTACAGCAAGTACTATCTGCGTATGGGCAGCCTGGCCGCGGCGCTCATGCGCCTGTCAGCGCTGGCGCTCAATCTTCCCGAGAGATATTTCGACGACAAGGTCGACCGGCACATCAGCCGGCTCAACGTGCGGCTTTATCCCGAGCAGAAGGTCGCTCCGTCGCCGGGGCAGCTGCGGGCCGGGGCGCATACGGATTACGGCACAGTCACGATCCTCAAGCCTGGCGACACGGTTGGCGGCCTGCAGATCGCGGATGCCGAGGGGAATTGGCATGATGTGCCGACCGTTCCGGGCTCGTTCGTCGTCGATCAAGGCGACCTGATGGCGCGCTGGACCAACGACCGCTGGCTTTCGACATTGCATCGCGTCGCGAATCCGCCAGAAGCCGCCAAGGGTGGATCGCGTCGCCTGTCAGTTGTGTTCTTTCATCACCCCAATTACGACGCGACAGTTTCGTGTCTGCCGACCTGCATCGCTCCGGGAGCCAAACCTAAATACGAGCCGATCACCGTGAGTGACTATTACAGAATGAAAAAATCTCAGGAGCTCTACCAGCTCGCTGAGCCTCGGTGAAAACCGGGTCTGGGCGCTCGCGAACATGGCCAGGCAGGTCGGGTAACCGAGCCTACCGATCGCGGCAAAATCAAAAATCGAATGCTTCGCTCCTGGCGGTCGCGGTGGGCGCGATCACGCTGTCGTCGGGCTGCGGCAGCGGCGTGCCGGGATCGCGGAAGCGGTTGACGATCGGATA
>Ga0126376_10002164_pt1 | contig 11021 bp, 8 predicted proteins | sample PanSoiMetPlot_15_FD_92760 | JGI IMG/M metagenome (GOLD analysis project Ga0126376, IMG submission 92760) | Tropical forest soil microbial communities from Panama - MetaG Plot_15 | ecosystem: Environmental > Terrestrial > Soil > Tropical forest > Bulk soil | place: Panama | collected 2016-02-17
CCGGTTTCTATCGCGATAAAGTCAACAGCGACGCGCCGCCGCAGAAGCTGCTCATGGCCGCGAAGAATTTCGGCAATCCAACCAAAGCCAAAGACGCGGACGTGCTCATCATGACGGCCTCGCGCTTCGATCAGTTTCCGGATATCTGGACCACGAACAGTTCGTTTCGCGAGCTGAAGCGCCTAAGCAACGGCGATTCGCAACGTGCGGCGTTCAACTGGGGCGCCGCGGAGCTCGTGAGTTTCAAAAACGCGGACGGCGTGCCGTTAAAAGGACTGCTGCTCAAGCCGGATAACTTCGATCCGCGCAAGAAGTACCCGATGATCGTCTACATCTACGAACGGCTCTCGCAGAGTTTGAATCAGTTCCGCAATCCCGGGCCGGGGACTTCGATCAATCCGACCTACTACGTCAGCAACGGCTATCTCATCTTCATGCCGGACATCGTTTACACGATTGGTTATCCGGGGCAGAGTGCTTTGAAGTGTGTGTTGCCGGGTGTGCAGGCCGTGGTCGACAAGGGTTATGTGAACGAGAATGCGATCGGGATTCAGGGACACAGTTGGGGCGGTTATCAAATCGCTTACATGGTGACGCAAACGAACCGCTTCAAGGCGGCCGCGCCCGGCGCGGTCGTGGCAAACATGACGAGCGCATACAGCGGCATTCGCTGGGGTACGGGGCTGCCGCGGCAGTTTCAATACGAACATCAGCAGTCGCGCATCGGTGGTAGCTTGTGGGAATACCCGTTGCGCTTTCTTGACAACTCGCCAATCTTCCGTGCCGATCGAGTCGAGACGCCGCTGTTGATGATTCACAACGATGAAGACGATGCGGTGCCGTGGTACCAGGGCATCGAATACTTCCTCGCGCTACGCCGTCTCGGCAAAGAGGCATACCTCTTCAGCTACAACGGCGAGAAGCACGGCTTGCGCAAACGCATCAACCAGAAAGACTACACGCGGCGTTTGCAGGAGTTTTTCGATCACTTCCTGAAAGGCGCTCCCGCTCCGGAATGGATGGAGAAAGGCATTCCTTATTTGCAGCGCGAGAAAGAAAAAGAAAAGTATCGAACCTCCGAAGACAAACCGTAAATCGGCAATCGGGTCAGTACCGTAACGCGGTAGCGTCGGGTCGACGTCACGCAATATGCCGCGCAGGCGCAATTACGCCACGTCGACCCGACGCTACCGCGTTACGGTACTGACGTCTGTCATCCGTGGCTGATCTTTAGCTTCGCTTCAAGCTGCTCGCGGCGGGTGCGACTGAGTCGTAGTTGGCGCCCGTCTTCGAGCACTACGATGTAGTCGCCGTTAAAGTGCGGATGCATCTCCTTGATGCGATCGAGATTTACGATGACCGAGCGATGAATTCGGACAAATCGCTCCGGATCGAGTTTGCCTTCGAGATCGTTCATCTTCTCGCGCAGCAGGTGCGCTTTGCGCGCCACATGTAACTTCGCATAGTTGCCGTCAGCTTCGATGAAATCGATGTCGTCAACCTTCAGTAACACCACGCGCCCGGCGGCTTTGATCATCACGCGCGTCAGATAACTACTCTGCTGGGCCGGAGCTTTGCGCTCACTCTCGCGTTCTTCGAGTAAAGCCAGCAATCTCTTACTCAAACGGTTGATCTCCCGCGCTTCGATCTGCGCCTTTGCGCGCGCGAGTGCGTGGGCAAAGCGCTCATCGTCGAAAGGCTTCAACAGGTAGTCGAGCGCATGAACGTCGAAAGCTTTCAATGCATACTGATCGAATGCGGTAACGAAGATGATCGCCTGGATCTGTTCCGGTCCGACCTGTGCGAGCACGTCGAAGCCGTCCATCTCGGGCATTTGTATGTCGAGAAAGATCAGATCCGGCGACTGGGCGTTGATGGCCTTGACTGCTTCGCGTCCGTTTCGACACTCGTCAAGAACTTCGATCTGCGGATCTTTCGCCAGGAGCAGGCGGAGATTGCGCCGCGCCAGCGGCTCGTCGTCGACAATCAGCGTTTTGATCTTTGTCGACATTTACGCCGTCCTCAGCGGTATCAGGATCACGACCTCGACGCCGCCACCGTCGCGGTTGCGAATGTCAAACTGGTGATCGTCGTCGTAGAGTTGTTGCAGGCGAGCCGCGGTATTCGCGAGGCCGATCCCGGTGCTGCCTTTCATCTGCCAGTCGTCGGGCAGACCGGCGCCGTTGTCGTAAACAGTCAACCGCAGATGATCGTCCGTCAGCGCAGAACTAATCCCGACCAAACCTGAGTCAGCACTGCGACCGATGCCGTGTCGCAACGCGTTTTCCGTGAGCGGCTGCAGGATCAAGTTTGGAACGAGCGCTTTGGTTGTTGCGGGATCGATATCAAACTCGATCTCCAGCCGATCTGAAAACCTCATCTCCTGAATTTTCAAATAGAGCTTGATGAAATTGAGCTCCTCTCTCAGTTCAACTTCGTGTCGCGCGGAATGTTCGAGCGTGTGACGCAGGAGATCGCTGAGTCCTACCAGCATGCTGACCGCAGCGCTGTTCTTGTTATCGCGCACCAGGCCAACGATGCTGTTCAGCGTGTTGAATAAGAAGTGCGGGTGCAACTGCATGCGCAGCGAATCGAGCTGTGCTTGCGCGAGTTGCGCTTCAAGTCGCGAGGCCAGAAATTCGCGTTCGCGATACTTGCGATAGTAGTCGAGCGCGTAGCACGTTCCGACGATCACGCCATAGACCAGCAGGTCCGAACCAAGAGAGCCTTGCAGGCGCGAGAGGAACCGAGGCCAGAAAGCGAACGGGCTCGAACCCATGTTGTCGAAAGGTTTGATGGTTAACGTGATCGCTGTCGCCGCCGCGCTGTGAAGCGCTGAAACCAGGAAGAACGCCGGCAGGTGAATGAGGAGATTTCGTTTCCACGTTTCATCGACGAGCGAGAACCTGCGCGCGAGCCAGACGATTGCAGGCGTCAAAGCCGCCCACGCCAGCCATGTCAGGATGCCCCACGAAAAGACACGTGACGCCGCATGGTTCATCCCCTCCGCGCGCACCTCGAGATAGATCGGACCAGCATAGATCACGCCGAGCATCGCCCACACTGCAACGATCGCGGCCCACTTTTTCGCCGAGGTCATTTCAGTCAATCATACTACCCAACCTTTGCTTTGATATTCCATGTAGGTTGCGGTGTTCTGAGCCACTTCGCGGCCGAAGTATCGCTCGACGACGTGCAGCGCGAGATCGATGCCCGAAGTTAGACCGCCGGCACTCGAGACCTTCTCTTCATCCACGAAGCGCAGCCCGCGCTTGAGGGTGACGTCGGGAAACGCTTTTGCGAATTGCTCGAAGAAGTCGTGGTGCGTCGTGGCCGATTTGCCCGCGAGCAGGCCGGCCCTGCCAAGCTGAAAAGCGCCCGTGCAAACGGACATGATCAGGTCCGTTGACGAGGACATTTTGTTGAGCCACGCGTGCAATGCCTTCGAACCACGCTGCGCGCCCACGACGACGACCTTCGGTTGCGGGGCCGAGTCGAATGTGTAGTCGGGCACGAGTTTGAGTCCGCCGGAGCCGGTGATTGGCTCGGTCTTTTCCGCCACGGTGTACAACTGAAACGGCATCTGCTCATCCATGTTGCTGCCGCGTGTTGGAATCATGACGTCCTGGAAGACCTCCCACGGACCGGCAAAATCGATCACCGTCGCGCCTTCGGAGATCGCAAACGCGACGGGAATTTTTCCCTTTGCGGGCGGCGTGAGCTTGTTGCCGGAGAAGGCAAGCGAGTTAAGCGGCGTAGTAGCGACGACGACGCCAAGACAAGCACTATGGCTGATGAAATCTCTTCTCTTCATGTTGCTATTCCTCCGCGGTGAAGTTTAATGGCGACAGTGGATAGTGAGATTTACTTTGGTATGGAGGGAACGAACGGCGACGTGAGCCGCCGTTCACGTGGGACGAAATGAATCCGCGGATTAATACTTGGGAACGCGTGGATCAACGTCGTCGGACCAGGCCGTGATGCCACCTTTCAGATTGATCAGGCGTCCTTGGAAACCTGCCCGCTTCAAAGCCTGGATCGCCTTTGCACTGCGAACGCCGCCCTTGCAATGAACGATCGTTTCCACTTCCGGGTCGATCTCGTTCATGCGCGTCACGACGTGCCCCAACGGAATCAACCTGGTTCCGGGAATGCGCGCGATCTCGAATTCGTGTGGCTCGCGCACGTCGATGATCTGAATCGGATCGCCACGAAGCCGGCGCGCGTTGAGCTCAGTTGCAGAGATCTCTTCGAGTTTCGTGTCGGGCTGCGGTGCCTGGTGCGCAGCCATGCCGCAGAACTCTTCGTAATCGATCAGCGCCTTAATCGTCGGGTTTTCACCGCACACCGGACACTTCGGATCCTTTCGCAGCTTGAACTCGCGAAACTTCATGGTCCAGGCGTCGAAGAGTAACAGACGGTTAATCAACAGATCATTCGCGCCGAGAATGATCTTGATCGTTTCGTTGGCTTGTATCGCGCCGACGATCCCCGGCAGAACGCCGAGCACGCCACCTTCGGCGCACGAGGGAACGAGACCGGGCGGCGGCGGTTCCGGATAGAGACAGCGATAGCACGCGCCCTTCTCCGCCCAGAAGACACTCGCCTGACCTTCGAATCGAAAGATCGAGCCGTAGACGTTTGGCTTGCCCGTCAACACGCACGCATCGTTCACCAGGTAGCGCGTGGGAAAGTTGTCGGTGCCGTCAACGATGATGTCGTAGTTTCGAAAGAGACGCAGCGCGTTCTCGCTGGTGAGACGTGCTTCGTGAGTCTCGATCTCGATGTGCGGGTTGATGTCGCGCAGTCGATCGCGCGCCGACTCGATCTTGCGCCGGCCAAGATCTTTCGTGCCGTGAATGATCTGTCGCTGCAGGTTTGATTCCTCAACCACGTCGAAATCAACGATGCCGATGCGACCAACGCCGGCGGCGGCGAGATACATTCCCAAGGGCGCGCCGAGTCCGCCGGTGCCGATCATGAGCACGCTCGCGGCTTTTAGTCTTCGCTGACCCTGCATGCCAACTTCCGGCATGATCAGGTGGCGGCTGTAGCGCAGGATCTCTTCGTTCGAGAGCTCCGGCAACGTCTGGCCCACCTCGGATTCGATCACGGCGCCGCCGGCGATGGACGGAACGATCATGATGGTGTCGCCGTCTTTCACGGGCGTGTTCGGTCCGGACGCGTGACGAATGTCTTCGTCGTTGAGATAGACGTTGACGAAGTTGCGCAAAACGTTTTGATCGTTGAAGAGATGGCGGCGCAGGGCCGAGTGTGTTGAAGTGAGCAGATCGAGCGCCTCGCCCGCGGTCTTCGCCTCAACGGTTAGCTGCGATTGTCCACCGGCAAACTGTCTCAGCGGCGCCGGTATTGAGATTGTAACTGGCATGATTAAACCTCGTGATGTTTGTAGGTCCTATAGGACCAATTCGACCTATATTAATTTGATTTCCTCTTGGACAAACCGCGAACGATCCGGCTCCTGTTCCCACGAAAAAAGATCCTTTGCCTCGTCCGCGGTTGTCGAGACAATGATGTACGAATAAGTCGGCCACGCGTGCTCCAAGTCGTATTGCGAAGGCACTGCCGGACAATCCGGATGCGAGTGGTAAAACCCGACTACTTCCAGATCTCGACCGCGCGCGTATCGTTCACCGCGCATTAACTCCTCCGGCGCGATCAAAAACCGGTTGCGCTTCGCACTCTCCTCGCGCGCGTTTGAAATCGGATACGTCTCTGTGACCGCTTTCCCTTCCGCCGTGAAACGCCCGAGCAACAGCCCACAGCATTCATAAGGATGATCGCGCACGCCGTGCTCGCGAATCTCATTCAACTGCTCGTTGGTAATCGTGATCATGCTAGTGCCTGTTCGACGTCCGCGATGATGTCGTCGACGCTTTCAATGCCTACCGAGATGCGCACGAGGCTGTCGACAAGGCCGAGCTCACGTCTTCGCGCAGGGAGCAGATCTCGATGCGAAGCCGTCGCAGGATGCAGGACGCTCGTGAACACGTCGCCGAGACTCGAAGAACGCACACACAATTTCAACGCGTCCATAAAACGAAACGCCGCGTCGCGCGTATCGTCGCGCAGCTCAATCGAAACAAGCGCGCCCTGTCCCGGATAATGCAGGCGTCCGATGCTTTGATGTTCCTTCAGGTAACTCGCCAGCTTGCTCGCATTCTCACACTGTCGTTCCATCCTGAGTGCTAGTGTCCTCAGTCCACGCAGAATCTGGTGAGCATCCCAAACGCCGAGCACGCCACCAACCAGCTTCATCACGGTGAACAGCGCGGGGCTATCCATCTCGTCGCGCGAGACCACGAGTCCGCCCATCGCGTCCGCGTGGCCACTCAAATACTTCGTCGCACTATGGACCACCAGGTCAGCGCCGAGTTTCAGAGGCTGGCAAAGATACGGAGTCGCGAAAGTGTTATCGACAATGAGACGCGCGCCGTTCTCATGCGCGATCTGCGCGCACGTCTCGATGTCGCAGACTTTGAGCAACGGATTCGAGATCGTTTCCGCAATCAGGACTTGCGGTTTCAGCTCGCTCGCTTTGGCGCGCACCGTCTCCAGATCGCTGAAGTCAACGTGAACTGTCTTCACTCCAAAATTGACGAGAATCGTGTTCAGCAAACTCGTGGTCGCGCCATAAAGATCCTGCGAAGCAAGCACAGTCGAACCTGATTTCAAGTCACACGCGAGCAGCGCCGCGTGAACGGCTGCCATGCCCGTGGCGTAGGCGCACGCAGTCGCGCCTTCTTCGACTGCACGCACGGCTTCTTCGAGTGCGGCTGTCGTGGGATTGCCGTGACGCGTGTAGATGAAGCCCTGCTTCTCGCCGCTAAAGACCTGATCGATCTCCTGCATCGAGTCGTAGGTAAAGGTCGCACTGGCGTAGATGGGAGTCACAACCGGCTGGGCGTCCGGTACTCCTTGTCGCTCACCGGCATGTACGAGTTTGGTCCTGATATCTTGTTTTGTCATTCGAAAGTCTCACCGAGATAACGCTCGCCGCCGTCGCAGAGCACCGTCACCACCACGGCCGGCTCGCGCAGTGACGCAGCCAGCCGCCAGGCAGCAAAAACGTTGGCTCCTGAACTCGGGCCTACCAGTAATCCTTCTTCACGAGCTAATTTACTGGTCATTAATAACGCATCTTCGGTAGCAACTTCCAGCGTGCTGGTAACAAGTGACTCATCATAGATACCGGGAACAGCGGCGGTAGCCATGTGTTTCAAACCCTCGAGACCGTGCAGCGGCGACTCAGGTTGGACTGCAATCGCTTCCAACTTCGGATTCAATTCTCGTAAACGTCTGACCACACCGACGAAAGTTCCCGACGTTCCGAGCCCGGTCACGAAATGTGTGACACGACCTTCAGTCTGTTCCCACATCTCGGGCGCGGTAGTTTCATAGTGCGCCAGCCAGTTGGCGTCGTTGTTGTACTGATCCGGATAGAAATACTTATCACGGTCGCTGTTGAAGATCTCGCGCGCAACGAGTTGCGCGCCGTCAGTCAAAAGCATCGGGTCAGTTTCAACGATCTCCACTCCATAACTGCGCAGGATTCGTTTGCGCGGGCGGCTTGCATTCTTCGGCAAACAAACCTTCACCTTGTAACCACGAGACGCGCCGATCATAGCGTAAGCGATACCGGTGTTGCCGCTGGTCGCATCGATGATCGTCATGCCGGGTTTGAGTTTGCCGCTGCGTTCGCCTTCCAGAATCATCGACAACGCCGCGCGATCTTTAACCGATCCGCCGGGATTGAGGTGTTCGGCCTTGGCAAAGATCTGAACGCCCGGGCTTAACTCATTATCAAGAAATCGCAGCCGCAGCAGCGGCGTGTGGCCGATGTTCGCTTCCAGCGTACCCGGCTCAACGCCGATGTTATAAGTATCTAAAACGTCCGAGCGCATAATTGTCCCAAAAAGAAAACCGGTCGCGACTTCTTCGAGAAGTGCGACCGGGTTTGCCGTCAAAATCTGCTGGTCAGTGGTTAGCTCAAGCGCTACTCCTGCCTGCAAACGGCCTCTCGGTCGCGCTGCAATAACAGCAGCACTGACAATAGAGACAACATGCGCAGGCCTTCATCATGACTGAAAAACTATAGGCTCCCGCCAATGGAGTGTCAAGCTGGCTTATCCGTGCTATCCGCGTTAAGCTTTGGCGCATGGAAACATGGCCGGCATTACCACTCGAAGAATGGGAAGATACGCGTGCGACCTTACACATGTGGACGCAGATCGTCGGCAAAATTCGCCTCGAGCAGACGCCGCTCGTGAATCACTGGTGGAACGTTCCGCTCTACGTCTCGGCGCGTGGCCTTACGACGACCGCGATGCCGTTCGAAGACCGATTCTTCGAGATGGAGTTTGATTTCGTCGATCACTATCTCGCAATCAAGTGCAGCGACGGCGCGAGCGCTAGTGTGGCGCTGGAGCCGAAGTCAGTCGCGACGTTTTATCGACAAACGATGGCAGCGCTGCGCAGTCTCGGAGTTGAACTCAGGATCTGGAGAATGCCGGTTGAGATCCCCGATCCGATTCCTTTCGATGAGGACGAGCAACATGCGTCGTACGATCGCGAGTACGTGGAGCGCTGCTGGCAAGTGCTTCGTTCGTCAGAGTGCGTGTTGCAGGACTTCCGTTCGCGCTTCGTCGGAAAGTGCAGCCCGGTACATTTTTTCTGGGGCAGTTTCGATCTCGCGGTAACCCGATTTTCAGGAAGAGCGGCACCACTGCGACCCGACGCGGATCCGATCACGCGTGAGGCGTATTCACACGAAGTTATCAGTCACGGCTGGTGGCCCGGCCAGGGGCCCTTAGGCAAACCGGCGTTTTACTCCTACACCGCCCCCGCGCCCGAGGGACTCGGCAACGCAAAGATCCGCCCGGACAAGGCGTTCTACAGTAACGATCTGTCTGAGTTTTTATTGTTGTACGACAACGTGCGGAACGCAGCCGATCCCGATGGTGCGTTAATGGAGTTTTGTCAGAGTTCGTACGAAGCCGGCGCGAACCTCGCTCACTGGGATCGCGCCGCTCTTGAGAGATCTTTGTAGAACCATCCACAGATTACGCAGATATTGTAATCTGGGATGGCTTTGCTAGAACTTAAATCGCACTCCTAACTGAATCTGCCTCTCGCCAAGAAACGTTCGCGGCCCACCAAACGGCGTCGATGGCGCCGGATTGGTTAACACAACCGCCGACGAACTCGCAATTCCGTAACGCCCGGTATTCACTGTCGCAATGTTTGATCGATTGAACAGGTTGAACGCCTCGGCGAGGAAACTCAAACTGTAATTCTCGCCAAACTTGAAGGCCTTCGTCACTCTCGTATCGAAAATATAAATACGCGGCGACGTAAAACCATTACGACGTGTACCAGGCACACGATCCGTGCTGGGATTTCCATCACGATTCGCATCACCTGCGATCATAGCCGAGTACGCAAAGCCTGACTGCAGCGTGATGATTCCCGAGAAGGTCCAATTACTCAGCAGGTGCTTCGCAAATGCGTTATCTTTCTGGACCAAACCAATCTCATAAACCGGACTGAGCACGAAGCGATTCCTGATATCGAGATCGCTGCGTCCCCAATCCGATCTGATGTCGAGATTGTTTTGCAGCCCCTTCGCGTCGTCAGCGCCAACTACAACCATCGTCTGGTCGGGTCGATTGTCGCTTGTGTCTGAGACCGTATAGGCCGCAATGAATTGGAAGCCACGTGTAAAGCGACGTTTCAATTCCATCGCGAGTGCGCTGTAGCGCGAATCCGCGGTGCTCTCAAACAGGCTGATTCTCGCAAAGCCCGGTATGGGCCGCGCCGCCGGATGTCGTAGCACGATGAAATTTAGACCGGCAGGATCGAGTACCGTGGTTGGAACCGGCGTACCCAGATTAATGTCGCGCGTGCGGCTCAGGTGCACGCCACGGAAATAGAGATAACTGACTGACAAGCTCGTATTTGCAAACAATTCTCGCTCGACGCCGAAACGTCCCTGCTGGACGTAAGGCTGAGCATAGTCTTTAGCAAACAGATAAAGACTCGGGTTTACTCCTCCGGCCGCTGGCGGTGCGCTGAAGATATTCGGATAAATCGGGCATGGATTGGGCACAAGCGTGCAATTCAAACTCACGCCCGTGACCTGTATGCCATTTTGCGAATGCGAGGTGCCGAGCATGATCGCCGGCGTGCGCCCGAAGAAGATTCCGTAACCCCCACGCAGTACCGTCTTATTGTCAAACGCGTAGCTGAAGCCGAAGCGTGGACCAAAGTTGTTGCGATCGCGAACCGGAGTGGTAGTGTTCAAGCCCCCCGCCGCCAGCGCCGCGCTCGGATTGTTCACTGTCGGTTCAGCGAGATCCTGGATGTCGTAGCGCAGGCCCAGATTCAAGGTGAGCTTTGGACTAACGCGCCAGTCATCCTGAACAAAGAATCCATACTCGTTCAGATCGGGATGGGTTGTGCCTCCGGTAGTTCCGGAACCGGGGAAATTCTGCGTGAACGAGGCAGGGGTGTTCGAGGCAAACAGTGCATACGAGTTGAAAGTGAACTGTCCGCTGAAAAGACCCGGGAAGAAGTTAAAGACGCGATCGAAATTCAGGTCCGCGCCGAACTTCAGGCTGTGCTTGCCGCGTGTGTAGCTGACCACGTCGATAAACTGCAGGCGTTTGATCGTCGTTTCGCGCGGGCTGAAATTGTTTCTGCCCAACTGTAGAAAGCCGCCGCCGGTCTGAATGCGCGCTTCGGTGACGTCGCTGTTCGCCTCGCCGGGTTCGCGGTCACGTCCAACTTGAAAACGAAGCTCGTTGATCAACTGCGACGAGAGTGTTGAGATCAATGAGCCGGAGAACGTCGTGGTTTTGGCCACACTGTTACCGGAGTGTTCTTCAACGCTTAGCGGACCGCCGTTTTCATTATTGTTGCCGGTGAAGTTCTGTTGATTGAACCGCAGCACGAGCTGGTTTGAGTTATTCAACCTGATGTCTGACTTACCCATGTACACG
>Ga0126376_10002167_pt1 | contig 11019 bp, 8 predicted proteins | sample PanSoiMetPlot_15_FD_92760 | JGI IMG/M metagenome (GOLD analysis project Ga0126376, IMG submission 92760) | Tropical forest soil microbial communities from Panama - MetaG Plot_15 | ecosystem: Environmental > Terrestrial > Soil > Tropical forest > Bulk soil | place: Panama | collected 2016-02-17
GCCATCCGTAAGAGCTTCATTGCATTCGTCGAAACCCTTGCGGGTGAATTGAACGGCGGGCGCCGCTGACCGGCTTGTTTTTCGCTCCACCGGGCTGAATTGACGCCGACCTTCTCGAAAAGCACATGATCGGGATGCCCCCGCTTCTGTCAGCGTGACCCTGTGAAATTGCGTTGAACCGCTGGAGTCGGAACTTTACGCTGCGTCCGTGACGGACGGGACATCAGGAGGACATTGTGCGCCAGCGGACCGCTACCTTCAGCATCATCATGCTTCTGTGCGGCGTCGTCAGTACGGCGCTCGCACAATCTGCCGACGTCGTCGCCATCAATGGCAAGGTCTTTACCGCCCGCGAGGGTGCGGAGCTCGCGCAGGGCTTTGCCGTCAAAGGCGAAAAATTCATTGCGGTCGGCAGCACAGAGGCGATGCGCACCCATGGGGGCGCGGGCACCACGGTGATCGATCTGGCCGGCCGCTTTGTCACGCCGGGGCTCGCGGACGGGCATTTCCACAACGAGGGCGGGGGCTCAGGCATCGACTTGTCGGCAACGCGTTCGATCGCCGACGTCCTGGCGGCGGTCAAGACGGCAGCCTCAGAGGCCAAGCCCGGCGATCTGATCGTAAGCAATTCCGATTGGCACGAAGCACAGCTTGGAGAGCAGCGGCTGCCGGTCGCCGCCGAGCTTGATGGTGTTTCCGCGGCCAATCCGGTGGTATTGGTGCGCGGTGGCCATGATTACATCCTCAACTCGGCGGCCCTGCGCCACTGGAAAATCGACAAGGACACCCCGGTTCCCGACGGCGGCGCGATCACGCGCGACATCAACGGCGAACTGACCGGCGAACTGGTCGACAACGCCAAACGCCTCGTCACCCTGCCGCCACCCAAGGCCGTCACGGTGGCGGACGTGCTTACGACCCAGCGCAAGATCAATGCCTTCGGCATCACCAGCGTGCGGATTCCCGGCAGCTACAAGGGCGAGTTCTTCCAGGCGCTCGAAGCCATCCTGGCGGCACGGCGCGAAGGCGCGCTCAGCCTGCGCTACAACATCTATCTTCCGGGCTCCGGCGTGCGCGATCCTGCGCGCATCCGCGAGATCATCGGAAAATCGCCGCTCAAGCAGGACGAGGGCGACGAATGGGTGCGCATCGGCGGCATCAAGCTGTTGGTCGACGGCGGTTTCGAGGGTGGGCACATGTCGGAGCCGTTTGCCGGCGAATACGGCAAGGGCGGCACCTATTACGGCCTCACGGTGATCCCTGCGAAAGAGTACACCGCGGTCGTCAAGACCATCAACGATCTCGGCTGGCGCGCCACCACTCACGCGGTAGGCGACGCCGCCATCGACCAAGTGCTTGATGCCTACGAGGCCGCTAATTCCGAGCACCCGATCACGGGCAAGCGCTGGGCGATCGAGCACCTGTTCGTGTCGCGACCAGCGCAATTCGCGCGCATGAAGAAGCTCGATCTCGCCCTGTCGGTGCAGGACCATCTCTATCTCGCTGCACCGGCGTTGAAGAATTACCTGGGCGCGGCGCGGGCAGGCCAAATCACGCCGGTAAAAAGCTATCTCGACGCCGGCTTCCTGGTGGTGGGCGGGACTGACTCGCCAGTCGTGCCGTTCAACCCGTTCTACGCCTACTACCACTTCCTCACCCGCGATACGATCACGGACGGCGTCTACGGGGCGAACGAGGCTGTGACGTCGCGTGAAGACCTGCTGCGCATGGTCACCATCAATTACGCGAAACTCACCGGGGAGGTTGATATCAAGGGCTCGATCGAGCCCGGCAAGCTTGCGGACTTTGCCGTGCTGTCGGAGGATCTGCTCACGGTCGCGGCGGCAAAAATTCCAACCATGCGGGCGATGCTGACTTTTGTGGGCGGCCGCGAGGTCTTTCGCGATGAGGCGATGAAGTAGATTCTATGGGGCAGGCGGCGAGGGTTATGGCACCATCGGAACTGCACCGCTGCCCGGAGCGGTTCGCAGTGATCGGTGCGCAGATCAAAGCGATCGAGCGGGCGCGGGAGCAACGCCTGAAAGCGCCACCCAGGGTGGGCAAAGGCACGTCTTCCGGCCGTGCCCACACGAAAGGCCCAAAGCGGGCACGCTTCGCTTTGCGCTACCACCCTACGATGCTCGACGCAGGGCGGGCGACCAGAGCGCTCTAACGACCATAGCCGATCAGCGGCTTTTTCCGACGGCCCAGCACCATCAGGATGGCCCCAATTATACCGAAAACCACAGTAGCTGGCGCATTAAGCACAGTCGTGGCCGCCGGGTCCCACAGCCAGGGCGGGCCGTTCTTCTCAAGGAATGGCTGTAGCTGTTGCAGGCTCGCTGCATGTACCTGGGACCAGATTTCATCCACCTTAGAGTACAACATCGCGTTGGCGGCAATCGACTTTGTGCCGTCGTAAACGGCAAAGACAAAGGCCGCAGCGAGGAACAGCAGGCCGAGCGTCCGGAACAGGAAGCGGATCATGGGGGCCATCGTCAATCGGTGTGAATGCGGCCCCCCGATTACCTTGTGCCGGCGCAAGGTTCAACTCATGTCAAAGCGAAGCTGCGCGAGATGACGGCGGCGCACTCTACCGGTTGCCGTGCAGGGCAAATTGTGGGGATTGCAGATCCATTGGGTCATCGGCGACGCACAGCGCATTTGGCGCAATTCGGTGTGATGCGCGGCTGATACGTCTTGAGCAGACGTGGGGGCTTCCGCTAAGTTCCGCCGCCGCTTTGGGGCTGGCATTTGGGAGATACGATGGCTGGCAAATTTCGTGGCCGCTGCAACAGGCCGACCTTTACCGATCAGGAAGCTTTGCTTTTTCACAGTCAGGGTCGTTCCGGCAAGCTGGAAGTGGTTGCAACCAAACCGATGGCGACGCAGCGCGACCTGTCGCTCGCCTATTCGCCCGGGGTCGCGGTGCCGGTGCTGGCGATCGCTCAGAACGAGGCGCTGGCATTTGACTATACGACCAAGGGCAATTTCGTCGCCGTCATCACCAACGGCACCGCGATTCTCGGGCTCGGTAATCTGGGCTCGATGGCCGCTAAGCCCGTGATGGAAGGCAAGGCAGTGCTGTTCAAGCGCTTTGCCGATATCGACTCGATCGACCTTGAAGTGTCGTCGGAGGACCCCGAGGAAGTCATCAATTGCATCAAACTGCTTGGCAAGAGCTGGGGCGGCATCAATCTTGAGGACATCAAGGCGCCTGAGTGCTTCATCATCGAGCAAAGGCTCCGCGAACTGCTCGACATCCCGGTGTTCCACGATGACCAGCACGGCACCGCCATCATTGCGTCCGCCGGTCTGCTCAATGCCCTCTATCTCACCGATCGCGACATTCCCAACACCAAGCTCGTCTGCAATGGCGCCGGCGCCGCCGGCATCGCCTGCCTCGAGCTTCTGCGCGCCATCGGATTCAGGCCGGAGAATTTGACTTTGTGCGACACCAAAGGAGTCATCTACGAGGGCCGCAGCGACGGCATGAACCAGTGGAAATCCGCGTTTGCGGCCAAAACCAAGGCGCGGACGCTTGCCGACGCAATAGAAGGCGCGGATGTTTTCTATGGCCTGTCCGCGAAGGGTGCCGTCAGCAAGGACATGGTCAAATCGATGGCGCCAAAGCCGATCATCTTCGCAATGGCCAATCCGGATCCGGAAATTACCGCCGAGGAGGTCGAAGAGGTTCGCGATGACGCCATCATGGCTACGGGGCGATCCGACTATCCGAACCAGATCAACAATGTGCTCGGATTTCCCTATATCTTCCGCGGCGCTCTTGATGTGCGCGCCACCACCATCAACATGGAGATGAAGATTGCCGCCTCCCAGGCGTTGGCCGACCTTGCCCGCGAGGACGTGCCGGACGAGGTCGCGGCGGCCTATGGGACGCGACCTAAATTCGGCGCTAATTACATTATTCCGGTACCGTTCGATCCCCGCCTCATCTTCGCGGTGCCCCCGGCCGTTGCCAAGGCTGCCATGGACACCGGCGTCGCTCGCAAGCCGATCGCCAATATGGAAGGCTATCGCGAGCAATTGCGTTCGCGCCGCGATCCCGTCGCGGGATTGCTGTCGAACATCTTTGCGCGGCTGCGGCGGGACCCGAAACGTGTCGTCTTCGCGGAGGGTGAGGAGGAGCAGGTAATTCGCGCCGCCGCGAGCTTCGTGCATCAGGGACTCGGCAGCGCCATTCTGGTCGGACGCGAGGAACGCGTTCGCACGACCGCCAAGAATGCCGGTATCGATCTCGGCGAAGGAATCCAGATCCACAACGCACGGGTGTCAAAGCGCACCGCCATTTATGCGGCTCACCTCTACGAGCGTTTGCAGCGCAAGGGCTACCTCCAGCGCGATTGCCAGCGTTTCGTCAACCAGGATCGCATTCACTTTGCCGCCTGCATGGTCGCGCTCGGCGATGCGGACGCGACGGTGAGCGGAGTTACCCGGAACTTCTCCAATGTGCTTGAGGATGTACTTCATTGCATCGATGCCAAGCCCGGGCATCAGGTGATGGGGGTGTCGTTGGTGCTGGCACGCGGCCGCACCATCGTGGTTGCCGACACAGCGGTGACTGAAATGCCGACCGCGGAGCAAATTGCCGCCATAGCGGTTGAAGCGGCGGGCGTGACGCGCAAGCTCGGCTACGTGCCCCGTCTGGCATTACTTGCATTTGCGACTTTCGGGCATCCGCCGGGCGACCGCGCCGCGCGCGTGCAGGAGGCGGTGCGCATTCTCGATCGGCAGCGCGTCGATTTCGAATATGACGGTGAAATGTCGGCAGACGTCGCCCTCAATCCGGACCTGATGGCCGCCTATCCATTTTGCCGCCTGTCCGGCCCCGCCAACGTGCTGATCATGCCGGCATTCCATTCGGCTGCGATCTCCACCAAAATGGTCCAGGAGCTTGGCGGCGCCACCGTGATCGGGCCGCTGCTGGTTGGCCTCGATCGCTCGGTGCAGATTGTCGGCCTGTCCGCAAAGGATACCGATCTCGTCAACATGGCGGCGCTCGCGGCCTACGGCATTAGCGGCTGATCCTTCTCCCTCCCCGTCTTCGGGGAGGGATGGAAGTGGGATCCGTTTCAACAGACGCTTTGCCGCGGAAAAGTCCCCACCCTACCCTCCCCGAAGACGGGCGGGAGAAGGTCAAATTGCGGAGACCGATATGAACAAGTCCAAGCTGAGCGGTGTGATTGCGGCGGTGGCGACCGCCAGCGACGGCGCGGGCGAGCCCGATTCTGCGCGCTCGGTTGCCCTCGCCCGATTTCTTCTCGATCACGGCTGCGACGGGCTGAATGTGCTCGGCACCACCGGCGAGGCCACATCCTATGCGGTGGCCCAACGCCAAGCGGTCATGAACGCCTACTGGACTGCCGGTTTGCCGCTCGACCGCATGATGGTGGGCTCCGGCGCAGCCGCAATCGCAGACGCCATATCCTTGACCCGGCACGCCGCCGACCTCGGTTTCGGCGGCGCGCTGGTATTGCCGCCCTTCTACTATAAGGGCGTACCCGACGATGGGCTCGCGTCCTATGTGGCAGCCATCGTCAAGGCGACGGCGGATCGTCCGATTCCGCTCTATCTCTATCATTATCCGCAATTGTCCGGCGTGCCGTGGCACGCCAAGCTCATTCGCCGTTTGCTCGCCGCTCATGGCGGCCGGATCGTGGGCTTGAAAGATTCCTCCGGCGATATGGCCTATGCGCGAGATGTGGCCGCGATCGATCCGGATTTCAGGGTGTTCCCTTCGACCGAGGCGGTTCTACTGGAAGCGCGCGGTGGGGCATTCGCCGGGTGCATCTCGGCGACCGCCAACGTCAATTCGGACCTGTGCGCTCAAGCCTACCATAGTGGCGATGCGGCAGCCCTCGAGGCGGCGGTAGCGATCCGCAAGCTGTTCGATGGCCGCGCCCTGGTGCCTGGCGTCAAGGCGCTCCTCGCCCACATCCATGATGATCTCGCTTGGGCGCAAGTGATGCCACCACTGGCTGTATTTCCGGCCGCCGACCGCGCCGCCGTAATTTCCGGATATGATCAGGTACGGGCAAAGCGGGTGGCGTGACATCGCGAGGCGAGAGCACAGCAGCGCACGATTTGGCGTGAGATGCGGCAGGTCTTGACGTTGACGCCACCGCGCCATCCCTCTATAAGCGGCGCCATCCCGGCGGCGATCTCGCCGCCGTTTTCTGCGTCGGCGGTAATGCCTTATTCGCAGTCACGGACGCAAATCCACGGACGGATCAATGGCCAACACCAAATCGGCCAAAAAGGCCACGCGCAAGATCGCGCGCCGCACTGAAGTGAATAAAGCACGCCGGTCGCGCATGCGCAGTTCGCTGCGTAAGGTTGAAGATGCGATCACAGGCGGCAATAAGGCCGCCGCGCGGGCGGCTCTGGTGGCAGCCGAACCCGCTCTGATGCGGGCGGCCCGTACCGGGATCATCCATAAGAAATCGGCGAGCCGTAAGGTATCCCGACTGACTCATCGGATCGCCAAGCTCGGCGGCTAGAGCGCGTCTCGATGCAGTTGATCCACCCGTCACCGGCGGGCTTGACCCGCGGGTTCCGCTTAGAGGCGGCGGCGCCCGTCTGATTGGGCGGATGCCGATTTCAAATTTACGAATTTGTTCTGTTCCAGTTTCCGGTACGCGCAAACTGTGGTCATATAACGTAACGTCGTTCATTCACTGTTGCAAAAACATCACAATAGCTTAATAAAAACGTTATCAACACCCCATAGCCCCATTTTTGGGCTTGCCAAACTTTTGCACTTCGCCCCGGATTTCGTGTGATCCATCCAAGGGTTACCCGACAAAAACGAACAAGAAAATCCGCATATTGACAAAGTGTTAACGCGTAAGCGAGACGTCGGGGTTGGGAAATGACCGATGCCGGTCGGTGCATGAAAATTATTTTTGCCACAATTGGCGGCGTCGGCCACTCTAAACAAATCTAAGGCGAATTGAATTAGATATGCAAATTCAACCACTTGCGATTTCCCCGCCTGGGCTTGGCGAATGTGAGCTTGTGTAATCCGACTGTCAACAGCCTGTCATCCGGGCATCGCGCGCCACACATCATTGCGAGGGGGGCCCAGGCAGTCTATGTTTTCGACGCTGCACTGAGGGCGGCATTTGTAGAACCTAGCGTTTGTGTTCGCAGTGTATGATTATCGATGTTTTCGTTCTTGGGATGCGTAATTTAACCCCAAGAATATGAGCAACTAGACTGTCGACCCATCCAGGCTAGGCTTTCCTATGCTGGCGGTTGACGGCTTAGCATCGGAAATAATCAGTATGGGATGCATGTGTATCTTTGCACATGCGCTGCATCAGCTTGGGAGAGGGGGCCACCGTGAATATGACCCAAACGATGTTTGCACGCGTACGCCAAACCAAGCCCTTAATCGAGGTTCGCCGCGGCGCAGTAACGGACGATATCGATAAACCCGCTGCCTGTACCCGACGGCGGCGCAGGGGCCGGACGTCATCGGTCACCGGCTGATCGTTTCTTCTCTCCGTCCAATATCCGGCTGAGTTTTGTCTCGCCTTCATCCGGCGGCGTCCCTTTGCGCTTTGCGAAGACGCAATGCCGCCTCCGATCAACGAACCGCCGCGTCCGGTCGGACGCCTGTATGCCTGTGGGAAATTGAAATGTCCGAGATCTCCGATGAATGCTGGACGCGCGTCAAAGGGCGTCTTCGTGCCGAGGTTGGGGAAGCCGTGTACACTAGCTGGTTTGCGCGCATGGAGCTTGAAAGCGTCGAGGCCGACACCGCGCGGATATCCGTGCCGACCCGGTTTTTGAAAAGCTGGATTCAGTCCCACTATGTGGAACGGCTGCTCACCTGCTGGCAGTTCGAACGCCCGGCGGTAACGCGGATCGATCTGTCGGTGCGCTCGGCCATGATCCGCACCGCCCCACCTTGCGCCGTCAACCCCCCCGCCGCGGTCGCCCATTTGGAAAAGCGCGAGACCAACCACATTCGGCACGACATCAAATCCGTCCCCGCGTCGAGTCCGGCCGTCCAGGACTCGCGGGGCGGCTCACCGCTCGACCCGCGATTGACGTTCGAATCCTTCGTGGTCGGGCGCTCCAATACGCTTGCTCAGGCCGCATCCAAGCAGGTCGCGACGGCGCGGCGCGGCGATCCGGTGATGTTTAATCCGCTGTACATTCATGCCGGTGTGGGCCTGGGCAAGACCCACCTGCTTCAGGCCGTGGCGCAAAAGACCAACAGTCTGGGCGAGCGCAGGGCGTTATATCTCACGGCCGAGCGCTTCATGTACGGCTTTGCATCGGCGTTGCGCAGCCAGACCGCGCTCGCCTTCAAGGACGCGCTGCGCGGCATCGAGGTGCTCATCGTCGACGATCTGCAATTCCTTCAGGGCAAGAACAGCCAAGCGGAATTTTCCCATACGCTCAATTCGCTCATCGACGGCGGGCGTCAGGTCGTGGTGGCGGCCGATCGGCCGCCCACTGAACTCGAAAGCCTCGACGAGCGCATCCGCTCCCGCCTTGCCGGCGGCTTGGCGGTGGAAATCGGCCTGCTCGGCGAGGAACTGCGGCTTGAGATTCTGTCCGCCCGCGTAGAGGCGGCGCGTGCGCATCATCGGGGTTTCGACGTGCCGGCGCCGGTTCTTGGCTATATCGCCCGCGCCGTCACCCATAACGGGCGCGATCTTGAGGGCGCGTTGAACCGGTTGCTCGCCCATAGCAAGCTCACCGGCCAGCCGATCACCATGGAACTCGCCGAGCGCGAATTGCGCGATCTGATCCGTCCGTTGGAGCTAAAACGTGTACGGATCGAGGAGATTCAACGCATCGTTGCCCGTCACTACAATGTCAGCCGCAGCGATTTGCTGTCGTCGCGGCGCACCGCTAACGTGGTGCGGCCGCGCCAGATCGCCATGTACCTCGCCAAAACCCTGACGCTGCGCTCGCTGCCGGAAATCGGCCGGCGATTTGGCGGACGAGACCATACGACGGTCCTGCATGCAGTGAGAAAGATTGAAGCGCTGATCGGAACCGATAACGCCCTTGCGGCTGAAATCGAGGTATTGAAAAGCCAGTTGCAGGAGTGACGGCCTCCGGAGACCCGCGCGGTGGTTTTGTCCCCACCTGGCCTTGTCGAATCGACATTGACGCGTCAGTTTCCGATATTGATGTCCAGGCGACGGGGGTGCATCACTCCGGCGCCCGGATTTATGTGTTAAGGCAAGCGGAGTTCCGTATGAAGGTTACGGTCGAACGCGCCGAGTTGCTTAAATCGCTATCCCATGTGCATCGCGTGGTCGAGCGTCGCAATACGATTCCGATTCTCGGCAATGTCTTGCTGCGTGCCAACAACTCCGATCTCTCCTTAAAGGCCACCGATCTCGATCTCGAAGTCATAGAAACCATAGCGGCTGAGGCTAGTCCGGCCGGTGTCACTACGGTGCCCGCGCATATGTTCTATGAGATCGTGCGCAAGCTGCCGGAAGGTGCTCAGATCGTGCTGGAGGCGGCGGGCGACCGTGCCATGATGTCGATTCGCGCCGGGCGGTCGCGGTTCACGCTGCAGACGTTGCCCGACAGCGATTTTCCCGATCTTGCGGCCGGCGAACTCACCCACAAATTCGTGGTTGGCGCTGCCGATCTCAAGCGTTTGATCGACAAGACCCAGTTCGCGATTTCCACCGAAGAGACCAGGTATTATCTTAACGGCATCTATCTCCATGCCATAGGTACCGGCAAAGACTTGAGGTTGCGTGCGGTTGCAACCGACGGCCATCGACTCGCCCAATTCGAGCTCGCAGCACCGCCTGGCGTTGAAGGCATGCCAGGCGTTATCGTTCCGCGCAAAACGGTGGGTGAGGTGCAGCGGCTGATCGATAACGGCGCGGGCGAAATCACGATTGAGTTGTCGCAAACGAAAATCCGCCTGTCCCTCGGCGGTGTCATCCTGACCTCAAAATTGATCGACGGCACATTTCCGGACTACAGCCGCGTGATTCCGCTCGGCAACGATAAGCTGCTTGAAGTCGACAAGAAGGATTTCGAGCAGGCCGTTGACCGGGTCTCGACCGTGGCGAGCGAGCGCGGACGTGCCGTCAAGCTGGCGCTTTCGGCTGGGCGTCTGGTGCTCTCGGTCACCAACCCGGATTCCGGCAGCGCTACCGAGGAACTTGAGGTCGGCTATGACGCCGATCCCCTCGATATCGGGTTCAACTCGCGATATCTGCTCGATATCGCGGCCCAGCTCGAAGGCGATACGGCGGTGCTCAAGCTGGCCGATCCCGGCTCGCCTACGTTGCTCTCCGACAAGGAGGCCAAAGGTGCGCTTTACGTGCTGATGCCGATGCGGGTGTAACGCGCAAGCGGCCAAGAGGCCGAGTTCGTGACCAACGCCGCCCGCATATGCCGACTGACGCTCACCAAGTTTCGCAGCTACCGTACCGCTACTATGGCGCCCAAAGCAAATTTGGTGGCGCTCACCGGTCCCAACGGCGCCGGTAAGACCAATGTGCTGGAGGCGATCTCGTTCCTTTCACCGGGTCGGGGACTGCGCCGCGCCCAGCTCGACGAGATCGCCTTCGTGGACGGCGACGGCGAGAATGGCGGTTCTTATGATCGTTCATGGGCCGTGTCCGCCGAGGTCGATGGTGCTTTGGGACTTGCTACGCTCGGCACCGGCGTCGAGCCGGGAATGCCCGAGGAAACGGTGCTCTCCCGAAGATACAGGATCGACCGTGAACCTGTCGCCTCGGCGTCCGCGTTCGCCGATCATTTGCGTGTGGTGTGGCTTGTCCCTGCCATGGACGGCCTGTTTCTCGGGCCTGCATCGGAGCGCCGGCGATTTCTCGATCGCCTCGTGCTCGCAGTGGACGCAACTCATGCCTCACGGGTATCGGCGCTGGAGCGCGCCTTGCGGTCGCGCAACCGGCTGCTTGAGAACCGTGAACCCGATGCCCATTGGCTTGATGCCGCCGAACATGAGACCGCCGAAATTGCGGTCGCGGTCGCAGC
>Ga0126376_10002168_pt1 | contig 11018 bp, 10 predicted proteins | sample PanSoiMetPlot_15_FD_92760 | JGI IMG/M metagenome (GOLD analysis project Ga0126376, IMG submission 92760) | Tropical forest soil microbial communities from Panama - MetaG Plot_15 | ecosystem: Environmental > Terrestrial > Soil > Tropical forest > Bulk soil | place: Panama | collected 2016-02-17
TCGCGAAAATCCGGCGAATTCGAACGTGCCGAGGCGGCTGCAAAATTCATTTTCAAACAAACAAAGCTGCGCCCGAAAATTGCCCTCGTCCTCGGTTCCGGCCTCGGCGCCTTCGTGGATGAATTTGCAAACGCCAAGAAAATTCCCTACGCAAAAATTCCAAGTTTTCCCCAGTCCACTGCAATCGGGCATGCCGGTCAGCTCGTTCTCGGCAAAGTGGACGGCGTCGAAGTCGCCGGCATGCAGGGCCGCGTCCATCTCTACGAAGGCTACTCGGCGCAGCAAGTCGTTTTTCCCATTCGCGTTTTTGCGCGCATGGGCGTCAAAGCCGTTATCATTACCAACGCCGCGGGCGGCATAAATCTCAACTATTCTGCCGGAGCGCTGGTCGCAATTTGCGACCACATCAATCTTCAAGGCGTGAATCCTCTCATCGGCCCAAACGATGATCGCTTCGGCGTTCGCTTTCCGGACATGACGCAAGCCTACGATCCCGAATTTCGCAAATTCGTCGCGGGGGCCGGTAAGAAGTTGAAACAAAATCTGCACGAAGGCGTCTATCTTGCGCTTTCCGGTCCGAACTACGAAACACCCGCGGAAATCCACGCGTTTCGCGCGCTCGGCGCGGACCTCGTTGGCATGTCCACGGTTCCGGAAGTTCTTGCCGCGCGCCACGCCGGCATTCGCGTCCTCGGAATTTCCTGCGTCACCAACATGGCCGCCGGCGTGACTGGCGAAAAACTCACCGCCGAAGAAGTTTTCGAAACCGGCGCGCGCGTCAAAAACGATTTCATCGCGCTCTTGAAAGCCGTCATTCCCAGAATCGCGGCTTCGGCGTAGCGACGTGTGCCAAATGAGATTGCTGAAAAACTCTCAAACTTGTCATTCCGAAGGCGGTGTTTGCCCGAGGAATCTGCTTTTTCTTGGTTTTTGCCAGCCAAGCCAGACACCTTTTTCAGGAGGAAACCTTGTCCGACTTTGATGTGTTAATCGCCGCCGCAAAACAGTCGCGCGAAAACGCCCACGCCGCCTATTCGAATTTTCGTGTCGGCGCCGCGCTGCGCGCCACTTCCGGCAGAATCTTCGGCGGCTGCAATGTGGAAAACGCGACCTACGGCCTCACCGTCTGCGCCGAGCGCGTCGCCATCTTCAAAGCTATCAGCGAAGGCGAACGCGGCTTTGACGCCATCGCCGTCGTCACTGACACCGACTCGCTCACGTCTCCCTGCGGCGCCTGCCGGCAGCTCATCTGGGAATTCTGCGGCGACGTTCCCGTCATCCTCTCCAACCTCAAAGGCAAAACCGAGATCATCCAAATGAAAGCCCTCTTCCCAAAACCTTTCGACTCCGGCAATCTCTAAGGTCCTTCAATGAGTTCAACCGCGCATTCACAATCAGCCGAGCCAACCGCCGAAGCCTCACGCCGCTCACGCTGGCCCAAAATCATCGGTTTTGTCTGCGCTGGTTACGTGTTCCTAATTCTCGCTGCCATTCTGATTCCGTGCTTTGTCGACACTAAACTTGCCGCCGACGAATCAACGGCTGTAGGCTCCCTTCGAGCTATCGCCACCGCGCAGCGCCGCTTCTCCGAAGGTCACCGCGAAAAGGGGTTCGCCGTTTCTCTTTCTGAACTTGGGACTTCGGGTGCCAACGAGATCGACGCCGTTCTCGCTTCCGGAACCAAAAGCGGTTATGTTTTTGCTATCGCTCCAGCCATTCCCGACGCTTCGGGCCATACTACGAAATACATTGTGACCGCCAGTCCCGAAGCCTTCGGAAAGAGTGGCACGCGCAGTTTCTTCATCGACGAATCCGGCCTTATTCGCTCCACTTCTGAAGATCGCCGCGCTACTGCTTCCGATCCTGCGCTCCAATAGGCTACGCTGGTGGTGGAGTATTCCTATGGCTTTTTTTTCTTTTCGAATTCGCCTGCTTTTCCTAGCTTTCGGCGTCTTGTCCGCTTCCGCCTGCCAGAAACAATCCACTCCTTCGAGCGAACCAAAACTTTCCATCACCGACCCCACCACGGGCATTCACGTCGAGGTTTCGCAACAAGATTCTCTCCCCGCGCTAAAAGTCCTTTTGCCCGGCCAACCTGCTACCGACGCGGGAATCTTCATTCTGTTCCCCGAGCACGTCACTGCTCTCGAGCAAGGCAAAGCCGACGCCGTGCATCTATACATTTTCGATCCCGGCCCGCAGTCATCACGTCCCGTATGGCGCGTTGGTGCCCAATCCCTCGAATACGAAATGAATTTGCAAGCCGGCGTTCATCTCATCGCCCGGGCCACGCTTGAGCCGGACGGCATCCGCTTTCACTATGGCTTTGTAAATCGTTCGGACACCAACTACGAATTCATTGAGGCGATCACCGATCCCCGTATGATTACTCGCTATTTCCGCGATGTACGCCTCGAGCGTACTTACGTCCACCACTTTGACGGCTTCGATCTTCTCGCTTCGGAAACTCCCGCGCGCCTTACCGTGCCACTGGACCAATGGCTCCCCAACCGCTATCGCGTCCCGTACATATGGCCCGTCGATCGCAATCGCGTCGAAAAAAAGGAAGACGGCCTCACTTGGTACAACAAATCCCGCCGTGTAGACGCGCCGTTCATCGCGACCAAATCCACCGACGGCAAATGGATTCTGGCCACCTACTCGGCTGCTCCGGGCAATGTCTGGACCAATCCCGAACTCACCTGCCAGCACGCCGATATGCAAACCTCTTTAAAGCCCAATTCCACGTCTAGCACCGACCTCAAAATCCTCCTCCTCCGAGGCTCTCTCGACGACGTCCTCTCCAAAGTCCGCCTGCACATGTGATCCACTCGCGCCTGTGTAGCGGGCGGACTTCAGTCCGTCCCCTTCAGACTACGCCTCCACGCCGTTTTTCCTGTCGAGACGCACAATTAGGGAACCTTGTCATCCCGACCGGAGTGACCCGGTTTTTTCTTGCGTGCGATTTTTGCACGCCGGGTCACGTAGCGGAGGGATCTCTCTTCGATCTAAGAACCTTCTCGGTTTGTTTAGGGGCAGACTTCCGTCCCTCTCATTTTGATTTCGGGATTTTTGTTTGGCACACTCACCGCTCTACGCCGCATCCGGCTCCGACCCAAACCGAATTACATTCCCATCCGGATCCTCCACATGAATCTCTTTCGCCCACGGATAATTTGTCGGCTCCATGCGCAACTTCACTCCGCGCGCCAGAATCTCTTCGCGCAATCGCACCACATCTCCGACGCCAACCCAAATCCACGCCTTCCCCAATCCCTGCCCGCGCAAACACAAATAAATCCCCGCGCGGTCGCGGTTCACGCTTGTGAATTCCTCGCCGCCCCAACTCGCATTTGTGAATCCCAGCTTCTCCACATAAAACTCCACCGCGCGCTTCATATCTTCCACGCGCAAAATCGGCTGGCTCCCCTCGAAATAAACTCTCCCATCTTTCATAGCGGTCTCCTGCAAGCTTCATTGAACATTATTTCTTGCAACTGCGTATTCTTAACATTGACGAATAAAGGTGAATCCTGAGGTGTCCATCATGAAAAAGCTCTTCGCCTTCCTCACCTGTCTTTCGTTTGCTGCCTTCGCCCTGCCCCAGAATTCGCCTCAAAGCCCGCAACTTCCTCCGGCGCAGCGCCGCATCCAGGGCAAAACCATCGTCTCCAACGAGCTGCCCGCCGCCGACCTCACGTTCGCTGCCGATTTCCAATACGTGGGCGCTCAGGTCGTCAATCTATACGGCAACGCTCTCGCCGAACAGCACCTCTTCGTCAAGACCTCCGGTGGGGCCGTTCAAGCTTTCTGTTGGATCCAATTCGAGCATCGCCTTCCCGCTTATATGCATCCTTACGTCTATCCGCTTCCCGGCTCAACGGAAATTGGTGGTCTGCCTTTTGTCTACGACACGAAAGCCTTTCTGGCCTACGACGACTCCCTCAAAAGCGATCCGCAATCCGATGGATTTGCCATCAGCAAGCTCCTCGCGACAAAAAATCTTTCCTTTCCCCAAAACGCCGCGCGCATTCGTATGTTCCATCTGCCCACTCCCAATCATCTTTCGGAGCTCATGATCATCTACGGCGAATCTCTGCCCGCCGACTCCAAAATCCCCGCCTCCGCCGACGGCGTCCTCCTCGACGAAGCCTCCTCCGACTCCGCCAAGCTCCTCCTCGCCCACGTCAAACAATCCCTGACCATCCACAAACACTGAGTTCGCTTTTTTCTTGTAGGGGCACGAAATATCGTGCCCATGTTGTAGCGCCGGCTTCCAACCGGCACGTGTTTTTCGACTTCTCTCGACCGTCGCTTGATACTGCTCGGGCGGCAGGCGCTACCAAACCATCGGTACCAACCGATACCGCGTCTTCTCGCAATATTCCGCATAGCCGGGCAATTCCTGTCGCAACACTTTTTCCTCGTTCAGGAGCCGGATCACAATCAACGCCCCAACGATCAGAAATCCCGGCAGCGCCCACCACGAACCCAGCGCCAAAGGCGTGAACAGCAGCATCAGGACCGCGCCAAAATACATCGGATGCCGCACGATACGATACGGCCCGGTCGTAATCACTTTTTGCCCTTCCATCACTTGAACGGTGCGCGAGGCGAAACTGTTTTCCTTCATCACCCAGAACGTGATCACATAGCCCGCAAGCACGAACGCTTCAGAAACAATCGTCAGCCAAATCGGAACGCGCGACCAGCCGGAACGATAATCCAGCCCGGGAACTAACAGGTTCAAAAAAACGATCGGCTGCGCCAATCGAATAATCGTTTTCTGTTCCTTGCTCTTTTCCTTGGTTTGCAGTCTGCGTTCAACCAGTTGCGGATCGTGCTTCAGGAAATACGGCGACGAAATCAGCATGGGCAGAAACCACAGCGCCATGAACGCCCACCCCTGCCAATAGTGGAGTGATCCCGCGGGAAGGAAAAGAAACGCCGCAACAATAACTGCGGAGATCGCCGTGCGCAGAATCAGTCGCGATGCAAGACTGCGGGGCTTGGACATAGGTCTGGTCTCCGAAAACTATTCCGAAAGAAGGCCTTTTCGGGAAATGGTAGGAAAAGAGTAGCAAAAACCATGAATTCGGTATCCGCTCGCTCTTTGCTCTTGCAAGTCCTTGCGATACCGCGGCTTGTACACTGATTGAATACAGTAAATATGTCGACGCAGTAAACGATTGGTGGTAAGATGATTCGTGTTTATTAGTTGTCCGTTCGATCTGTTTCACCCCTCTTTCTCTGATCTCTACTCCAAGATTTCTTCCCTCCAACCCCTTTAGAATCAACATTTACACAAGTGTGTGCAAACAAATGACTTTAAGTCTCTTAGATTCCGCACTTACGCAATAATGGGGGAGGGGGGCGTTACGGTTAACCAGACATGCGGCGAAGCATGTCCGTCCCGAGCGAAATCGGGAGCCGAGGATCTCTCCTGGCGACGCGGGCCTCGGCGGCTTTACTCTGCCAAATTGTCCTTTGTCCAACTCGCCCAAAAGCGCGAAAATAGCGCTTCCATGGAAAGGAGCAAGCCAACGCCATGACCAACTTCGGAGAACTCGCGCCACCACAGCGCCTCATGATGACCCCTGGGCCGTCCTCGGTCGACCCGCGCGTCTACCGCGCCCTCGCGGCGCCCATCGTCGGCCATCTCGATCCTTGGTTCAAAACCTGCATGAGCGAAACGCAGGAGCTGATGCGTCAGGTCTTTCAGACGCAAAACCGCATCACCATGCCAATGTCTGCGTCCGGCTCCGGCGGAATCGAAACTGCCATCGTGAACACCCTCGAGCCCGGAGACGAGGCCATCGTTTGCGTCAACGGCTACTTTTCCGACCGCATGTTTGAAGTCGCCTCGCGCACACAAGCGAAAATCACCAGAGTCGAAGCGCAACTCGGTCTCCCGGTCGATCCCGAAGACGTCCGCCGCGCTGCTGCCGGAAAAAAAATCAAAATCGTTGGCGTCGCCCACGGTGAAACGTCCACCGGCGTCATTACGAACCTCGACAACTTCCGAAAAGTCGCCGATGAACTCGGCGCTCTGCTCATTGTGGACGCAGTCGCATCGCTCGCCGCTGTGCCACTCGATGTAGACAAGCAGGGCCTCGACATCGTCTTCAGTGGCTCGCAAAAAGCGCTCAGCGCGCCGCCAGGAATGTCTCCCATCACGGTCGGTCCGCGCGCGGAAGAAGTCATGACCTCGCGCAAAACGAAAGTACAGAGCTGGTATTTCGACATCACCACGGCAATGGCCTACTGGGGCCAGGGCCGTCTCTATCACCACACGCCTCCCATTTCGCTGATCTACGCGCTGCGCGAAGCAATGCGCATCGCCATGCAGGAAGGGCATGAAGCTCGCTGGGAACGCCACCGCGCCTGCCAGCAAGCTCTCATTGCTGGTTGCGAAGCGATGGGCTTGAAACTTTTCGTGGAAAATCCAAAGGATCGCCTCCCAACCGTCACGCCCGTTTTGATTCCCGGCGGCACCAACGACGCGAAATTCCGCGGTCAGCTGCTCGACGAATTCAACATTGAAATCGCCGGCGGCATCGGCCCGCTTGGTGGAAAAATCTGGCGCCTCGGACTGATGGGCTACTGCGCGCAGAAAGCGAACGTTCTGCTGCTGCTCGGCGCGATGGAAAAAGTCCTGCTCGATCAGGGAGCGCGCGTTCCCGCCGGTGCTGGCGTTGGCGCAGCCGTGAAATCTTTCTCGTATGCCGAAGCCGCCCTCGCCGCAAAATAGCTTGAACGCAGGATTGACGATATACTTTCGATGATTCTCGGAGCGAATGGATGACGGTCTACCCAGTATTGGCGAACAGCGGCGCGATGAGCGAATTCGTCGGCGCCTTCGACGTCGTATCGAAATTGACCGGCAAGATCTATCATTGCCGTTTTTCGCACATGTGGAACGGCATCGCCACGCGCCACGCCGACACAATCGATACAAAATTCTTTTTTGATGATGACGGCAACGCTTGCGTCGTTGGGCTCGCGCACTCGGCCTTTGTCGTGTTTCGCGAAAAGTCCGGCCGCGACCTTACCGACCGCGAAGCCAGTTTCATAGCCGCCCAATTCTTGCGCGAACGTCTGGAAGAAGAAGACGAGCGCAAACTCTACGACGTCTTCCACGATGACGTCCTGCGCCTGATTGCGCAGATCGGAATCAAGTAGCTTGTAGCGTACGCTCCAGCGTGCGAACTCTTAAACCTGCCCGCTCGTTTCCGGCGGCTCCGCATGAAACGCTTCCACTGCGGGATGACGCAGTCCGTCGCGTTTGATGAAGTGAATCACCAGCAGCATCAGCAGGGCGCCGCAAACCAGGACCGCCGCCGCAATTTGCAGTGCCACCTGTAAATCGCGCTGATCGGAAATTTTCCCGATCACTTGCGGCCCGAGCCCTCCAACGAGCTGCGTGGCCAGCATGTAGACTCCAATCGAAGTCGAATGCGCGCGTCTCGGCATCATGTCGTGAATCACAGCCGTCACCGGCCCGTGATACCACGACATGAAAAATCCCGCCCCGAAAAGTCCAATCAGCACGGTTTGTTTTTCTTCTGACTGAATCGCGAGCAACAAAAACGGTGTTGCCAGCAGCAGCGCCATTCCGATCGCAATCAATCTTCCGTACGAAAACCTTTTTTGCAGCCGGTCCGCGACAACCCCCCCGCAAAGCACTCCCAGAAGGAGCGAAACAATCGTAATGATCGAAAGCGAGATCGACGCTTCACGCAAACTGAAATCTTTGTAGTTCACGGCGAAGTCCACGCCCCAGTGAATCAGCGATACGCTTGCGAATGTGATGCAGATTCCGCCGGCGATCATGGACAAAAATGCGGGCACGGAAAGTATTTTTGAAATCGGAACAACGTCCGAACGCGGCCCGCGCGGCGGTTCATCTACACCGAACAAAGCTAGTGCAGGAAGAATTCCCGCAAGCGCCACGACGAAGAGCGCCATTTGCCAGCCGTAGCGCGGCGCGATAAGTCCTCCGATTACTTGGCCGCATGCGCCCCCGATCAACATGCCTGATGCAAAAATCGCCTGTGCCGACGCGCGGCGCTCTTGTGGAAACGCGCCAGAAATCATAGACGCCGCCGCCGGTGCGTACGCCGCTTCCCCGAGACCAACAACGGATCGCGCGATGAGCAGGATCATGAAACTTGTGGCGAGCCCACCAGCAAAAGTCGCGGCGCTCCAAACCAAAATGCCGATCGCGATAATCCCTTTGCGGCTGTAGCGGTCCGCAAGAAAACCGCAGGGAATACTTGCCAGCGCGAGAACAATCAAGAGCAGGGTTTGAAGCGAACCGAGCTGTTCGTCGGAAATATTCAGCTGCGTGCGCAGCATCGGAATCAAAGGAACGAAAACCTGGCGCGCGGCAAAGTTGACAAAGTTAATTAAAGCCAGTACAGCAAGAAGCCGGAACTGATACTTTGTCAGCGGTGTGGAGTTGGAGGGCATACCCCGTCAGTTTTTTGTTGACCTGTGAGTGCGAATCAAGGGGATTATATACCCCGAATGAAAAATACTGCTCCGGCGAAAACGACCACGAGTGACCGTCTGACTACGGTACTTTCGTACGGCGCTCTTTTGCTGCTTGGTTATTTGGTTTTCCTAATCGTCGAGCCATTTCTTGTCCCGCTGGCGTGGTCGGCGGTGCTCGCAATCTTTTTTTCACCGCTCCATGCACGTGTGGAAAAACGATTGAAACCGACGGCTGCAGCGCTGGTGAGCTCGTTTGGTGTCACTTTTTTGTTGATTGTTCCCGCGCTTGTGGTTACGGCTTACACGGCGAGGCAAGCGGTTGACGCCTCGGCAAGAGCGCAAGCTGTTCTGACTCATCAAAATGCGAGCGCAACCGACCGAGTCGAGAATTGGATTAAGAGCAAACTGCCCGCATCCATGAAGGATGTCGATCTCTCCGAACAATTGCGGCAGGGCGCGGAGAAGGCGGCAACCTATCTTGCGGGCAGGCTGACAGGCTTGCTAAAGAATCTCGTAACGTTTTTTGTGGATCTTTTTTTGATGATATTCGCGCTTTTCTTCATGTTCCGAGAAGGGCATGAAGTCGTGCGAGGTGTGCGGCATCTTCTGCCTTTCGAGAGAGAGATTCAGGCGGAAATGCTGGAAGAATCGCGCGAACTGATTTTTGCAAGTGTGGCCGTGGCGCTGGTGATAGCGCTGATGCAAGGCGCGCTCGGCGGACTTGCGTTTACACTTGTGGGAATTTCGTCACCGCTTTTTTGGGCAGTGCTGATTGCGTTCTTTTCGCTCGTGCCCGTCGTGGGTTCAGCGCTGATTTGGGTTCCGGCGGCAGCGTGGATTGGGCTGAATGGGCATTGGGGGAAAGCGATTGTGATCGTTGCGATTTCCGGTGGCGTCGCGGGAATCGCTGACAATTTTGTACGGCCACTGCTGTTGCGAAATCGTACGCGATTGAACGAATTGTTGCTTTTCATCAGCGTTCTCGGTGGGATCGAGGTTTTTGGTTTGCTGGGAATTGTGGCCGGCCCGACGATCATGGCTGCCGCGATGGGCGTGTTCCGTGTCTATATGGAACATCGCGATGAATTGGAAGAGGCGGGCGCGTAGGTCTCTGCAAGAATATCCGGTACGAGCGTGGCGCGCCGATCCTTCATGCTGTGCTACAGTACCCGCCCGGAAGACTGACTTATGAACGAGCATCCAAGTAAATTTTCGAACCCGAGCGAATTGACGCCGGAGAAACTTCGCTGGCGCTGCGAGCCATCGCGTCTGCCGTTTGAGACTACTGCCCAAGCCGATTTGCGCGAGGGGTTTGTCGGGCAGGAACGTGCGCTGCGTGCGCTGAAAATGGGCGTCGAACTTGGCGCGCCAGGGTACAACATTTTTGTTTGTGGATTGGCAGGCACAAGCCGTGGCGGGACGATCGCGCGCATGATTCAGGAATTGAAACCGGGTCTCAAGGAATCGCCCGACCGCTGTTACGTCAATAATTTCAAAATCACCGATCGGCCGAGATTGATTTCGCTGCCGCGCGGCAAGGCGAACGGCTTTAGGAAGGACATGCAGGCTGGAATTGATTTTCTGCGGCGGCGGATTCCGCAGGTGTTCGAAGGCGAGCCGTTCCAGCGGCAAAAAGGCCGCATCGTGGAGCGGTTCACCGCGCGCGAAAAAGATTTGATGGACGACTTCACGCGGCGCATTGCGCGCGATCAATTCGCGCTCGGCCACATGCAAGTTGGCGCCGTAGCGCTGCCGGAAATCTTTCCTGTGCTCGAAGGGCAGATGGTGCCCATCGAGGATATTTCCAAGATGGTTCACGAAGGAAAGCTCGATTCACCGGTTGCGGAAGAAATTGAACGGAAATACGAACAGTTCCGCCAGGAATTTACGGTTGTTTACCGGAAGACACTGACGCTTTCGCGAGAGTTGGCGAGCGAGCTCAGCTATCTTGAGCAGGAAGCCGCATCCGTTCTGGTGGACGGCGTGATTGAAGAGCTGAAGGAAAAATATCCGGACACCAGCGTTTCGGAGTACCTCGAAGAAGTCCGGCACCACATTTTGGACAATCTGGATCCGTTCAAGGAGCGCGAAGGGGAAGCGGAAGAGCAGGCCGGGGAGATTCCAGAAGGCGTCGGCCCTTCTTCCAAATCGCCTGGATCGGAGCGGGATCCGTTCCGCGTTTACGGCGTGAACGTGATTTTGTCGCACGACGACGAGAAAACGTCGCCGGTGATTTTTGAGACAACGCCGACGTACGCAAACCTTTTCGGAACGATTCAGCGGGCTTACGATTCGCGCGGCGGCTGGACCAGCGACTTCATGGATTTGCGCGGTGGGTCCTTGCTGCGCGCCGACGGCGGATTTTTGATCATGTACGCGCTGGAGACGATTTCAGAGCCAGGTGTCTGGCGCGCGCTAAAACGCACCCTGAATCACAACCGGCTCGAAATTCAACCCGCCGAAATGTTTTATCCCTTTGGCGGAAGCGCGATGAAGCCGGAAGCGGTGCCGATCAACTTGAA
>Ga0126376_10002171_pt1 | contig 11012 bp, 5 predicted proteins | sample PanSoiMetPlot_15_FD_92760 | JGI IMG/M metagenome (GOLD analysis project Ga0126376, IMG submission 92760) | Tropical forest soil microbial communities from Panama - MetaG Plot_15 | ecosystem: Environmental > Terrestrial > Soil > Tropical forest > Bulk soil | place: Panama | collected 2016-02-17
CGATTTCGATCCACAGCTGGATTCCATGGTCCGCGTTCAAGCCGGAAGACTTCGTTCGAAGCTTGCCGAATACTACAGTTCCGAAGGCGCAAACGACGCCACCATTATTGAAGTCCCCAAGGGGAGCTACGCCGTTGCGATTCATGAACGCGCGAACGTCCTAGCCGGGAATGGACATCTTGAGATTCACCATAATGGAACGGCGGCCGCGAACGTCGCAAAAGGCTGGGTTTACGCGGTAATTGGCCTGGGTCTCACTCTCGCAGTTGCAGTTGCTCTTCTCGTTCGAAGCTACCTGGCTCATCCCGCTACAGCGGGATCGACCGCGCAGGCAAGCGTTTTAGAACCCTCAGCTCCCATTCGTATTTTCTGGAAAGGCTTTGCAACCGGTCCGGAAGAACCCTGGGTCATCTTCAGCAATGCAGCCTTCGTTGGCCGTCCGGAAACGGGGATGCGCTACTTCGACGCCGCTCGCGACCGCAATCGCCCGATCTTGGACCACTACACGGGTGTCGGCGAAGTTCTTGCCATCCACAATCTCGATTTGGTTTTTGCCTCGCTGCATCAGTCACTCCGCGTCAAAAGAGGCAGCCTTTTTTCGCTCGACGACGCGAAAAACAACGATCTGATCTTTATCGGCTCGCCTTCGGAAAATCTGACCCTACGGGAGATTCCTAATACACGCGAATTTATTTTTGCTCGCGTTCCTACCGGCCCACATGCTGGAAATTTGGAAATCGTAAACACGAATCCTCAACCTGGCGAACAGAAGGAGTTCCTGCCAACGCCCCCTCTGATTCCTGTTGTCGAGGACTTTGCCGTCGTCGCGCTTGTCCGCGGCATCAGCCCGGAGCATTCAGAGTTGATCCTCGCGGGAAACTCAACCCTCGGAACGCAGGCCGCAGTGGAATTCGTCACGCGCGAAAATTACTTGGCTGCCCTTCTCAAAGCGCTCGGCGTGAGCGACCCATCTCAACTCAAACCGTTCGAAGCTGTAATCCGTGTCCGCGTTGCAAAGGGCGTGCCCGTTGAATCCGAAATTGTCGCGTTAAGAAAGCTGAAAAGTTAGCCCCTAATTCGCGGGAGGGATTAGCTTTGGATCGAGCGACCGGGCTGCATCAAATTCCTTTCCCGCCTCTTCTTTCTTACCCTGAGCCAATAAGGCCAACCCCAGTTCGTAGTGCGCGGGAGCAAAATCCTTTGATGCGCTGATCGCGGAGCGGAATTGCGAGATAGCGCCATCAAGATCGCCCGCATTGCGCAGGCGCTTTCCCGAATTTGTGGCAAAAACAGCCGCCTGCAAATCTGTCTTTCGTTTTGCCAAATCGGCGCCTGCGCGCGACTCTGCCGTAGCGCCTTCTGTGTCTCCCAACTGTCGAAGCACCGCAGCAAGTGTCGTGTGCGCTCCTGCGAAATCCGGTTGCAGCCGCAGCGCTTCCCGCAGAGCTGCGGCCGAATCCTGCAATTTTCGCCGCTGTTTTAGCACCGTTCCCAACGTGTAAAAAGCTTCAGCGTAGTCCGGTTTCGTGCGAATCGCGGTTCGGAGTTCCGTTTCCGCATTGTCCAAATCCCCTTGTTGCCAGAGTGTGACTCCAAGTGTGTAAGGCGCGTCTGGTTGATTTGGATCTAGTTGTTCCGCTTTGCGGAATTCCGGAATTGCTTCCGCTAATTTGTCTTGCAGCTTCAATGCAAGTCCTAAGTCGTAGTGCAGCGTCGGATTCTCGGGCGCGAATCTTAGGGCTGCTTCAAATTGTCTTGAAGCAGCAAGGAAATCCGCCTTTTGTAGAAACGCTGCTCCTAGATTCGTCTGATATCCAATGTCATTTGGCTTGAGCCTTAGCGCATTCTGAAACTCCGCGATCGCTCCCGTTGCATCTCCGGTCTGCAGCAAGGCGAGCCCCAAATCGTTCTGTGCATCGGCATTAGTGGGATTGCCTGTCACAATATCTCGGAAAACGACAACGGCTTCGTCTCCCTTGCCGGCCCTTTGCAGGAGCAATCCCAGTTGTTTCTTGGCTTCGGAATTCTTCGGCTCAAGCCGAACATAGGTTTGGAATGCCTCTATGGCAGCGGAAGTGTCTCTAAGTTCGCGCTGCGTCTGTGCAAGGTAATACTGCACAGGCGGATTATCCGGATAGGCTGTCGCAGCCTGTTGGAGAAGAGGCCGCGCTTCCGGATATTTCTTCTGCTCGTAAAGAAGCACTCCCAGGTGAAGTGCAGCTTCCGGCGACTTCGGAGCAAGGCGAACCGCTTCCCGGAATTGCGCTTCCCCTTCCGTATCCTTCGATTGGTTGATCAGCAGCACGCCAAGATCGTCATGAAGTTCCGCGGAATCAGCATTTAATCCCACGGCCTTTTGCATAGCCGCAACTGCGCCGGGCAAATCGCGGTTGAGTTCCAGGGCTCGGCCCAGAGCGCGATGCGCATCAGAAGAATCTGGAACGAACCGAATCGCTTCCCGTGCTTCGCGAATCGCTCCGGCCGCGTCCTTTTTCCGCCACAGTGCCGTGGAAAGATTTGTATGCGCCTGAGCGAATGATGGTTTCAAGCGCACTGCTTCCGTCAGCTCTCGAATGGCCGGATCAACGTCGCTGGAAAGAAGCAGAACAAATCCGAGCGAGTTGCGCGCTTCGGCATTGTTGGGAACCAGCTTCACCGTCTCTGCAAACTTTGTTCTCGCAGTCGCAAGATCCCCGTTTTTCAGCGCCTCGATTCCTTCGGAATAAGTTTGATTCGCTCTTGCACCTGCTTGTTCTTGCACTTGTGATTTCGCCGAAGCGCTACCAACGAACTGCAGCATCAAAAACATCGCAGCCAAAGACGAGAGAGCAGCGCACGGTAAACGAATTGGTTTGAAATCCCTCACCAGTACTCTCTTTGTTCCATCCTAGCATCTGTAAGAACTGCAATTCATTCTCTCAACTTGACCGGCGCATAAAGCCGCCCTACGATTTTTCCAGACCATGATCCTTTTCCGCCGCGTTCTTTATTGTCTATCTGTTTCTGCGCTTTCTGTTTTGATCGCACTAAATCCTTTTCTCGTTGCTGCGCAGGAAAAAATCGCCGCGAGCAACGGCATCGCGTATTTCACAGATGAAGCCATGCAGCGCGGACTGACTGCTCCGAATGTTTTCGGCGGAGTGGATGCGAAGAAATACATCATCGAAACAACAGGAACCGGAGTGGCGATCTTCGACTACGACAATGACGGCTGGCAGGATATTTTCGTTGTGAATGGCACCACACTTGAACCTTTCGCGGGTAAGAAGCAACCGACGAATCATCTGTATCACAACAATCACGACGGAACATTTACCGACGTCACAGAAAAAGCTGGGCTCGCGAAGAATTCCGGTTGGGGACAAGGAGTTTGCGTCGGCGATTACGACAACGATGGATGGGAAGATTTGTACGTGACGTACTACGGAAAAAATGTTTTGTACCACAACAACGGCGACGGAACTTTTTCCGATGTGAGCGAAAAAGCGGGAGTCGCGGGAAACGGGAAAAGCTGGGGAACGGGCTGCGCGTTTGTCGACTACGACCGCGACGGAAAACTTGATTTATTTGTTGTCACCTATGTTGACTTCGACGTAACGACCGCCCCAGGACCGGGCGAGCGCGCTTCCTGCATGTGGAAAGGCGTTCCGGTGATGTGCGGACCGCGCGGGCTGCCGTGGGGGAAAAACATTTTGTACCGCAACAATGGCGACGGAACGTTAGAAGACGCCACGAAGAAAGCAAAAGTCGATCAGACCAACGGCCACTACGGCTTCAGCGTTTCCGTTTTTGATTACGACGATGACGGCTGGCCCGACATTTACGTTGCTTGCGACAGCACGCCGAGCATTCTTTATCACAACAACCACGATGGAACGTTCACCGACGTTGCGGTCGTTGCGGGAGCCGCGTTCAACGAAGACGGCAAAGAGCAAGCAGGAATGGGCTCCACCATTGGCGATTACAACGGCGACGGCAAGCTCGATATTTTCAAAACGAATTTTTCGGACGACACCTCCACTCTGTACCGGAACAACGGAGACGGAACGTTTGATGATGTGACGTTCGCGGCGGGGTTGGGGCTGTACACGAAATATCTTGGCTGGGGAACGATGTTTGTGGATGTTGATAATGATGGCTGGCCGGATTTGTTGCTCGTGAACGGGCACGTGTACCCGGAAGTGAGCAAGCAGCATCTTGGGAGCGATTACGAAGAGCCGCGCGTGCTGTACCACAATCTGGGGAATGGAAAATTTGAAGATATTTCGGCGAGCTCGGGGCCTGGAATAACGACGGCGCGATCTTCGCGCGGATTGGCTGTGGGCGATTTGTGGAATGACGGAAGAATGTCGGCGGTGGTGAGCAATATGAATGAGCCGCTGAGTTTGCTGGTGAATCAGGTGAAGTCGAAGAATCATTGGATTGGAATAAAGACGGTTGGGACGAAATCGAATCGCGATGGAATTGGGGCGAAGATCCGGGTGCAGGTGGGGGAAAGTGGCGAGTGGCCCCTCGCTCAAACTGCTCGGGATAAACGAGCGGCGAGTGGCGAGAAAAACCAGACGAACCTCGACTCCACTCGGGGTAAACGAGTGCTTGTGGATGAAGTGCGGAGCGGGTCGAGTTTCGACTCGAACAATGACATGCGGGTGCATTTTGGATTGGGGAGCGCAGCGAAAGTGGATTGGGTAGAAGTGCGCTGGCCGAGCGGGTTGACAGAACGGTTTGCAGGATTGGCGGTTGATGGGATTCGGACGGTGACGGAAGGCAAGGGGCATCCAGTGAGCAGTGGCCGGTGACCAGCAACCAGTGAGGTACCAAGGTATTGAAGGGGAACGAGTTGAGTTGCATTCGAGTGCAAATGAGTAGAGAAAGAGTGTGCAAGGCGTAGACAGGAATGGAGATGAGTTGCAGTTCCCCGTCGCGAAAGACGGACGTGTAGACGGATGGCCCCTCACGAACTGCGTTCTGGGTAAAGGGGCATAGGTATAGGTTTTCTTGGAACTGCTAATTCTAGAGGACTTTAAGTCTAACGCTTTGGAACTGCAGATTGTAAAGGACTTAAAGGACGATTTTCTGGATCTGCAGATTACAAAGGGGTTAACGCGCCGCTGAGATCCTTCAGGACTCGTATCCTCATCGGATACTCGACTGCAGATTCTAAAGAAGTTACAGGCGCGTTTTGTGGATCTGCAGAATGTAAAGGACCTAGCGGGATGTGCGGCTGATTTCACGGACGAGTGTAACACCGGTAGGATAACGAGTCAATACTTTTATAGTTCAGGTAATTGCCGCCACGCGGGGCGTGCGAATCTGTGGAAAAGAGTTAGAATGGGCGGGCGAAAATCGAGGAAAGCCAAAACACCAAAAAGCAGAGAGCAAAGCGCCGATCTAAAGATCGGCCACTACAAAAAGGGGCCGACCCTTCGACTCTCCGCGCAAGCTAAAAGCGCCCCATCACGAAGACTCTGGGCGGCGAGCAAAGGATGGAAGGTGGGGCGCTAGGGCTGACCAAGATGCAACTGTTTGAGTAGAAGGCGCAAGTCGGGAGCGGAGAAGGACGGACTGGGCCGGAGTGAAAACGAGGAAAGAACGGGCATAGGCAGAGAGCGAATGCGGAGTCCAAGCGGCCTGCATGAGGCCAGAAGCGGAGTGGGAGTTGGAGCCCAGAAGAAGATGGCCGAGTTCGTGGGCGATGACGTAGCCGAGCATGTCGGCGTCGCTGACGCCAGGATGATCGCGACTGAGGACGAGATTCTGATAGTAGACATTCGAATAAACGCCGTGGCCTGAGTCATCCACGAAGGCCTGGCCGAAGATGTCGGCGGCGACGCTGCGTCCGCGGGGAACAATGCGGACGGAGAGGTGGTCCGGCCAAGAGAGAGTGGAGCAGGGTGAAGTGCTGGGCGAGAAATCCTGCGGATCGCGCGGCGGGCAAACCAGCCAATCCAACTCAATTCCTGCCTGAGCAAAGACTTCCGAGGCGCGGGCCTGAGCCTGGGCCAATATGCCGGGGTCAACTTGGGCATCATCGAACAGAGAGACTTGAACGCGGGAGACAGGGTCTGGAGTACGGGCCAGGGCGGATGTCGAAAATGAGATGGCCCAAACGACAAAAAAGAGAAGGGCGCGGCGTCTAAACAGATGCATGGGGGACCTCCAAGAACCGAGCCGAAGGCAAGCCTTAAGGCAAGGTTCAAGGGAAAATGTGGGGCGGGGAGGCTGGTACCTCAATGCACCGGGGATTATGAACGGGCGATATGGGAGTGACGGGCTAAGTCACTTGTAACAAAGGGACTTTCGGCTGCGAATTACGGAGAATTTAGGACTCCAGATCAAACTTTATACGACGTGTTTCGTATTAGGTGATGAAGGTGACCCATGGCGACTCAACAAGGGACTGGAAGTGTTCGATTCGGGCAATTTGAGTTCAACCGGCAGACGGGGGAGCTGCGCCGCAACGGCGCGCGAATAAAGCTGCAAGAACAACCCGGCCAGATTCTGGCAGCTTTGCTGGAGGCGCCGGGAGATTTGGTTTCGCGAGAAGAGCTGCGGAGTCGGCTTTGGGACACAGACACGTTTGTGGACTTTGATCACAGTCTGAATACGGCAATCAAGCGGTTGAGGGACACGCTTGGGGATTCGGCGGACAATCCGATTTTTATCGAGACGCTTTCGCGGCGCGGATACCGCTTTATGGCTCCTATAGTCATGCCGGCGAACGGACAAGCGATTGGCAATGGAAACGGGCATAAGAACGGTAATGGGTTGCTGCGCGGGCCGATTTCGGTTTCGGCGATGGCAACCACGGGCAAATGGAGTTTTCGGTTCCTCTGGTGGGGAATTGCGGGGCTGGTGTTGACGGCAGGAGCCGTTTCGGCGGGCTGGCACGCGGGACATCGTACGGTGCGGCCCATTCAGCCGCGCGAAGTAAGGCTCACGACGAATTCGACGGATGCGCCGGTAGAAGGCGGAGCGATTTCACCGGATGGGCGGCTGCTGCTCTACGGGGACAAAACGGGAATGCACGTAAAGGACACAACAAGCGGGGAAACGCATTCAATTGCGCTCCCGGCGGAATTTTCTGCGACGTGGGCGACCTGGTATCCAGACCAGAATCACGTGCTCATGACCGCCGGGACAGGCTCGAGCGTGCGGCCCGGACTGTGGAAGGTGTCGCTACTCGGCGGGAATCCGCAGAAGCTGATTGAAGATGGAGAAGAAGGGCGCGTATCGCCGGACGGAAAGAAGATTGCGTTCATGCGAGGAGATTTTCCGCGGCGAGCGGTTTGGACGATGAATGTGGATGGAAGCGAAGAGAAAAAAGAAGTGGATGCGCCGGGATATATTTTTGGATCGCCGGTGTGGTCGCCGGACAGCCGGATTCTGGCTTTTCCAAGAGTAGTTTATTTTCCGAACTGGTACGACGAGGAAGTGGAAATTGAAACGCATCTTCTGGGCACCGACAAAGACCAGGTTGTGGTGAAGGACCGGCAACTGGCCGGCGGACTGGCGTGGGTTGCGGATGGGCGTTTGATTTTTACACTGGCGGAGGCGCCGCCGTCACAAGGAGACACTAACGTCTGGTCTTTGCCGATGGACTTGCGAACGGGACTGCCAAGCGGAGACCGAGTGCGCATTACAACCGGGCCGGATCACAAGCCGGTGATGGATGCGTCGGCAGACGGAAAAAAACTGCTGTTTCTGAGGACCAATATTCAGCCGGCGATATACGTTTCTGAAATCGATAGCAAAACGAAAGCGGTTGGCCGGCCGGAGCGGTTGACGCTGGATGACCGAAGAAGTTTTCCCTACGAATGGACGCCAGACGCGAAGTCGGTGCTCTACATATCGAATCGCGAGGGGAGATTTCACATTTACCGACAAGAGGTAGGAAAAGGAACGCCGGAACTGATCGATACAGGAACGAGTGAGCCGAATATTTTGCGATTGAGCCCGGACCGGCAAAGCATTCTCTTTTCGAGCGACACGCCGGTCGGGCAGCAAGCAAAGGCGGAGTCGGAAGGAGAGATGGGGCGAGGCGAGGGGGACAAGGCCGCCGAGCATCATCAGAGCGCCGGGTTGTTTCGAATCATGAGCGTGCCACTGGGCGGCGGGGAGACGCGTAGAGTACTGGAATGGCCGAAAATCAATAATTTCCAATGCGCAAGAGCGCCCTCGAAGGAATGTGTGTTCAGCAGTTTTACGAATGAGGCGCTGGAGTTTTACGAATTTGACGTGGAAAAAGGAAAAACGAACTTGATCTTCAAGATCTCGGATCCGGAGTGGGCGCTCTACAACTGGACACTTTCGCCGAATGGCGAGCTGCTGGCGCTGGCGAAGAAACTGCGCGGGCAGGAAGAGGCGGAACTGCAGATTATGTCTCTGCGGGGCGGTTCGACGAGAAAACTTGCGCTGAAAGACTGGCGGATGATTCGAACGATTGACTGGGCAGCGGATGGAAAAAGTATTTGGGCGAGCGCTTCGCCGCGCGTGGGAGAAGAGATGCTCGTCAACGTGGACTTGCAGGGCCGCGTGAAGCCCGCTGTGAAAGAAGGAAGCCCGTATATCGGATGGGCGATTCCTTCGCAAGATGGGAAGCGGCTGGCAATTTGGGAAGCGAGCGGGGCGTCGAATGTGTGGATGCTGGAGAATTTTTAGAGGCAAAGAGCCGAGAAACTCAAACTGACCCGCCACCTTTTGATTTAGAGAAGGATTCGGTGCGGGTGATTCCCTTTCCTTCGGTAACGTAATAAAGCTGGTTCGGTTTCAAAACCTTGAGTGCATCGATTTGGCCGCTGGGCCAGCGGACTTCGAGAAGTTCGACTTTTTCGGCCGTCCCGAGGCCGAAATGGACGCGCAAATCGTTTTGTGAGTAGTAGCCGCCGCCACTGCGGACTTCGTCAATCTGGGTGTGAGGCTTTTCGTCTTTTGAAAGGCGCGTCACACAAGTGATGCGGGCGCCGATGCCGGTGCGATTGGACTTTGTGCCGATGGTGCGAATTTTGATCCAACTGTTTTGGTTGGAGGAATCGCAGCGAATGAGTTGCGGCGGAGCGTTGACACAGTTGACGACGAAATCGACGTCGCCGTCGTTGTCGAAGTCGCCGAAGGCACAGCCGCGGGAGGCGGTTGGCGCTGAGATGCCTGGACCTGCGTTGAGCGAAACGTCTTCGAATTTTCCATTGCGCAAATTGCGATAGAGGAGCTTCCGCTGCGGATAGCCAGCTTCGGTGGTGAGCTGTTCGACTTCGGGATAGACGTGTCCATTGCAAATGAGAATGTCGGGCCAGCCGTCGTTGTCGAAATCAAAAAAACCGCAACCCCAGCCAAGATACTGCGTGTGTTTGCCGAGGCCAGCGGGAAATGTGGCGTCTTCGAAATTTGCGCCGCCGAGATTGTGATAGAGCGACGGCGTGTCACCGGCGAAATTCGTTTTGACGATATCGAGATTGCCGTCCATATCGTAGTCGGCTGCGGAAACGCCCATGCCGGCTTGGGGCTTGCCGTCGGCGCTGAGGGCACAGCCCGCTTCCATGGCGATGTCGGTGAATTTTCCGTTGTGCTTGTTTTGGTAGAGCGCACTTGCGGTGGAATCGTTGGCAACGTAAATGTCGGGCCAGCCATCGTTGTTGAAATCGGCGGTGAGGACACCAAGGCCGTAAGTGCCGTTGGCCGAGAGAATCCCGGAAGATTCGGAAACGTCGGTGAACGTGCCGTCGCCGTTGTTGTGAAAGAGAATGTTCTTGCCGCCGATAAGGCCGGGCGGGCCACACGCGACCATCACACCTTTATATAGGCAGGGGCCGGATTCGGGGACGGGCGCGGTGGCAAGATCCATGTCGATGTAATTGGCGACGAAAAGGTCGAGCTTGCCGTCGCGATCGTAATCAACGAAAGCGCAACCGGAGTTCCATCGTTTGCCGTTAGTGGCGACGCCGGCTTTTTCGGCGACCTCGGTGAATGTGCCGTTCCCATTGTTGTGGTAGAGGCGATTCTTGCCGAAATAGCTGACGAAAAGATCTTCGTAGCCGTCATTGTCGTAGTCGCCGATACAGCAGCCTTGTCCCCAGCCGGAGTGAGCGACGCCGGCGGCGAGAGTGACGTCTGTGAACGTGCCGTCGCGATTATTTTTGAAAAGGCGAGAGACAGGTTCCTGACCATTGGGAAAACCTTCGAGGCGCGTGCCGTTCACAAGAAAAATGTCGAGCCAGCCGTCGTTGTCGTAATCGTAGAAAGCGACGCCGCAGCCGGTGGTTTCGAGGAGATATTTATTTTTGTGTTCACCGCCGTAAATGGTTTTGACATTGAGGCCGGATTCTTTGGCAACATCGAGGAAGCTGACGCCGAGGGACGAGGAGTCGGGGGTCGCGTTGATGGGTGCGGCTTGCGCGAACGGCGTTTGAACGAGAGAAAAGACGTCTTCGAGGGAAAGGACGAGCGCGGAACGGCTGAGGGATTTGAGAAATCCACGGCGTGATGAAGGCAAGTTAACCTGTACCCTTCCTGAAAAAGTGCGTGCTAAACTTTGGCCGTTTCTTTTATAGACAGGGCTGCGGGTGTTTGCAAGTTCGATGCGGTGCTGAGGCGCGAGGATGGCTCATTCAGGCAGCAGTTCCCTTTTGAAAATATGGCGTAAATTGATTGTGAGCGGGGCGATTGTGGTGAGCGTTTTTGTGTCAGGAGCAGGCGCGCAAAGCGCGACGCATTCGCGCGACGGCGGATTGCTGATTGAACGGCCGGCGCGGACGTGGGAATTTTTGTGTGCGGTGGGCAAACGGGCCGGCATTTTTGGAAATGAATCCGGGCGAGTGGAGGCGTGGGTCTATCCGCTGAAAGTGCTACGCGATTTTCACGTGACGATTCACAACTACGGGAAAGTGATTCCGGCGGAAGCGTTGGTGCGGACGATCGAAGCGCGGCCAGAGTCAACGGCATTGGTGTATGCAGGAGACACGTTTTCGATTCGCGAGACATTTTTTGCGCCGGTGGATGAAGCCGGGGCGGTGATC
>Ga0126376_10002172_pt1 | contig 11011 bp, 8 predicted proteins | sample PanSoiMetPlot_15_FD_92760 | JGI IMG/M metagenome (GOLD analysis project Ga0126376, IMG submission 92760) | Tropical forest soil microbial communities from Panama - MetaG Plot_15 | ecosystem: Environmental > Terrestrial > Soil > Tropical forest > Bulk soil | place: Panama | collected 2016-02-17
CAGTTTTCGGGCAGCGAAGACCCCGTCGGCGAACAACTCGAAGGCGTGCGGACAGTGAATGAGCGCTACCGCCAAGCGGGCATCGCCGACATCGCGTGCGATTTCTACGCCGGCGGACGACTCGAGATACTCAACGAGATCAACTGCAGCGAAGTTCAGGCACGCCTGCTCGCCTGGATCTCCGCGCTGCTGGAACGACGCCGGAGTCGGCCCGAAACGCGGCCTACCTGAGGGCAGGTCTGCCGCGCCCCGGTATTCGCTCGCCGCGCAAAGATTCGACGGCTTGATTCATTTCATTCGGGATCGGGATCGGGATCGGGTTCGAACAACCGAGCCTGATTCATTCGACCCTGCCCGGCTCGGGGTCGCAGCAGGATTAGGGGGTTGCGGCAGCATTAGATTGTTCAGACTCTATACCGAGCCCGATCCCGAACCCGATTGAAATCAGACCCGGCTTCTTCCGGTCGGCCTCGTGAGGGGCGCGTGCCCAAGCGGACGACGTCGTTGGCTATGTGATACTGCCGCCGATCGACGTCCGCTCGGCTACAGTGGCACCATCGATTCACCAGAAAGTGGACCTTCCTTGGGACCGGCGCGGTCTGTTACCGATGGGGAGACCACATGGCGAGCATTCCTCGGCCACGAGCCCGCCGCCGAGACTGCCGTGCGGCGGGAATCGGCCTGCCGGAAGCGGTGGTCATCGCGGCTGGTCGCGGCGCTCCGCATGGGTGTCTCGGCCGCTCACCGTGAAGCAATCGACGAAAGGAGGGCGCATGGCGCAATATCAGCTGAAGCGCAAGCACGTCGTCATCACGGGTGCATCGGACGGTATCGGCCGCGCGCTGGCGCTCGAGGTCGCTGGCAGAGGCGCACGCGTTACCTTGTCGGCGCGATCCCGCGACAAGCTGGCGGCCGCGACCGACGCGATCACGACCGGCGGTGGCGTCGCCGTCGCGATTCCCGCCGACGTCAGCAGCGAAGGCGAGTGCCGCGTCCTGATGGAGCAGGCGATCGCCGCGCAGGGACCGATCGACGTGCTGGTCTGCAATGCCGGGATCGGCTCAGCCATCCAAGGCGACGATCCGATACCGATCGAAACCATTCGGCGGACGATGGACGTAAACTTCATGGGGGCCGTTCATGCCACCGCCGCGGCGTTGCCTTCGTTGCAGGAAACGCGCGGGCTCATCGTCGCCGTGTCGTCGCTGCAGGGACTGCTCGGGTTCCCGAAGTCCTGTGCGTATGCCGCGAGCAAGCATGCGATGCAGGGCTTCTTCGATTCGCTGCGCATCGATCTCGCTGGCGCGGTCGGCGTGCTGGTCGTATCGCCGGGCCCCGTGGCCACGAACATTCACCGCCTCGATCCGACGCCAGGCAAGAAGGTTTCGGACGAGGTCCTCGCTCGACAGGCGATGCCGGTGGCGGACTGCGCGCGGCTCATCCGGCGGGCCATCGAAGCGCGGCGGCGCGATCTGGTGATGACCTCGGCGGGTCGATTGGCCGTGCGGCTCTATCCTTTCTTCCCGGGATTCGTCGATACGCAGGTCCTAAAGGCGAACCGCCGATTTTACGGTGGGGGACGCTGACCAGCGGGCCGGGACAGTAAAGGGATCGATCGATCGCGCTGCCGCTCAGGTGATAGCTCTGTTTTGCAAGGAGAGGCGCTACGAGGACGCTCACTTGCCCTGGAATACCGGCGCGCGCCGCTCGAGGAACGCACTGATCCCTTCGGCGGCATCGGCGCTGGCGAAGATCGCGCGGTTGTCGAGCAGGACCTGGCGCGCCGCGTTGCGGGCGCCGCGCTCCGCGGCGCGTGCCGACGCCAGCGCCGCCTGCACGCCGAGAGGCGCGTTGGCGGCGATCACGCGGGCGAGCTCGACGGCGCGCTCGAGGTGGCGGTTGGCGGCGACGACCTCGCTCACCAGGCCGAGCCGTAGTGCCGTCGCGGCATCGAACATTTCCGCGCTGAGCAGGTAGCGCATGCCCGCCGCGCCGAGGCGCAGCGGCAGTCGAAAGGTCGCGCCGCCGAGTGGAAAGATGCCGCGCGCGACCTCGAGCTGTGCAAAGCGCGCGTCCTCGCTCGCGATGGCGAGCTGCGACGCGAGCGCCAACTCGATCCCGAGCGTGTTGCAGCGGCCGTGGATGGCCACCACGATCGGCTTCGGACACGGTTCGCCGAAAAAATCCCACGGGTCATACCCATTTTCCGGAAACACCGCCGTGGGGTCGCCGTCCGTGAGCAGCGGAGCGACGGAGGCGAGGTCCAGGCCCGCCGTGAAGAGTCGTCCGTGGCCAAAGACGACGCCGACCCGCAGATGCGCGCTGTCACCGAGACGCCGATAGGCGCGCGAGACGGCCTGGATCACCTCGACGTTCCACAGGTTGTGAGCCTCGGGGCGGTTGACACCAATCAGCAGCAGGGGGCCGTCTTCCTCGATTGTCACCGCGGCGTCTGGCGTGCTCATGAGACGGCATCGTAGCGCGGGCCGGCGGCGGCCGGAAACCATCGCGGTGTCGATTGCGCGCGTGGTTCGATAGGTGATGGGCCGCCCGTGTACGGACGAATCGGACCTAGTCGTGAGTCTCGACGCCCGCCGCTCGTCACGCCTGACGAGGCGTCGACACGCACGCCTCGAACGCGACCGACAGTCTCACGGCAGAGACCGGCGCGCCCCCGTATCCAGATCGGTTTCATCGTGAATCGTGGCCTCGGCACGTGGATTGCCGTATTACGGGCACCGAGACCGCATGGAATCTGGAGGGACAGTGTCGAAGATCGAGGTCGGCAAACAGGTGTTCAGTGCGGTTAGTACGGCATTCCTCCAACGGCGTCTGCATCACCAGCGCATGCGGATGGCGGCGCTGCGCGCCTTGAAGTCGGTGAAACCGGGGCAGGGCGACCGCCTCCAGCTCGATTTCGACGAGGACTCGGGCATGCTCGAGCGTGCGGTACCCTGGCTGGCGGGCTCCACCACGCACGTGGGGACCGACGACGAGGCGCGGCCCAATCCGTACCTGACGCCTCGGCTCAATCTGGTGATCATGATTGTCGGGTCGCGCGGCGACGTGCAGCCGTTCATTCCGATCGCCAAGCGCCTCGCCTGGCGGCACAGGGTGCGGATCGCGACGCACGCGGAGTTCCGAAAGTTGGTGGGGCGGGCCGGCCTCGAATTTTATCCGCTGGCCGGCGATCCGCGCGAGCTGATGGACTACATGGTCAAGACCGGAGGGCGCATCATCCCGACGCACCTCCAGCAGATCGTCGAGGACGTGCCGAGGAAGCGGCAGATCGTGGGCGAGATCCTGGAGTCGACCTGGCGCGCGTGCACGGAGAAGGATCCCGATCATCCCGACGCGCAGCCCTTCACCGCCGACGCCATCATCGCGAACCCGCCCAGCTACGGGCACTTCCACTGTGCCGAGGCCCTCCACATTCCGCTGCACATCGTCTTCACGATGCCGTGGACCCCGACCGGCGCGTTTCCGCACCCGCTCACGCATCTGTCCCCGGGCGCGCATCATCCGGTCCGCAACTGGTTCTCCTATGGCGTCGTCGACGTCCTGATGTGGGCGGGCGTCGCGGATCTGATCAACAACTTCCGCCAGCGCACTCTCAAGCTGCCGCCGATCGAGCTGAGCGATGGCGCCGCGACATTCCTGACCGACAACGAAGTACCGTTCACGTATCTGTTTCCGGCCAGCGTCATCCCGAAGCCCGCGGATTGGGGACCGCACATCGAGCTCGCCAACTTCGTCTTCTTCGATCAGGCCGACGACTACACGCCGCCGCCCGACCTGCTCGCATTCCTTGCCGCCGGCGAACGCCCCATCTACGTGGGGTTCGGTTCGGCCGTCGTGCAGGATCCCGCCGCCACCAGCCGCACGATCTTCGCCGCGCTGGAGAAGGCAGGCGCGCGCGGACTCGTCTCGCGCGGATGGGGACACCTCGGTGGCGAAGCGCCGCCCGCCCACGTGCACCTGATCGATGACGTCCCGCACGACTGGCTGTTCCCGCGTTGCGGCGCCGTCTGCCATCACGGCGGCGCCGGGACGACGGCCGCCGGCCTGCGCGCTGGGCTGCCGTCGGTGGTCGTGCCGTTCTTCGGCGATCAGTTCTTCTGGGGGCGGGTGGTGCTCGACGCCGGCGCCGGGCCCGAGCCGATTCCGATCGACACGCTGAGCAGCGATGGGTTAGCGGAAGCATTCGCGGCCTGCGCTCGGCCCGAGATGAGAACACGCGCAGAGGAGCTCGGTGCCAAGATCCGCACCGAGGACGGCGTCGAGCTGGTGTTCGAGTCGCTGCGGCGCCATTTGACCATTCCCGCCATGCAATGCGTGCGCGATCCGGAGCACCTGGCGACGGTCTTCTGCGACACCTGTCGTCAGCGGCTCTGTCAGCCGTGTTTCGACACGTATCATCGCGGCCATGTCGCACATCCCTACCGCTATGTTGACTGGGGCGTTCGAGAGCCGCAGCATCTAGCAAAGGAGGTATGGGACCTCATCGCCGACGCGGCAGAGGCGCTTCGCGCCGGACGCGATGAGCTCAGGCCCATGGCCGCTCCGCATCGCAACGGCGTCGTCCTCGGTGACACCGATGCGCCCGCGAACGGGGCGGCAGATCCTGTTCGAAAGCGACAGATCTCATGAATGCCGCGTGAAGGAGCGCGCATCGATGAGTGATGCCGATCGACCGGCACCACTTTCCCGAGCCAAACCCGAAGCCGACGCAACGGAGCCGACAGAGCTCCGCGCTGACAAGGCCGGCGGCGAGACAACTCCGGCACCCCGTCAGGCGGCGTCCGGAACAGGTGGCGCCGCCAAGCGGAGATGGTGGATGTTTGCAGCTGGCGGTGTGGTCATCCTCCTTCTCTTGTTCAAGGGGGTGCCGTGGCTCGTCACGGCCTTGACCACGGTATCGACTGACGATGCCTTCGTGAACGGGCATGTGACGTTCGTTGCGCCGCGCGTGGCTGGCCAAGTTACGCGTGTACTCGTGGACGACAACAATCGCGTCCAGAAGGGCGACCTCCTCGTACAAATCGACAAGGAGCCGTTTGAGCTCGAGGTCAATAGTGCTCAGGCCGCCGTGACGACAGCGCAGGCCGATCTCGTTGCTGCACGGGCGCACGTGCGCGGGCTGGCGGGCATGGCGCGCAGCCAGCGGTTCAAGCTCGAGCATGCCATGGAAGCGCTCGACCAACAGGTGGCTGAGCTGCGCTCACGAGTGGCCGCGCTGCAATCGCAAAAGGCGACGGTCGCTCGCGCGCGAGCCGACTATGAGCGGGAACGCCCGCTGGTCAAAGAGGGCGTCGTATCCAGGCAGGAGTTCGACGCCTACACGGAAGCGAACTTGGTGGCGCAGGCGCAGTTGGAAAAGACGCGGCAAGAGGTCTACGAAATCCGCGCGCGCCTCGGGCTGCCGGTAAAATTCGACAATGATGACGAGCTTGCCGACGTTCCGGCCGATGTGTACCAGACCTTCTCTGACGTGAAGGACGCGCAGAGCCAGCTCATCCAGACGGTTGCGCAACTCGGTGTCGTCCAGTCGTTCAACGAGACGCCCCAGGAAATGCTCGCCGAATTCTACCGGCGCGACCCGGAAGGGAATATCGATCGCATCCTGACCGAGCTGATGAAGCAGGCTCCGGCCGTCCAGCAGGCAGAGGCCAAGGTGGGCGAAGCGGACGCGCGCCTCGACCAGGCCAAGTTGGATCTCCGCTATTGCGACGTACTGGCGGAGATCGACGGCGTGGTGACGCGGCGCACGGTCAACCCCGGTGATCACGTCGTCGCCGGGGAAAGCATGATGGCGGTGCGATCCCTGACCGAGATCTGGATCGACGCGAACTTCAAAGAGACGCAGTTGGCGAAATTGCGCATCGGACAACCGGTCGACGTGGATGTCGACATGTACGGCGGCCGCCAACGCTTCCGGGGCCGCATCTCCGGTTTCACGATGGGGACCGGATCGACGCTGGCGCTCTTGCCGGCGGAAAACGCGACCGGGAACTTCGTCAAGGTGGTACAGCGTCTGCCGGTCCGCATCGAGCTGGTGGATTACGATCCGGATACCACCCCGCTGTTCATCGGTCTGTCCGTCACGCCGTATGTGCACGTGAACGAGCCGCCCACCGGGCCGGACGCCGGAAAGGTGCTGCAGCCGCATCCTGCAGCGCCGGTGGCTGGTGCGCCGGAATCTTGATGACCGCCGCCGCCGCGGTCGCCGTTCCCGTCGCCAAGCCGTCGATCAGTCCCTGGCTGGTCGCCGTCGCGGTCGTCATCCCGACATTCATGGAGGTCCTGGATACGACGATCGCCAACGTGGCGCTGCGCTACATCGCCGGCGGCCTGTCCTCTCCGTCCAGTGATAGCGAGTGGGTGATCACCAGCTACCTGGCGGCCAACGCGATCATCTTGCCGATTTCCGGTTGGCTGGCAATGCGGCTCGGGCGGCGGAACTACTTTCTGGTCTCGATCGCGATCTTCACGCTGGCGTCGGCCTTGTGCGGGATGGCCACGACGCTGTCCGTGCTGATCGCCGCCCGCGTCGTGCAGGGGTTGGCCGGCGGTGGGCTGCAGCCCTCGAGCCAGGCGGTCTTGTTGGATGCGTTTCCCCCAGAGAGGCAAGGTACGGCGATGACGATGTTCGGCATGGCCGCCCTCCTCGCGCCGGTCGTCGGCCCCACGCTCGGGGGATACATCACCGACAACTACGGCTGGCGCTGGATCTTCTACCTGAACGTGCCGGTCGGGCTGGTCGCCCTGTTCCTGTGCCGCGCGGTCGTGACGGATCCCGAGTATCTGCAAGCCGAACGGGCAAGGAATCGCAGCCGGCGACAGCCATTCGATACGCTTGGGCTGTGTCTGCTGTGCGTGACGATGGTGTGCTGGGAAATCATCTTGAGCAAAGGGCAGGAGTGGGATTGGTTCGGCGATCCGTTCCTGCGTGTGCAGACGTTGGCGATCGGGTTTCTGATCGGATTGGTCGGATTGGTGTATCGCCAGCTGCGGATCGCCAACCCACTCATCAATCTCCGCACGCTGACAGACCGCAACTTTCGCGCCTGCTGCATCATCATCTTTTGCGCCTACGGGCTGCTCTATGCGAACACCGTCACCCTTCCTGAGCTCCTGCAGACCCTGTTCGGCTACGACGCGACGACGTCGGGCCTGGTCCTCTCGCCGGCGGGGATCGGTGCCCTCATCGTGCTCTTCGTGGTGGGGACACTCCTGACCCGCGGGGTCGATGCCCGTTATCTGATGGTCGGCGGCCTTCTCACGATGGCCGCCGGCAACTTCTGGATTGCCCACCTCAACTTGGGCATCAGCCCCTGGCAGGTGGTCTGGCCGAGAGTGGTGGTGATCGCGGGGCTGTCGATGCTATTCGCGCCGCTGAACGTGGCGGCGTTTCTGTACATCCCGAAAGAGCTGCGTGGCGCTGCGGTCGGATTGCTCGCGCTGCTGCGTAACGAAGGCGGCAGCGTCGGCACCTCGATCGCCGGGATCATTCGGGACCGCCGCGGGCAGTTCCACACGTTGCGGCTCAATGAGGGCCTCGACGCGTTGAACCCGGCGCTGAATGATTTTCTCCACCAGGCGCAGTCGCTCTTCTTCCAACACACCGGTGACCCGTCCTTGTCGTATCGCATGGCCCTGCAGCTCCTGCAGCGCCTGCGGGAACAACAGGCGCTGTCGTTGGCCTATTTCGACGTCTTCACGGTCTCCGCCGCGCTGGGCGTCGTGTTGACGCTCGTCGTGCTGCTCATGCGTCGTTCGGTGGCGGAGAAGGGGGCCCACGTCGGCGCCGAGTAGTCGGTTGCCTCCCGCTTGGGCGACCAGCACAAACCACCGCCATCCATCCCGTAGCCTGTCACGAAATGTTCATTTGCTGGGATGACGAAGGCGGTGGTATCGGCGGGGCCGGCTGCGATGGAGTACGCCGTTTTCGTTGCCGCCGCGGTGCTTGCACTGCTGCCGTTTCGATCCAACCAGCCGTGGCGGTGGCGAACGCTGGTCGCGATCACCGGCTGCGCGGCGGCGCTGCTCGGCTGGCTCTGGCGCATGCGGTCCGAAGCGGTTCAGGCGGTGCAGGATGAGCGCGCCGCGCACGCACCGCTGAGCGGACGGGATGGCTTTGCGTCGTCCGACACCTGTCGCGCGTGCCATCCGGGTGCGTACGCGTCGTGGCACGCGAGCTACCACCGAACCATGACCCAACCCGCGTCGGCCGATTCGATACGCGCGCCATTCGATGGACGTAGTGTGGTCATGGCCGGGCACGACTACCGGTTCGCGCGGCAGGGTGATGCGTTCGCGGTCGAGATCGATGGTGCGCGCCGCGAAGTGGCGTTGGTGACCGGATCCCATCACCAGCAACGCTACTGGCTGCGCAGCGAGGCGGGGCGCAGTCTCGATCTGCTGCCGCTCGACTTTCTGCTCACCGATGGTCGCTGGGTCCCGGGCCCGTCGGTGTTCGTGTTGCCGCCGGGCGTCGACGAGACGGGCACGGGCGGACTGTGGAACCGCAACTGCATCACCTGCCACGACGTCGCCGGACAACCGGGTTTGGACGAGGCGAAGGTCTTCTCCGCCACACGCGTGGCGGAGCTCGGCATCGCGTGCGAAGCGTGCCACGGCCCGGCCGCGGCGCACGTGGCGCGGTATCAGGACCCGGTGTACCGCTATGCCGCGCATGTCGCCGCGCGCGACGACGCGGCGCAGATCGTCAATCCCGAGCACCTCTCGCGGCGCGCTGCCTCGGCCGTGTGCGGCCAGTGCCACGCCGTGTTTGTCTTCAAGCAGCACGAGCGGCGCGAGGGCAGCAGCTATCGTGCGGGCGGCGTCCTCGACGACGACCGTTACCTGGTGCACGGCGGCAGCGCTGCGCTCGACGGCGCCGGCGAGAATCCACCGCTCCCGCCCGGATTCCTCGCGCAGCGCTTCTGGAGCGACGGGGAAGTGCGGGTGTCCGGCCGCGAGTACAGCGGACTGGTGGCCTCGGGGTGCTACCGGCGCGGCGACCTGTCCTGCTTGGATTGCCACTCCATGCACGCCAGCGCTCCGGACGATCAGCTGCGGCCGGACCGAGTCGGCGACGCCGCCTGTGTGCCGTGTCATGCAGCGGAGCGCTACGGCAGCGGCCACACCCACCATGCGAGTGCCTCCGAGGGCAGCCGGTGTGCCAACTGCCACATGCCGTACACCACCTTCGGACTGCTGAAATCCATCCGCACACACCGCATCAGCAGTCCGAGCGTCGCGGTGAACATGACGACCGGGCGGCCCAACGCGTGCAACCTGTGCCATCTCGATCGGACGCTCGCGTGGACGGCCGAGCATCTGTCTTCCTGGTACGGAGCCGAGCCGGTGAATCTGTCTCCCGAGGAGCGTCGCGTGGCGGCCGCGCTGCTGTGGTTGCTGCGCGGCGATGCCGGACAGCGCGCCTTGGCGGCGGCGAGCATGGGCTGGGCACCGGCGCAGAGCGCGGCGGGTACGGCGTGGATGCCCCCGTATCTCGCCGGCCTGCTCGACGACCCGTACAGCGCGGTTCGTTACAACGCCGCGCGGGCGCTGCACGGCTTGGCGGGCTACTCGGACCTCGCATACGATTGGGTGGGGTCACCGGCTGAATGGCAGCAAGCGCAGCGCGAGGCGATCGGGCGCTGGCGAAGGTCCGCTGGCGCTGCCGTGTCGCGCGCCGAGTTATTGCTGCCCGCACCTGGTAGGATCGACGTGGATGCAGTAGTCGCGCTGCAGCGCGAGCGCGACGATCGCCCAGTGATGCTCAGCGAATGATCGAGGATGTTACTCGGACGCAGGCGGTGCTCGTCCACCGCCACCTCCGCACGGGATGGGCGGTACTGTTCGTCTCTGCCGCCCTCGGCCTCGGGGTCGAAACCTTGCACGCGTTCAAGATCGCTGCCTACGTCGCCGTGTCGAACGAGACGCGGCGACTCATGTGGACGCTTGCCCACGCGCACGGCGTCGGCCTCGGCTTGATCAACATCGCCTTCGCGAGCACCGTCCGCTTGCAGCCCGACGCCGCGCGCCGGCGCGCCGGCGTGGCGTCACGCTGCTTACTCGCATCCACCGCGTTGATTCCTGCCGGCTTCTTTCTCGGTGGATGTTATACGTACGACGGCGATCCGGGCCTCGGCATCCTGCTGGTTCCGGTCGGCGGGCTGCTCTTGCTGACCGCGCTCGGACTGATGGTCGCCCCGCTGTGGCGGCGCCGCGCTGCCGCGCCCGCGTCGGTGCGCCCCGAGCCGAACCGATCGCGGCGCCGCTGACGGGACCGCGCCGCACGCCTCGGCAGTTGTGCCAGGCGAGGTGGTCAGCAATCGGCCGGATCGCTCGCGGCCTGCTGCCGGCCAGCGCGCTGAACGTCGACTACGCCGTGCTCCGGGAAGGGCCCGGACGGCGCCGATCTGCGTCACCGTCTCATCGTCACATCTGTCATCCCGTCGACCCGCGTGCCCGCGCCGAGGCGGGCCGCGCGATCGATCTCGATGTGCCGCGATCTCAATGCCGAATACGCCCCTCATGTCGACACGGCACGGCGATTGCGACGCGTACTGCAACGGAACCGTGAGCATATGAAAGAACTTCAAGCATCGACCATCCCTGCAGGCATCGTCATGAATCGATCCGTGTCATCCGCGTCATCCGTGTAATCCGTGGTTGAACGCGCTGACTTTTGGTGCAAAGCCACTTGACGACTACGAGTACTTCCCCAGAGGACGCGTGGCCGCTCTGAACGAGGCGCACGCTGCGTGGAAATGCTGACTCAGGAAGGTGCCATCCGATGAGTGGGACGCTTCCCGTCGTGTACCTCGCGCGGCACGGTGAGACCGCCTGGAGCCTATCGGGACAACATACGGGAAAGACGGATCTTCCCTTGACCGAACGCGGCGAGAGCAATGCTCGCCGGCTCGGCGAGCGGCTGCAGGGAATGACGTTCGCGAAGATTGTCACGAGCCCGTTGCAGCGAGCGCTGCGGACGTGCGAG
>Ga0126376_10002173_pt1 | contig 11008 bp, 14 predicted proteins | sample PanSoiMetPlot_15_FD_92760 | JGI IMG/M metagenome (GOLD analysis project Ga0126376, IMG submission 92760) | Tropical forest soil microbial communities from Panama - MetaG Plot_15 | ecosystem: Environmental > Terrestrial > Soil > Tropical forest > Bulk soil | place: Panama | collected 2016-02-17
GATAAGAAGGACGAGATCGAGAAGATCCTGAGAGACTACGGCGTGCCGCTCGTGCAATGCAGCCGCTGTCTCGTCCAGGGTGATCTGCCAGCCCATGGCAGCTACACCGCGGTGGCGCAGCAGGACTTCAAGGCTCATCCCGAGCTCGCTTCGCCCGATCAGCTGGTCACTAAAGAGAGGGTAGAACAGTGGCTCGCGGAAGGCGCCGACATCACGCAAGAGCTGAGCAACGCGATCATTGCCAATGATCTCGATCGCATCAGGTTCTTGGTCAGCAAGGGCGCCGACATCAACAAGCCCGACAGTCAAGGCTGGACACCGCTGCAAAGCGCCGCCCGGCAGCGCCATGACGATATGGTCAAGCTGCTCATCGAGCTTGGCGCCGATGTCAATTTAGCCGACAGCAGCGGAACGACGCCGCTGCTGGCGGCCGTCGCGCGCGATCATGTCCCCACGATCAAGGCGTTGCTCGAGCATGGCGCCGACATAGAGAAGGCCGGCCCTGAGGGCTATCGCCCGCTGCCCTTCGCCATCGGCGAAAGCAGATACGAAGCGGCCAAGACCTTGATGGAAGCCGGTGCCAATGTCAACGAACCATCGGGTCCGGACGGCCTCACGCCGCTTATGATCGCCGCCGGTCAGTCGGAGCCCGCCGAAGGCGCCATGTTCCTTCCTGGCAGCACACGCCCGATCGACATCGCCAAAAGCCTGATCGACCGTGGCGCCGACGTCAATGCCAAGTCGAAGGACGGCGTGACGCCCTTGATGGTCGCGGCGAGCCACAACAACCCGCCGATGATCGGCGTCTTGATCGATGCCGGAGCAGACGTTTCCGCCAAGGACAATCAAGGTCAGACCGCGGCCGACGTCGCCAAGCTGAACGGCAATCTCGAGGCGGCGCAAGCGATCAAGGTGCTCGCCACGGCCAAGTCGGCCGAGGTGCCGGCGCCGTCGAACGGCAGCACAAGCCAATGACGAAGCTCTGGTTCGATAGGTTTTCGCTGGTAAAGGCCGCGGTATTTGCCGCGGCCTTTACCATGTGCGCGCCTGCGGTCATGGCCGAAGAGGCAAGTCAGCCTGCGCAATCGGCAACGCCCGCACCCGCGACGAAAGCGACCAAAGAATTCACTGAGGACGACGTCGACAAGAGAGTGCAGGAGGTCATCGCCGAGCGCTCCAAGGACGGCGCCTTCGTTTTTCACGACCCAAGGCTCGATGCCGACCTCAATCTTCAGTTCGAGCAGATCAAGATCGTGCGCGGCATGGAAGGCTATGGCTGGTTTGCCAATGTCATATTCCACGACAAGGACGAGGCCAAGAAGCAATACGCCATCGACTTCTGGTTCAAGCCCGAAGGAGATCAACTGAAGCTGATGGACATCAGAGTGCAGAAAGGACCGAAGCAGGAGGGCGACGGCTGGATCATGGTCACACGCATGCCGGTTGCTTGGTGGTGGTTGCCGGTGCAGGAGCACCCCGGCGACATGGAGGTGACCCGCGCCTGGCAGGTGATGAGCGCGATCCACGGCTACATCGCCACTCATAAGGACGCCAACGGTGCACTCGAGATCAAGGATGACAAAACCGGCGAGACCGTCCCCCTCGACTTCGTCGAGATCCACCAGCCGGTGCGGCACCTGAAAAAAGAAGGTGAGTATTTCGCCTGCACAGATTTCAGGAAGCCCCGCAGCAAGGACGAATATTACGACATCGATTTCTGGGTGAACCAGAAGTCAGGCAAACTCGAAGTCGACAACGTCAAGATCCACAAGGTCCCCATCCAAGAAGACGGCATCTGGACCGAGGTCCCCCGTTATACTTTCGAGGGCATGGACTTCGACGTAACCAACTGATCCTCAACGCTGCCGCGCCGGTCCCACTGCTATGGCGCTACGCGGTGAGAGATCCGGAATAAAGACGCTTGCGTTGGGGGCTCGTAGGCTTGCCCCTCAGCACTGAGCTAACACCAAGCACAACAGCTACCTAAAAGGAAGGAACGCTTAGGCCTTTCTCGGTGGGCTCACGTATTGGTGCATGGTAACTCCGTGGAACGAGAGTACCACCGGGAAACGCTTAATGCTTTGTTGTATGGGAAAATTTACGCTTATTGTCTTTACGGACATGCGCCCCGGATTTGGCATCGTTATTCACGCATCCACTTTCCTCAGGGCCGGCACTCCGCTTTAAAACAAAAAAAATGCAGGGGGGCTCAATTGGTAGTATACTTATCTTTGAACTCCCGTTTTTGCGAATGGAGACTGCTATGTCTACTGCAACATCTTTCTCTCGTCTTCTCGCAATTCTCATTTGCATACTGTTGCTTTTCAGTAGCCGAGCGATGGCAGGCGGTGCTGTGGGCTCGGTCACGCAAGTGCAAAATCAAGCGCAAGTTGGCGGTAGGACCGCTGCCGTGGGCACAGCTGTATACATGAATGATCAGCTGCGAACGGGAGCTAATGCCCGCCTAAGCATTACGTTTAGTGACGGCAGCAATCTGACCTTAGGCGAGAATGCTAGGGTCGTCGTCGACCAGTTTGTCTACAATCCCAGCAAAAGCAAGGGCACTGTGGTGCTGAGTGCAGCTCAGGGAGCCTTTCGTTTCGCCGGAGGAAAGATTGAAGGTATGCAGGAGAAGAAGGTTCTCGTGAACACACCGAGCGCAGCGCTTGCCGTACGTGGCACTCACTTCTGGGCTGGTCCTATCGATGGGCAATATGGTGTGCTTCTCCTCAAGGGACGGCTTAATGTGAGCAACCAAGCTGGCGCGGTGACGCTTTCACGCTCAGGACAGGGAACCGACATACCTTTGCGTCGAAGCGGGAGAAGAGCGCAACGATAAAAGTGATACAGGCGAACTGCGTTTCAATTTGGTGCTAGCAAGGGGCCTCGCCCAAGATTCTGTAGCCGCAGCACGAGCTGCTGCAGGCGCGCGCCAACGTCACCGCGACCTGGCCTTGTCTTCGGTTTGAGGGGCAAGCACGCGCTCATTCCCTTCCTTATCTGATGAAGGAAGCACAGTCGGCTCTTTGCTTTCCCAAGAGCTTTCACAATTCCCGGATGAGGAAGTCTTCTTCTAAACTAAGTCGAAGCCGCCACAAGGACTGCAACAATCGCTACATAGGTTAAACCATGAACCAGTTGATCAGTACCCATCGCGTGCCAAAAGCCCGGGTCGTCAATGGTCAAGCCGTTACGGCGGGTGATCTGCTCCTTCAGCCAATCGACGTGATAGTGCACCGCGAACTCTCCGAAAGCGACGCCAACAGCCACCAAAAGTGAGCCGGGCAACAACACGAGGTAGACAAGCGGGGTGAGCGCGACATGGATCCCAGCATGGAGAAAGCCGCCGGGGTGTCCGTAGGTCCCTTTGTTCAAATACTGATACGGTGTCTGAAAATAAAAATCAGCGACTGCGTGCTTGAGCATCAGGACCGCCATGGCTGCAAGAATAACAATCGCGATTTTCGGCATGGCATGGCTTCGAGAAGCTTGGACCGTCTCGGCTACTGGGCTAGAACGTGCTAGTGCTCTGATACACAAAAGTTATTCGACCACGCAGCAAAACTAGTCCGCTTCGTGGATTCGCGATGTGGCAATTGTCACTAATCCAATATCTTTTGTTTAGTGAAAACAGCCACTTGCGTCGCGAAATTCACACGGGAGCGCGAGTGATTCTCGCAAAGGCGAGCCGGGGACTGATACGGAAGCTCTCGAGATCGAATTTGATACCGCAAGCGGAACCGAACGGACGCCGTTTATTCACCGGTGGCCTCGTGAACCATCTGAGCAAGACGATCCACGTCCCCGACCAATAGTGCGTCGCTGCGCCGCTCGATCAGTCCGATCTGCGCTAGACGGTTGAGCTCGCGGGTGACGGCTTCGCGGTGCGTGCTGACGCGACTCGCGATCTCAGCATGGGTCGGTAATGGTACAATCCGGGCGCTTTTACCTTCCCGAGGTGCCAAGCTCGCTAGCCGTAATAATTCAGCTTGGATGCGGGTGTTGACGTGCAGTGTGCTTACTTCGTAGACGCGCCGCGTGACTGCGCGAGTTCTCCTCACAAGCTGAGTCAGCACTGCTAACGTCACTGCCGGCTCGGTCCGCAGCAGCGAGAGGAATGTGCCGGCCGACATGGATGCCACGAGAGAGCTTGTCTGCGCTTCCACGCTAGCGGATCGAGGGTAGTGGTCAATCGCAGCGTATTCCCCAAATACATCACCAGGACCTAGCTCTCCGAAGCTAACGGCCTTGCCGCCTTGGGAGTAAATCGTGACGCGGGCTCTGCCCGCGGTGATGAAAAATACATCATCAGATCGGTCGAGATGATGCACGATGAAGTCTCCAGGTTCGTAGCGACGCCAGGTACAGCTTCGCTGAATACGCTCTAAACGCTTCGCTGGGAGACCGGCTAAGATTGCGATCCCCTCTAATGAGTAATGTTGAGGCCTCGTGTTAAATGCCTGAACCATAGCAACTGCCCAGAAGTGCCGTCATGCACCCCCGATACTATCCCGAATGAAAAGAGCCGAAAGAACGATCCTACTACGAACAAATGCTGTGGACAGGAGTGACGGTGTCCTTTGCAACGCTCCTACTCTCACCTATCGGCCACGCATATTCTGCGACCCTCTCGGCGTTATGCCAAGCAGCTACATTTGGTCAGAGGCGCTTCGCCTTAACCACCATCGACGAGCTATCCCACTGATAACCACGAACAGCGCTCCCAGTGTTGCACCTACCAGCCAAAGTGCGTGTGCGGTTGATTGGTCGAGACTGGCCGTGAACGAAGGATCCTTCGCAATAATCTCACCTGCGATCCAACCTAACAACGCGGCACCTGCCCAGGTTATAATCGGAAAGCGCTCGGTTAACGCCATGATGGCGGCGGCGCCTAACATAATAAGTGGAATACTGACAGCTAGCCCAAACATGAGTAACGCGTAGCTTCCTCGCGCAGCGGCGGCTATCGCGATGACGTTATCAAGACTCATTACCCAATCAGCAATGACGATGATCTTGATAGCGTGCCACAGGCTTTGAGCTGGTTCTATTTCTTCGCTTGCGCTCTCCTCAGGTCCGAGCAGCTTAATCGCGATCCACATCAAGAGCACGCCGCCGATGAGCTTCACGTAAGCCATGTTCATCAGCATCGCCACCACACCCGTGAAGAGGACACGCAGAATTATGGCTGCCACTGTACCAAGAGAGATGCCCCAAAGGCGGAGCTTGGACGGCAGTTTGCGGCAGGCAAGTGCGATGACAACGGCGTTGTCGCCGGACAACAGCACATCAATCCAAATGATTTGGAGAATGGTTAGCCAGAACCCCGGGTTGCTAAGCGTCACTGCTCCCCCCGACTCGGGCTAAGATTTTTCAGAAGCGGCTTGCGAAGCTAGTTGACTGCGCAAGCATAACGAGTCCGACCTGCACTAGCTTTCCCTTGATGTGACAGAAGCCATCTCTGGCTTCATGAGACGCTTCAGCGTGTGTCTTAACATCGTGCGTTGTAGAAACAGGTCATTTTCCGGGCCACTTGAGAGGAGCGACATCGGGCTTTTGAAATAGAATGATAGCCATTCCTGGATTCCTTTCTTTTTTGCCCGTTGTGCAAGGTCAAGGAATAACGCCAAGTCGAGAACCAGCGGGGCGGCCAAGATGGAATCGCGACAGAGAAAATTTATCTTGAGCTGCATTGGATAGTTGAGCCAGCCTGTAATGTCGACATTGTCCCAACTCTCCTTGTTATCGCCCCGGGGCGGGTAGTAGTTGATTCGTACTAAATGCTCGAAATCCTTATATAGCTCTGGATAAAGCTCGGATTCTAAAATTTCTCCGAGCACAGATAGCTTGCTAGCCTCCTTGTTTTTAAAACAGGCGGCATCGTCGAGAACTTCACCGTCCCGATTTCCTAAAATATTGGTGGAGAACCAGCCTCTCAATCCTAAAAGACGCGCTTTTAATCCGGGAGCTAGTATCGTTTTTAGCAGGGTCTGTCCGGTTTTAAGATCCTTGCCAGCAATGGGCACTTCGTTTATCTCCGCCAATTCGAGGAGTGCCGGGATCTCAACCGACGCGTTGCAAGTTGCATTTGCAAAAGGGACCCGGCACTTCAAGGCTGCATAAGCGTAGATCATGCTTGGAGCGATGGCCGGATCATTCGCTCGAAGGGCAGTTTCGAATTCTTTGAGCTCGTCATGCACTGCGGTTCTCTCTGTGAAAACTTCTGTAGAGCCGCAGTAGATCATCACGAGTCTGTCGACTCGAGTATCGCTCTTGAATCTCTCAACATCCTCTATGAGAGCTTGAGCCAAATCCATTTTGCTTTTAGCTAATTTGATGTTTGTTCCCCCACATAGCGTTGGTACATACGCAGGATCGAAAACAGCCGACATAGGTCGAATGTTACGGAGGAAATCTTTGATCAGGTCGAGGTGGGCATTCTCTAGAACCCGCGCCTTCAGGGCTGCAGTGTAGCAATCGTCCGGGAAGACGTCCCAGCCTGCGAACACCAGATCGGGAAGAGTCGCAAGCGAGACAGCATCCCGAATTTTGACAACGTGTCGCGCGTGGCCTGCTTCCAAACTGATCGTGCCCAACTGAGTCATAGACCCGATCGGTATCCCCAAGTCTCTCCTCACCAGCTCGACGCCTGCAATGAAGGTCGTCGCTACTGCACCCATTCCTGGTATGAGCACGCCAAGCTTGCCCGACGGCGGAGCTATCTTGTTGCCGCGCCTTAAGTTCGTCATCTTTAATGAGAAGGCGAAAGGGGCCTGTAAGTCTGACCGTTGATTGTTGCGGCCTCGCAAGCCTTCACAGCCAGCAGGACGTTCTCGTCAACCCAACTAATATGGTCGGCATCCGAGAAGTTGCGCGCGAGGTTTGCCTTAAAAACCGAAATGCATTCTTCCAGACGCTTGTTGCTATAGAGACTGAAGGTGGAGTAGTGCCGAGCCCTGGCCTTGTCGATCAGGCCCTCCAAAGAACCGATGCGCTCATATCGAAAAAGTTTGACCGTATCGAGCGTTAGACCGGGAATGCTTCGGATTGCTGCCTCGATGCTGTCTAGCGAGTAAAGTCGTCGTTCAACCATGTTGAAGTCGGGAAAGTGCTTACCTCAAATGCTCGTCTCGTTCTGAGTTTGTAGCCGAGTGTAAATCAAGATTGCGCCGTTCGCTTTCAGGACGCGACGGGCCTCGCGCAAAAACGCAGGCATGATGAAATGGTGAATTGCATTGAACGTGAATACCAAGTCGACAGAATTCGAATCGAGCGGCAACTCGCCCGCATCAGCGACAAAGGTCTTGAAGCGATCCAGTTTAGCATTTCTGAGAAGACGCTCGGTTTGCGCAATCATGATGCTGCTCTGATCGACGCAGGTCAGATGGAGCTGGGGGATCGCCTTCAATAGAAGCAACGAGTAACGGCCGGGGCCACACCCGATGTCTAGGGCAATACGATGATTATTTTGGAAACAGAAATCCCTGATGTAGTCTATGGGCTCTTGATCCGTTGTGCGGATCTCGTTGTATGTTTCCGCAATCTCCGAGAAGTGCTCCTCCATGTTCTTCATGTGCAGCATCCCTAGCCTTGAGGCTTTAGTCTTTAATCACACCGTGGTGATGAGAGCATTGAGCTTCCCCCAGCTCAACCATCTTGCGCGGGAATAGTAGGCCCAGAAACATGTATTTGCCACTGCGAGTGTAAAACCAAAAAGGCCGTTAGCGGCGGCCTTCAGAAGGGTCCAGAGAGTTGCTTAAGCATATATAGCACAAGCGTCGCGTCTTTGCCCGACTGTTCGTGATCATCGTCTGGTGTGGCAAGAGCTAGAAGGCGATCGTGGGAATCAACCCAAAGGAACGTGGGATTCGTAAAGGGCGCCCATCCGCCTTTGGTCATGTATGGAGCGGATGGCCAACGCAACGATGTTTTGATTGTCCAGTTTGCAATATCAATGACGTCGAGGCCAAAGTACTGCATATCCACCGCTGTAACTCCGGTGGCCAAGATCATTCCTCCCCGGCCGTCGGCACACCGAATCAACTGAGCATCCTGATGCTCCATGTTGTCACGGCAGGGGGTCTGACGCTTGCTTTTGATATTACCTAGCAAATCTGTGCAGTAATAGTCGCGGGAACCCCAGTTGCCGAGCAACAGCTCGCCATCATGGAGATTTGGCACGACCAAACCGACGTGATCTTGGATACGGAAGAGTTTTTCGTAAGACCAGTCTTTCACGTTGAATTTGATGATCGTGGCGGAGCTTTCTGGCAAGTACTGCGCAAGAGCGATGAACATCGTGCCGTCGATGAGCACCATACCACTGGGATGATATTCCGTCTCATGATCGCTCGTCAGGGTCACTGATCGAACCGTTCTCCCCTCAATGTTGCACTCGAATAGGTGAGCCCTGCCTGTGCCGGGATAGCGGCGGGCCACGTCTCGTTCGTTAATCATTTCCACCGCAGTTATGTACAGAAGACCACTCGCCGCATCGATCTCCATGCCCTGCGGGTGAATTCTGAAACGAGCACGTGTTCCGTCGCTTCGGAGAAGATGTAGCGGCGTTTGACCAATTTCTACGATCTCGACGTCGCAAGATGAAAGGTTGAGCAACGCAGTTAGAAGACGTCGCGATGCAGTCGCCTGATCCATGCCTGACAGGTCCCGAATCGCGTTCCGAAAATCGCCTGCGGAGTTCTGTGAGTCGAGAGAGTCAGTCGAGAGCATCGAAAAAACCTCCAGAGCCTTCTTGGGATTTCCAAGTCGTTCTAAGTTGAAAGCCGACGGGGCTGTTGCCGGCAAGCTTTTCATTGTAGCAAGAAAAGTCTTATGATAGCGATTCTCAGACCTCCGAGCCTCGAGCATGGAGGCGGCATAGGGGGAGGATTTGATGTTTCTACCACCGGAGTACGCTTGGCTTGAGCTGGTTATAATAGGGGCGGTAGCCGTCCTTTTAGCCGATTTGATCGGCAACTTGATAAACTTCGAGAACCGGTTCATGAACGCCTTCGCAACCGCGATCGTGTTCGCAGTGGTATTCTCTCTGTCTATTTATCTGCGCTATGGGACCGTGCTAATGATGAAGTGGGGATTTGCAATGATGCGTACGCCCCCCTCGTGAGACATGAACGCTATACACCCGTAAAACTGACCGTTAGTTGCCGTAGGAGCATCGCTATCATGCCACTGCCACCGGAGTACGCCTGGATCGGGCTGGTTGTCATGGGCACGATCTTCGTATTCGTTGCCGATTTGATCGGCAACGCGATTAATTTTCAAAGCCGCGTTGGAAACGCGCTGACAACGACTGTGGTATTTGCGGTGATGTTCGCGTTTTTTATTTATGTTCATTACGGGAGTGTTATGCTAACCGATTGGGGTTTCGCGGTCATGAATCCGGCGCCTACTGGTCAATAGTCTTAGGTGGAGCCAGGAGACGTGCCATGGCTAACAAACAAAGCTTCACACCGGCGGAATGGACCAAAATTCTGGAAAGTATCATGGTGGCCGGCATAGCTGTTTCTGCTGCCGAGCCGAGCGGCTTATGGGGAACGCTCAAAGAGGCTCTAGCGAGCAGATCAGCTCTTTCGGCGTCAAAACTGGACACTGCTTCCAACGAGCTTATCAAAACTGCGATTGCTGACCTTGAGACTCGGGACTCGAGGGCAGCAGTTGAGGAGGCGATTCATAGCCGTTTCGCCGGCGCGAAACCGGCTGAGATCGTTCAGCGATCCCTCGACAATTTGCGGGAGGTGTCGGCGATACTCGACGCCAAGGCACCTGCCGAAGCAGCTGCCTTCAAGGCGTTCCTGAATGGCATTAGTCAAAAGGTTGCAGATGCCGCCACGGAGGGTGGCTTTCTTGGTTTTGGGGGCGTGCGAGTAAGCAAAGCAGAAAAGGCTACACTCGGCGAAATTGCAAAGGCTTTGGGTACAGCCGCCAAAATCGCCTAAGAGCCCTTCCGCTTCCTAATCGGATTTCTGCGGGCTAACCCAAATTTGTGCAGGGGGTCCAAAGATAAAGGGGGATCGAGATGGCCGCAGTAAATTCCTTGATTGCCGTTATTCTGTGCAGCGTGGTCGGTGCATTTACGGGTTTGATGTTAGGCGGCTTGATCCCCGATTGGTTGATGGCCCTGCTCGCGGGCCTCTTTGCCACGATCATCGCTGGCGCCGTTCGCAATATGAGAATTTCCCAACTGATGTTCATTTACGACGCCCTTGCCATTGAACGCGGAATACCCATACGACTAATCGCTTGCTCAGCTCTTGCCTCTGTTTTCGGTAGCTTGGCGGCGGTGGGAGTGGCCGCCATGAGCGAGGCCACCTCGCGCGTGCTTATCGGTACAATGGCCGGACTTTTCTCAGGAATTCTGATGGTCATGCTGATGGTGGTATATACTACGACCCAGGGGCAAGGACCTGCCCGCCACAGCTAAATAGCGTCTGGCTCTTACAGCAGCCCAGCGAGCGCCGATATTGATTGAGATGGAGAAGCTCAATCAACGCTCGCTTAAGCTGAAAGCCGGCTCGGACCACGTTCCTCCTTAGCTCCGCAACAACTTGTCGCAGTCTGGCGGCACCCGCTACAGACGGCCAACTTGCTCCGAGGTAGCACCACGAAGATCTTCAGCTTCAAAGCGACGCGTTCTAAGCTAGCTACCTTTCTGGCACTCACCGTGGTAGTTCTCATGACGGCAAATTAAAGCTGTGCCGGGAATGGGCGGACCTTCACGAGAAAATTGCGAACTCGTTTGCGGTGACGAGTGGGCGTCGTCTCTTGGCTACGCAAAGAGCCATGCCGGATTCCAAATGCTTCAACGACTAGACCGATCCGGGTAGGGCGCTCGCGTTAATCTGCGCGTGACACGGTCTAGATCTTTGGGGACCTGGCGGAGGAGACCTTTTGGCCATCCTAATCTTTGCTTATCGCCAAAGCACGTTTTTGCCGTTTGGCAACCACGAGTTTGTGCAAGGTTCCCGTCTGCTAGATGCTAAAACCAAAA
>Ga0126376_10002175_pt1 | contig 11005 bp, 11 predicted proteins | sample PanSoiMetPlot_15_FD_92760 | JGI IMG/M metagenome (GOLD analysis project Ga0126376, IMG submission 92760) | Tropical forest soil microbial communities from Panama - MetaG Plot_15 | ecosystem: Environmental > Terrestrial > Soil > Tropical forest > Bulk soil | place: Panama | collected 2016-02-17
AACTTCATGCGGTCCTCGGAACTGGCATTGCGCGGAAGTTCCTTTTTCTTGGTGCAAACCTTCCAGCGACTCGAAGCAGTAAATTCGTTGCGGCAGCTAGGGCAGACCAGTTTCTGCGCTTTGTTTTCTTCCCGTTCGTTGTAAAACGCGCGATTGTCCATAGCTAGGATGCGGGGGTACGCACCGCTTCTTCGATTGTAACAAATTCGAGCCCGAGGTCCCGCCAGCGCGGCAGCCAATGCTCCAGGGCTTTTAGCGTATTGGTGCGATCAGCGTTGAGGCAGCGGTGGCCCCCGTCATGAAGGCAAAGTACGTCGCCTGGGCCTTCTACCTGTCTATGATTCTCCTGAGCTCGTTCAGCGATGGGCCGAATGTTGTGGATCAGTGTTTCGAGCGGCCGCGGCTTCCAGTCGCCGGGCAGCAGGGTCCACATGACGGTGCGCATAGAGAGTTCTGTCGCTGTTGAGACCACCCAAGGATTGCGAAATCCATAGGGCGGGCGAAACCATTTCGGCGGTTTATGTAGGATTTCTCCGATAGCGTCGGTGCATTGCCTCAATTCGTTTCTTATCGCGGTCGGACTCAGCCAAAAAAGATTCGGATGAGTCTCCGTGTGATTGGCGATCAAGTGCCCGCGCGTCACGGTTTCCCGAACCAGGTCAGGGCACTCTCGGGCAAATTTGCCAATCAGGAAAAAGGTGGCTCTTGCGTCGTACTTTTCGAGGAGATCGAGAAGCTTGGGGGTAAGCGAAGGATTCGGCCCATCGTCAAAAGTAATCGCGAGTTTCCGCGAAGCGTTCGTCCGGCAAAGAGTTTCGCCAAACAATTGCGCGCGTGGATGTACACCGCCATACGCGACAACCCCCGCGGAGGCGACAGTTACAGTGGAGACAATTGGCAGGAGCTCATTCATCGGTCAAATTGTCGCACTGAGTGGCTCTGTATTCCCAGTGTGCTATTCCGGTTTGCGGAGAGTTTGCAGATCAATGCCAAGTTGCTGGCATTTCTTATAAAGGTGGCTGCGTTCGAGGCCAAGCGCACGCGCGACATTCGTCATGTGAAAATTGTTGCGCTTGATTTCTGCGAGAAGGACTTCTTTTTCGAAGCCTTCCGTGCGCTCGGCAAGCGTTCCAGTCCCGATGTTCCCGCTGGATCTTGCAGCGCCATCGCCGCCACTAGCGGAAGTTGGCAAGGTTAGCTGCACGTCGTCCTTGCCCACAGTGTCCCCTTCCGCGAGCAAAACCAGTCGTTCGACCACGTTGCGCAATTCACGAATATTTCCCGGCCAGGAGTATCGCTGCAATTCTGTAATCGCGTCTTCAGAAAATGTCTTTTCCTTCCAGCCATTTTGCGCCGCCACCTGGCCCGTGAAATGAGCGACTAGGGCAGGAAAATCTTCCGGACGCTCTCGCAACGGTGGCAAGACAAGTGGAAAAACATAAATGCGGTGGAACAGGTCGCGCCGAAACGAATTCTGTTTCACGAGACCTTCGAGATTGCGATGCGTAGCCACAACCACACGAACATTCACCTTCACAGGCCTGTCACCGCCGACACGCTCGACTTCTCCTTCTTCCAGCACGCGTAACAACTTTGCCTGCATCGCCACAGGCATGTCGCCAATTTCATCGAGGAACAGCGTGCCGCCCTCAGCTTGTTCGAATTTGCCTACGTGTCGTGAGCCGGCTCCTGTAAACGCGCCCTTTTCATGGCCAAAAAGCTCCGACTCAATCAATTCAGCGGGCACCGCTGCGCAATTCAGGGTGATGAACGCCTCATCTTTTCGAGGTGAACGTTCATGAATCGCACGGGCGACGAGTTCCTTGCCCGTTCCGGTTTCTCCCAGGATGCAAACGCGTGTTTCGCTCGGAGCGACGCGGTCAATCTGCGCAACGAGCTTCTTCATCGCCGGACCACTTCCCACTAGCGTATGCTTACCGAGACGCTTCTTCAGTTCGCGATTTTCAGTCTCGAGCCGCGAAAGCCGCAGCGCGTTTTCCACGGTGATGAGCAGCTTATCGGTCGAAAGCGGCTTTTCCAAAAAGTCGAGCGCTCCTAGTTTGGTCGCTTTTACCGCCATTTCGATGTTAGCCTGGCCAGAAATCAAGATCAGCGGCGTGCGTACTCCCGCATTGCGAATCTCTTCGAGAAACTCAAGCCCGCTTTTTCCGGGCATCACCACATCCGAAAAAATCAGATCGAATTTTTCTGTTTTCAGCAGTTCGGAAGCGCGCGTGGCGTTGTCGCATACGGTAGCTTCATGTCCAGCCATGCGAAATGCCCGAGAAAGCGACGCCAGTGTGTTGGCATCGTCATCGACCAGTAGAAGATTCGCTTTGAGAGTCATGAAAATTTCGCGCGGCGACCGCGCTTATCCCTGATTGGCGGCTGCAGCGGCTTTGGCAGGCTCCTGGCCTTCGATTTTCTTTTCTTCTCTTGCGGCCACCGTGACTCCGCCGGACTGGCGTTGCGGCAAATCGATTCGAAACGCTGTGCCGCGGCTTTCTTCGCTGGAGACGGAAATCGTGCCGTGATGGTCGCTGATCACTGATTGAACGATCGCCAGGCCGAGGCCGGTGCCGAGCTGCTTGGTCGTATAGTAAGGCGTGAAAAGCCGCGAGCACTCTTCAGGGGTAAGCCCTTTTCCCGTATCGCTCACTTCGATTCGGACCTTGCCATCCTTTTCCGCCGTGATCACCCGGAGAGTGCCCCCGGCAGGCATGGCGTCCAGCGCATTCAAAATCAGATTCTGAAAGGCTTTATGGAGCAGGTCTGGGTCGGCGTCAACTTCGGGCATGTTCTCCGCCAGAAGGAGTTCTGTTGCCACCGGAGGCTTGCCAACCGCATTGAATTGCGGCTCAAACAATCGCATCGCATCCTTCAGAGCTTCATTGATGCGCACTCGCGTAAATTTCGGCGCGGGCATTTTCGAAAAATCGCTGAAACGGCTAACAATCGCGTTCAAATTTGAAAGTTCCGCTTTCAGGGTAGCCGTGGATTCGTTGAACACTTCTTGAAACTGATCTTGGCTCAGCAACCGCGCGCGCTGGAGATTCTCAACGGTAATTTGCAGAGGAAACAACGGATTGCGCAGCTCGTGCGCGAGCCGTCGGGCCAATTCGCGCCATGCCGCCACACGTTCCGCCTGAACAAGGCGTTCTTTCTGTGATGCGAGCGTATGCGTCATCTCATTAAAAGCTCCGGCCAGTTGTCCTACTTCGTCGCGCCCTCGCAAATCAATGTGCCGGTCCCAGCGTCCGGAGGCAACATCGCGCGCCCCGTCAGCCAGTTCTTCAATCGGCCGCGTAATGCGCCTCGAAATCCACCAAGTGAGAATCAGCCCGATCGACAACGCCGCAATTCCTACGAGCGCCGCAATCCACACAATTTTCCGCGTCAGCAGAACAAGCTCGCGCCGCGAGCTGCCAACCAGAAGAGTGCCGAGTTGTTCGTTGTTGCGTCCAAGCAAAGGAATAGAGTGAAACGTCTCGGCGTCGGCAGCATCTCCGGTCCAATCCATGGTTTCGACAGACGGCTCAGACTGTTTTCGGACTTGATTGATTAAACCTTCAAATCGCTCGGGGTTTTGCAGCGCATCGTTTGAATCGACGAGTTGCGTAGTGGAAAAATTGGGCTCGAGATTCCTATAAAGTACCGCACGCATGCCCGCGGGCAAGACAAGCGACCCGAGGAAATGCTTGTCCATCCTCTTGCCACCAATGATGTACAGATTCTTCTTTTCAACCGGCAAAGTGCGAACTGCGCTCAACGAAAGATCGAATCCGTCCGGCAATTCTTCTTTGCGGAGAAACGGAGCAACACTGTGCCAATCACTTACTTGAGTTACCCAGTCTTCCTTATAGCCAACGCGCGCCGGATATTGGGCTGAAGAGATCAGCGTTCCCTGGAAGTTCACGATTTCCACGAAATCCAGCCCGTGATCCTGAGCAATTCCTGCCGCGTCGCGGAAGTATATGGACTGGTCCGCATTCGGATTCGCCAAATCAATTGCGGTTTTGAGCGTAATCTCCGAACCGGTGATGTTGTCCAACTGCCGCGCAATTTCGTCGCCGCGCTGGGCATACTCCTTCTGGAATTGCGCAACGAGTGCATCCGTGCGTTCGCGATCGATTTCGGCGAATGCCGAACGCGAATAATATGTGACCGCATAGCTGACAACCGACACCGAGACGAGCACGGTAATAAGAAACACCCAGAAGAGTTTTGTGCGAAAGCTCATGGCCGGGCTCCCGTCGGTGCAGCATGTACTGGAGCCGAGTTTTTTTGAAGGGAAGCAGGCTCTAGCCAAACGTCGGCGATCCGCCACTCGCCCCAGGGGCTCGGCTGCCAATCACGCACTGTTAACCCAATCCCCACATAATCCGGAACAGCCACGAGCGGCATCAGTTTTCGATCCTCCAAAATTTTCCTCTCCCAAGCATACCGCTGATCCGGATCGGCAAGATTTCCCTCTTTCGAATCTTCGAGCCGCTGTTCCCTAGCAATGTTACGCAATTCCTGGCCCGCAGATAGCGATTCAATTCTCCAAGCAAAAAGATGTAGCTCCGCTGCGCCGGTCGTTTTGCTGAGCGGCTGGACGGTAAGGCTCGCTTGCCGTGCATTCACGGCAACCCGCTCCGCGAGCAGCCTTGCCAAATCTCCCGATGCATCCGATTGCAAACGCAAAGGCGACGTTCCTCCTGCGACACTAAGTGGCAACGACGCGCGCAGATCTCTTGCGCGCTCCAAATCCATCTCTGCTTTGAAGAGGAAAGCATATCCCGAGAGCCACTGTGGCAAAAGAGCGGCTGCAGGTTCTGCTTGCTTTTGAAGTAACACGCCGGCCATCGTCGAGCGGTCGAGCGAAAGAGAAAACGCCTCGCGAAGCTTTTTGCTCGAGTCCGCTGGCAGCGAATCATCAAACCGCAAGGCGTAAATTGTGAGCGGTGCAGAAGCCCATACCCTCGTATTCGATTGTGTTGCACGACGCACAACGTCTGGAGAAAGCTCGACCAGTTCTGCCCGGCCTACTTGCAAATCGAACAGGGCGCGCAGTGGAGGAACGCCATATGAGACTTCAATGGCATTCAAAAACGGTCTCCCGGCCCAGCAAGAATCATTTGCTGTAAAGCGGAGTTTTTGCGCGGTCGGTTGCGCAGTCCCTGCGTCAGGTGTTGGTGCTTTTACATTTTTTGTGGAATCTTCCTGCTTAAACGCACCCGTTCCGACAAGCGAGCCGTCAGGCGCCACGCGGTAAACAAAAAGTCCGCCGGACGCCAGCAACTCGAGCAAGTCCGGCCGCGAATCCGTGCTTTGAAAAATGAGGCTGCTGCCCGAGGCGGAGACTTTCAGACCGTCAGGCATGAGCGGCGCAAGGGCATTTGCAGCATCATTCGCAGTCAGAAGTGTGCCATCGGAAAACCTTACGTTTCCTCGCAAGACAAATTGCCAACGCTTAAATGACCCTTCGTGCGACCACTCCGTAGCAAGCTGCGGCGTGAAACGCCCAAAGTTGTCGAGCGAAACCAGCCGATCAAAAACCAGCGCCGCAAGCCGCTCGTTTGCACCAAAATCCCTTGAACCGGGCCTCCACGTACGCGGGTCGAGCGAAACTGATGGCGCGAGCAACTCCAAGCGCAACGTGCCGCCATAACGCGGCTTCGTCGAAGCAAAAGAAGCAAACGCAAAAACGCCCAGCGCAGGCAAAAGCGCGAGAAGCTTACTGGCCGCACGCCAGCGCGATGCGATAAATCTCATAATTTCCCGTAGCAAGATTGAAAACGACCGCAGTGTCGGCGCGTAACGCCTCGCCGGATGAGATGGAAAGAATCGGCCCCGGGGTGGGAAGCTCCGCGATTGGCGGTTGCGATTGCGGCGCAGCCGAATTCACAAGCTCGAATCGGTCTGGCATCGTCGAATCACCATCATCTCCCCGCAGCCACCAAACACGCGAGTCGCATGTGGAGGCTAGAAGCATTCCTGTGCGCGCAGGCTCGGAGTCTGTCTGGCAATTCAGCGCTGAAGCGTCGTTCAGCGCGGCCTGGCAGGACTTGCCGCCAAACGAAATCTTCACCATGTTCGGCTGATCCAGACTGAACGAGAGCTCGCCGCGTGGCGCTCGCCGCGTGACGACCGCTTCTCCCAGCGGCTTCGAAAGTGCCACCTTCCACACTCCACTCTGCTTTTCCTGAACAACCAATGCCTCTTTCTGCAAAAGAATAAGACGATCATTTCCGCCGTTTTCTGCGCGCACAAAAATCGCATCCAGGACGCGGTCACTCTGCTGCCACAAGATTTCCTTTTCGAGTCGCAGCGAACGGGAACTATTCGTTTCCGCCGGAATTCCCGCGCGCGAAACGCAGGCAAAAAGGTGCTGTTGGTCATTGCCATTCTCAACTTCGGCGGTCAGAACAATTTCGGCAGGGGTCCGCTCCAGAAAAATAGAAACTGGGCACCTGCTGGCATTCGCGGAAGGATCACCCTGCTTGGCCTGCAGCTCATCCAGAAACGCGCCCTTCCATTGTTGCGAATTTGCTTCCGTCACGGCGCCTCGATTGTTCCAGTTGATGCAATTCATTTTGGCTCGCGGAAATTCCGCGGAAACGCGCTGAGCGAGTTCGCGAACGTGACGTTCCGGCGAATCGTCGCGTGCAATCGCGGCGGAATTCGAAAGAAAAAATAAAAGCGTGCAGAAAATTCCGATTCGCGGTGAGAGACAACCAGAAGTTTGGGACACGGCAGTGCAGGCAAATCATAGCACGCCTTCAAACCAGTGCGCGGAGCACGCCGCCCTCCAGCCCTGGACATGCAACGGCGGCTCCGCGCGGTTCCCCGTGACCGAAGGGGAAGCTTTGCCGGCGCAAACTCAGCGATGCGCGATGACTTCGGCATGCATTCGCGCCCAAACAATCGCGTCTTTCTCGCCGGCGATAGCAGCAGGCGCCGCAACCGCCAGTAATCCCGCCAACGCCACACCAGCAATTCGAATCGCCCGCAAATGACCGCGTACAACTCTGGTCTGTTGCGCAAATGTTCCGTTCATGACTTCCTCTCGAATTCTTTTCTTTATTTCTGCAGCGGAACTCGTTTTCGTGTTCGGCGCGCCTGCCGAGTGGCGCAGTGCGCGGCGCTGGCTGCTGAGGCTGATCGTGACCCGGCGAAGCGCGGCGGTGCTTGCCGGATTCTGTCCTGCCGCTTTGCGGCTAAGAATGACCATGGCTCTCTCCTTTCCAGCGTCGCGCACTGCGCCACCCACAGGGGTTTTGGCGGGCGCAGTTCGACGGGCGTCTCCGCCCGCCGCCATCTCTTACGGCTTGCGGCCGCCGCGCTTCTGTGCGGTCAAGCCGGCTTGCTGCGAATCCCCTTGTGCGTCTTCTTCCGCCATGCCGGAGCCATTCCCAGCGTTGAACGCCGACCGGAACACATCATTCGCGAAGAAATTCTTTCCATCGACCGGCACCATCATGATTTGCAGTTTGTCTGAGAGCCGCTCCGCGATGATTTTCTGAATCAGCATCGGGTTCTGCTTCAACACGGCCGCTTCGTACTTCAGCCGCTCTGCATCCGCCGCGGCAGTCACGCGAATGCGATTCGCCTCCGCGTCGGCCGTCACACGAATCCGGTTCGCTTCCGCGTCAGCCAGATTCTTCTGCCGCTCGATTTCCGCCTTGCTGTCGATGATTTTTGCCTGCGCGGCTGCTTCAGCGTTCTGCAGCGTCGCTTCTTTGCGCGCTTCCGCTTCCAGCTTCGATTGCTCGATCTGCTTCTGCTTCAGCGGCAGCGTGTACTGCATCGCATCGGCCTGGGCTTTGGCCTGCAGCACCTGGACCTGCGCTTGGGCTTCGGCCTGTTTCACGTCGCGTGACTTCTGCGCCTCGGCCTCAAGCTCCGCGATCTTCACTTCCTTCTGCTTAATCTGTTGCACCGTTTCGAGCTGTTCGTTCTGTTGCTCCTTCAAGAGCAACCCTTCCAGCCCCTTGGCATACTCCGCGGGCAATTGAATATCGCGCAGCAGCACTTCGCGCACCACAATTCCGTCCGACGCCAGCCGCGCCTTGATTTGCTCCGCCGCTTTTGTGCGAATCTCTTCCCTTTTCAGCGCGAAGATTTCGCGCGTCTCGTAAGTCGGCGCAAGCTGCCGGTAAATCGTCAACACCACCGGCGCTACGACTTCCGCACCAACGGGTTGCGGCAAATTCGCATGAATCGTCGTCAGCTTCGAAGGATCGATCCGGTAGCGCACACTCACCGCAATTCCAATCACCAATCCTTCGCGTGCCTGTACCGTCAGCTGTTCGCTGCCGGGTTTTGGTGGATAGCTGGCAGAAGTCGTGTATGTCTGCTCGCGCGTGTCGTAGAGCGCCACACTATCAACGAGCGGCGTGACGAGGTGCACGCCAGGATATAGCGTACCGGGTCGCACTCCCCAGATTTGGCTCACTCGCACGCCTGCGGTCCCGTCGGGAACCACGGCGATGCTTTGCGAAATCAGAAGCGGCAGCACTCCCAATCCGGCGAGTTGCAGCGCTCGCTGCCACCGCACTGGACCGAAAGGGCGCGGCACAAGAGCTGTGGCACTCTGTGCTCCCTCCGTCGTTTCCGCCGACCGCCGCAGCAGCCGGCGCAACTGCGCTGCAACAACTACGTCATAAACAACCAGGGCGCCCGCGCTTCCAAATAACCCGATGCCCAGAATCACCAGCACCAGCTTCAAGACCACCATGGAACCGATCCTTCCTTCCCGACGTCGTCGGGATTCCGGGGCGCGGCAGCGAACCGATCCGCCCTGTTCGCTTGCGGCGTTGGCCGGAAAAATCCGTGCCTAGCGCCGCAGTGCAGCGGGGCCAAAATGACGCGCGATCTGCCGCGTGCCATGAACGAGTTCCGAGCTGAAAGTGGGAACCGCTGCCTGTTTAGCTGTGGCTGGCCGCATCAGACAAAACATCACGTGCAGAAAAATCCAATCGAGAAGAACCGCAGCCGAAGCTGCAAAAAGTGTGGTGATTACCAGTCCAGCGAAGTTTGCGATTGCGATCATGTGTGCCTCCGGCGCGACGCCTATCGAAATGGCACGTGATACACCACACCTAATCCATTGCTTTTATTAGGCTTACATGATCAGGAAACGGGATTCTTGTGGAACAGCATCCACGGTGTGTTTTCCAGGACGCACACTAGAAAATGGTCCACGTGCTTAGATCCTAGGTAGAGGCCCTAGCGCTTTTATGGTTTCGTCCGACGTGGAATAACCGCAAGCGTGCTGGAAGCTTTTGCAACCATCGTCCGGCCTTCCGTACCTTCGGTCATTACTTGCGCCTCAACGAAAACAATGCTTTTTCCGGCGCGTAGCACTTCCGCGCGGCAAGTGAGGCTCAAACCTGACGCGGGACGCAAAAATGAAACCTTGTTCTCCACGGTAATCACGTCCCGGTCTTCCGACATCGCCGATGCTGCCGCCCCGCCGCAGGTGTGATCCGCAAGCGTCATCACAACACCTGCATGAATGAATCCGTGTTGTTGCCTGTGCTCCTCCGAACAATTCACTCTTGTCTCTCACCAGCCCTTACCAGTTCCAGTTAGTTCGATTCCCAGCGAACGTATGAACTGCGCGTCCCGAAAAATCTGCTCCACAAAATTGCGATTTCCGTCGACCATCACAACCTCACTTATGGCAATCAGACTCCCGTTCGAGCCACTCGTTTCACCTGCTGCCGTGCCACTCCAATAGTGTTCAAGGCATGTCGGGCGTTGTCTTGCCTTTTTGAAAAAATTCCCTTGACAAAAGTATTTACTTATATAAGCATATGGCTATGTCTGAGTTGATTCATCTCGACCAAGCCTTTGGCGCTCTGGCTGACTCCACACGCAGGGCGATTCTTGCTCGCCTCGCCGAGGGGGAGGCCACCGTCATGGAGCTTGCCGAGCCCTTCGACATGTCGCAGCCCGCAGTTTCCCAGCACCTGAAGGTGCTTGAGGATGCTGGCCTTGTCGCCAGTCGCGTGCAAGGCGCCAAGCGTCCGCGCCGCCTCGCCAAGGTGGGCATTGACGCGATGGATCAATGGCTCGCAATGCTTCGCAAGGCGCTAGAAACAAACTACGACCGGCTCGACGAAGTGTTGGCTACCATGGATAAGGAAAAAGTAGAGAAAAAGAGGAAGGGAGAAATGCAATGAGCAAGTTAACTCTAAAGACCGAGGGCGATACGCACGTCGTCGTGACCAGGTACTTCTCCGCGCCGCCCGAGGCCGTTTACCGCGCCCACATCGAGCCCGGAATCGTTCAAAAGTGGATGCTCGGTCCCGACGGGTGGACCATTCCTGTTTGCATCAACGAAGCAAAACCAGGCGGAAAAATTCGGTACGAATGGGCCCATCCCCAACGCGGCAGCTTCTTCCTCACAGGCGAATTCGTGGCGCTCGAACCCTACAGCCGCATCGTCCACATCGAGCGCATGCACCTTCCCGATCCTACTCCGGACAACCACGTAGAGACACGATTTGCCCCAGACGGCACCGGCACACTCATGACCATGCGCATGACTCTGCCCAACGAGCAAACCCGCGCGATGATGCTCTCCACAGGCATGGAGAGTGGCATGGAAGCCAGCTATGTTCGCCTCGAACAATTGATCGCTTCGCGCCTAGCCCGCGGCGGCGCCGCCTAGCTCGGCCCGTCTTTGTGAAGAGGGCGGACTTCAGTCCGCCCTTCGCCTATTTCTCGTCTTTCAGCTTTTTCAACTCCGCCTGATATTGCGTAAGCATGAATTTGCGGTTCTCAGGCACATTGGTAATCGCAATTTCCCAGTTTTTGATTGCATTCGGTTTGTCATTCAACGCGGCGTACGTGCGGGCCAGCCCGAAATACGTCCAGAATTTCTCTTCCGGGTGGCGCTTCTGGTTTAGCAAGAAAATCTTCAGGGCACGGTCTTTGCGGGAGGCCCTCAGAAGCCTTACTCCATAGGAATGAACCAAAAGAAGCCCTGCGTCCTGCCTATCGATCGCTTTGT
>Ga0126376_10002176_pt1 | contig 11003 bp, 10 predicted proteins | sample PanSoiMetPlot_15_FD_92760 | JGI IMG/M metagenome (GOLD analysis project Ga0126376, IMG submission 92760) | Tropical forest soil microbial communities from Panama - MetaG Plot_15 | ecosystem: Environmental > Terrestrial > Soil > Tropical forest > Bulk soil | place: Panama | collected 2016-02-17
CTGCAACCGCAAGCGGGAAGTTGCCGTGCTCTACAAGTCGCTGCAGAAGCACGGCTTCAGCGTCGGCGCACTCCATGGCGACATGGATCAACCCGCGCGCATGGCCGCGCTCGATCAGTTCCGCAAGGGCGAGCTGCCGTTGCTCGTCGCCTCCGACGTCGCCGCGCGCGGTCTCGACATTCCCGAAGTGAGCCACGTTTTCAATTTCGACGTGCCGCATCATCCCGATGACTACGTTCACCGCATCGGCCGCACCGGCCGCGCAGGGCGGACCGGCACGGCAATCACCATCGTCGCTCCGGTCGATCGCAAATCAATCGGCGCTATTGAGCGGCTAATTGGCCAGACTATTCCGTGGATGGGCGGAGCCGCACTGAGCGAACCGCGGGAGTTTCGGCCGGCACAGAAAGGCCACCGGCCCGCGCGCGCCGAACCGCACAATAGGCATTCCCATCGCAAACCTGCGCGCAGAGGAAAAAAAGAACTGCCGGCCCAGATAAGACCTCTTTCGCAGGCCGAAGAGAACGAGAGCGGTCACCTGCCGGCCTTCTTGCTGCGGCCGGTTTCCGTTAAAAGCTGACGACCGTGCCCTGACGGCAATTGCAGCCAACGGTTGCAGCGCGGTTCGAAGGAACCGATGAAACGCTCGACCGGCGAAACATCTCGCAGAATCACGATTTCGATGGGGTCGCCGCACTCCGGAAGGGCGACACGGGGGTAATCCCTAATTGAGCGGGCCGATATATGCCTCTATGCCGCCAGCGGCATGGCTGCAACCGCGTTGCGCGAAGCTGACCCGGAAGTAACCGCCGAAAACAACGTTGCCAGCGATGTAGCCTGATAGCTCCTACTCGCCGCTTTTCGCGCGCGTGAGCTGCACCGACTCGCCACAGCCGCAGGCGCTTGTCTGGTTCGGATTGTTGAAGACGAACTGCGCCGACAGCTTGTCGGTTTTGTAGTCCATCTCGGTGCCGAGCAAGAACAGCACCGCCTTGGGATCGATGAGGATCTTGACGCCCTTGTCCTCTACCACCTCATCGGTTGGGTTAACGGCTTCCGCATATTCCATTGTGTATTCCATGCCGGCGCAGCCGCCATTCTTGACGCCCACGCGCACCCCTGCGACAGGTTTCTCCGCTCGCGCCATCACGTCCTTGATGCGCATCGCGGCGGCATCAGTCAGCCGCATCACTTGAGGTCGAGGTCGTGCTGTCGCCATGGTCATTCTGGTCAAGCCTTTATTTGGTGTTACACCGCTATTGGTGCAACTCACCACATATTCAACACGAGTCGCGCCTCATCCGACATCCGGCTGGGGTCCCAGGGCGGATCCCATACAACCGACACCTTGGTTTCCTTTACACCCGGCACACTGGAGACGGCGTTTTCCACCATGATCGGCAGATCCTGCGCCGCCGGACAGTTTGGCGAGGTTAGCGACATTTCGATCTTGACCCCGCGATCGTCGCCGATTTCGATCTTGTAAATCAGGCCCAACTCATAAATATCCGCCGGGATTTCCGGGTCATAGACTGTCTTGAGCGCGGCGACGATGTCGTCGGTGAGCTTGTTAAGCTCGTCCTGCGGCACAACCGGCGACCCAATCACGGCCGCATTTTCAGGTGCCTTTTCTGCGACGGACGAGCCTTCTGGAATGTCATCGGTCATACAAGAAATTCCTGCGCCTTGATGAGGGATGCCGCAAGCGTGTCCACCTCGTCTTTGGTGTTGTACATTCCGAAGGAAGCGCGGCAGGTAGCGGTCAATCCATAGCGAGCGAGAAGCGGCATCACGCAGTGCGTTCCTGCACGCACCGCCACGCCAGACCGGTCAATGATGGTAGCAACGTCGTGCGGATGCGCACCTTTCATTTCAAATGAGACGATCGGCCCCTTGTCCGGCGCCTTCCCGATAATCCTGAGCGAGTTGATTTGACCGAGGCGTTCGTGCGCGTATTTGAGCAGCACTCCTTCGTGCGAGCGGATGCGCGCCTTGCCAATGGAATTTACATAGTCGATCGCCGCGCCGAGCCCGATAGCTTGTACGATTGCCGGCGTGCCGGCCTCAAACTTATAGGGCGGCTGCCCATAGCTGATGCGGTCCTCGAACACCTCATGGATCATTTCACCGCCGCCATTGAACGGCGGAATCGCATCGAGGTGCTCGTATTTGCCGTAGAGCGCGCCAATTCCGGTTGGTCCGTAAACTTTGTGTCCGGTAAAAACATAGAAGTCACAGTCAATATCCCGAACGTCCACATCGATGTGAACAGCCGCCTGCGCCCCGTCGACCAACACCGGAATGCCGCGCGCATGCGCCATACGCACCACTTCCTTTACCGGCACGATGGTGCCGAGCACGTTCGACATGTGCGTGACGGCAATCAGCCTGGTGCGCGACGTCAGCAATTTCTCAAATTCGTCGAGCAAGAAATTGCCATCGTCATCGATTGGCGCCCACTTGATCACTGCGCCCTGGCGCTCGCGTAAAAAGTGCCATGGCACGATGTTGGAATGGTGCTCCATGATCGAGAGCACGATCTCATCACCGGCCCTGATGCGCTCGCGCCCAAAAGTGTAGGCGACCAGGTTGATCGCTTCTGTCGCGTTGCGGGTGAAGATAATTTCTTCCTTGCGCTCGGCGTTCAGAAAACTCTGAACGGTCGCGCGCGCCGCCTCATAGGCTTCGGTCGCCTCGTTGGCGAGGTAGTGCAAGCCACGATGCACATTGGCATATTGCTCGGTATACGCGGTCTGTAGCCGGTCGAGAACTTGCTTCGGCTTCTGCGCCGAGGCGGCATTGTCGAGGTAAACAAGCGGCTTGCCATAGACCTGCATCGCCAAAGCGGGAAAGTCCGCCCGGATCTTGGCGAGGTCGTAGGAACCGTTGCTGATCGCCGGATGCATGACTAGCCGCGAGCCTCCAGCCATGTGACGGCCTCGCCCATGAGAGCCTCGCGGATATGCTCGTCGGCAACATCCTCAATCGCTTCGCCCACGAATGCTTGAATCAACAACGCTTCGGCCTCTGTCTCGGGTATGCCACGCGACATCAGGTAGAACTTGAGCGCGCTGTCGAGCGCGCCGGCGGTCGCGCCGTGCCCGCATTGCACGTCGTCGGCGAATATTTCCAGCTCTGGCTTGTTGTCTGCTTCGGCGCCGTCGGACAGCAGCAGCGCATGGCTGGCCATTTTCGCGTCTGTCTTCTGGGCGTGCGGCTCAACGACGATCTTGCCCTGGAAAATTCCATGACTTTCGCCGTCGAGCACCGTGCGAAACCGCTCCCTGCTCTTGCAACCGCCGGCCGCGTGCTCAATCACCAGGGTGTTGTCCACGTGCTGCCGTCCCTTGATAAGCGTGACGCCACCGATCGAGGCTTCGGTGCCCTCACCGGCAAAACGGACGAAGGTCTGGTTGCGGACGACCGCCCCACCGATGGTAAAGCTGAAGTCACGGTATGTCGCATTGGCGTCAACCGTCACACCCAAAGTGGAGATGCGCAGCGCGGAATTGCCGTCGTGGCCGATCTTTATATGATCAACCTTCGCTCCTTCGCCGATAACGAGTTCAAGCGCAGAGTTGACCTGGTAGTCGATGTCCGTCGGACCCGCGAAGCTTTCTATCAACGTGAGGTGTGCCCCAGGTTCGACCATGACAACCGACCGGGGATACATTGCGGCCGCCGCGTCACCCACGAACATGTGGGCGATGTGGAGAGGTCTGTTGACGCGGGCGCCTTTTTTGATGCGAACCGCGGCGCCGCCGGTCATGAATGCGGTGTTAAGGCAGAAAGCGGTGTCATCCTTGCCCGGAATGTCGCCGGTCCGGTATGCGAACTGCTCTTCGAGGAACGCGAACAACTCGACGATTGTAATACCCGGGTCGTGTATATTGGCGAGGCTCCAGCCAGGCTCGTAACGCCCGTTGACGATTGCAATCCGGCTCGCGTCAACGCCGGGCAACAGCGGAACATTGCCCTTGCTTTTCACAGGCCCGGCCAACGGCTTGGCCTCTCGCATCAGCGCGCGCAGATCGGTGTATTTCCATTCCTCAATGCGGCGATGCGGCAAGCCACTGGCGTCGAAACGGCGGAACGCTTCCTCGCGCAATTTTGCCACGGGCCCTTTGCCCGGCATCTCGGCGCGCGCGGCGAGGAAGGCAGCGCCGAGCGCCTGTTCCGCCGGAGTCTTGATTGCGCGCACGTCGGCTTTCATCAGGCTGCCTCACCCTGGAATTGTGTATAGCCCTTCGCTTCCAGCTCAAGCGCGAGCTCCTTTCCTCCGGACTTGACGACGCGGCCATTGGCCAACACGTGAACCACATCAGGGATGATGTAGTTGAGGAGGCGCTGATAATGGGTAATCACAACGATTGACCGCTCCGGCAAGCGCAGCCGGTTCACACCATCGGCAACGATTTTAAGAGCGTCGATGTCGAGACCAGAATCGGTTTCATCGAGCACTGCCAGCTTCGGCTGCAGCACCGCCATCTGCAATATCTCGTTGCGCTTCTTCTCGCCGCCGGAAAATCCGACGTTGACAGCACGGCGCAGCATTTCCTGGCTGATGCCGAGTTGAGTGGCAGAGTCGCGCACCAGCTTCATGAATTCTGGTGTCGAATACTCCGCTTCACCGCGTGTCTTACGCTGCGCATTAAGTGCGGTCCGCAGAAAGGTCATGGTGGCGACGCCGGGCACTTCAACTGGGTACTGGAAAGCGAGGAAAACGCCCTTTGCGGCGCGCTCATCGGGCGCCATCCCGAGGATGCTTTCGCTGTTCAGCAAGACGTCCCCTTCCGTGATCTTGTAGTTGTCCTTCCCGGCAAGAACATAAGCGAGCGTCGACTTACCCGAGCCGTTCGGACCCATAATGGCTGCAACCTGACCTTTCTCCACGGACAACGTCAGGCCGTTGAGAATTTTCTTGCCCTCAACCTCGACATGCAGATTTTTAACTTCAAGAAACGCCATCGGGTTAACCCACACTTCCTTCCAAACTGATCGAGATCAGTTTCTGCGCCTCGACGGCAAACTCCATTGGCAGTTGCTGCAGCACGTCCTTGACGAAGCCATTCACCACCAACGCAGTCGCCTCTTCAGCCGACATGCCGCGCTGCCGGCAGTAAAACAACATGTCCTCTGAGATCTTCGAGGTTGTCGCTTCGTGTTCGAAAGTTGCCGAGGCATTCTTCGCTTCGATGTAGGGCACGGTGTGCGCACCGCACTTATCGCCGATCAAAAGCGAGTCGCAATTGGTGAAGTTGCGGGCACCCTTCGCCTTGCGATGCGCCGAGACGAGTCCGCGATAGGTGTTGTTTGATTTCCCCGCAGCAATGCCCTTGGAAATGATGCGGCTCACCGTGTTCTTGCCAAGATGCAGCATCTTGGTGCCGCTATCGACCTGTTGGTAGCCGTTGGAGATCGCGATCGAATAAAACTCGCCGCGAGAATTGTCGCCACGCAGGATGCAGCTCGGGTATTTCCAGGTGATCGCAGAGCCGGTTTCAACCTGGGTCCATGAGATCTTTGAGCGCGCACCGCGACAGTCGCCACGCTTGGTGACAAAATTAAAGATCCCGCCTCTGCCCTCGGCATCGCCAGGGTACCAATTCTGCACGGTCGAATATTTTATTTCGGCATCGTCGAGCGCGACCAGCTCAACCACTGCGGCATGCAGCTGGTTTTCATCGCGCATCGGTGCGGTGCAGCCCTCGAGATAGCTGACGTAGGCGCCCTTGTCTGCGATAATCAGCGTACGTTCGAACTGGCCGGTGTTTTTTTCATTGATGCGGAAATATGTCGACAGCTCCATCGGGCAACGCACCCCTTCCGGCACGTAGACAAACGAACCGTCGGAGAACACCGCGGAATTAAGAGTCGCGAAGAAATTATCCGAGGTTGGCACGACCGAACCGAGATACTTCTTTACCAGTTCGGGATGCTCACGGATGGCCTCGGAGATCGGCATGAAGATCACGCCGGCCTTTCTCAGCTCCTCCTTGAAGGTCGTTGCGACTGACACCGAATCAAAGACCGCATCCACGGCTACACGCGAGCGCGTCCCGTCGCCACGTTCGACACCGGCAAGAATTTCCTGTTCGCGGAGTGGAATGCCGAGCTTCTCGTAGGTGCGCAGAATTTCCGGATCGACTTCGTCGAGCGATTTCAGCGAGGCCTTCTTCGGCGCCGCGTAATAGTAGATGTCCTGATAGTCGATCTTCGGATATTTGACGCGTGCCCAGGTCGGCTCGCGCATCGTCAGCCAGCGGCGATAGGCCTCAAGCCGCCAGGCGAGCATCCACTCCGGCTCGCTCTTCTTGGCCGAGATGAAACGGATCGTGTCTTCCGACAGGCCCTTGGGGGCCTTTTCGGACTCGATCTTCGTCTCGAAGCCATACTTGTATTGATCAACGTCGATACGGCGGACCTGATCGACGGTCTCTTGTACGGCCGGCATTCTTCCCTCCGCTCACGGTTGCAAGGACCGCGGGTTGGATGTGTCGGTTATGGTGCTCGCGCTAAACGGCTGCGCTGTTTCCCATGGTTGATGATCTTTTCACGCGTCGCCCAGGATCAGGCGGCGATACCGCGCCTCCCTTTAAGTAATGATCCGGCAAGCAATTTCCAAGTTTCAAGGAACCGATGGACTTCAGCCTCGGTGGTGCTCCAACCGAGGCTTACACGTACCGCACCCCGCGTCAGCGCTTGGTCGACGCCCATTGCCGCCAGCACACTCGAAGCCTGGACTTTGCCGGATGAACAGGCGGCCCCGGACGAAACCGCTATCCCATTGAGGTCAAAGGCAATTATAGCTGTTTCCGCTTTCACGCCCGGAACTGCGAACAAGGTCGTGTTCGGAAGGCGTGGCGACGCCGAACCAAATATCACGGCCTCCGGGGTGATGGCGGCGATGCCCTCCTCCAGCCGGTCGCGCAGGAATGCCATGCGCGCAACGTCCGTCGTTTTCGCCACCGCCGCGGCCGCGCCGAACCCGGCAATAGCCGCAACATTTTCGGTGCCCGCGCGCCGTCCGCGCTCTTGTCCTCCGCCCTTGACCAGCGGATCCGCGATGTGAATGTCGCCACGACTGATAACCGCACCAACGCCCTGCGGACCACCCAGCTTGTGCGAAGAGATGCTGATGAGATCAGCACCGAGCCCTGCGATATCGCAGTCGATTCGGCCAGGCCCTTGCACGGCGTCCACATGCAACACGCCTGAAGCGGCGTGCACGATCTCCGCAACCTGACGGATCGGTTGGACCACGCCTGTCTCGTTATTAGCAAGCATGATCGATACCAATGGCTGCTCGGATCCCTCGAGAGAGCGCGCGATCACAGCGAGGTCGACGACACCATCCCACGAGACCGCCAACTCCTTGATGTCGCCGGCTGGAAACCGGGCACCACGACGCACGGAAGGGTGTTCGATCGCCGACACGAACAGACGATCGCGCAATGTCCTACGGCCGCCGACCTCGAGCGCGGAAGTCAGCGCCATGACGTTCGCTTCGGTCGCTCCGCTGGTGAACGTGACGTTCCTCGCATCGGCTCCAACGAGGTCTGCCACGCGGACGCGAGCTTCCTCCACCAACTGGCGGGCAGCGCGTCCTTCCGCATGCACGGAGGACGCATTTCCGGTCAGCCCTAGGGCCCCGCTCATGGCAGCGCGCGCTTCCCGCCGGAGAGGCGCCGTGGCATTCCAATCGAAATATGTCCGCTCAACCATGCCTTTGGCCACTATCTAAATACCGTCTCGCTTCTACTACCCTGCAAAAAGCTTGCATTTCGCCCCGTTGGTCGTGGTAGAAGCCGCAACCGCCCGGCACTTATACCGTGTGGTGGGGCCGGGGGAAGCGGAATCAATATAATTAGAATAATTCTAAACTAAAGCCGGTTCGGTCAGTCCGCCCAGGCGATAACCCATCCCGATGCCGCCTTGCGCCGCGGCAAGTCCGGTCCGAGGTCGACAGATATGCCTGAGATTATCTTCACTGGTCCCGCTGGCCGCATCGAGGGGCGGTATCATCCTGCCCGTCAGAAAAACGCGCCGATCGCGATCATCCTGCATCCGCACCCCCAGTTTGGCGGTACGATGAATCATCCGATCATCTATCAGCTGTACTACGCCTTCGTGCACCGCGGATTTTCGGCACTTCGCTTCAATTTCCGGGGTGTCGGCCGCAGTCAAGGATCGTTCGACCATGGCCAAGGGGAGTTATCCGACGCCGCGGCCGCACTCGACTGGGCGCAGACGATCAATCCGGAAGCCAAGAGCTGCTGGATTGCCGGCTTCTCCTTCGGGGCGTGGATTGGGATGCAGCTATTGATGCGCCGGCCCGAGATCGAGGGCTTTATCTCGATCTGCCCGCCCGCCAACCTTTATGACTTCTCATTCTTGGCCCCCTGCCCATCGTCCGGTCTGATCATCCATGGCGACAAGGACGCCGTGGTGCCGCACAAGGACGTCACGACGCTGGTCGACAAGCTCAAGACGCAAAAGGGCATCGTGATCGAGCAAAAGGTTGTGCAAGGCGCCAACCATTTCTTTGACGGCAAGGTGGAAGCCCTGCTTACTTCGGTCAGCGCCTACCTCGACAAGCGGCTAAAGACCGAACGTAAGCCGGCCGCGTAGACCTTCGCTGGTAGGGCTGCCACTCCGCTTGGAGTGCATCTGCCGTTAGAAACGGTGATAAGCGGATCGCCGTCCGCCATATGACCCATGCTCCTTGTCAAAACCTACCTTGATAAAAGCGCCATTCACGGTCTCGGTGTTTTCGCCGCTCAGGCAATTCGCAAAGGTACAAAAGTCTGGCGTTTCGTTGATGGTTTCGACAGGGTTTATTCACCGACGCAATTCGCCAAACTGCCGAAGCCGGCGCGCGACTATATCTGGAACTATGGGTACCGCGTCGACGGCGAAATTCTGCTGACCAGCGACCACGATCACCACATGAATCACTCGGACAACGCCAATACGCGTTGGCGGGACGGGCACATCGTGGCGTGCCGCACAATCCGCAAGGGCGAAGAGATCACCAACAACTACCGGGAATTCGACGCAGGATTTTGCGCGGCGTTTCTGAAAAGGAAGAAATAGCGCAGGGCCGCTTTTTGCGTCGGTTGAATCCGACGGCGGACCTGTTACACCAGCCGCCAAGCAAGCGAGACCGCGATCCGAGATTGCAATGAGCGCCTATAAATCCGATTTCCTCAACACCCTTGCCGAGCGCGGCTTCGTTCATCAGATCTCGGAGCCAGAAGCGCTTGATGCGCGCGCCAAGGCGGGCGCGATCACGGCCTATATCGGCTTCGATTGCACTGCGCCTTCACTGCATATCGGCTCGTTGTTGCCGATCATGATGCTTTACTGGCTGCAACAGACGGGACATCGTCCGATCGCGCTTATGGGCGGCGGAACAACCCGAGTCGGTGACCCGTCCGGCAAAGATGAAAGCCGTCGCGTCCTCACCGACGAGGCCATCAGCGAGAATCTCAAGGGCATCCGCGCAGTTTTTTCGAAGTTCCTGAAATTCGAGGGTGTCGGCGGCAATGCGGTGATGAGCAATAACGCCGACTGGTTGAACAAGCTCAACTACATCGACTTTCTCCGCGACGTTGGCCGGCATTTCTCGGTCAACCGAATGCTTTCTTTCGACTCTGTGAAGATGAGACTCGACCGCCAGCAGGAACTGTCGTTCCTCGAATTCAATTACATGGTCCTTCAAGCCTATGACTTCGTCGAGCTGAACCGACGCTACGACTGCATCTTGCAGATGGGCGGCTCCGATCAGTGGGGCAACATCATCAATGGCATCGATCTCGGTCGTCGCGTGGCCAATGCGCAGCTCTTTGCGCTCACCGCACCGCTGATCACTACTTCCTCGGGCGCAAAAATGGGCAAGACCGCCGCGGGCGCGGTCTGGCTCAACCCCGATCTGGTGAGCCCCTATGACTACTGGCAGTACTGGCGCAACACCGAGGACGGCGACGTTCCGCGATTTCTCAAGCTGTTCACCGTATTGCCACTCGGCGAAATTGCCCGGTTGGCCGCGCTCAAGGGCAGCGAGATCAACGAAGCAAAAAAGGTTCTTGCCACAGAGGCGACTGCGCTCATCCATGGCCGTAGCGCTGCCGAGCAGGCCGCGGAAACCGCGCGCAAAACTTTCGAGGACGGTGCCCCCGCTGAAACTTTGCCGAGCATCGAAATCGAAAACGGCGTCGGTATCCTCAGCGCGGCTGTGGCAACCGGCGCCGTGCCCTCGACAAGCGAAGCCCGCCGGCAAATCAAGAGCGGCGGCATTCGATTGAATGGCGTGGTGGTGGTCGACGAAAAAATGACGCTCACAAGCAGCAACGCGACACCCGAAGGCGTGCACGTTCTATCGTTCGGCAAGAAACGTCACTTCCAGCTCAAGCGGAAATAGCCCCTCACCGTGTTGGCGGGAGGAAATTGGGGTCAAATGTCCCCGGCGACGGAATGAACTTGCGCAACAGACCCGGCGCGATCGCGCTGACCGGATTGACGGTGATACGTGGGGCACCCGGTGGCCCGACCGCTTCATAGTTGATCCCGACCAGCCCCTCTTTATTGCCTCCACCAAGGAACAACCCCACGATTGGAATCTGCCCGAACATGTTGTTCAGCCCGTAGAACGGCACAAAGGTTCCGCGCAAATGAACATCATCACGTGTGTAGTCGATGTTGCCTTCCACGGTTACACCGACGAGGGGCCCACGCACGACGCCATCGCGAACCGACATTTTCCCCGGGAAACGAGTAAAGTCCGCGCGCATCTCGCCGAAATCAACTCCGGTGGTTCCGGTCGCGTTCGGCGCCCCTGACACAACCCTCTCGAGGGCAGGCTCTCCGCGCACGGAAAAACTGCGGATATATAGCGTGCCGATCTGTGGCGATTGTTCCTGCGTCGGCGGGTCCATTGCGACCCACATTTGTCCACCGAACATGCGCGGATACATATCCGTGAACCTGAACAAGGCGCCGGC
>Ga0126376_10002177_pt1 | contig 11002 bp, 7 predicted proteins | sample PanSoiMetPlot_15_FD_92760 | JGI IMG/M metagenome (GOLD analysis project Ga0126376, IMG submission 92760) | Tropical forest soil microbial communities from Panama - MetaG Plot_15 | ecosystem: Environmental > Terrestrial > Soil > Tropical forest > Bulk soil | place: Panama | collected 2016-02-17
AGATTGAACAGCGCGCCCACCGTGAAGACGTGGCTGGGCACCGACTGCACCACACCCTCGGCCGCGTCGAGCACGCGCAAGAACGTGTAGCTGAATCGGATCTCGTGGCCGCCGCGCAGAAAGAGCTGGGCCAGCGTTTCGGCCGAGTGGATGCCGCGCCGGCCCGAGTTGACGAACCGGCCCAGCGTGCCCACCGTGATGAGATCGTCGATCAGCGAGTACGAGTAGTCGGCGCGCAGGGTCAGCTCTCGAACCCGGCGCACGCCGCGCAAAAGGCGCGCGTTGATCTCGCCCTGGACCGCGTTCGATTGCTCGTTGCGGATGTCGGGGCTGCCGGCGGCATTGAAACCGGCGGCGTTGCTGTTGATGTGGACGAACACCGGCGAGCGGAAGCCCTGCGCGAAGTTGGCCTTGAGGTGCCAGCTGGGCACGAAGTTCCAGACCAGGGCGCCCGAGAACAGAACCTGGGGGTCGTAGCCGAACTGGCCCGCGCCCGCCTGCACACGCGCGCCCGCGTCCAGGAGCAGCGTCGGAAAGAGGCGCCACTGGTCGGACAGGAAACCGGCCGTCACCACGCGGCTCGAAGGAAACACGACCGCGATCGGACAGCTGGGCAGGTAGCGCATCCCGCTGGGGTCGAAGGGGCAGGGAAACGCGAACGGGTTGCGCGTGCCGGGCGGGGTGCCCGACCGCGCCGGATCGGGGTTGCTGAACGTGAGATCCTGACCGTCGCTCCACTCGCGAAAGGCCTCGCCGCCGAAGAGCAGTCGGTTGCTGGCGGGCAGCAGCACCTCGCCGTCGAGCGTGACGCCCGCCCGCTGCGAGATGGCGAGGGTCGACGAAACCACCCCGCCCGGCACCACCAGAGAAGCCGGCGACTGCTGGATGCGGGCGAAGTCGACCACCATTTGGGCGATGTAGGCCTTGGCGTCCACGCCCAGCCGCGCGCCACCGAAGCGGTCCCGGTACGCGAGCGTGCCGTAGCGATCCCAGCGGTTGAACACGTTGTCGCGGGCCAACCCGAGCGGGTCGGTGGTCATGTTGGGGCCCCAGGGCAGATTGTTGGGCGTCGACTGCTGGACCGCGCCGTAGTTGACGGTGGTCGGCGTGCGGGTCTCGCCATCCACCCATTGCCAGTAGGCCGACAGCGGGCCCGCGGTCGCCTTGCCATCGATGACATAGAGCCAGCTCCGCTTGGGGTCGCTGGTCTGGTAGTTGCCGAACAGCGTGGGCCCGGTCGGCTGCGGCTCCGCCGAGTGGGTGATGAACTGCCGCTCCGTCACCTCCTGACCCACGTAATTCTGATACGACCCGTGCAAGAACAGCTTGAGGCGCCCGCCCAACAGGGACTGCCCGGTCATGAGGTAGGCCCTGAGGTCGCTCTGATCGCCCACGCCGTCGCCGTATCCGGCGCTGGCCTCGATCCCGGGCACGTCATCGGCGTCCTTGGTGATGACGTTGACGATGCCCAGAAACGAGTTGGCGCCCCACAAGACGCCGCCCGGGCCGGTCACCACCTCGACTCGCTTGATGGATTCGAGCGGCACCGCACGCGAGACCGAGTGCAGATCGGTGACCGGCTCGAACAGAGAGATGCCGTCGTGCATGAACAGCATCGACTGGGTCTGGCCGCGCACGGTCATGGTCTCGAACACCAGCGCGAAGGCCGGCTGCCGATTCCAGCCCGGGATGTCGGTGAGCGCGTCCTGCAGGGTCCGATACCCCCACTTGCGCATGTCGTCGGCGGTCACGACCGTGACAATGGCCGGCGCCTCCTGGACCGTGGTCACGCCCTTGGCTGCGGTGGTGACGATATTCTGCAGATCGATGGCGGTCGAGGTCTCCGGCCCCTCGGTGGTCGGCTCCATCTGCACTTCGGGCGGAACGTCCTGCGCGCGCGCGGGCGGGGGCAGCAGCAGCGCCAGCACCAGCGCGCATCCACCTGCGAGGCGAGCCCGCCAAGACATCGGGCCGACCCTACATCGCCTGCATCCGCTGGATCAGGACCACGCCGGTTGTGGTCCCGGTCATCTGGGATGGGAAGCTGGGCGTGCACGGCCCGCCCGTGCAGGTGCAGCTCGGCGAGCACTGGCCCGAGTGGGCCCCGACCGTGTCCGGGCTGATGATGCACAGCCCGGTCGCGTCGGTGGTGTCCTGGGTCGTCAGATGCATCCGGTCCGCGCGGAAGCAGAACACGTTGGCCGGGTTGATGGTGGTTCCGGGCTCGGTGGGCGTGACCCCCTGGATCGGGTTGCCGCTGGCATCGAGATAGAGTCCGGCCCAGACGCCGCACGCGAGCAGGCCGCCCGTGCAGCCGCTGGGCATGCCCGCGCCGATCTGGGTCTGCCAGCTCTGGATGTCGGTTTTCTTGACTGCGAAGCTGTCGGTCATCGTGTTCGAGCCCGGCGACACGGGTGCGATCACGCCCGCCAGCACGAAATCGTCGGTCGACGCATCCACGTCGTCGATCGCGACCGCGACCAGGCCGGCCGCGCTGAAGCTCGACGGGTTGAGCCCATCGACCAGGTAGCAGCCGTTGTTCTCGACCTCGGTGGTCTTGACGGGCGGCGTGGTGGGCCCGCCGCTCACGAAGGACACCGGCTCGTAGATCCGCACCTGCGCGTGAGACATCGCGCTCGGCATGATCTTGGTCGCGGGAGTGACGAAATCGAAGATGGTGCCGGTCACGCAGAAGTTGGTGCTGCTGGGCGCGGAGCAGCTTTTCGAGCAGCCCTGGTTCTGGGTTTGATTGCCCACGCACTTGCCCATCGCCGGATCCCAGGTGGTGTTGGGGCCGCAGAAGGAGGGCCCGACTCCCGAGGGCACGCAGACGCCCCCGACCAGGGTTGCGCCCGCGTCGAGGTCGCAGGGCGGGAAGGTGGAAGCCGGGGCGGCCTCGCAGTCGCCGTTGGCATTTTCTACGGTGCCGCGGCCGCACCGCGACGAGCAGCCCGGGACCGGCAGCGCCGCCGCCAGCAGCAAGCCCAAGCCCAAACCTCGATAAATCATCGTTCTCCGCGCGCCTCCTTCAGAACTGCTGATCCGACTCCGACTGCGCATACACGGCCACTCGGGCGGACGGCGCGCTGCCTCCAATCGTGATGTTGGCGGGCGCGCGCAGATCGACCTCGGCCACGCCGCTCTCGGTGCCCGGACCCGTCCACACCGCTCGCCCGTCGAGCACCAGCGGTCCCCGGTACAAAGCATCGACCTGATCGGGGAGGGCCGGGTCGGGCGCGCCCACGCTGCGATCTTCGACCGTGATGAAGAGCTCCGTGAGCGCAGCCAGGCCGACCGGCACCTTCATCACCACGCCGCCGCGGGGGGCGCCGGTGGGGTCGAAGCCGTCGACCAGCCCGTAAAACACACCGTTCTCGGGCGCGGTCAGCTCGAGCGGGCTGCCCACGTAGAAGTCCGGGTCGTAGGCCGGATTGGGGGCACCGCCGACCGTGCGCTGCCGGGCCAGCCCGCACGCGCGCAGGCGGTCGGCATTGCTCCAGGTCATGGGATCGGTCTTCGCGACCGCCGACACCATATGCGCGCGATAGCGGGCCGAGATGGTGGCCCCAGGAGCCGACAGATCGGCGTCGCTCAGGCGCAGCCGGCCGGTCGAAAGCTCGACGCAGTACTGCCCGGCCGGTGGGATGTCGGCGCCGGCGCAGGTGGCCTGGGCGAGCGAGCTGCCGTTGCGCTGCACGGACAGCGTGCCCGGCACCAGCGCGGCGTGGTCGAGCCAGCAGGAATTGCTCTGGCAGCGTGCGAGATCGAGCGCGGTCTGGGCCGCGAAACCGTCGGACAGAGTGACCACCGCCAGCACGTTGGCAGCCAGCGCCTGGATGCGCCCCTGCAGCCATTCCTTTTGCGCGCGCACAGCGGGCGGGTCGCTGGCCGGCGGAGGCTGCATCATGTGCTCGCCGGCGTGGACCCCGGGCAGGGCGAGCTCTGCATTGCGGTCGTACATCAGACAGGGCGACAGCGGATCGACCGAGGGCACGACCGCAAACGGCGTCACCGGGACCACGGCATCGTTGCGCAGGGTGGCCCAGACCTCGTAGTGCGGGTTCTTCATGGACGCGCTTGCGCCCAGGACCCGGACCGCGCTGGCGGGTCCAAAGCCCGTGTAGAACTCGGCGTACAGGCGCGAGCCGTGCGACGGTTCCACGCAGCCGCACAATCCGCGCAAACCGAGCGCGACCAGCCCGAGCCAGCCCAGCCTCCGACCGGTGAGCATGCGCATGGGCGACACCTAGGCTCCGCGGGCATGGTATCAGGGCTCGGTTTGGTTCGTCGAGGCCTTTTGCTGACCTCTGGTCAGTCAAGCGCGGCGGCCCGCAAGAAGACGGCCGTGGACGGAAAAACCGGCTACGAATTCGACTGCGCGTTGGTCGCGATGGCTTCGACGATCTGCGGCCACGCGCCGCGCGGCAGGTCGTGCCCCATGCCATCGATCACGGTCAGGCGCGCGCCCGCGATGGCGGCCGCCGTGTCGAGACCGCACGGCAGTGGAATGAGTGGATCCTCGCGGCCGTGCACGACCGCGGTCGGCACGCGCACGCCGCCCAGCGCCGCCCGGCGCCCACCGGCCGCCCAGATGGCCACCAGTTGGCGCGCGAAACCGACCGGGTAGAACGACCGATCGAACGAGCGCGCCGCGCGCTCGCAGATCCAGGGCTCGTCGAACGGAAAGCCGCGGCTCCCGATGACCCGGTACACGCGGAGCGTGCGGTCGATGTAGGCCGCCCGATCGCGCGGCGGCGGCTCGAGCAGAACTGCGGTCGCCTCGGGCGTGGGTCCCGGCAGTCCGGGCTCGCCGGTGGTCGACATCAGCGAAGCCAGCGAGAGCACGCGGGTCGGATGCCGGATCGCCATCTCCTGCCCGATCATGCCGCCCATCGAGACCCCGACCACGTGCGCGGCCACGATGCCGAGCGCGTCCAGCAGACCGACGGTATCGCCGGCCATGTCGGCCAGCGTGTACGGCGCCGGCACCGGTCGTCCGGCTTGCCGGGCCAGGAAGGCCTCGACCACGTCGGGCCGGCCGGCCGCGTGGATCTTGGTCGACAGCCCGACGTCGCGGTTGTCGAACCGGATGACGCGAAAGCCGCGCTCTACGAGCAACCGGCAGAAGTCGTCGTCCCACAGGATCATCTGCGAGCCCAGCCCCATGATGAGCAGCATGGGCGGATGCTCGGGACGGCCCAGCGCCTCGTACTCGATCTCGATTCCGTTTGCGCTTGCCTTCATGATTGCGAGACGCGAGCGTAGTCGAGACGCTGCGCCCAATGCAACCGGCCTTGACCGGTGCCCGAGCGCGGGGAAGATCAAGCGACATGAGGCTTTTCCGATGGATCAGCGCAGCCGCGCTGCTCAGCTGCGCACACAAGCACCCGGCGCCCGCACCGGCCGCCCCGCCGGCCACGCCCGGGTCCGCCGCCGGTGCCGCATCGGCACCGCTCGGTGAAACCGTCGATCGCGGCACCTTTCTGCTCACGCTGCAGGGCCAGCCGGCGGGCCGCGAAGAGTTCGAGCTTTTCCGAACCGCCGACGGGCTCGCGCTGCGCACCTCCAGCAGCCTCCAGATGGGCGCGCTCCAGATGGCGACCAAGGGCACGCTCCGCACCGACCCGTCGTGGCGGCCGACCGGAGGCGAGCTCGAGGCCTCGCTGGGCGGGCGAAGCCAGAAGCTGACCCTGCGGCGCGTGGGGGGCACGCTTGAGCTGGTGGCCGAGGCAGCGGGCAAGCCAGCCCAGACCACACGCGAGCCCACGCCGGCCGATATCTTCGTGGCCAATGGCGTGGTCGCGCACCTTTTGCCGCTGTGCGTGCGCGCGCGCGCGGAGGCGGTCACCCTCATCGATTTTCCCGCGGTTTCCATTCGCCTCCTGCCGGCGACTCAGCGGCAGGTGGGCGCGCGCATCCTGACCCTCTTGGCGGCCGACGTGGCCCAATCGCAGCGGCTCGAGCTGGTCTGCGAGGGCCCGCGCCTGCTCGCGGTGCGGCAGCCGCTGGCCGCGCTCCTGGCCACGCGCGTGGGCGAGGAGGCGATCGGCAAGCTGCTCGAGCAGGGCGAGCCCAAGAAGCCCCAACTGCCCGAGTCGCTGGTCGAGCTGGAGCGCACGGTCGAGGTCCCGGCCGCGCCCGGCATCCCACCGGCCAAGCTCGCGTGCTCGCTGATCTTGCCGAAGGCCTATGCCGAGCTCACAAAACGCCCGCGCGGGGGCGCGCTGCGGCCACTGCCCGCGTTCGGCTTCTTCACCGGCTCGGGGCCCGAGGATCGCGACGAGGACACGGTCGGGCCGGGCGGTCTCAAGCTGGCCATCTTCAAGGTCATCGCGATCGAGCTCGGACAGGCCGGCATCGCGTCGCTCCGGTGCGATGATCGCGGGGTCGCCAAGTCGACCGGCAGCCAGGAGGAGGGCTCGCTCGAGGTTTTCGTCGCCGACGCGAGCGCCATCGTCAAGGCCTTGCGCGCCGAGCGCGCGATCGATCCGGCGCGGGTCGGGCTGGTCGGCCATTCCGAAGGTGCCATCATCGGGCCGGTCGTGGCCACCCGCGATCGCAAGCTGCGCGCGCTGGTGCTGATGGCCGGTACCGGCCGCACGCTCGATCTGGTGATCCTCGACCAGATCGAGCAGGCGATGCGCAACCGCGGCGCCAGCGCGGCCGAGATCGAAAAGGAGCTGGCGCGCTCGCGCGAGCGGTTCGCGGCCATCCGGGAAGGAAAGCCGCTGCCCGACGACGAAGGCCGGCCGACGCTCGAGAAGATGACGCCCTGGCTGCACAGCTACTTCGTGCACGATCCGGCGGCCACGGCGCGCAAGCTCAAGTCGATCGCGGTGCTGATCGCGCAGGGCGCGCGCGACGTGCAGGTCTCGGTCAAGGACGCCGAGATCTTGCGCGACGCCATCGCGAAGGCCGGCAACCGGCGTCTTTCGTTTCGGCTCTACCCGGAGCTCAACCACTTGTTTGCGGTCACCAAGACCGGAAGCATCGCCGATTACTCGGATCCCGACGCCAAGGTGGATGCGGGCTTTCTGCGCGACGTGGTGGAGTTTGCGAAAAAAGCGATGAGATAAGGGCAGCCGCGTTCACACTTCTTTACTTCCCCTTAAAGCGGCCTAAACCTCGGTCTGGCACCCTTTCATTGTGCGCGCCCTTGTGCTCCTGGGGCTGCTCGTCCTGCCGCGTGCGACGCTGGCTGCGGTGGGCGCGGATGTGGTGGAGAGCGCGCGCAACGATTTTCTCACGCTTCATGGCGACCGACCCATCGACGTCATCACCATCGAGGGCCTGCACCGAACCAAGCCGGCCGTGGTGCGCGAATGGGTCACCGTTCACGAAGGCGATCGCCTGTCGCGCTTCGACGCCCACACCACCTGGGAAAACCTGTCGCGGCTGGGCATCTTCTCGCACGTCGACATCGGCTTCGTTCCGCTTGCGAGCGGCGGCGTCGAGATCCGGATCACGGTGGCCGAGAAGTGGTCGCTCTATCCGGTGCCCATGCTCATCTACTGGAACGATACCCAGATTGCCGGGCTGGTGCTCGCGGAGTCGAACGCGTTTGGCTACAACAAGGGATGGGCGCTGGGCGGCATCTATTCCAATCGCGGTTGGTACACCATCGCGAGCTATGTCGATCCCAACATCGCGTTTTCCAACTTCTACGGCAAGCTCAGCGTGCTGGTCGGCTCGGGCCTGCTCGAGAACCAGACCCCCGACGGCCGCACGTTCCAGTCTTTCGATCTGGACCGCTACGACGTGCAGTACTCGATCGGCTACACGATTGCCGGAAAATTCTCGCCGACGCTGACCGGCGCGTTCCGGTCGGCCGATGTCGGCACCATCCACGTGCCGGCTATGGAGGCGCCGGTGGCCGGCAGCGTGGTGAGCCAGGGCATAAAGCTCATCTACAACGATCGCCGCGCGCGCCTCTATTACGACAAGGGCCTGCGCAGCTCGATCGAATACCAGCACGCGTTCTCGGTCGGAAAGAACGACCTCTCGTTTGACAACCTGATCACCGAGACCAGCTACACGACCGAGACCATCTTCGACCACACGCTGCAGCTCGGGCTGTACTGGGCGCGCTCGCAGTTGCCGCTCGTGTTCGAGCATCGGCTGGGCGGCCTGGAAGGGACGCGCACGCTGCCGGCCGGCCTGGTGCCGGCCGACCGCTACCTGTCGGCGACTGCGATTTATCAGATCCCGTTCTGGAAGGGCAGCTGGGGCACTGCCACCGTGCTGGGCCTGATCGAGGGCGGGCGCTACAAGCAGGATGGCCGGCCCGGCGTGCCCTACTGGGGGCCGGGCGGCGGCCTGAGCATCTATCTGGCCAAGGTGACGACACCAACCATCGGCGTCGACGTCGCCTATGAGATGATGACCGGCACGCCCACGTTCAGCCTCGCGATTGGCTTCCGGCCCACGCGCTGAGTACACTCCCGGCCATGAGCGGCGAGCGCAGGCGCGGGGTTTCGAGGCTTGCGAGCGAAGTGCAGCGGAGCGAGCCGCCGAGCCGCGCCGGAGCGAGACGCGAAGGAGCAAAATGACAAGTCGAACCGTGTACTGGATTGCGCTCGCGCTGCCGATGCTGGCCGCGAGCCCCGCACTCGCGCAGCTCGAGCTGCCACGCCCGAGCCCCCTCGGAAAGGTCAGCCAGGTGGTTGGGATGACCGAGATCTCGGTCGAGTACTCCAGCCCGGCCGTGCGCGGCCGCAAGATCTGGGGCGGCCTGCTTCCGTACGACAAGCTCTGGCGAACCGGCGCCAACGCGGCCACCAAGATCACGTTCAGCAAGGACGCCACGGTGGCCGGCAAGGCGGTGCCTGCCGGCACCTATGCCGTGTTCACGATCCCGTCGAAAAACGAGTGGACGGTGATCCTGAACAAGAACCCCAACCAGGGCGGGACCGACAGCTACAAGCAGGAGCTCGATCTCATGCGCTTTGCGGTCAAGCCCAGGGCGTGCCCGCATCGCGAGCACCTGACCTTCTTGTTCTCGGAATTTTCCGAGAACGCAGCCACACTGGATCTGGAATGGGAGAAGCTGCGCGTGTCGATTCCGATCAAGGTCGGCACCGACGTGCAGGCGCTGGCCAACATCGCCGCTATCGAGGAGGGTGTGTGGCGCCAGTACAACGCCGCCGCGCGCTACATGCTCGAGCAGAAGAAAGACTACGAGGCCGGGCTCAAGCTGATCGAGAAGTCGCTCGCGGTCAAGGAAGACTGGCTCAACGTGTGGACGAAGGCTTCGCTGCTGGCGGCCAAGGGCAAGTACAAGGAAGCCTACCCGCTGGCCGAACGGGCGCTGGCGCTGGGCCAGAAGGCGCCCGCCTTCTTCTTCCAGGACGAGGTCAAGAAAGCGCTCGACGACTGGAAGAAGAAGCTCTGACCCGCTACTCGCACACCCGGCGGTAGCAGGCCTCGTAGCGCGCAACCGTCGGCTCGCGGCGGAAGCTCCGCTCCACGTGCGCGCGGGCGGCGTGCGCCATGCGCTCATGTAGCGCGCGATCGCCGAGCAGGCGCAGCACGGCCGCCGCCATCCCGGCGATATCGCCGAGCTCGATGAGGAAGCCGTCCTCGCCATCGCACACCACTTCCGGCACCCCACCCACGCGCGACGCCACCACCGGCACCCCGCACGCCAGCGCCTCCAGCGCCGCCAACCCGAAGCTCTCGGTGACACTGGGCAGCAGGAACAGATCGCTCTGCTGCAGCACCTCGACGAAGTTGCGCTGGTTGCCGAGAAAACACACGGCCCCATCCAGGCCCAGCTCGCGCACCAGGGTCTCGATCCGAGATCGCTCGGGGCCGTCACCGACCAGAACCAACAGCGCCGGCACCTTTTTGCGCACCTCCGCCAGCACATGCACCACATCGTCGACCCGCTTGAGCGGCCGGAAGTTGGAGTTGTGCAGAAGCAGCGGCAGGCGCGCGGCCGGATCGTCCGCGCGCAGCTCGGCGCGCCCGAACAGACGCGCGAGCAGGCTCCGATCCGTTCGCGCCGCCGGGCGGAACAGCTCCTCGTCCACGAAGTTGGGGATCACCTCGATGGGAGTCGAGGCCGGAATCGACAGGTTCTCGTAGGTTGCGCGGCGCAGATACTCGGACGGCACGGTCACCGCGTCGCTGGCCAGGATCGAAAAGCGCGTGATCGGCAGGAAGCTCGGATCGTTGCCGACCAGCGTGATGTCGGTGCCGTGCAACGTGGTCAGGATGCGAGGCGACAGCTCGGCCAGCACCTGACGCGCCAGAAACGCGCTGGTCGCATGCGGGATGGCGTAGTGCACGTGCAGGAGGTCGAGCCGCTCCCAGCGCGCCACCTCGACCATTTTGGAGGCCAGCGCGAGGGCATAAGGGCTGCGGTCGAACAGCGGATAGTCGCGTACTTCGACGGCGTGAAAGAACACGTTCTGCTCGAACCGGTCCAGCCGCGACGGCACGTCCGAGCAGATGAAGTGCACACGATGCCCGCGCCGGGCCAGCGACATTCCGATCTCGGTGGCGATGACGCCGGAGCCGCCGAACGTCGGGTAGCAGGTGATGCCGATGCGAAGCGCGCGCCCGCTCATAGCTCGAGATCCTGGACGGCCGCGTCAAAGGGCCGAATGGCGGCAAGGACTCGCCGCTTGAAGCCGCCCACCCCGTGCAGGCACGCGAACCAGGGCAGCCCGAAGCAGCGTTCCTGCGCAACCCCGTTGGGGCACAGCTCGGCCTGCAGCTTGCGCAGCCTTTCGGCGCCCACCTGGTCGCGCGTGGCCAGCGCGCGCGCGTAGCGGTCGACCAGACGGCCCACCGCGTGCTCGACCGTGTCCCGAGTCCGCCTCACCGGATCGGTGAGATTGGGGTCGAGGGCGGGCGCCAGCGCGGCCATGCCGTCGAGCTCGCGCACGAGCGGGCCCAGGAGCCGCTCGCGCAGAACGCCCGGGCTGGGCAGGCCGTCGGGCGCGGCCGCGCCGAGCGCGCTCAAAAGCTCGCTCTCCGGCCGCTCGAGGTCGGCCGC
>Ga0126376_10002178_pt1 | contig 11002 bp, 8 predicted proteins | sample PanSoiMetPlot_15_FD_92760 | JGI IMG/M metagenome (GOLD analysis project Ga0126376, IMG submission 92760) | Tropical forest soil microbial communities from Panama - MetaG Plot_15 | ecosystem: Environmental > Terrestrial > Soil > Tropical forest > Bulk soil | place: Panama | collected 2016-02-17
ACACCGGTGAGCAGCAGCACACATATGTGCTGCGTCTCCGACTTGCCGCGGAACTGGCCGAGCAGGTTGTATCCCGAATCGTCGGCGTGCGACGCGTCGATCACGACCAATGCGGGGCGCTCCTCGAGGGCCGTCTCGAGAGCGTCACGCGCATCGACAGTCGTCACATGATGGCCGGCCCGTGCGACGTGGTAGGCAACGAGGGCACTCAACTCCCGGTTGTCGCCCACGACGAGGACTCGATGGTGCGGCGACGGCTGGGGGGCAGGGGCCGACGGGGCGCTACGCGCGAAGCGAGTGCGAGACACGTTACCGAATGTGACGCTGCTCTGCGACACTCCGGTCACGGCTCGGTGCCCGACTGGTAAAGAAATCGTCATGAGCCTGTCTGCTGGACCGATACACAAGTCGTTACATGACTGACATTTCCGCGCCTCCAGGTGGTGATCGCCCGGCCATACTCTCGATGTACGATGTCGCTGCGCTTGGCGGGGTTAGGTCTGATGCTGGCGGGGGTGTCGGCATGCGCCGGTGACCGCGGGGTCGGCCCCGGTCCGCAACCCCAATGCGCGTCCAGAATCACGCCGCTCTCGCTCGGCGTTGGACAGTACCTGTCGATCGACCCGGCCGTGGACTCCGGCTGTGTGGCGATCGCCGTGAACCCATCCACCACCGATTCGGCGGAGTACCTGCTGGTCGCCCAGGCAGTGACGGGTCAACCGGGATTGACGGCCTCCTTCGCCCTCCAGGGTCAAGTGCGGCAAGGCGCGGTGGCGACGGTTTCCCCTCCAATGGCGCCGGACCTCGCGCAGCGATTTCACGATGCGTTACGGGAGATGGAGCAGCGGCATGCGTACGGCGGCTTGCCGCTCGTCGCCGATCGAGAGCTCGCTGCCCCGTTTCGCGTTCCGCCGGACAGCGGCAGCTCGCGACAGTTCAGCGTCTGCGCCAACCTGGATTGTTCGTCCTTCGCCGTGGTGACCGCCACCGCGGCTGTGGTGCGCGGGCCGATCGCGATTTTCGTGGATACCGCGGCCCCGAGCCCGGGGCTCACGCAAGCCGACCTCGATTCCCTCGCCGCAGACTTGAGCACGCGCCTCTACGCAGTCGACACCACGGCATTCGGGCGGGAATCGGACATCGACAGCAACCAGGTCGTCATCGTGCTGATGACGCCGGTCGTGAATCGACTCGTCACGCCGCTGCAGTGCGCGACGTCGGGGTACGTGAGCGGCTTCTTTCTCGGTGGAGACATCGATCCCGCCCTGCGGGGAGATGCGCGCTTCAATCAGGGGGAGATCGTCTACTCCCTCGTTGCCGACTCGCTCGGAACCGCGAGCTGCCCGCATCGGCCCAGCCGGGTGAAGCAGCTGTTCCCCGTCACGTTCGTCCACGAGCTGCAGCACATGATCAGCTTCAACCAGCATGTGTTGTTGCGCGGCGGTCCGGAGGAGGAGCTGTGGCTCAACGAGGCCCTCTCGCAATTTGCCGAGGAGCTGGGGGGGCGTTCGTTCGGAATCGGCACGACGCAGTTCTCGACCTTCGCGATCGGTGATGTCCGCAACGCGTACCAGTACCTCGAAGCGACCGGCAGCAACTTCCTGGTGACGACATCCGGCATCGGAAGCCTGGCGGAGCGCGGGGCGGGGTGGTTGTTCGTCCGCTATCTCGACGACCGGTTCCGGACCGACACGTCGCTGGCGGCGACGGCAGCGTTCACGCGCGGACTGCTCGAGACGAGTCACACGGGCGCGACCAACGTCGCCGCGCACACCGGCGTGGGATTCGAGACGCTGGTGGCGCGCTGGGCGCTGGCGAACTTCGTGTCGGACCTGGACACAGTCTCCGCGTTCCAGCCGCCGCCCGAGTTGACGTACACCTCGTGGCGGTTGCGTGCGACGTATCGATCGCTGCACCTCCAGGATCCGGCCACCTTCCCGGCGGTCTATCCGCTGGCGCCGGCAGCCACGAGCGGTCCGAACGTCGACGTGGCGGGGACGCTGCGGTCCGGCTCGGGCGTCTACGTGCGCGCCGTGCAGGCCCCGGGCGCGTCGGGGTTCACGCTGCGCTTGGCCGCCCCGGGCGGCGGTCCGCTGTCGGCCGCGGTGGCGGCCCGGTTGGGCGTGATCCGGATCCGCTGAAGCCGGTTGCCGTCCGCGAATTATCTGACTATTGTCAGATAATGGACGGCGTCGCCCAGGTCCGCCGCTTCAACCGCACCGTCACACAGCGTGTCGGCGCGCTCGACAGCCACTTTCTCGGCCGCGCGCGCTCGCTCGGCGCCTCGCGCCTGCTGTTCGAGATCGGGCAGCGCGGCTGCGCCGTCCGCCAGCTGCGCGCCCGGTTGGACCTGGACTCGGGCTACGTCAGCCGGCTGCTGCGCGGGCTCGAGCGCGAGCGGCTGATTCGTACCGGCCCTTCCTCCACAGATGCCCGCGTGCGGGTAGTCGAGCTCACCAGGGCCGGGCAGCGAGAGCTGGCCGTGCTGAATCGGCTGTCGGACCAGGTGGCCCGGTCGGTTCTCGGGCCGCTGAGCGAGCCGCAGCGCGCGGCGCTGGTCACCGCGATGGACGCGGTGGAACGCTTGCTCCAGGCGAGCGCCATTCACATCCAGATTGTCAATCCGCGAACGCGCGATGCGCGCTACTGTCTCGAACACTATTTCGCGGAGCTGGCCGTGCGCTTCGATGCCGGGTACGATCCGGCGCGCGGGATCTCGGCGAGCGCGGAGGAGCTTACCCCGCCCCGCGGCTACTTCCTGCTCGCAACGCTCCATGGCGAGCCGGTCGGCTGCGGTGCGCTCAAGTGCCATCGCGGCTTTGGCGAGGTCAAGCGGATGTGGGTCGCGGAATCGTCACGCGGCATGGGGGTCGGCAAGCGCATCCTGCAGCGGCTCGAGGAGCTGGGGCGGCGGCGGCGCATTCCCGTACTCCGTCTCGAGACCAACAAGACGCTGAAGGAGGCGCAGGGGCTCTACCGAGCGAGCGGGTACCGGGAAGTGCAGCGCTTCAACGACGAGCCGTACGCCCACCACTGGTTCGAAAAGCAGCTCTAGAAGTCGAGCTCCAGACGCGAAGCGAACACGAGCCGGTTCCCGGCCGACGTCGTCCCGAACCCGACGCTCAAGCCGAGAGCGATCTCCTTTCCCAGATCGAGATCAACACCGGGGAAGATCTGGTGGACCGCGGTCGATGCGGCGAGGGGACCCGTCTTCTCCCCAAGAGCGCCGTGGTACTCGACCCGCGCGGTCACGACCGACGACAACCGGTAGGCGGCCACGGCGGATGGCTCGAACTCCCATTCCTGCTCCGTGCCGCCGGCCTCGCCAGCCCCCAGATCGCGCTCGAGGTTGGCGTTGAGGCCCAATCGCAGCGCCCCGAATCGCTTCGCGACAATCGGTGACAGCTCGAGGGTCGGCGACGCTCCGCCGTAGGCCGGCCGCGGCGCTTCGAGCTCGGCGCTGAATCCCACTTCGACCGGGAGTTTCCAGCGGGCCGGCGCGCTCACGCGGGACCGCAACCGCCACCCGGCATATTGCGCCCCGAGGCCGGGGCGGTAGGCGCTCAGGAAGTACGCCGACGCTTCCCACCACGACGTGATGCCGTGACTCAGCTCGAACGAGAGATGGGTCTGGTGCTCGGTCGGCGCGACCGTACCGTCGAACGTGGTCGTGCCTCGCGCTGTGTAATTGAGGTGCGTCTCCAGCTCCCACTCGCCGCGGGTGAGGGTGGCGGCCGGGTACACGACGATTTCGAACGGGTCCTGGGCGGAGAGGTGCCCGGTCAAGGCCGAGAGGGACAGGGCAATCATGAACACCGTTCGGGTTTTCATTGCGTGGAGTCGCATGGCGCAGGAAGGTAATGTGGGGGAGAAGGGGTTCGGCGCCGTTCGTCGAGCCGGGAGCGCAGCTCGCACCTCCCGCCAAGCGATTCGTCGCGTTCGGCTTCCCGGCGACGCTCGGACGCCCGTGCTTTTCCATCTCCTCCTTCTTGGAGTGATTTGATGAAGGTGCACGCACCGCTCTGCGCCGTCGTCTCCTCGATCGCCGTCTCTCTATGTGCGCTGCCCGCCGCGGCGCAGCAGGTGGTCACGCACGGCGAGCTGCCCTCCGTCTCCCCCGATGGCTCCCTGATCGCATTTCTCTCCGATCGTACCGGGACGAGCAACGCCTTCGTCATCGGAGTGGACGGCAGCGGCGAGCGGCAGGTCTCTCAGGCCGGCGCTGGGACACCGCGGTTCTCCCCGGACGGGAAGAGCCTTCTATTCGCAGGTCCGGGAGCGGATAGCGGGCGGATCTCCGCCGTGAGCGTGAACGGCGGCGAGCGGCGAGTTCTGGCGAGCGTGCCGGGACGCAGCCCCGTGCTCTCTCCCGACGGCAGGCGGGTGGCGTTTCTCATGGGGTCCTGGACGGCGACGGTCACCGCGGTTGCGAACACTGACGGCTCAGGGGTTCATGCGATCGCCGGAGGCGGCAAGACCACGGCATGGAATGCCGCCTGGTCTCCCGATGGCCACCGCATTGCCTACACCTATGGGGACTCGAGTCGCGTGTTGCAGGTGCACGTAGTGAACGCCGACGGATCGGGCGACCGCGTGGTGACGCGGATCGATCGATCCGAAGGCTCGGCGCAGATGCCCGCCTGGTCGCCGGACGGGCGACGCCTCGCGGTCCAGGTCAGCACGATGCACATGGGGCACATCTGGGTGGTCGACGTCGCGACACGTGAGGCGCACAAGCTCGCCGCGCACACCGATTCGATCTCGGACGAGGTCCCGGCCTGGTTCCCCGATGGGAAGCACATCGCGTTTCAGAGCAATCGCAGCGGCCAGGAAGAGATCTGGATGATGACCGACGCCGGCACCGATCTGCGTCAGGTGACGGGGCCCACGCGAGGCTCGGTGGGAACGGTGATTCCGCTGACCCCGGAGCGCTGGACCGCGACCGACTCGCTGCGTTTCGGTGACTATCAGGGGCGGCCCAGCCTGTACATCAATCGCGGCGTGGCGTTGGCGAACGGCGTGGCGGTGCGCGATGGGACGCTCGAGTACGACATGGTGGTGCCGCGCGGCGGAAACTTCATGGGGGCCGACTTCCACGCGGAGTCGCCGGAAAACTCCGAGGTCGTGTTCTTCAGGCCGGGACAGAGCGGGACGATGGAGTCGGTGCAATACGCGCCGGCGTTGAATGGCGTCGCGGCGGCGTGGCAGGTCTATCACGGGGAGAATGCCAATGCCGCGGTCGACCTGGCGTTCGACCGCTGGCTGCACGTGCGGCTCGACATCACCGCCGCCACCGCTGCGCTGTACCTGAATGACGACACGACGCCGGTGCTGATCGTGCCGCGACTGGCCGGTGTCGGCGGGACGTCGGTCGGGGTGTGGACGGGATTCTTCGGTCGCGGCGCCTGGTTCTCGAACATCCGCTACACCGCACGGCCGGCGACCCCGCCGGCCCCCGCGCCGGCGCTGCCGCGCGGCACGATCACCGACTGGGAGCTGTCGCAGGCCGTGGACGGGGGCGTTCTTACGCCCGGGACGCTCCCCGATTTGGGGGCGCTGCAATGGGACCGGGTGCATGTCGAGGAACAGGGATTCGTGCTCGTCAACCGTTATCGCCGCACGCCAAACGCCACGATCCCGATCGACCGGACGACGGGCGAGCCGCTGGTCGACAGCATCATGGGCAATCACGTGACGGGGTCGAAGGTGGTGTTCGCGCGCGCGACGATCACGGCCGACCGCGCGGGGCTGCGCCGGATGTTATTCGGCTTCAGCGATGGCGCCGTGGTGTACCTGAACGGGCAACCGCTGTTCTTCGGGATGAACGCATCGCGGTTGCGATCCCCCGACCTGGGGCAATCTGCGCTGGACCGGGTCGGCAGCGCGCTCTACCTCCCACTGCGACAGGGCCGGAACGATCTGGTGTTTGCGGTGACCGAGTTTACCGGCGGGTGGGCCTACTGGGCTCGACTCGAGCCGTGAACCTGAGGTGAGACTCCGAGGTATCATCGTGGCTCGAAGAGCAACGGATTGCGGTGGTACCGGTGCGCTTGTATCGTGGGGCGACCCTACGAGGAGCATCCATGGCGCAGGCGACCCGGAAGAATCAGGAGCGCATCATTGCCAACGAGAAGAAGATCCTGACCAACCAGCGTCGCTTGCTGCGCATCCTCGACAATGAGGTCAAGATCCTGCGCAATCAGCGGGCGATCATCAAGAACCAGAAGAAGATCCTCGCCAATCAGAGCCGCATCATCGCGCAGTAGCGTTTACGATCGCGCGTCGATGACCAGCTGAACCGCCGTCGTGTAGGCGCGCCACCGCGCGATCTCTTCCCCTAACGCCCGCCGTCCCCCCGCCGTGAGCTCGTAATACCGCGCGATGCGGTTGTGTTCGGTCGTGCGCCAATGGGATGTGACCCAGCCGCGATTCTCATAGCGATGGAGGGCGGGGTAGAGGGATCCCTGCCCGATCTGAAAGGCGTCCTGCGACAACTGCTGAATGCGGTTGCTGATGCCCCAGCCGTGCAGCGGCGCCACCGCCAATGCCTTGAGGATCAACAGATCGAGCGTTCCCTGCATGACATCGGCTCGGCCCGGCATGCGTTTTTATGCTCCTGTCGAAGTAATAGGGAAGTATACGCCTCAACTTCTGTCGAAGCAAAAGGGAAGTTGCCATCCTTGCGCACGTACGCGGCGGCGGTATCATTTCTCGCGGTTCGCAGGGGATCGATCGGGCACATCCTCCATTGACGGGTGGAGATGTGACCGGTCGGCCCCCCGCTTCATTTCCCGGATCCGAATCGGAGCAGTCCTGGAGGGCTCATGGTGACTCGCCTGTTCGTCCTGGCTGGTATCGTGTCGACGCTGTTCGGCATCCCCGCAGCGGCTCAGGCTCCCGGCGGGAGCATCGCAGGCGTCGTGCGAGCCCGCGGCATCGCCGCATCGGGTGCCCGCGTGACCGCCACGAACCAGGCCACGGGCGCTGTCGGGCGCGCCACGTCGACCGCCGACGGCAGGTACGCGATCGCAGGGCTCGCCCCCGGCGCCTACACCGTCGGCGCGTCGTTGCCCGGGCTGCGGACGCTCTCCAACCGGGACGTGCAGGTGACCGGAGCGGCCGCGACGACGGTCGATTTCGATCTCCAGCCTCTGACCCTCGAGGCGATCACGGTGACTGCGATGCTGCGCGAGCAGCAGCTCGCCAAGGTGCCGTTTTCCATCGCCGCACCGACCCAGGAAGCGCTGCGGGTCCGTGGAGCGGACAACATCGAGGCCGTCGCCGCCAACGTGGCCGATTTCAGTGTGCAGAATCTGGGGCCCGGCCAGAGCCAGGTCGCGATGCGCGGCATCTCCTCGGGGCAGATCGCCCGCGACCAGCCGGGCGTGAAGGAAGAGGTGGGGGCCTACCTCGACGAGGTCCCCGTCTCGCTCTCGCTGTTCACCCCGGACCTCGACCTGTTCGACCTTTCCCGCGTGGAGGTGCTGCGCGGTCCGCAGGGGACGCTGTTCGGCGCCGGCTCACTCGGCGGGACGGTCCGCTACATCACGAACCAGCCGGAGCTGCACGTCCGCGACAACTTCGTCGAGACGGGGACCAGCTGGATCGACGGCGGTTCCCCGGGGAGCGCGGCCAAGCTCGGCTTCAACGAGCCGCTCGGCGACAAGGCGGCGGTGCGCATCGTCGGATACGCGAACCAGCTGGGCGGCTACATGAACGCCGTGCAACCCAGTCTCCGCGTCGACCAGAATGTGAATGGCGGATCGCGCAGCGGCGCCCGCGCCATGGTGCGCCTCGCGCCGAGCGGCCGCCTCACCATTACGCCGGGCATCGGGTTCCAGCGCGTGGACATGAACGGCTGGAACCGCATCGACACGTTCAACATTCTGGCCAACTCCTACACGACGTCGCGTCCCAAGGTGACGTTGGGTGGACGGACGCTTTTCACCCAGATGCAGGAACCGTTCACCGACGATTTTCTGCTCGCCGACCTGAACGTGCGCTACGACTTCGGCGGGGTCAGCCTGACCTCGGTCAGCGCCTGGACGCACCGCGACGTGCTCGTGGTGCGCGACGGCACGGCGTTGAGCGCCAGCATCCTGGGCGGCAGCATTGGATTGCCGGAGAACATCTACACCATCAACGCCGGGCTCAACGACGCGACCAAGACCAATGTCGCCACGCAGGAAGTGCGGCTCTCCGGCGGGCGCGATCGAGTCCGCTGGGTGGTGGGCGGTTTCTACGCCGGCAATCATCGGCATTACGGCCAGGACCTGCTGATCGCGGGCTTCGATACCCTCGCCGCGCCCATCTTCAACGCCCCTTACGGGTTCACCCGCGGACTGCTCGCGCCCAAAGACCATCTGTTCTGGTCCGACCTGCACTACTATCTGCGCCAGACCGCGGCGTTCGGTGAGGCGACGGTGCCGGTGGGCGCGCGGCTCGACCTGACGGCCGGGATTCGGTACTACAACTTCCGCGAGCAGCGCGACCAGATCTTCGACGGGTTCTTCGGCAACAACAACAATGGCCAGTCTCTCGTGACGCAGCCCGGCAGGACATCGGCGCATGGCGTGGCGCCGCGCTTCATCGCCAGCTACAAGGTGTCCGACGCCGTTACCGTCAACGCGCAGGCCTCGCGGGGGTTCCGTCTGGGCGGTATCAACGATCCGCTCAACGTGCCGGTATGCACGCCGCAGGACCTGACCATCTTCAGCGGCCACGACTCGTGGAAGGACGAAAAGGTCTGGAATTACGAGGCGGGGATGAAGGCGCAGAGCGGCCGGTCGACCATCAGTCTGTCGGCGTTCGATATGGAGGTCACCGATCTCCAGCTCACCGTCACGGCGGGCTCCTGCACGTCACGGCTCATTCTGAACGCGCCCAAGGCGCGCAGCCAGGGCGTGGAGGCGGAGGTGACGCTCGCTCCCGGCGAGCACTGGGATGTCGCCCTCTCCGCCGCCTTCAACAACGGCAAGCTCCAGTCGGATCTCAAGGACGGCGCGGGCAACATCATCTCGGGGATCAAGTCGGGGAATCGTCTCCCCAGCGTCCCGCAGGTGCAGCTGAGCGGCGCGGCGACCTACGGCTGGTTCGTGACGACCGGGTCGCGAGCCTTCATCAGCGGCAGCTACCAGTACAGCGGCTCGCATTACACGCTGATCGACGATGAGGCGCCGGGGGCGCGCACCGTCAACCTGGCGGCGTTGCCGCATACGGTCGGTGGGCCGCTGACGCAGACCACGTTCACGTTCAATCCGCTGCTGCCGGGCTACAGCATCGTCAACCTCCGTGCCGGCCTGTCGCGGGCACGGTGGGAGGTCGCAGCCTATGCCTCCAACCTGACCGACACCCGGGCCTTCCTCGCCCTCGACCGTGAGCGCGGCACGCTCGCGCGCGTCGGGTACCTGACCAACCAGCCGCGTACGCTCGGTGTGACGCTGCGGTTCTCGTACTGATTCGGGAGTGGGCCGCGACGCCGGCCTAGACCGACGGGCGTTGCGACGGCCGAGCCGCTTCGCGCCGCGACGACAACCACGAGCCAAGCAGGATAAGCACCATGCCGGCTATCCCCATGGTTCCGAGGCGCTCATCGAGGAAGAGGATCCCGGCGAGCACCGCCACAAGCGGATTGATGTAGGTGATGACGCTGGCGCGGGTTGGCCCCGTCGCGGCGATGAGCTGGAAGAACACGACGAGCCCCAGGGCCGTACACACGATCCCGAGCACTGCGAGCGCGGCGAGTCCCGCAACCGACGGCAGCGCATCGGGCAGGCGCACCAGGGCCGCCGGGAGCAGGGCCACCGTGGACACCATCAGGCTCGCGGCCACCGGCCCCTGCGGATCGAGATCGCTGAGGTAGCGGTCGACGATCAGCGGCGCCACGGCGTAGCACACCGTGGCGAGGAGCACGAGCGCCGCGCCCAGCAGTTCGTCGTGCCGTCCCGCGACATCGACGCCGAGCAGGGCCACCACACCGCCGAAGCCGAGTAACAGGCCGAAGGATCGCAATCCGGTGGGTCGATCTCTGGTCGACAGCAGTGTCGCCAGCAGCGCCACAAAGAGCGGCATCGTCGAGATCAGAATCGCCGTCAGCGACGAGGCCAGGTACCGCTCGCCGGCGGCAATCAGCACGAACGGCACGGCGATCTCGCACGCCGTGTAGGCGACGATCGGGCCGGTCCGGGCCCGCAAGCCTCGGAACGCTCGTCGCCGCAAGGCCAGCGGGAACATGAGCGCAGCGCCTAGTGCCACCCGGGCCCAGGCGAGGGCACCGGGCGGCACGCCGGCATCGAGGGCGATCTTGATGAAGAGATACGGGATGCCCCAGATCACGGAGCTCGCGGCAAACAGCAGCCACGCGCGTGGCGTCATCGGCCCTTCTGCCACGCGGCGACGATTTCGCGCAGGCCATCGGCCGGCTCGGCGTTGTACTCCCACTCGACCGGTGATCCGGCGTCGAGCAGCAGCTTCCCGACGGAGGCGAAATCGCGTCCCTGGCGGTGCTCGGTGCGCGACCCTTCGGCGGCCCAGATCAGCGGCGTCCCGTTGAACTCGCGATCCCGGATCGTCACCGAGGCGCCGTGCGCGAGCAGCACGCGCACCGCGTCGGGCCAGCCGGCCATCGCCGCCGAATGCAGCGCCGTCTTGCCGATCCCGGAGTCGGGACGGTTCGGATCGAAGCCACACGCGAGCATCGCTTCGAGGGCAGGAACATCGTTGCGCTCGGCGGCCTGATGAAAGCTGATGTAGTGGTCGTCCGTGATTTCGCTGCGTAACGCGGGGTTCGCCGCGAGCAGTTTATCCACGGTCGCGCGGTCGCCGCGGCTGCACGCCGCGACGAGACGGTCCACGGCTGCCAGCTCGGGAGAGGCGCCCTGTGCGAGCAGCCAGTCCGCCACCGCGCGGTTGCCGTTCAACTCCGCGACGGCGTACGGCGTTCGTCCGTCGGTGCGTTTGCGAGCGATATCAGCCCCGTGAGCCACCATCGCCTCCGCCAACG
>Ga0126376_10002180_pt1 | contig 10996 bp, 21 predicted proteins | sample PanSoiMetPlot_15_FD_92760 | JGI IMG/M metagenome (GOLD analysis project Ga0126376, IMG submission 92760) | Tropical forest soil microbial communities from Panama - MetaG Plot_15 | ecosystem: Environmental > Terrestrial > Soil > Tropical forest > Bulk soil | place: Panama | collected 2016-02-17
AGACGCCTCCGGTTCCCGGTTCCCTTCAGTATTGGAAGTCGGAAAACCAGTCGCTTCCCGCTGGCACTGCCAAGTACGACCTTTCCAACGGTGTCGGATTCCCAATCCGTAACATTTTCTACTATGTTAGGGACTCGGGTAACTCCACCCGTGCGACGGCGGATGCCAACTGGCCCGATCCGGCAACTCTGCTTATCGGAAACGTCAACTACTTCACGCGCGGAAAGCTGCTGTGGGTTTCCCTCATCGGTCGCGCATACGGATTCGCGGGCAACGGTGCTGCACCGCCTGCCGTGGACACTGCACAGGGCCGGGAAAACGGCGTTTTCCCTGTGTGGTTCACTTCCGATATCGTGTTCAAGCCTGGCGATGAACTTAGGTTTAAGTACCTGGACACGCAGGTTAACACGCTCGTTCGCCTGACCGGATCGTTTGGCGGTGCAACTACGTTCTTCGCCATGACAAACTGGCTGGCAACTCCGTCCCAGAACCGTTACAGCCTCATTGCAGGCGGATAAGGAAAGGGGAATTCGGTGCCCTCGAAGAAGGTCCTGATTTACGTGGCGATCTTCCTTGCCGGTGTTGTTCTGGCCGATAAGGTGCGTTCGCTTCCGGGCGTTAACAAGCTGCCGACTCTGTAACGCCAATGAAGTCAACGGGTTACGTTCTAGCTGCTGGCGGAATTGTGCTGGCTAATGAAGCCATCTTTATTCCGCTTGAGTCTAAGCAGACTCCGCTACAGGCTATTAACTGGCGCGTAATTCCGGCAACTGCCATCATGGCTCTAATGCTTGCGGGTGTGGAGTCTATGAGTCCCGAATTCGGTGCAGGACTAGGGTTCCTGGTATTGCTTTCGGTACTCGTAATCCCATTGGGCAATGGTGGCAGTCCGCTCGAAAATCTCGCAAAAGCGATGGGTAGGTCAAAATGAACACAACGCTACAGAAGTGGCTGATGGGCCTTATTGGCCTCGGCGCGCTGTATCTTGTCGTGACCAATCCCCAAGGCGTTTTCCGTGCGGCACAGGCCGCTAAGAATGTCATTGGCGGATCGGAAACGCAGATCATCACGGGTGGACGGCGGGGTTAATCATGGCTGGCCCTTTGCAGCCAATTACCGGCCTGACAACTACGCGGGTAGTTGTCCAGCCGGAGGCACCGCCTGATAAAGTCCACGGTGGGCCTGCGAATGAATTTCACGGAAACGTAGGCGAAAGGGCCGAACCGTATCCCTGGGAAGAATTCGCAGGGCCTCATACTCCGCATGAACCGGCAGATGCCGCCATGCTCGGTGACCTGCCGGAAAGCATGACGTTTGCTGCTGGATATTTGGCGCAAGATCCTTCCGGGGATCAGACGCCATATCACAGCCATGCCGGGCCGATCACAAAGGGAATGCCTGCCGCTGACCGCGATCCCGAAGGTACAGCGCAATACCTGATTCAGTCCTATGAAGCGCACAGCGTAAAGACTGGTGCATCTAGGGCCGGTCGTCAGGGTGCCTATGTCCAGGAGGATTCCTGGACGGGATTTTGGAACCCTGTTCCTGGTGATGATCAGGTGCCAGCGGTTCCCGGGCCTATCGGTGCATCTGTGGCCGGATTCGGTGTGAATGATCATCGCAGCAATGCCTTTGCAAAAGTCAACGCATTTGGCCTTGCTACTTCGCACCGTATGCGACGGTTCGCAACTGGCAGCATCCCTTATAACTATATGTGGATGAACGGTTCCGGCCGTCCATTGCATAAGTTCCTGCCTGGCACTCTTAACCCGCCAGTTGGGGAAGGGCCTTTCCAGGGTGACGACCCGATGGCTACTTACGGATATCAGGGTGCCGTATTGCTGGAGCCTGCGACGGAATATGTTGCACCGCCTCAGCCTTACGTTCAGCCGACAACTCAGGGCATGGAATTGCCCCAAGAGATTGACCTATGGTGACATATGGCTGATCACATCACGCTACCGGGTGGCCTGAAGCTGAAGAAAAATGTTGCGATAATCCTCGGCGTTTCCGGCGCTGGAATCGCGGCATATGTTCTTTACCAAAAGCGGCAGGCTAATTCGTCGGCAACTGATACCACTACCGGAACCGGGGACATTGACCCTCAAACGGGGTTCGCTTATGGTTCCCCGGAAGATCAGGCCGCATTGGCGGGCCTGGCCGGTTCGACTCTGCCGACCGCTAATAATGCCTCTTTCGTCGGAGGCCAGATTATCGGTTACGATCAATTCGGTAACCCGATTTACGGATCAGGTGCCGGGGGATTTGGCGGAAGCGGATTCGGCGGGCCGGGCGGCTTTAGTTCCAATGCCCAATGGACACAGGCCGCTGAATCCCTAATGGGTAGCACGGGTGCGGACGCGATTGCCGCCGCACTCGGTAAGTATCTATTGGGGACGCCTCTTACCGATGATCAGGTGACCATCGTTCAGCAGGCTATTGCTGCTGAAGGTATGCCGCCGGTTCCCGGGCCGGATGGTTTCCCGCCATCCTTCCGCACTGCCGCGACGCCTCCGCCTACGGGTGGCGGCACGGCTAAGAACCCTGTAAAGGGCCTCCAGGCGACGCCACGAACGACGCAGATAGACGTTCACTGGAATCCGCTCACAGGTGCTACCAAGTATCTTGTGAAGGCTTACAAGGGCTCTCAGATCGTTCAACAGCAGACCGTAACGGGAACGTTCGTTACCCTGCACAATCTCCACGCAAAGACAAGCTACCGGATAACGGTATGGGGCCAGCCCGGTTCTGGCTCAACTGCCAGCGTTACTACCCGGACAAAGTAAGGGGATGAAATGCAGTTCAAGTCCGTACTGAAGCCGGAAGGCAGCATTGTTTCAAGCATTGCCGTTGCCGGTTCGGTGTACGCAATTTATGCCATGCATGTCGGCACGATTGCGCAGGCGCATGCCAGCGACGCAAACCACGTCTCGCTTGAGTCGTCACGGAAAAAGGCCGGTTACACGTCGTTCCTTTTCGTGGCAGCTATCACGCTGATTACCCGGGACGCTAACGTCGGTATTCTGGGATTCGGTTCAATCGTGGCAATGGAAACGGTTACGCGCCATGCCATCATGGTTGAGCCATTCTCCGGCGTGGTCCAGGCACCTGCTGAGACGACCTACACGCAGGCCGAAAACGTGGTCCCGATTCAGGATCAGGGATACGCAGTCGGGTAACAATGGCAATTAAGCTGGTACCTCTAGCGGCGATTGCGGCGGGTGCCCTTTTTGTCTATTCTGGCGTACGTGGCTTTTCTGTCCTTAAAGCTGCGCAGAATATCATCAAGGGTACTCCGCCTCAAACTGCCCAGGTTGCCAGCACACTTACCCTGCCGGGTGGCGCAACGGTTATAGGAGGATCACCGATAGCGGGTGGCATCCCGGGAATAGCTCAGAAATATGTGGGCAAACTCCGGTATGTCTTTGGTGGGCCTCCGCCAATGGGCACTGTGGATTGCAGTTCCTTTGCCAGTAAAGTATTGGCGGAGGCCGGTGTCAAAAATCCCGGCGGGGCGGCATACGATCCCCGCACGCATGGCCCGACGACTCTTAGCTATCTTTCCTGGAACGGTGCTAGGACAATTGGGCACAGCGCAAATGTCGCGCAACCGGGCGACCTTTGTGTGTGGCAGACTCATATGGGAATTTGCATAGGCGGAGGCAAAATGGTTTCCGCCCGCGATCCTCAAGAGGGTGTCGGGATTGACAATATCGCTGGAGATATGCCAGGCGAGTTGCTTTTTGTCAGGCGGCTGGTATGAAGGACACAAAGGTTATTGGACTCGTAGCCGTGGCTGTTGGTTCCCTTTTTGTCTACTCCGGGATCAGAGGATTCAGCATCCTGAAGGCCGCGCAAAACGTAATCCGGGGAACCGGCCCAAATACAGGCCAGAAAGCAAGCCTGCTAACGACTAGCCAAGTCGCTACGGCAACTGGCCCGGGTGTTGCGAATCCAACTGCGGGCACCTGGACGCATGGCGGATTGATGAACCTATGGATCATGAATGGCGGCAGTCAGGCCACGGCCAATAATGCAGCGTGTCACGCAATCCAGGAATCATCAGGCAATGCCAGCGTAACTAGCCGGAACCCTGATGGCGGAATTAATGTCGGTCTATGGCAGCTTGACACAAAGGGCAAAGGTGCAGGCTTTAGCGTGGCACAATTGCAGAACCCAAATACAAACGCAAAAGTCGCAATCCGCGGTTCTAACAATGGCCGGGATTGGTCGGCGTGGGCGACTCCGGGATGCTAAATGGCTACGATAATATCTAACCCTTTCACGCATCGGGTTTTCTATAACACTGCGACGGGCCTTGAGATTGACGGCACGATTGCCGAAAACTTCACGGCATGGTTTGACGCAGTTAACGGCCATATCGCAGGCTGGCATCAGTACAACACCCGTGCCGAAATGCTGGCTGATATCAAGGCTCACCCGGGATGGGCACAACCTGTCGGCGGAGTTTCCGGGGAATTGGGAAACCTCGGAAAGCGTGCCGTTAAAGGTGCCATTGGCGGGCAGGTGCAGGGCTGGGAATTGTGGGTGCTCAGGATTGGTGAAATTATCTTGGGCATTGTCCTTATCGGTGTCGGTGTGGCAAAGCTGACCGGAACTGATAACTTCATTCTAAAGGCCGCAACTACGGCCGGAAAGGCGGCGATGTTGTGACTGCGGAACTGACGGATTATGAACCGGCTAGGGTTCATATCGTCCGGGATGACACAAAGCCACATCAGTCGGAGCGGAAATTCACCAATGTAATTAGCAAGACATATCTTGCTAGTACAACTCCTGAATTGATCCTGCCACGTTCGGCCGGTTATCGGTGTGTGTCAATTCAGGTTATCGGTGTCGTGCCGACTCAGGGCAACGTCATTCTGGCGGATAATCAGGCTGATGCCGGTTATGGTCCCGGGGCATCTGGCACGTCATCTTATGGTGGCGCTGTGCTTCAGCCTGGCATGTTCATTCACGTTACGCACAATGATGAGGTATGGCTCGCCCGGTTCGGTGCGGCCGGTTCTGCGCCTCTTGTGAGCGTTATAGGGGAGTACACTGCCTGATGCCCTCAGTCCGGCTATATGAGTTTGCATCCGTCACCCTGGATGGTTCCGGGAACGGTACAGCCTCACTTGGCCCATTGTCGGCCCGGGAAGTATGGCACCCTGAAATGGTGCATGTCTCGGCGAATCAGAATCCAACGAATGAAGCGGAATGCCGCATATTCGCAGGCGATGATACGTCGGCACCTAATTACCGCGATGGCACATTCTCCGGTTCGTCGGGAGATTCAACGGATTCGCTTCAGGCTCAGCAGATACATTGTGGGCATAAAGTGTTTGCCGTATGGACTGGCGGCGATGCCGGAGTAATTGCAACGGTATCGGTTACGGGAACTAAGGACATATAATGGCTGGGGAGACTCCGCAGAATCCGGTTTACATGCGAATCATGGGCACTGACGCGACGCCTGGAAAGTTGATATTCGTAGGCTTGCTTACACTGGCACCTGTGGCCGTGGCAATCCTTATGCAGAATCCGGCCTTGCGTCAGCAGATCACAATGCGTTTGTGGCATTCCGGGGAAGTTACCGCGTCGCAGACTTCCCGGGCATTTGAGATTATGGCTCGCAAGTGTCACATGAAGTATGATCTTGCGAGGTTGTAAATGCCATTCGCTGACCCTATCGTCGGCGGAGTAGACAAGCTAATCCGCAAGGCGATTCAGTCGCCCAACTTTATTGCGGGTGTTCAAGGCTGGTCTATCAACCGTGATGGTACAGCGGAATTCAACCAGCTAACAATTATCGCATCTTCTACGGGTGCGGCAATCCTCATTTACAACGGGCCTGCCGCACTCGGAAACCTTATCGGTTCATGGTCGGCAGTAGCCACAACCGATAGTTTCGGCAATGCTGTGCCCGCTGGTATCTTTGCAACTCAGGGCACTTTCACCGGGATGCAATTGGTTAACACTTTGTTGACACAATGCATTCTGAGTCAGGCCGTAATTGACTCTGCCCAGATTAGCAATACTGATATCACGGGTGGCACGGCAACCGAAACGGTAATCAGCTTTGATAATAACGGCGGTGCATTGCTGTGCTATGCCGTCACGCAAACTACCATTACCCAAACCGTTGCGGGTAACTATCAATTCACGGTTCCGGCCGCCGTCCAGACTGCGGACGTTACTTGCGTCGGTGCATTCCCTGGCGGCAATGGCGGTTCTAATGGCGGAGGCGGTGACGGCGGAGGCGGTCCCGAATTGGGACGGGAACCGACTTACGCACTGCCAGCGGCAGGAACCGTCATTGACTATACCGTCGGTGCGGGTGGCGATAACTCGCAAACTGGAGGCGGTGACGGTAACGATGGTGGAGACTCATTCTTTGATATATCGAATCAGGGTGTTATCGGTCACGGCGGTAACGCAGATGGGACGCCGGGAACTGGCAGCACTAACACGGTAAATCATCCGGGCGGTTCGGGTGGCACTGCCAGCGGCACGGGTGGGGCAGGCTGCGGAGGCGGTGCAGGGCTCACAGGTGCCGGAGGCAATGCACCTAACAACTCGGGTAGTGGTGCGGGTACGGGTGGCGCTGCGGGTGCCGGAGGCGGAACCGCAGGCGGTGCAGGCGGTGCAAACAACGCCAATGGTTCGTCACCTGGTGGCGGGGCAGGTGCGGGAACTGGCACCACTAGTTTTAACAAGACTTACACTTGTACCGCGACGCATACTTATCAGGGTTCTGATGGGACAAACGCAAACCAAAAGATTAACGATAACGGTACGTCCTATCAGGGTGGCGATAAAGCCAACACTTACAACGGCCGGGCAAAGACCTGGATTGAATTCAATAACTCGCAGATTCAAAGCGACCTTTCCGGCGTCTCGATTTCGTCAACTCAGGTCAGGCTTAATAATAACCATACATGGTACAATAGCGGAATGACTGCCGCTATCGGATGGGATACGGCTACCAGCTTTGGCAGTTCCCGGAGCGATCCCAGCGGTTCTAACATTGACAAAACCCGTGTGCATTATGATGAGGGCGAATCCAAATTCGTCTCGGTTAGTGGTCTGGGAACTGCCTTTAAGAACGGTACGGCATTTAATGTCGTTCTATTCCATGACTCTAACAGCCTGACTTATTACGGGTACTTTGCCGGGAAGAATCAAAGCAGCCCGCCGCAGGTGAAAATACAGGGTTCATCGGGTGGGACTCCTAGGTCGTCAGGTGCGGGCACCGATGGTAAGGTGACGATTGCCTATACCTCGGGTGCTCAATTGCTATTCAGCGTTGCCGCTGTGGCTGGCACGGACCAATACGGGAATAGCTATACCTCGGGATTTAGTACGCCTAATGGGCAGGTTGACGCTACCGACGCAAATCAGGCTGACCATACCGTCACACAAACTAGCTCAACTCAGCTAGGGAATAACCATACCGTCCCCGCTAACGATTCGGTGCAGAACACTGTTTATGAATATGTCGCATTCGGAAGCGGATCATGGGGCACCGCAATTCAGCTTAACTTTGCCCCGCAATTGGATGGTGCGGTTATTGGCGGTAGCCAGGGCATCGCTAACAACACGATTGGTAGTGGCCGGACATTCGATTGGCGTTGTGTCTATACTGCCATCCTGAATTCAAACGGTAATCAGATTGACGTAAACATGGTATTCTATGTCAGTGAAGATACCGCAGCGAATCAAGGTGGGGCAGTCGTATTGCGTCAAGTCAACACGGTTACCTTTACGCAATCCTCCTCGCATACTTTCGGCCTAAATGCATTCTGGGCCGCGACAACTGGCAGCCCTTCAATTACGTGTAAGGGTTCTTATCTAACTAGGAAGGGACCACGACCCTAATGCCTCTCATCATCCGTAATCAAGGCGGAAGATTCATCTATAACACAGCGGAAGTAATAGCCGGATTGGGCCTGCCGCCTAGTGCGTCCATTACTAATATGTCATGGGACGGACAAACACTAACGATAGATGCTCAGGTGAATCAGGCGGAAGTATCGCAGCAACTTAACCCCGGGCCTTTGCCGCCTGCGCCTAGTCTGCCATGAGTGCGGACCAGAAATTCACTCTGACGATATCGGGAATTACTCTTATATTCCTGGTCCTTACTGCCATCCTGGCATTGATCTGGAGAACGGGAAACAAAACTGGCGAGACTTTGAATGAAGTTAAGAACCTAGCTAATGATGTCAAGTCAACACAGGAAAAACTAGACTTGCATATCCAGTGGCATTTGGGCAAGATCAGATGAGCATATGGCATCAGATATTGTCTGTGGCTTTTGCCGTCGGTGTAATCGGCAACCTAGTGGCATCGGCAATTCTAGGCGTTCCCGCATTCATACATTTGCACCGGAAACTAGACCGACATCATTACCAGCATCTTGCAATAATGCGGAAAGCTGGTATAATGGACTCAGACGAAAGGGGTTCATCCGATGCCTTACGAGATTCGTAAGCAAGAGGGCACCGAAAATTATGAGGTGCTTAACAAAGACACCGGGGAAGTGAAGGCGGTTCACGAACCACCCGATGCCAAAGACAAGGCTGAAAAGCAAGTCCACTTGCTTGAGGCTATCGAGAATGATCCAGGGTGGGAATAATGCCTGATGAACTGAACGATGAGGCTAAGGCCGAGATTGCCGCCGCTGTGGCGATCGTAGCGAGCGACAAGGGCTATCAGAACATCAAGGCAATCCGGGATCACCTGATTCCGCCAACGCCGGAGAATACGCCTCCGGGCGATGGCGACCCTACTCCGCCACCCGCAAAGGAACCGGCTGCGGAAGGCGATCCGCCTAAGCCAAAAGGCAAGGGCCTTTGGTGGTCACCCGAAAGGCTGGAAGATGAGCCTAAACCTGCTAACCAATAACAGTAAGGCAGTCGTGGCGGTTCTGTCGGCCGTTTCTATTGCCCTACAAACGGAGTATCCGGCTGCTAAATGGGAGCCGGTTGTAATCGCCGGAATTGGGGCGTTCCTGGTATGGCTCACCCCAAATACGAAAACGGAGGTTCCACAAAATGCCGCAATACCACCAGGCTGAAATGAAGCTACTGCCGCCCGGAGTCAATCACAATAAAGGCGGTAACAAGCCACGCATATTCGTCGTTCATATCATGGTGGGCCATATGGCCGGAACTGACACCATATTCCGCAATCCACATACGCAGGCATCCGCTCATTTCGGTGTTAGCCGTGGCGGTTCGGTGTGGCAATGGGTGGACACAAACGATGAAGCCTGGCACGCATTCGACGCCAACACCTATTCAATCGGTGTTGAGCATGCCGGTTTCCCGTGGGAAAAGCTGACCGATGCGCAGATTACTGCCAGCGGCAAATTGCTGGCATGGGCGAATTCGGTGCATCCCGATATTGACTTGTGGATCAATAAGCGGATGGCCGGTTCCGGCCTCGCATTCCATGAGCAATATGATGCGTGGAATCTGGACGCACATTCCTGCCCAGGAAAGATCATAGAAAATCAGCTACATGACATCCTGGATGTGGCTCACGCACAGTAACCGCCGGCGCCACAGAGAGTGACCGCAAAAGATCATGGAAAAAGTTGCGGGAAACTCTTGACAGACATCCGGCCTCATGATTGACTTAGGTCATGAAAGAGGCCGGATGGTCCGGCCGGGAAAGGCAGTCATGGCAGTCAAGATCACCGCAGTCGCCAGCCCCAAGCCTGGGCAGGGTGCCACCCTGGACATTCCGCAGGATGTCAAGGATGACATTGACGCGATCTACGCTCACCTGCGGGAGAACCCTGGGACCGAAGGTTTCGCCGAATTCGACTCGGCGGATGAGGTCAACAAGTGGCTGGCCCACGTTCGGGCCTACGTTCGGACGCGGGAAGCGGGTGCCCTGAAGTTCCGCCAGCTTCCATCCAAGCACCTGCCGGACAACCAGCTTCGCTTCAGCCTCACCGCTGACCTGCCGGAAAACGGCGCCCGGAACTCGCAGACTGGCCCGGAGTCCAAGCCTAAGGACAAGTAAGGCCAAAAGCCTAGGCCGGTTCCCCGCACGGAAGGGGAACCGGCCTAGCGTCTCGGAAAGGGTAAAGCAATGGAAAAGCGGAGATTGCAAATCCTATGGTTCATGGGATTCTTCCCGGAATCACGGGCCGTCGCAATCTGGAAAGTCGTTCATGAGAATGGTGTCATGATCGAATTCGGAAAGGGCCAGTTCTATGCCTAAGAAACGCCGCACGAAAAAGCAGAACAAAAGGGCTGACAAAAAGCGTAAGGAAATGTCAGCAGCCAAAAAGCGGAATCAGCCCATAAGGGATTTGCTGCGGCGAACCCTGCGCAGTCAGGATGACAACTAATGTCGCCCAAAGCGATTGCTATAATCGTCGGGCTAATTCTCCTGATATTCATAGCCGGTCAACCTCTCGGACAAATGCTAGTGGCAATTGGAGGTGCCATTCAGACAGTCGGCAATTCAGTGGAAACAATCGGAGCGAAAGTACACGGAGGTTAAAATGTCTGTAGAACTGCCGGAAGAAATGCCACAAAGGGACTCAGCACCACTTCCCGAAATGACACAGGCAATGTACTCGGTATTTGTCCAGATGGAATACCGGGTGCCTGCCGTAGATGGTGCGGATGCCCTTCAGCAGATATCTCATGACCTAGGTGTCGGCCGTTCTTATAAGTCCGCACTTGAAGTCACAATGAGCCTCAGCACTAGGCCGATTCCAAATGGCCCACACACCTAAGCGCATTCGGAAAGCAAAGAAAAAGGCCGAAGCAAGCGTCCGAAAAAGCATAAAAAGAATGGGCGGTAGGCGTCTCCGTGGCGAGACGTATGACTTCCCGAAAGAAAAGAAGAAGAAAGGACAGAAATGACCGCTGATCTGGCAGTGCGAATGTACCGGACCATTCCGGCTGGCATTCGCGGTCGCCTATGGGGATGGTATTTCCCAACGTCCACTAGTCACCTTTATCAGAAA
>Ga0126376_10002182_pt1 | contig 10995 bp, 14 predicted proteins | sample PanSoiMetPlot_15_FD_92760 | JGI IMG/M metagenome (GOLD analysis project Ga0126376, IMG submission 92760) | Tropical forest soil microbial communities from Panama - MetaG Plot_15 | ecosystem: Environmental > Terrestrial > Soil > Tropical forest > Bulk soil | place: Panama | collected 2016-02-17
CAGGATCGGCAGCGCCGTGGCGTCTGAGGACGTCTGCGCCAGCACGCACACGATTTCGCCCGAGGTCTTTGCCTCGGCGGCGCGGATTGCGGCCGAGACCCGTTCGCGATCCTGTGCGGAAATGCTCATCACCAACTCCCCGATGCTCCGCCGCCACCCGATGAGCCTCCGCCGCCGGAAAAGCCGCCGTCGCCGGAGAAACCGCCGCCGCTCGAAGCTCGACCGCCGCCACGCGAAACGCCAGGATTGAGGAGGATATTCAGCGCCACGTTGAGGAAGAACCAGCGAAACCCGGGCGATACGATGAACAGCGTCCCCAGGGCGATCATTACCGCGATCAGGAGCCACCTCATCCAATCGGGGGGCGGCTGGCTGTCAACGCGCAGCGAGGGGCGCTGCTGCCATTCAGAAGCATCGGTGGTGAGCACCGTTATGATGTCATCGACGCCGCGCGAGACCCCGCCGTTAAAATCGCCGGTCTTAAAGCGCGGTGCGATAGCGTTGGCGATGATGACCTTCGACAGCGCGTCGGTCAGCGTGCCCTCAAGACCGTAGCCCACCTCGATGCGCACCCGCCGCTGGTTTGGCGCGACGAGCAGCAGTACGCCGTTGTTCTTCGCCTTCTCGCCGAGCTTCCAGGTGCGGAAGAGTTCATTGGCATAAGGTTCGATCTCCTGGCCCTGAAGCGAAACCACGGTGGCCACGACAAGCTGGATGCCGGATTTCATTTCCAGTTCTGCGAGCTTCGAGGTAACGGCGGTACGCGTTTCGGCGGAGAGGATATTGGCTTCATCAACGACGCGGCCGGTGAGCACCGGAAAGTTGGCGGCGCAGACTGCAAGGCTCGCCCACATGAGCGCGACGAGAACGACAAGCGGGTGAGCCGGCCTTCCCATGGAGAAAAAACAGAAGCGGCCCACGGTCATAGGGGCGCCTTCCAATCGCAATGGCGGGAGTGGGTCAGAACTTCACTTGCGGCGGTGTCTGCGCATTTTCGGCCGCCGCGAACTCCGCCATTGGCTTGTTGGAGCGGAAGACGGTCGAAGCCCACAACAGGCCGGGGAACGTCTTGAGTGTTGTATTATAAACCCGCACGGCTTCGATATAGTCGCGCCGCGCCACCGCGATGCGATTCTCGGTGCCCTCGAGCTGCGACTGTAGCGCCAGGAAGTTCTGGTTCGACTTGAGATCGGGATAATTTTCGCTGACGGCAAGGAGCCGGCCCAGCGCGCCGGACAGTTGCGTCTGCGCGTCCTGAAACTGCTTCAGCTTGTCGGGATCGGTCAGCTGCGAGGCGTCGATCTTCACCTGCGTAGCCTTGGCGCGCGCCTCGACTACAGCGGTCAGGACGTCCTTTTCCTGCTTGGCATAGCCTTGCACAGTATTGACCAGATTGGGGATGAGATCGGCGCGGCGCTGGTAATTGTTTTGAACGTCCGCCCACTTCGCCTTCGCCTGCTCCTCGTAGGTCGGAATGGTGTTGTAGCCGCAGGCCGAAACGGTGAGACAAAGAATGGCAACAAATGCGGCGCGTAGGCGCGATATCCGTGCGGTCATGAAGGCCTCCTCAATAACGGCGTGGGAGGATAGCCTATTTTGGAATCCGCTGCATTGCAGCTAATCCGCGCTCTATGGAAACGGCTTGCCGACTGTGATTGAATAGGCCAACCGACCGGTTGCTGACAGGCGATGGCAGGGCGGTACGCGAACAGGGATGACGCGCAATGAAAACATCAATTTTTGCTGCCATCGGTGCCGTTAGCATCATGTTGAACGCGGCGCCAGCATCGTCGCACCATTCCGGCGCGATGTTCGAGCCCGAAAAGGTCATAACCTTCGAAGGCACGGTGAAGGAATTCGAATACACCAATCCGCATTCCTGGCTTTATGTCGTGGTGCGTGACGACAAGGGTGCGGAGACCTTGTGGGGCATCGAGGCTGAAGGGCCGAGCGCGCTGATGCGGGCCGGGATCAAGGCGAACACGCTGCGACCGGGCGACCAGGTCACGGTGCGGACCCGTCCGCTGCGCGACGGCCGTCCGGCCGGCGCCTGGGTCACGGTCACCAAGTCGGACGGCACCGTGCTCAATCCGCGCCCAGGCCCGATCCCAGCATCGGCGCCCGCCAACTGACGGACCATTGCGAACGGTGGAGCATGTTGGCCGTGCACAATCGCGGCGTTTTGCCGGCGATGACGGGGAGGATGCGATGATCGCGAAGGCTACGAACAGATATACAATGATGCGGCGGGAGCAGCGCCGCGGCATCAAACGCGGCACGGCCGCGCTGCTGCTCGGCACAGTCGTACTGGCTGCAGTTTTGGCTTCGCCCGCCTTTTCGCAGCAAAAGGGCGTCACTCCCTTTGGCCTTGCGCAGGCGGAGCGCGCGAAAATGATCGCGACCCTGCAGAACTGGTCGGGCGTGTGGAACCCCGTGGGCGGCTTGATCTTCGACCCCAGCACGGCGGACCCCAAAGGCAATAATGCGCAGCAGCCGGGCGACCGCGAGCATCCACCCTACAACGCCGAATGGGAGGCCAAATACAAGGCCAAGCTCGATCATACGCTGGCCGGCTACTTCGCCGACCCGATCACCAATTGCCTGCCACACGGCATGCCGCGCCTGATGGGCGGCATCCCGGGGCCGCTCGAATTCGTGGTGACGCCGGAAATAACCTTCATCATTTGGGAGTATGGTCCGCAGCTGCGCCGCATCTACACCGACGGCCGCGACCACCTGCCGGTCGAGGACCGTTTCGATTCCTGGACCGGGCACTCGATCGGCCATTGGGAGGGCGATACCCTGGTGGTCGATACCGTGAGTATGCGCGGCGACACGCCCTATGACCGCACCGGCGCGCCCCACAGCAACCAGGTGCATCTGATCGAACGCATGCGCTTGGTCGACAAGGATACCTTCGAGAACGACATGACCATCGAGGATCCGGTCGCGTTCACGACGCCGTGGCACGTCAACCGCCGCTACCGGCGCATCCCGTCCGATACCTTTGTCAGCGATGTGTCCTGCAACGAGACCCAGCACAGTCCGATCGTCAATGGCCAGACCCAGTTCATTCTGCCCAACGATCCGCCCGGGTACGTGCTAGGCCCGATGCCGTTACCGCCGAAGAAGTAGTCAATTCGTATTGAGTTGATCGGCCACCTTGGCTATGCCGGCTTTGGCGCAGGCCTCATCGCCGGTTTGGCTCGACCCGCTGACGCCGACGGCCCCGATGGTGTCGTTGCCGACGTTGATCGGTACGCCGCCGCCCAGTGCAATCACGTCGGCGAGCTGGCGCTGTGCAGCCAGATCCGCCCCATCCCTGGTCTGCTGCGCCCATTCGAGCGAGGGACGTCGGAACGTCCGGGCCGTATAGGCCTTGCGTCGCGCCAGCTCGAAGTTGTGCGGGGAAGGGTTGTCGGACGCGATGAAGATGCGCACCCGGCCGGCGCGGTCGACGACCGCAACCGAGATGGCAACGTTCGTCTTCGCGCATTCCTCGATGGCGCCCTCCGCGATGGCGAGGCCCAATTTCCAGGTGATGTCGCGCTGCATTTGGACCTGGGCGTTCGAAGCGCAGGGCCAGACAGCGAGCGCGATCATGCCTGCCACCAAACAGGTCTTTGTGAACATGAACAAACCCTCCCATTGAGACATTGCAAAAGCTATGAGGCGGGGATCGAGCACGGCCGTATCAGCTCATTTCCCGCCGCTTCGATTAAAGGGCCGTGCGGTGCCGCAGTGCAAGGACCCGTGGACGTAGAAAGCCGCGTCCGAAATGTCGGGAAGGCCCAGCTCGCATACGTGCAATGCAAATGCCGCCGATTCCGTGGGAATACGCCAATTGCGGCACACGTTTGGCGTGTTCCTTACGCAATTCCGCCGACAATTTCGTGTTTAAGGGAAAAGTCAACCAGTTCGTTGACACGCTTGGCCTTGCCTCCACGCCGGCTCGGCCATTGCTCTTTGAACCTTTGACTGGGGAAGCCCGGCATTGATCGAACCGGAGTCCAGTTCTCAGGGTTAGGCCACAGGTACCAGAAGGGTGGGACATGAAGTCGGAACGTACTTTCTGCCTTGATCGCGCGGCCAAGTGTCTCGACATGGCGGAGCATGTCGACAAGCAATACAGGGGGGATTTGCTTCAAATCGCGCGTGGATGGGTCCAACTGGCCCAAGACGAGGATCAGTTGGAGAAACTGCCATCCACAGACGGCCCGCAGACAGCCATGTGTTAGGTGCGGCATACAGGAGGCCGCGTCTTTCACGTCAAGGCTACGTAGTTGGCCTCGCCGCGCAGGCGGCGAGGCTTTTTTCAACCGCGAACCGGTTCTATTTCGCCGGAACCTGCCTTAGCCTCAGCAACGCATCCACATTGCCGTGGGTCAGCTTGGCCATGTCGGCCGGTGCCAGTGAGATGCGGTCCAGGAAGGCGCGACCCTTCGCGTTCGGGGCAAAGGGGTAGTCGACCGAGAACATGATGCGATCGATGCCGAATGTCTGGAGCGCAGCCAGAAACGGGGGCTCGCTGAAAATCCCACTGGTCGTGAGCCAGACCTGATCCAGGATGGTGCGGCTGACGGGCCGGTTCAGGTGATCGATATCGAGAGCGAAGACCTCGTCGGCGCGGGCCAGCATCATCGGCAGCATTTCGCCCATGTGGCCGATGATGAGCTTGAGCCGCGGGTGCCGATCAAGCGTTCCGGCAACCACCATGCGAAGGACGTGGATCGCCGTCTCCGAGTGCCAGCCCCAGCCGGCACTCTCAAGCACGCGGGCCGCACCCGGCGGCAGATCGGAGAAATAGGCCTGCCGCACGGGTTCGGGTGGAAGGTGCGGATGGATGTAGATCGGCACATCTAGCTCCACGGCCGCCGCCAGGAGACCGTCGTAGCTCGGGTGATCGAGGAAGCGGCCATCCGTCGTGCCGCTGATGAGCGCGCCCAGGAAGCCCAGGTCCTTCACGGTGCGCGCGAGTTCGGTGGCGGCGGCGTCCGGGGCCTGCATCGGCAGTGCGGCGAAGCCCGCGAAGCGATCGGGATGGCGGGCAATGGTCGCCGCGAGCTGATCGTTCATCTCGCGGCTCATCGCGATACCGTCCGGGCCGGGAACGAGGTCGGGACCGGGGCCGCTGTTCGATAGTACCTGCACTGTGATGCCGGCCTCGTCCATCGACTGCAGGCGCCGCTCGCCGATCTCCGGAAGGAGTTCCAGAGGGTTTGGGCCGTTCTGGGGCGTTGTTCTCGGCCGAAATCCGCGGTGCTTGATTGCGTCCGGATCGATGCGGCGGATCAGCGCCGGATTCGTAAAGTGCTCCTCGATAGCGACGGTGCGCATGGGTGTCCTTCTCTGCTAGCTGCGTCGGGTTGTGGCATCGTTGGCATTATCCGGCAAGCGGTGGGAACTCCCATGTTTTGTGCCCGGGAATGCTGCGTTTTATCCAAATTGACGACCGGAAGCGTTCTGGTTGTGTTCGCGTTATTTCTCTAGTGAGGTGTGTCGTTCGTGCAACCTTTGCCGGCGGCCGGTCGTGTTATGGCGGCGCCCGCCGAACGGGCAATCAGGGCGACGATCGGTACCCCGACGTTGGTACCTTGTCATTGATGCGCATGAGGCGAAGATAGGCCATGACACCAGGAGGCTCTTTATGAGCGCTTTCTCTCACTACCTCCGCTATATCGACGTAACGACATGCTGCGCATTCTGCAGCAAGTCGCTGCCGATCGTGAACGGCGAGATGCAGCCTTGGCGCGCTTCAAACGGCCAATTCTTCTGCGACGAATTCTGCGCGGACGATGCTGAGGAAGTGTGCTTTCAAAGGCATGGCCGGGCGCATCGCATAGCGCGCGATCGGGTCCCGCTCGAGGCGATGCGATAAAGTTATCTTGGCTCGGCGGCCTGCCGCTCCTGGGCGATCTCTGCACGGTCGCGTCACCCCTGTATCGGAGGCCGATCTGCGACTGCGAATCAGGGGTAAAGCTGAGACGTGATCGCCTTATTTCCGCGCGGTCTGGACTTTTCCCTGGATACTCAGGAGCTTCTGGCTGCTCCGTATGTGGTCGCGATCTTAAATCTTTGGCGACCCGATCGTTAGAGCATTTCCCGATTAGTTGACCCCATCAGTGTCATTGCCCGGCTTAATGACCGGACGCTGATAGCGGCCCTGCAAATTTAGACTGGCAAACTTGGCTTGCGCTTCCAACATCAGGGAGCGGATCACCGGTGACAGGTGGTGGGCGACAAACAGGCATTCCGGCCGGCGACTTGATTTTGCCGGCGGCAAGCGGTAGGAAGCATTATCGCCTGCGGCCCGATTTTGGACTTCCGCGGCGATGGTATCCCCACAAATGGGCCCGCGCGCGGTCTTATCCACTGAGGATTGGGCACGAACGGGGCCATGCCGATTCCCGTAGCAGCTTGGCAGCAACCTGGATTACGGCGATTTGGATTTAGGGGAGTCCGGAACGGAATCTGGAAGCGACGCGATTGGAATCGACACAATGGCAAAGGTCAGTCCTTTCAAGTTTTTGCAGGAAGTGCGCCAGGAGGTTGCCAAGGTCACGTGGCCGAGCCGGCGCGAGACCACCATCACTACCGTCCTGGTGTTCGTGTTCGCGACCTTTGCGGGCCTGTTTTTCCTGATGGCGGATCAGGTGATCCGCATGACGGTGACGCTGGTGCTCGGTATCGGCAATTGAATGGAACTCTTGGAAACGGCGTTCATGGTGGTCCTTTTGTCGCTCGCTGCCGGGGTCTTCTTCATGGCAGCGAATGAGACCCATCCGTATAGTGGTGACTTTCATGCTCGGCATCAGCGGCTGAATTAAAACCTCGGGAACAACGGCTATGGCCAAACGCTGGTACATCATTCACGCCTATTCGAACTTTGAAAACAAGGTTGCGGAATCGATCCGCGAGCAGGCCAAGCAGCGCGGCCTCTCCGATTTGTTCGAAGAGGTGATGGTGCCGAAGGAAAAGGTCGTCGAGGTACGCCGCGGCCGCAAAGTCGATGCCGAACGCAAATTCTTTCCCGGCTACGTGCTGGCGAAGATGGACCTCACCGACGAGGCTTTCCATCTCATCAAGAACACCCCGAAAGTCACGGGCTTTCTTGGCGCCGACAACAAGCCGATGCCGATCTCGGAAGTGGAGGCAGCCCGCATTCTGCATCAGGTCCAGGAGGGTATCGAGCGGCCGAAGCCCTCGGTGTCTTTCGAAGTCGGTGAGCAGGTCCGCGTGTCCGACGGTCCGTTTGCATCCTTCAACGGCACCGTGGAGGAGGTCGACGAGGCCCGCTCGCGCCTCAAGGTCGCGGTCTCGATCTTCGGCCGCGCCACGCCAGTCGAGCTGGAGTTCGGTCAAGTCGAGAAGAGCTAGAAAAAAGGGCTTGCATCCGCCGCGATTGCGATTAAGTGACGCGGTTGCCGCTGCGCTCTGGTCATCGGGGCAGGGGCAGGTTCGGAAAATCCGAATGTCTGGATGTGTTGTGGGAGGCGACGGGCGGCTGCCAACCGCTCGTTCGAGCCGAACCACGAACCCGGCCCCCCTTCCTTCCCTCCCGCGAGCGCGGGAGGGAAGGAAGGGGGTGCCGCAGGGAGTTGTTCATGGCGAAGAAAATCACCGGCTATTTGAAGTTGCAGGTGCCGGCGGGTTCCGCAAACCCGTCGCCGCCAATCGGGCCCGCGCTCGGTCAGCGCGGCCTCAACATCATGGAGTTTTGCAAATCCTTCAACGCCCAGACCCAGAAGCTTGAAAAGGGTTCGCCGATCCCGGTGGTCATCACCATCTACGGCGATCGCTCCTTCACGTTCGAAATGAAGACGCCGCCGGTTTCCTTCTTTCTTAAGAAGGCGGCCAACCTCCAGGCGGGTGCCAAAGCCCCGGGCCGCGAGAGGGCAGGGACCGTCACCAAGGCGCAGGTCAAGGAGATCGCCGAGCAGAAGATGAAGGATCTCAACTGCGACACCATCGAGTCCGCGATGCGGATGATTGAGGGCTCTGCCCGTTCGATGGGTATCGAGGTGAGGGAGTAACCATCATGGCGAGCCACGGAAAACGCGTTGTTAAGGCCCGCGAGGGAATCAATCGCGAAAAGCTCTATGCCCTCGATGAGGCCGTGAAGATGGTCAAGGACCGGGCCAGGGCGAAGTTTGACGAGACGGTCGAGATTGCCATGAATCTCGGCGTCGATCCGCGTCATGCCGACCAGATGGTCCGCGGCGTCGTTGCCCTGCCGAACGGAACCGGGCGAATTCAGCGCGTAGCGGTGTTTGCACGCGGCGCCAAGGCGGACGAAGCGCGCGCCGCCGGCGCCGATGTGGTTGGGGCGGAGGACCTGGTCGAGCGGGTCAGTAGCGGCAATATCGATTTCGACCGGTGTATTGCGACGCCCGACCTGATGCCCCTGGTGGGTCGACTCGGCAAGGTGCTGGGTCCGCGTGGCATGATGCCGAACCCCAAGGTCGGCACCGTGACCATGGACGTCGCCGGCGCCGTCAAGGCCACGAAGGGCGGTTCGGTCGAATTCCGCGTCGAGAAGGCCGGCATCATCCATGCCGGCGTCGGCAAGGCCTCGTTTTCGGCCGACAAGCTCGTGGAAAACATCAAGGCATTCGCCGACGCCGTGCAGAAGGCGAAGCCGCCGGGTGCCAAGGGCCAATTCATTAACCGGATTGCCATCTCCTCCACCATGGGCCCAGGTGTGAAGATCGAGCCCGCGAGCGTGATGGTGAGCAACGTCGCAACGCGTTAAGGTGACGGTAATATGGTAGGGTAATTTCATATCAGGCTTACCGCAAGTTCGCCTTATAAAAACCACTTGGCAATGCCGTCCGGAATCGCTAAGTAACTGGTAGTGGCGCGCCGGCCCTCTTAAGGCGACGGCGCGTTTTTGCGCGCTTTCTAGCAAAATTGGTGGTCAGGAACCTTTTCCTTGTCAGACGTCCGGCTGGATTTATCTGAGAGGAAAGGCGAGGGATTTCAATTTGCTGCGATGAAGGCGTGCAGCCATCCGGCGGTTCCGGGTGGCGTCCTGTCCGAGACTGCAGGCGTCTAAGCATCGCGCGAGGGCTTAATTCCGAAGCTTAAACTGTAACCTAAGCTGAGTGCCTGCATGAGACGGGTGAAGATCGGTTTCGGGGGTAACCCCGCTACGGTTCGAACCTTTAAGACCTTGGCGGCGAGCCTGTAACGGCGCGTCAGTTCAAGGGGGCAGGGCATGAGGAGCGTTGTATCGCCCCTCAGCCATCGGCGCAGGGGTGGTACGACAGGTCGTAAACCGGCGGCTTCAACCGACCAAATCCGGGTTGAGCACTAATCCCGGGATGGGCGAATGCCGCCAACCGGAGAGAGCAAAGTGGATCGAGCGGCAAAAAAGGAGCTGGTCACGGAGCTGAACGGGGTCTTCAAGACCAGCAGCGTCGTCGTGGTGGCTCACTATGCCGGCCTCACCGTTTCCGACATGCAAAAGCTGCGTATGCAGATGAAGCAGGCCGGTGCCCAGGTGAAGGTCGCCAAAAACCGTCTTGCCAAGATCGCTCTTGACGGCACCGACGTAGCCGTAGTCGCGCCCCTCCTCAAGGGGCCGACCGTGATCGCCTATTCGGGCGATCCGGTGGCTGCGCCAAAGGTCGCCACCGATTTCGCCAAGGCTAACGACAAATTCGTCATCCTGGGCGGAGCGATGGGCAAGACCGCCCTGAATCTCGACGGCGTCAAGGCGCTCGCCGCGCTGCCGTCGCTTGATGAACTGCGCGCCAAGCTCATCGGCCTCGTTCAGGCGCCGGCGACCAAGATCGCGCAGCTTGTCAATGCCCCGGCGGCGAAGGTTGCCAGGGTGGTTCAGGCCTATGCCAGCAAGGGCGAAGCCGCGTGATGGGCTTTATCAATCTTCGTTGAAGTTCGAACCTGAAGGATCACAATACAATGGCCGATTTGTCGAAACTCGTAGATCAACTCTCAAGCCTCACAGTGCTGGAAGCCGCCGAACTAGCCAAGCTTTTGGAAGAGAAGTGGGGCGTTTCCGCGGCTGCAGCGGTTGCGGTTGCGGCCCCGGGTGGTGGCGCCGCCGCCGCGGCTCCAGTCGAGGAAAAGACGGAGTTCACCGTGGTGCTGGCTGCCATCGGCGAGAAAAAGATCGAGGTCATCAAAGAAGTTCGGGCGCTCACCGGACTGGGCCTCAAGGAAGCCAAGGACCTCGTCGAGGGCGCACCGAAGAACGTCAAGGAAGGCGTGTCCAAGGAGGAGGCCGAAAAGGTCAAGGCCCAACTTGAGAAGGCGGGGGCCAAGGTGGAGCTCAAGTAGGCGGTCTGGTCAAATTCCGCCGCAAGCCCACACAGGGGGAGATTGCGCAAGGCACCGGCGCGGGCCGGAGCGAAGCGTCGTGCGCTGGCAAATGCGGGCGCGGCGCGGAAAGGGATGGCCGGGCGGCCCCGGCCGTCTGCTTGTGGTGATTGACGAACGGACACCTATATATGGTTGTGTATATGGTTGCGGTTTGTCGAAGTCACTGCATAGCGCAGCGTGCAAAGCGTTAAGAGTTCCCGAATTCCCAGCACCTCATGTACTTGCGTGGGCGGGATCGGTTTTGAGAAGGCGGAACAAACTCCTTCCGCCGCCCTGTTTCCTCTTCCGTGCGGAGCCGCAAAGGCTTGCTGGAAGGCCCGGCCGTCCATACGGGCGTGCGGGGGGAAGTAACGAGGCCACGATGGTACAGACGTTCACCGGTCGTAAACGGGTCCGCAAGTTCTTTGGCAAAATCGAGGAAGTTGCCGAGATGCCGAACCTAATCGAGGTTCAAAAGGCGTCCTATGACCAGTTTCTTCTGATCAAGGAACCGCATGGCGGGCGCCTCGACGAGGGTTTGCAAGCGGTATTCAAGTCGGTGTTCCCGATATCCGACTTCTCCAATCCCGCCCAGCTCGAATTCGTCCACTATGAGTTCGAGGCGCCGAAATACGATGTCGACGAATGCCGCCAGCGCGGCATGACCTATGC
>Ga0126376_10002183_pt1 | contig 10994 bp, 8 predicted proteins | sample PanSoiMetPlot_15_FD_92760 | JGI IMG/M metagenome (GOLD analysis project Ga0126376, IMG submission 92760) | Tropical forest soil microbial communities from Panama - MetaG Plot_15 | ecosystem: Environmental > Terrestrial > Soil > Tropical forest > Bulk soil | place: Panama | collected 2016-02-17
AAATTTCCTTGCGGCTGAAGGTAATGAGCACAGTTGACGAATTCTTGCTCACGTTCAAAACAATTCCTTCACCAAGGACTTCTCTGGGCAAATCGTTCCACTCGTAGCGCTGCGGCGCGCTGCCAAAGCCGAACAGCTTGTACTGATAGTCCTTTTCGACCGGAGCCGTTTCGGCATGGGTGCCTTGGTAACGGAAAATGCGGAAATAGTCGCCGAGCTTTACGCCCTGTGCCGTGCCGAGATTGATGTACACCGTGTCATGCTGGCCCATGGATTGAGCCCAATCCTTGGAGGTGACAACCATCGCCACCGGCTTTCCGCTGACTGGGGCGAAGATATCGAACTTCGCGGCATCTTTGAACGGCCCAACTGGGCGCGGCTGATAGGGAAGCACAATGTCTCCGCGCTGCATAGGAGCGCAGGCAAAAGTTACTAATGCGATTGAAACCTTTGGCTGAACCTTGACCACTTTCAGCTGCCCAAGATCTACGTAGGGTTCGCCCATGGCTCTCCTCAATTTCGCTTGCCACTTGAACGACACGACACGGTCTGGATCGCCCTCAACGCGGACCACGCTGAAAAGATCGCCTTCCCGCACGCCCTTATTCATGCCGCGGTTGATGTAGACCAATTCTCCGCTATTGAAAGTCTGGCGGATAACGGACTCTTCGCCTGAGGCGATGTATGTATCGCCACCCACTTTTTGGTCAGAAAAGAAACCTGAGCAATTGACCTGCGTAGCGTCGGGCTGGTTGGCCTTCTGCACAGCTTCCGATCGTTGTGCGGCGCTGACTCCTGCTCCCAAGAGCAGAGCGAGGCACAATTTGGCTGACTTTGCGAGCATCGCAAACTCCTTAGAACACGCCCACGGGGGCATGCGGGGACTCTACCCAGCGAAAGTAACAATCCCGGAGGTGCCGGTCAAGAAATTGGACAGGACCGCTTTACACTTTTGCTACCTCGTGTTACATCTCATGTTTTCAATAATATGCCGCGAATCTCACCGAGCCAAAGCCCCTTTGGATTGTGCGAAAACCGTATTTGCGCTGTGGCGGCATGCGGCACAGCCGATGAAATGAAGCGCCAAATCCGGCTGGGGCTTAAAGAAACTTCAACCGTTGAGCTTCGGATGGACTGGCTGAAGAGCGACGCCGAGCGGCGAAAACTGCTAAGTTGGCTCGCGAAGCAATCCTTTGAAGAAGCGACGTTTGTTGCGACCTGCCGGCGAAAAGTCGCCGGCGGCGAATTTGCCGGTGACGTTCAGGCGGAGTTGTTCTGGTTGATGCAAGCGCGCAGGGCCGGGTGCGTTTGGTGCGACGTTGAGATTGAGACGGAGCGAGAACTCCCTGATCAGTCGATCCGGGAATATGCTGTGCCGCTGCGCGTAATGCTCTCGATGCACGACTTCGACCGCACGCCGGAATTACCGTCGAGTGTTTCTTGCCCCGAGTGCGGGGAAGCAGACGCAGTGAAAATTGCTGCAAACGCGAAAACAATTACCGACAGTGTGCGATTGCTGCAACTGGCCCGCCGGTCGCGCTGCTTTGTAGCTGTATCCATGGGGGAAATTGGACTCCCCGGGCGAATTCTTGCGTTACGCGAAGGCAGTGCGCTGGCCTATGCCCCGATTGGGGAATCCACTGCTCCCGGCCAAGTCAGCTTGCACGAATTGAAGCATCTTTATCGCGCGCATTTGCTAACGCAGAAGACGGAAGTCTACGGAGTGATCGGAGATCCGATCCGCCATTCCCTTTCGCCGTTGATGCACAACACGGGATTCGTCGCCCGCAAACGCAATGCGGTCTATCTGCCATTTCTGGTGAAGGATTTGAAAGATTTTCTTGGGGCGATCCCCGAATTTGGTATTCGCGGTTTCAGTGTGACAATTCCGCATAAGCAGACGATCCTGAAGCATCTTGCCGATTGCGAACCGCTCACTGCGGAAATCGGAGCTGTGAATACCGTTGCCGTTCGCAAGAATGGCGCGCTTTATGGAAGCAATACAGATTACGTCGGGGTGCTTCGCGCGCTTGAAAGCAAAATGAAGCTTCGCGGAAGTCGCGTGCTCGTTTTTGGTGCCGGAGGATCAGCACGAGCGGCTGCTTTTGCGCTGGTTCGCGCAGGTGCACAAGTTTTTGTTAGCGCGCGCCGTGATTCTACTGCAAAGGAACTGGCCCACGCCGCCGGCGGTGAAGCGATTCCGCGCAGCGCGCTGCGCTCCAAAAACTTCGACGCCATACTGAACGCTACTCCCGTCGGCATGCATCCTCACGAGCACGCTTCCCCGTTAACCGCGCACGAATTGCGCTGCAACCTTGTGATGGATTTAATTTACAGACCGCTTGAAACGCGACTCTTGAAACTCGCAAAGAAAAAAGGAATCGCCATTGTCACCGGCCTCGAAATGTTTCTGGCTCAGGGCCTCGCGCAATGGGAAATCTGGACCAATACACGCCCGCCCGAAACGGCCATGCGCAAAGCAGTTTTGTCAAAGCTGAAATCCCGTTGAGCTAGCCCTATAGGGCCAATTCGGCCCGCTGCAAACCCCGGCTAACGCATCTCGTGTAAACTGTCCTCTTTCAATTAGGGCTCCGGTTCATGATTCAACCTTCGTTCCAGGAATTTCAGCGGCTCGCCAAGCAGGGAAATCTCATCCCCGTTTACGACGTTTTCTCCGCTGACCTGCTGACGCCCGTCAGCGCTTATCTGCGCATCGCGCAGGGCGCACGTTTTTCGTTTCTCCTCGAAAGCGTGGAAGGCGGCGAAAAAATCGCGCGATACACATTTGCCGGAGCGAATCCGGAAGAGGTGTTTCGTTATGCCAACGGCGCGTGTGTTCTCGAAAGCCGCGACCGCATCATTTGGGAAGAAAAGGACCCGGTCACGTTCTTGCGGGCGCACATGGAACGTTTCCGCCCCGTGCGCCTGCCCGGTTTGCCGCCGCTGATCGCTGGCGCGATCGGCTATTTCAGCTACGACATGGTGCGGCTCATAGAACGCCTGCCCAAGCGGCTGCGTGATGAAATTGGTCTGTTTGATGCGATGCTGATGTTCTATCACGGTCTGATTGCGTTCGATCACGTGCAGCATCGCTTGTGGATCGTTCGCAATGTTTATACCGACGGCCTCGGCTCATTGCGTTCGAAATACGACGCCGCAGTGAAAGAAATTGAAAACACGCGAAAGCTGCTGGAGCAGCCGGTCGCGGAAGAAAAGCCGAAGAAATCTGCCAAATCCGCGCGAGGTGGGAAAATCAAGATCGCCTCTAATTTTGCGAAACCCACTTATCTGGAAGCAGTTCGCAAGGCGAAGGAATACATTCGAGCCGGCGATATTTTTCAGGTTGTCATCAGTCAGCGTTTTTCGGCCAAATCCAACGCGCCCCCGTTCGAAATCTACCGCAAGCTCCGCGCGCTGAATCCGTCGCCTTATCTTTTTTATCTGCAGCTGAACGATGTTGCCGTCGTTGGCAGCTCGCCAGAAATGCTTGTGAAGGTGCAGGGCCGCGACGTCTTTTATCGGCCGATCGCAGGAACGCGTTGGCGCGGTAAAGACGAGGCCGAAGATCAGCGACTCGAACGCGAAATGCTTGCTGATGAGAAAGAGCGCGCCGAGCACATCATGCTTGTGGACCTTGGGCGTAACGATCTGGGCCGCGTTTGCGAGTACGGCAGCGTACGTGTCGAAAAATTGATGACCGTCGAGCGCTATTCGCACGTGATGCATCTGGTCTCGAGTTTGCGCGGTACGCTGCGCGAGGACGTGGATTGTTTTGACGCGCTGATGGCTTGCTTCCCAGCAGGTACGGTTTCGGGCGCGCCAAAAGTTCGGGCGATGGAAATCATCGAGGAGCTCGAAAAGACACGCCGGGGAATTTACGCCGGCGGCATACTTTATCTCGATTTTGCGGGCAATCTCGATTCCTGCATTGCGCTGCGTACCATGGTCATCAAGAATGGAGTCGCTTACATTCAAGCCGGCGGTGGCATTGTTGCGGACTCTACGCCCGTCGGCGAATACGAAGAAAGCGTCAACAAATCCAAAGCGCTGGTGCGCGCTCTGGAAGCGGCCCACGCGAAGCGCTAAACTGTTTTTTGTAAGGCTATTGCAAAAATGATTCTGCTCCTCGACAACTACGATTCCTTCACTTACAACCTCGCGCAGTATCTTGGCGAATTTGGTTGCACCGTGGAGGTGCACCGCAACGACAAAATCTCCGTTGAGCACATCGCCCAGCGCAAACCGCAAGCAATCATCATTTCGCCTGGGCCATGTACACCGAAGGAAGCCGGAATTTCTGTCGAGCTAATCCAAAAGCTGGCCGGAAAGTTTCCGATCTTAGGCGTTTGTTTGGGCCATCAGGCCATCGGAGAAGCATTCGGCGGAAAAATCGTTCGCGCGCCAAAGCTATTTCATGGAAAGACCAGCGAAATCCATCACGACGGCAAAGGTGTTTTCAAGAAATTGCCGGAACCGTTCACGGCGACGCGCTACCACTCGCTGATCATCGAGCGCAAATCCCTCCCGCGAGAACTCACCGTCACGGCACGAACTGACGACGGCGTCATCATGGGCGTTCGCCACAAGAAGTACAAACTCGAAGGTGTCCAGTTCCACCCCGAGTCTGTCCTCACCGCTTCCGGTAAACAGCTGCTCAAGAATTTCCTTTCCAACTAACGCTCGCGCTTACCAGTTCAATCCCGCGAGGACTGCTCCGTAGACTTCGATGCCGTTCCACAAATGTCCCAGTCGCAAATTTTCATCTGAGCTGTGTTGGTGATTGTCGTAATTCACCATGGGCAATCCGATGTAAGTCAGTCCCAAATCCTCGAAAATATACATCGGCACGCTTCCGCCAAATCCCGGAGACATCACCGTCGTCCCTCCAGTGGCCCCCTGGACCACGCCCATCAAAGCTTTTGACAAAGGCAAATCCATCGATGTCCTGGATGCGCGGTATCCGCCTTCGTACACGACCTTCGCGATCTTCGCGTGACCGCGCCTCTCTTCCATCGTCGGGGCGTGGTCAATCACAAAGAAGCCCTGCTTCTCGATAAATCCGCGGATTTGCTGAAATTTCCTTTCCGGATCTTCTCCCTTCACCAGCCGCGCATCCAAAGATGCTTCTGCTTTTTCCGGCACGATATTTGTCGCCTGGTCTCCGACATACGCACTTTTCATCCCGCGAACATTCAGCGACGGCTCGAGAATCAACTCCGCCAGCTTTTTCCCATTGCCCTCGGGTTTTGCGATTCCCATTTCCCTCAGCAAACCAGGATCGATATAAGGCATCGCATCAACCGCTTTACACTCTGCCAGACTTAGAGGCGTCACATCATCGTAGTAGCCGGGGATCAGCACGCGGCCATTTTGATCCTTCATCGCCGCGAGCAATTGCGCCAGCTCCATCGCTGCATTCGGCGCCCAATTTCCATAGTGACCGCTGTGCAAAGCGCGCGCCGCGCCGTAAACTGTTACTCGAACACCGATGTCGCCCCGGTTGCCAAAAGAGATCATTTGTCGCCCGGACGGATGAATATTTCCGTCGATCGTCAAGAGCAAATCGCCCGTCAACAGGTTTTTGTGAAGATTCAATGTTTTTTCGAGATTCGGCGATCCTGCTTCTTCTTCTCCCTCGAAAACCACTTTCAAATTCACGCCCAGCGGAATCTTGTTCGCGTTCAACACGTCTAAAGCCGTCAGCAACGCCACAATCGGCGATTTGTCATCCGACGAGGAGCGCGCGTAAATCCTCCAATCGTCTTTGTAGTGCGGTGTAGCCGCAGGAGCAGGAAACGCAATTCGCTTTCCGCCAGCTTCAATCAGCCCGTCGTACAAAATTGGTTCAAACGGAGCATGGTCCGTCCACGCCTCCGCGTCCACCGGCTGGCCGTCGTAGTGCGCATAAAAAATGAGTGTTCGCTTTGCGCCGGGCGTTTCAAGCTTCCCAAACACAACCGGCCCGCGGCCTTCAATCGGCAAGAAATGCGTTTCGATTCCGCGCGCCTCCAACATTCCTTTCAAATGTTCCGCGTTCTTTTGAATATTGGGCGCATCGTTTGCGACATTCGGAATCGCCAGAAATTCCCGCAGTTCGCGCATGATGCGGTCTTCGTTTTCCTGCCGGTATTGGCGCACCGCTTTCACTGTAGCTTCCGGCGCAGTCAGCTTCTGCGCGAAAACGGGGAACGCGAAAAATGATATAAGCAACGGAACGGCAATCTTTCTCAAGGCGTTTCTCCTCTTTCCCTAATTGCTTCGCAATCTTATCGAAACTGTTTGAACTCGCAGTTTATTCCACTTATCCGATCACCCCTGTCGAGAACCGTATTTCACCATTTCTTCTAATTTCCTCTTCGTCGTTCCACTTTTGACCGCCTCGTCGGCTATCTCTGCGCCTTCTCGCAGTGTCTTCGCAACTCCCGTAACCAGCAATGCCGCTCCAGCGTTGACGGCCACAATATCTGCAGGCGCTCCCGGCTCTCCATCGAAAATCCTGCGAATCAGCGCCGCATTATCCGCCGCCGTTCCCCCGCGAATTTCCTCTACCGGCGCGCGCTTCATCCCAAACTCTTCCGGCGTCACTTCACAGCGCAAAATCCTGCCGTCTTTCACTTCCGCAATTTTCGTTTGCCCCGAAAGAGAGATTTCGTCGAGCCCGCCCGCGCCGTGAATGACCATCGCGCGCTCCGTGCCTAATTCCAGAAGCGTTTCCGCAACCAGATCCAAAACATCCGCCGAAAAAACTCCGAGGACATGCGACTGCGCTCCAGCGGGATTGGTCAACGGTCCCAGCAAGTTGAAAACGGTTCGAACGCCGATTTGCTTTCGCGCCGGCATCGCATGATGCGTTGCCGTGTGCGCCGCCTGTGCGAACAGAAATCCAATGCCAATCTCGCGTATCGCTTTCCCTGTTTTCAGAAAGGGCAAATCAATTCGCACACCGAGTGCCTCGAGCACATCCGCCGAACCGCTCAACGAACTCGCCGCGCGATTCCCATGTTTCGCCACTCTTGCACCGGCCGCTGCTGCGACGATTGCCGCCGCCGTCGAAATATTGAATGTCTGCGCTCCGTCTCCGCCCGTTCCGCACGTATCCACAATATTTGCTGGCGGTGTTTCGCCTTCCGCAAACACGCGCGCCGCGTGCCTGCGCATTACCCGTGCGAACGCGGCAAGCTCCGCAGCGCGATACGGCCTCGCGTTCAACGCCGTCAGCAGCCGCACAATCGTCGGCGTATCGAGCCGCCCCGCCAGCAGCTCTTCCATAAGCGCTTCCGCTTCGCTTCGCTCAAGCGCCGCGCCGGCCTCGGTTTTTTCAATTAAACGAATGCTCATTCGCGCGAATTTCCCGACATTGTCCCGCCCGCCTTGCTCCGATGCTCGCGTTGCAGGTAAACTTCTATGTTTCACGACTGAGCAAAATCTTAACAGTTGACTGCTCTGCGGTCACATCCAATACGGAACATCGCGAATGAAGATCCACGAATATCAAGCAAAGGCGATTCTTGCGCGCTACGGAGTCACCACACCGCGCAGCGAGGTTGCTTTCACGAAGGAAGAAGCCCGCGAAGGGGCTCAGCGCCTAAAGTCCAACGTGATTGTTGTCAAAGCGCAGATTCACGCCGGCGGTCGCGGCAAAGCGGGCGGCGTCAAGCTCGTTCATTCGCCCGACGAAGCCGCCGAAGTCGCCACGCATATGCTCGGCATGAATCTTGTCACGATTCAAACCGGTCTCGGCGGGCGCATCGTCAAGCGCCTGCTCATCGAAGAAGGACTCGATATCAAGCGCGAACTTTATCTTTCGTTGCTCGTGGATCGCAGCGTTGGCCGCGTTGTTTTCATGGCCAGCGCCGCGGGTGGCATGGAAATCGAAGAAGTCGCAAAGACAAATCCCGAAGCCATCATTAAAGAAGTAGTGCATCCTGCTGTCGGTTTGCAGCCGTATCAAGCGCGCAAGCTCGCGTTTGGCCTGGGTTTGACCGGCGATGTCGCCAATAACGCGGCTCCATTTTTTCAAGCACTGCACCGCGCATTTGTTGACACCGACGCATCGCTCCTCGAAATCAATCCATGCGTCCTCACCGGCGATGGAAAACTCGTCGCGCTCGACGCGAAAATGACCTTCGACGATAACGGCCTCTTCCGCCACAAGGAGTTGCGCGGTCTGCGGGATCTTGACGAAGAAGATCCTCTCGAAGTTGAAGCTTCGAAGTACGGCCTGAATTACATCAAGCTCGATGGCAGCGTCGGCTGCATGGTGAATGGCGCAGGTCTCGCAATGGCAACGATGGACATCATCAAGTACGCCGGCGGGTCGCCCGCGAATTTCCTCGATGTCGGCGGCGGTGCATCAGCGGATCAAGTAAAGAATGCGTTCCGCATCCTGATGAGCGATTCAGCAGTGCGCGCGGTTTTCATCAACATTTTCGGAGGCATCTTGCGTTGCGACGTTCTCGCGACAGGCGTCGTTGCCGCGGCCAAGGAACTCCAATTGAAAGTACCCGTTGTTGTTCGCATGGAAGGAACCAACGTTGAGCAGGGCCAGCAAATCCTCCGCGATTCCGGCCTCAACTTTACCATCGCCAATGGCATGAAGGACGGCGCCCAAAAGGTTGTTGCCCTGGCGGGAGGTGCGCGATGAGCGTTCTCGTGAACGAAAAAACGCGCCTCATCGTGCAAGGCTTCACCGGCCGCGAAGGCACTTTTCACGCGCAACAAATGATCGAGTACGGCACGAACGTTGTCGGCGGCGTCACGCCGGGCAAGGGTGGCACAAAGCATCTCGAGCGTCCAGTGTTTGACACCGTTGCGGAAGCTGTAAAGTCTACTGGCGCAAACGCCTCAGTCATTTTCGTTCCGCCACCCTATGCGGCTGACGCCATTCTCGAAGCTGCCGATGCTGCTCTCCCGCTCGTCATCTGCATCACGGAAGGCATTCCGGTACTCGACATGGTTCGCGTTTCGCTGACCATCGATCGCGACAAAACGCGCCTCATCGGCCCGAATTGCCCGGGCATCATTTCTCCCGGCAAATGCAAAATAGGCATCATGCCGGGACGGATTCACAAGCCTGGAAATGTTGGCGTCGTTAGCCGCAGCGGTACATTGACGTACGAGGCTGTGGATCAGCTCACACGCCTCGGCATCGGCCAGTCCACGCGCATCGGCATCGGCGGCGATCCGATTATCGGCACGTCGTTCCTCGATGCCGTCAAGCTTTTCAACGATGATCCCGAAACGAACGCCATCATCATGATTGGCGAAATCGGCGGCAACGCGGAAGAGGCTGCAGCAGCGTGGATCAAAGTCAACGTGAAAAAGCCGGTTGTCGGCTTTATCGCCGGACAAACCGCGCCGCCAGGCCGCCGCATGGGCCATGCCGGCGCCATCATTTCCGGCGGGCAGGGAACTGCCGCGGATAAGTACATCGCCATGGCCGCCGCCGGAATCAAAACCGTTGAAACCCCGGCAGACTTGGGCAGCACGTTAGCAGCGGCAATCAAGTAGCGGCGACTTTACGTCGCCATCTGTTTTCTTTGGTTTTTGCCTTTGTAGGGCCCGCTTTCTGAAGCGGGCTTCTTCGATGTCAAGTTCATGGAGGAGTTTCAGTGGCTCTCGAACGTACATTCGCAATTATCAAACCCGACGCGGTTTCGCGTGGCATTCAGGGCGAAATTCTCTCGCGCATTCACAAGGCGGGTTTCACCATCGTCGCGATCAAATCGATGCGCCTGACGAAAGAAGAAGCGGGCGGCTTTTATGCCGTTCACAAAGCGCGTCCCTTCTTCGGCGAACTCACCAACTTCATGAGCTCCGGCAAAATTTTCGCCATGGTTCTTGAAGCTGAAGGCGCGATCACAAAATGGCGCGATACCATGGGCGCCACGGACCCGAAAAAAGCCGCGCCCGGTACCATTCGCCACGACCTGGGCACCAGCATTGGAAATAACGTCACACACGGCTCAGACGCTCCCGAAACCGCCACATTCGAAATTGGCTACTTCTTCTCCGGCCTCGAACTGATCTGACGACCCGACGATGGTCGTCATCCCGAGCGAGCAACGCGAGTCGAGGGATCTCTCTTCGCGATAACCTTCCGCAGGGCTTCCGCGTCTATCTGGGTGTAGAATCCTGTTGCTCCGGAGGCCCCATGCGCCGCCGATCGTTTCTTCATCACGCCGCCCGCGGCATCGCCGCCGCAACATTAACGTCGCACACGCTAGCCAAGCGCCTGCTCGCGCTTCCCGCGATCAATCAAAAGTTTTCCGCTTTGGATGCTGTAACTCTGGGCAAAACTGGCATTCAAACTTCGCGCCTCGCCATGGGCACTGGCACAGTCGGCGTTGGCCATCATTCACATCAAACCGATCTCGGCATCGGTGGCCTCTCCAAACTTCTGCTCAATGGCTACGACAGCGGTCTCCGCTTCTTCGATTCCGCCGATTCCTACGGCAGCCATCCGCACGTTGCCGAAGCGCTCAAGCACGTCGATCGCAGCAAAGTCACCGTGCTCTCCAAATCCTGGGCACGCGATCCGAACGAAATGCGCGCCGACCTCGACCGTTTCCGCCGCGAACTCGGCACAGAATACATCGACGTTTTGCTGATGCACTGCTTGACCGAGGGCGATTGGACCACGCGCTACCGCCCCGTCATGGATGTTCTCGAAGAAGCCAAGCACAAAGGCGTTATTCGTGCGCACGGCTGCTCCTGCCATTCCATCGAAGCCCTTCGCGCCGCGGCAAAATCGCCGTGGGTCGAAGTCGATCTTTGCCGAATCAATCCCATTGGCGCGCACATGGATGCCGATCCCGACACCGTCGTCAGCGTCCTCAAAGAAATGAAAGCCGCTGGAAAGGGAATCATTGGCATGAAGATTCTCGGCCAGGGCGCGCTCCGCACTCGCCAGGACGAAGCTCTCAAGTTCGCTCTCGGCCTGAATCTCCTCGACGCTTTCACCATCGGCGCCGAATCCATCCCCGAACAAACCG
>Ga0126376_10002184_pt1 | contig 10989 bp, 10 predicted proteins | sample PanSoiMetPlot_15_FD_92760 | JGI IMG/M metagenome (GOLD analysis project Ga0126376, IMG submission 92760) | Tropical forest soil microbial communities from Panama - MetaG Plot_15 | ecosystem: Environmental > Terrestrial > Soil > Tropical forest > Bulk soil | place: Panama | collected 2016-02-17
CCAAGCTCAGCCCAGTAGCTTCGGACCACTTCGTCCGCAGGCATTTCGGCAACATCAGCCGCAAAGAGCATTTGCAAGGCACATTCACGCGCCTTACGTCGCGAACCCATAGAATTACCAAAACAGCCGCAAAGAAGCGCGACGTCAACGAGCATAGGTCGAATAGGTCCTATTGGACTTATTAGACATATTCTCGGGCAACTCGCTGACGGTACCTTTTTGCGGCCTCACTCAAAAGCTTCCTTGTAAAGATTTACCAATTCAACCGCCGTCATGGCGGCTTCAAAACCCTTGTTCCCCAGTTTCACTCCCGCGCGGTCGATTGCCTGATCGACCGTGTCGGCGGTGACTATACCGAATACTACCGGAATTCCCGTTGTCAAAGCAGCCTGAGAAATCCCGTGTGCAACCTCGCCGGCAATGTAATCAAAATGCGGAGTCTGTCCGCGAATGATCGTGCCCAGACAAATGATTGCATCAAACTTCCGCGACTGCGCAAGTCGCAACGCCAGCAGCGGAATCTCAAACGAACCCGGCACGCGGTATAAATCGACCTGCTCGTCTCGCGCTCCCAATCGCTTGAGCGCGTCGAGACTGCCTTCCACCAGGCGAGCCGAAATCAATTCATTCCAGCGGCTCGCAACAATCGCAAAGCGAAAAGTCTCAGCGTTAAGATGACCTTCGTGAACAGTAGGCTGCAAGCGACTGGACTCCGCGAGCTGAATAGTTATGACATTTGGCAGTATAGGAGATGCTCGGAGACGCATCAAGTTGATGAATTCTGTCGCAGCTGACGAAGCTCAACTCCGTGGAGGCGCTCATTAATTTCCTTGAAGTCGGCACGAAGTTTGAGAAGTAAATCATTCGTGAAGTTTTGATTGATCGCAACCTCGCGTATTGCGGTTTTGATCTCACACTTTGCCAAATATAGATCTTGTTGAAGCTGCTGAATACCAGAGCGCATCAGGTCGGTTTTGTCATCGTCATTGGCGGAATCCTCATTTGTGTGGCCCTCGTCCATAGCGTCACTCCCTTCTGAGAGTAATGCTATCATCGCAAGGCACGATCGAGGACGACTATCTTTTGTCGAAAACGGCTATCTCTTGTCGAATCCGGCTATAACGCTGAGGGCGTTGGCTAACTTCAGCCCAGGGTTCTCGCTGCGCTCCAACCCTGGGATTTTAAATCAGCGTTTACGAATCAACCCTGAAAAGGGTTCGCCGCGTGACAAACCCTTTTCAGGGTTGTAGCCTCTTCTTGATTTTGCTTACCCAGGGTTGTCGCTGCGCTCCAACCCTGGGCTGAAATTAGCCAACGCCTTCGGCGTTAGATCAGATTCATTGGGGTGGGGTTCTTTGGGTCTTTGGTGTAGTCGTAGAAGCCGCGACCGGATTTGCGGCCGTACAAACCCGCTAAAACCATGCGCTTTAGTAGCGGTGGGGGCGCGAAGCGCTTCTCGCGGAATTCGTTGAACATGATCTCGGCGATGTAATAGGTCGTGTCCAGGCCGACGAAGTCGCCGAGAGTAAAGGGACCCATCGGATAACCACAGCCGAGTTTCATTGCGTTGTCGATGTCAACGATCGAGCCGACGCCTTCCTCGAGTGCACGAATAGAATCGAGCATGTAGGGCACCAGCAGCCGGTTAACGATGAAACCAGTCTTGTCGCCGGCACGCACCGGAACCTTGCCGAGCTTCCTGCTGAACTCCACCGCCTGTTCGTAAACCTCTTCGTCAGTCAATATTGTCTTCACGACTTCGACCAGCTTCATCAGAGGCACCGGATTAAAGAAGTGCATGCCGATAAAACGCCGCTGGCGCTCGGTTGATGTCGCCGTCATCATCTCGGTAATCGATAGCGACGAAGTGTTCGAGGCGAAGATCGCTTCCGGCTTACAAAGCTCATCCAACTGCCGGTAGGTGCTGCGTTTCTCGTCGAGATTCTCGATGATCGCTTCGATGATGATGTCGCAATCCGCGAGCTCGTCGAATGACGTCGTGCCCGACAGACGTCCGCGAATCTCCTTCTGCTGATCGGACGTTATCGTTCCCTTTTCCGCAAACTTCGCCAGCGACTTTTCAATACCGCCGAACCCACGCGCGATCAGCTCATCCGAAACTTCTTTTACGATCGTCTCAAAACCGGCGGTCGCGGCCACCTGTGCGATACCGGAACCCATCAATCCGCATCCTAAAACTCCGACTTTCCTGATTTCCATAATTTCTCCTGAGTTATTCATTAGCGTAGAGCTTGGCCGCTCCTTTCAACCACTCCTCATATTCCTTGCGCCACTGGCTAAACTCATCAACCACTTTCTGGTCCGCTTTCAGCGGTTGCCGTGGTCCATCTTTGGGAGGATTCGCCGCCGCCGCAGCATTCGAGAGTTTTGAAAGAATAATCAACAAACGACTGCGCAACTCCGCGGCACGCGCGTCAGGAACCGGCGCCAGCATCGCTCGCTGCGTTACGGCCGGCACATCAGTCACGTCGTTGTTATGGATCACGGCCGTGACTTTTTCCTGGACCCCATTCATCGCACTCACATAGTCCCGGAAGATCGAATTGTTTCCGGTCGGTACAGTGTGAGCAAGCACTGGGCGGTTGAAGTTTCTGGCGACTTTATAACCGGCCACGACTATTACCGCCAGCGAGATCACCTGCAATACCCGCCAGATGGTTGTGATACTCGCGCGCGCGCCGGGTCGCCGGTAATCAACAAAAAGCGCGAGTGCCGCCCCTGAAAAAAGTCCTGCGAGGTGCGCCGAGTTGCCGATAAAGCTGCGACCGATAAAGCCGATGAACAGATTAATGATGATGATCGGCAGCAGTCCGGTGCCGAATACACGTTTGAACCCCTCAGGCAGTTCACGGCGAAATTTGATACCAAACACGAAGAGCACGCCGACTAATCCGAACAGCGCCCCTGAGGCGCCCGCTGAGGGCACGTCGGCGGCGTGAAAGATAAAACTCCCCAGCGTTCCGTGAGCAAGGCTGGGACGAACCGTCAAGTAACTGCCAACCGTGCCGGCAATGCCGGTAACCACCCAGAACACGACAAACTTGGCCGACCCGTAAAGCTTCTCGACAAATGGTCCGAGTATCAGCAGGCTGAACATGTTCATCAGCAGATGAAGAATGTTGATGTGTACGAACATCGCTGTGACGAACCGCCACCACTGATTGGACGGAGCGTTGATGAGGTAATTGACCTTGGCCCCGTAAGCGATCAGCACCGGATCGGCAAAGCCTCTTTGCAAAGCTGCGAACGATAATCCACTCGAATCCCACATCAAGAGAAAGACGAAGATGTTTGTGATGAGCAGTGCGATGGTGAACTTGTAAGGACGATTGAGGACCGCGCGCGCAAACCTGATTGTTTCTTTGTCCGGCGGCGGATGTTGTCTTGCGTCTGCGGGCGGTTGGGTTGCGGTTGCCGCTCCACAGACGGCGCATTGAGTTTCACCTGCGCCGACGATTGCCCCGCAACTACGGCACATGGTTGGCCGGCCGGGGTTAGTTTGGTTTGACTTGCGTTCTGACAATCAGCGGAAGAATACTCTCTGCAAGACCAATGAACATAGGTCCTATATGTCTATAGGACCTATGTCAGCCCATCTTCTCCAGCATATTCTGGAGGTCGTCAGCATGTTCCTCCTCGACCGCCAGAATGCCTTCCATCATGCGTCGTGACGTCGGATCGTCGTTGCCGAAATAGGTAATCATCTCGCGGTAACTGTCGATCGCAATGCGCTCGGCCACGAGATCCTCCTTAATCATATCCAGCAGCGAAGTGCCTTCGACGTATTCCGCGTGACTGCGCATCAGCAGTCCTTCCGGATTGAAGTTTGGCTCGCCTTTGAGTTGTACGATACGCTGCGCAATCTGATCCGCATGGCCTTGTTCTTCGTTGGCGTGTTGCAGAAACTCGGCGGCCACACTCTCGGCATTGATGCCCGCAGCCATAAAATAATGACGTCTGTATCGCAACGTACAAACAATCTCGGTAGCCAATGCTTCGTTCAAAAGCTTGATCACTGTTTCTCGGTCAGCGCTGTAGCCCTCGGTCACCGCACCATTCTCGATGTGTTTCCGCGCGCGTTCGCGCAAAGTCGTTATGTCAGTGAGAAATGGTTTATCAGCCATGGCCTCACTCCTTGCTTGATGAAAATTTAGGGGAACACGGATATTAACCGATCGTTAGACGGATTTCCACGAATGATTCGTAATTCATCAGTGTTAATCCGCGGTTAACTTGCCTTGCAGCTTCACGTCGCTCGGCGCGTTGGGATCAGTAGTGACTTCAACCGGCACTTGCCAAACCAACGTGCGAATGCGACAGGTTCCGGTGTTGTCTTCGCGACAATAAAACAGTGTGACTTGCGCGCGCAGGTTTGTTGGACCAGCAGCAGTGGCGTTTAGCGGAATGCGGAGCGGAAGTTTCAAATCCTTTGTCGCGCTCGATGCAAGCTTTTCGTCGATCGCGACATTCTTGCCGTCGGTCGAGATCTTGTAACGCTGCGGCGCCAGCGGGTTGAGATGATAGCCCGCAGGCAATTCGACGTCGATTTGAAGCGCGCCGTTCGCGCCGGCGCGAAGACGTTGCGATGGAACCTTGATCTCTTCAGCGTTTGGTCCGGACGCAGTTTCGAGTGCTTGCACATTCTTCACCGGCGGAGTAAGTCCGTCGATCTTAAGCGTCGTGGCGCGTTTGGTTTTCAGATCGATCACGCGAATAGCGTGATTGTTTGTGTCCGCGACGTAGAGATTTCCATTCGCGAGGGCCAGTCCGCCCGGTTCGTAAAACGAGGGTGTTGGTCCATCCGCCTGGCCCGGCTTTCCGGTTCCAAACAGCGACGTTACTTTTTCCCGCTTCGGATCGAGCTCCTTGATCTTGTGATTGTAAGTGTCGGCGATCAGCAGTTTGTCACCGTAAGTGAGCAGCCCGAGCGGGTGTTGCAACCGCACGTCGTCACCAGTGCCATCAACGTCACCGAACTCAAACAGATCGCCACCAACCAGAGTCTTCACTGTGCCGCCTGCGATGTCGATTGCGCGAATGATGTTCGACTCGCTATCCGCGACGTAAATCGTTTTCCCGTCAGTTGCCATGCCTGAAGGTTGCGCGAAACCGGCTTCCTTCAGTGGACCATCGAGTCGTGCTTCACGACCGGAGCCTGCAAAAGTCGAAACCTCATTCTTATCGAGATCGAGCATCCAGATCTGATGTGGACCAGCCATCGCGATGTAGAGAACGTGGCCGACCAGTTGCAGATCCCAGGGTGAGCTCAACGCGACCGAGCGAGCTGGTCCAACTTTGAAATAATCATGCGTCTGCTGGCCGGTGCCGGCGATTGTTTCCACGGTGCGTGACTTCAGATCGACGCGGCGAATGAGATGGTTTTCAGTATCAGCGACGTAGAGACTATCGCCGCTGAGAGCCAAACCTTGCGGACGATAAAAGGTCGCCTTGTCAAAGGCGCCGTCGGTCGCGCCGATCTCGCCGGTGCCTATCGTTTCTACGAGTTTGCCGTCGAGCTTAGTAACGGCGATGCGATTGTGATTTGAATCGGCGACGAAGAGACGATCTGTGCTTGCGTCCGCGAGAATCTTGCCCGGAAATGCGAGCGGCAGTTCGCCGACTTTTGCGCGTTCGAGCACGAGTTTGAGCGGCTCTTCGTTCAACTCGCCTTTCGCGCGGAAATCAGCGACGGTTTTGGCTATCGCCTGATCGATGACGTCGTAATTTCCCTCGCCGGAGACGCCTCCGATGATGTATCCGGCCGGATCGATGAGCACCTGCGTGGGCCACGCGCGCACGCCGTAACTTTGCCAGACGGCATATTCCGAGTCGTTGTAAACGGGGTGTTCGATCTCGTAACGAAGAATGATGTGGCGGATGTTTTCAGTCTCTTTTTCGTTCTTAAACTTCGCGGAGTGAATGCCGATCACGACCAGTTGGTTGGCATACTTTGCTTCGAGTTTTTTGAGATCCGGAATGATGTGGATGCAGTTGATGCAGCCGTAAGTCCAGAAGTCGAGCAGCACCACTTTGCCTTTCAAGGCAGCGATTGACAGCGGCTTGTTGGTGTTCAGCCAACCGCGGCCACCGGTGATCTCCGGCGCGCGAACCTTCGGTCGTTCCTGTGCAGACATAAAAATACCCTGAGCCATCAAAGTTAGGACGATTGTTAGGACCACAGATTTCATGGATTTTATGCGGATAGTAGTTCGTCGACGCGCTCGATCGCGCGTCGCAAATGCGGGATTGTGATCGATCCGCCGACGACGAGCGCCACGTTGAAGGCGTCGAGAAACTCTTCTCGGTTTATTCCAATCGCAACGCACTGGTTGATGTGGTAAGTGATGCAGTCGTCACAGCGAAGCACGGCCGACGCCACCAGGCCCATCAATTCTTTTGTTCGTTTGTCGAGTGCGCCGTCTTCGTAAGCCTGCGTATCAAGCGCGAAGAAGCGTTTGATGCCGAGGTGATTACTGTCGAGCAGTTTCTCGTTCATCGCCGCGCGATAGCGGTCAAACTCATCCATTGCGTGCGCCTTTCATTTGAATTGAGATCTCATTGTACGATCCATGGTCATCCGTGCAAATCGGCGGCTAATAATTTAACCTTTAGGTCTCTTGAACAAACAGGCATTCACAACCCTCGAATACCAGCAACTGCTGGAATTGATTAAGCGCAACGCTCAGACCGAGGCGGGCCAGCGTCGTGTAGAAACACTTGTGCCGTTTGATGACTTTACTGACTTGCGACGCGAATTGTCGGCGGTGGCTGAATGCGTAACCTTGCGCAGTCGCGGAGTCAGATGGGTATTCAGTGGGTTAATGGATCCGGGCGAAGCGATCGCGCGCTTGCGTGTCGAGGGTGCCAGTCTCGATCCGCTCGCGATTCTGCAAACCGCGCGACTCTGCGAGCAAGCGATGTTGGCACGCTCTGCAATTCTCGCTGAACGTGAGAATGCCCCAGTGCTGTGGCAACTCGTGGAAAACTTGCCACGCGATCTAAACACGCTCGTCGCACATGTGACCAACAAAATTCTGCCGAGCGGAGAGCTCGACGATCGCGCGAGTCCGGAGCTCGCGAGTATTCGTCATGAGATCACGGTTCTGCGTTCGCGTATTACGCGCTCGCTTGAAGGACTGATGCGTCGCTCAGCCGAGGCGATTCAGGACGAGCTCGTCACGATCCGCAACGATCGTTTCGTCATTCCGGTCAAAGCGGATCATCGCGGACGGATTCAGGGGGTGGCCCATGGTTACTCGTCTTCGGGGCAGACTGCTTTCGTCGAGCCGCTCGAGACGATCGACGCAAATAACGAGTTGCAGAGTTTACACGAGAGTGAGGCGCGTGAGATCGCCAAGATTCTTTACGGCTTATCGGCGGAGTTGCGCGCGCAACTGCCCGCAATCGAGATGGCCGCGGACGCTGTTGCTGAACTGGACTTCATCAACGCGGGCGCAGTGTTTCACCAAACATTCAACTGCGTGATTCCTGAGATCCAAGCTGAGCAGACGAATCCGTACGGAAGCGGTGAGTTGGAACTAATCGAGGCCCGGCATCCGTTGCTGGAAGAGAATCTGCGGGCCGTCGGTGGTTCGGTTGTGCCCGTCTCGTTTGCGCTTGACGACGAGAAGAATGCGATGGTGATCTCGGGTGCGAACGCCGGTGGCAAGACCGTGGTTTTGCAAACGACGGGCCTGCTCGCGTTGATGGCGCTTTCGGGCATCTCTGTGCCCGCCCGCTCAGCGCGCTTTCCGTTTTACAAGTCAGTGCTGGCTGACATCGGAGATCATCAATCACTGGCCGCAAACCTCTCGACGTTTACTTCGCACGTCGCAAACATCGCGCGCATGCTCGAGCTCTGCGAGGCTCCGGCACTCGTGCTGCTGGATGAAGTCGGAACCGGAACCGATCCCGAAGAAGGTTCGGCGCTCGGAGTTGCGGTAGTCGATCACTTTCGCAGGACTTGCAGCGCGCACGTCATCGCGACAACGCATTACAGCGGGCTCAAGATGTACGCGGCGAATGAAGCGGGCGTGGTTAATGCGAGTGTTGAGTTTGATGAAAAGACTTTACAACCGACTTATCGACTCGTGGTTGGTGTCGCCGGCGCTTCGTCAGGACTGGAGATCGCGCGCCGCTTTGGCGTGCCGTTGGAGATTGTTCGGACCGCGATGAAGTCTGTTAACGAGTCGTCGTTGCAGGCGTCTGAGTATTTGCGACGCATCAAGCGCGAAGCGGAGGAGGCAGAAGCGCTACGCCTCGCGTTGGAAGAAGAGCGACGTGCGGTCGCGGAAAAATTCGCGTCGCTTGATAAGGAAGCGGTAAAGCACGAACGGGAACGGCAGGCTGAGTTTGATAAAACGGTGCAACGCACGATCGGCGAGCTCGAAAAACGTTCGCAGGATCTGGTCGTGCGGATCGAAGATCGTGCGGAACGCGTGAGAGTCGAGCGCGAGGCGCAACGGCAAGTCGCCGAAATGAAACGGACTGTACAGCGCGCAGTTCGCGTCGTTCGTGAGGGACATCCGGTCCAACCGGAACCTGAAACTGCACCCGATGAAGCTCCCAAATACGTCGCTGCACCGCCACGCGAGATCGTTGTCGGCGATACGGTGAAGCTGCGTTCGTTCGGCTCGGTCGGAATCGTCGATCAGATCAAAGACGGCGTGGCTGACGTGCGTGTCAAGTCGCTGCGGCTCAAAGAAAAACTCGAAAACCTGGAACTTGTAGCTGCTCAGGCGAGTCAAAAGACGCAAGCCGGCAAGTTGGAAAAACTCCGGCGTTCAAAAGGTACGGAAGTCCAGTTGACTGCTGCTGAACAAAAGGCGCAATCGGAGTTGAATGTGATTGGCCAGACTACGGACGAAGCTGTTGACGCAGTTGATAAATTTCTCGACGAAGCGTCGCTGGCGAGTTTGAGTAAGGTGCGAATCGTTCACGGGCATGGCACCGGCGCCTTGCGCCGCGCCATCGCCGGTCTTCTGGACGGCCATCCTCACGTATCTCGTTTCCTCCCTGCCCCACCCGATCAGGGCGGTGCTGGTGCAACGCTGGTTGAGTTGAGACAATAGGCAGCGATGACAGACAACACATACAACCGGTTACTCAAACGTGTGGTTTCTGATCCGAAGGTGCTTGGTGGAGAACCACGCATTCGTGGAACGCGAATTCACGTCGCGGTAGTTCTCGACTCATTAGCTGAAGGCTTAACGCCGGCGCAGATTGTCGATCATTATCCGCCTCTAACCCAGGATGATGTGAGAGCGGCCGTGGCATATGCAGCAGAGTTAACCCGTACAGTTTCGGCTGCATGAAAATAAAACTGGACCATAACCTCTCGCGTCATCTGAAGGGCGTTTTTAGAAGCTTTTGGTTACGACGTTGACACCGCATTTGATGAGGGTCTGGCGCGATCGACGGATAGAGAGGTGTTACATGAGGCTTCGGAGCAGGATCGGATTCTATTTACGCTTGATACCGATTTTCTGAATTTGAAAGCGTATCCTCCGAGAAAGCATGGCGGTGTAGTAGTGTTTCGCCCTACTCGACAAGGCGCACGCGCGGTAACGAAGATTGTTGAGGCTTTTGTTAGAAGCGCGGATTTGAAAAAGTATCGTAAGCGAACCGCAATTGTTGAACGCACTCGCATCCGAATCTTCAAATAATGCGTTACCCCCAGACATTCATCGACGATCTTAAACGGCAGGCAGATATCGTCCGGGTGGTCCAGGACTATGTGCAGCTCAAGAAGAAGGGCGCCAACTGGATGGCGTGTTGTCCTTTCCACAAGGAAAAGACGCCGTCGTTTTCCGTCAGTCCGTCGAAGGAGATCTTCTACTGTTTTGGTTGTCACAAAGGTGGGTCGGTTTTCACCTTTGTCATGGAAATCGAGCGCGTCGGGTTTCCCGAGGCGATCAAAATCGTCGCCGATAAAATCGGCATGCCGCTGCCGAAGATGTTGGACGACAGTCGCTTTGAAGCGCGCCGCCAGGAAGCTGATATTGTCATTCAGCTCAACTCATGGGCCATGGAGTGGTGGCAGCAGCAGCTCGAGTCAAGCAACGAAGGACGCATCGCACGCGATTACCTGAAACAACGAGAAATCTCAGAAGAAACGCAAAAAACCTTTCAGCTCGGCTACGCTCCGGACAGTTGGGACGCACTCTCAAATTTTTTACGTAACAAAGGGGCCACTCAGGAACATATTGATCGGAGTGGATTGGTTGTAAAAAGAGAAGACAGCAATCATTCTTATGATCGATTTCGCGGTCGATTGATGGTTCCGGTGCTCGACGTGCAGGGACGGCCCATCGCGTTTGGTGGACGAACGCTAACCAACGACGATGCGAAATACATCAACTCGCCGGAAACAGCCGCTTACGTAAAGGGGCGAAATCTTTTTGGTCTAAATCTCACTCGAGATGAGATCAGGCGACAGGGTTTCGCGATTCTGGTCGAAGGTTTTCTCGATCTGATTGTGCCGTATCAGTCTGGTGTGCGGAACGTAGTTGCGAGTTTGGGAACGGCGTTGACGCCCGATCAAGTAAAGCTTCTAAGTAGGTTTGCACGCAAAGTGGTAGTCAACTATGATGGCGACCGCGCCGGCGTGCAAGCGGCAAAGAAAGCGATCGAGATTCTCCTCGCCGAGGACCTTGAAGTAAAAGTTTTGGTGCTTCCGGATAACGCGGATCCTGACGAGTACATTCGGAAGTTTGGCGTAACGGAATATCAGCGACAACGAGCACAGGCACAACCACACATACAATTCGTGATCGACAGCGCTTTACGCGACCGCAATCTTCACCGGCCCGCGGAAAAAGCTGAAGCCGTCGAAGAAGTTCTCCCTTACATTCGGGCGGTGAAGAACGGTCTTCAGAAGCGCGAATATTTTGACATGGCAATGGATGCGCTCGGGATCGATCGTGAGAATGTCAACACGTCGACCTGGCGACGTGAGTTGTGGCAAAC
>Ga0126376_10002185_pt1 | contig 10988 bp, 11 predicted proteins | sample PanSoiMetPlot_15_FD_92760 | JGI IMG/M metagenome (GOLD analysis project Ga0126376, IMG submission 92760) | Tropical forest soil microbial communities from Panama - MetaG Plot_15 | ecosystem: Environmental > Terrestrial > Soil > Tropical forest > Bulk soil | place: Panama | collected 2016-02-17
CCGCGTCAGGCGCGCCGGCCAGCGTTCCTAATTACCTGATACCGGCAATCATTTCTCTGTTCTGTTGCTTACCACTGGGAATCGTCGGGGTCATCTTTGCCGCCCAGGTAAACGGCAAAGTGGCCGCGGGCGATACGGCCGGTGCGCTCGATTCGTCAAAGAAGGCGAAGATGTTCAGCTTTATCGCGATTGGATTGGGGCTACTGGGAATAATTTGCTACGTGCTATTCGTAGTGATCATGGGTGTGGGCATGGGTCTGGCTGGAAGCACTAGGTAGCTTCTAACACCGGACCGCGAATGTGAGTCTGACCCTGCGCTTTGGAATCATGCACCGGGCTGATCCGTCAGCCCGGTTCTGCGAGCCTGTTGGAGACGTAAACGATGAGCAGATACTGCACAAAATGCGGAGCCGTTAACGACGATACGGCGCAGTATTGTACGAACTGTCAGGCACCGCTCACGCCAGTAGTCGGCGGATATCAGCCGATGCAGTCGGTTAATCCCGGCGCCATGACTGATTGGAAAGCGATGGGAGCCGACAAGAAGATTCCCGCGGGCATTTGTGCGATTCTCGTCGGCTGGCTTGGAGTGCACAAGTTCATTCTTGGTTATACAACCGAGGGAATCGTTCAATTGGTGCTTGGCATAATAAGCTGTGGCATCACAAGCATTATCAGTATCATCGAGGGCATCATTTACCTGACCAAGTCAGACGAAGACTTCGTGAGAACGTACGTGCAGAACAAGAAGGGCTGGTTCTAAACACAGCCACAAAAGGGCACAAAAGGCGCAAAATCAGAAAGATTCTTTTTGTGCATTTTGTGCCTTTTTGTGGCTATGGGTTCCGATCTGATTTACCGGCGCTCGACTGTCGTTGCTATCTGGTCGTTTTTATTGGCCGGAGCGGCTTACCTGTATTGGTTTGAGCCCGGCAGGTCCGGGTTCTTTCCGGTGTGCCTGTTTCGGCTCTGCACCGGCTACACCTGTCCGGGCTGCGGCTCGACTCGCGCGGCGCACCAGATCCTTCACGGACATTTCGTAACGGCTTTCATGCTCAATCCGCTTTTTCTGCTGGCAATTCCTTTCCTGTTGTTTGCCTTTCTTCGTTACAGCGTCATCGTGATGCGTGGTGGCGTGCCGCGGCAGAATGCGCTGCCGGCACGCTACATCTACGCTTTGTTCGTGATCGTGCTTGCGTTTTGGATTTTTCGTAACACGCCGTTCTATCCGTTTGTTTCTTAAACGAGGTTTGAAAAATGCGCACAGTAGTCGTCTGCCTTATATTGCTTGCCTTCGTCTTTTCGAGGCGTGGAAAGATCGCATCTTCGATCTGCGGGTTGACGATAGCCCGCAACCGTTAGTCGAGCTTCGCCGTTTGGTGAGACTGCAACGCGCCTACAATCACATGAACGCGGGTGATCTTGCAGTTGAGAAGAAAGACAACGAAGGAGCACTGCGTGAATACGGAGCCGCCGAGAAACTGGTGCCGGACAGCGCCGAGATGATCTACTGGCATGCAGTCGCGCTGGTGAATATGGGACGCGTTGATGAATCGTTGCCGCTGTTTCGCCGCGTGTTTGCGATGGACCAAAACTGGATCAAGCTGACGCCAAGGCTGCCGAAATCGGGGTTGTTGCCGAATGATCCAAAGCTGATCGAGAAGATCGTTTCCGTCGGGTCCCGAAAAGAATAGTAACGGGCGGCCACGGAGGGCCGCCCCTACAGTTGTCGTCGATCGGGCCATATCTTGAATGCGCCCGATGAGTAACAACTGTAGGGGCGGGCGGCCCTCCGTGGCCGCCCGTCAGAAGTCATAATGGCCCTTGACGACGGAGCGCCTCTGGCCTTATAAAAAGCCATCCACATTAGCCCCGTTCCTCTCGTCCATAGAGATTAGAAATCGAGGACCAAAGCAATGCGCACGCTTACCCCCGGCCAATGGTATCTCATCTTCACCTGCAAACAGTGCAACGAAAAAGAGATTCTCTTCCCGGATCTCTCTCGCGGCCAGGCAAAGATCAAAGCCACTTACGTAGTTGAGTGTTCAAGCTGTTCTTACAAGGGATCGTATGAGGGCGACGACATCGAGCGTTACCAGCATCCTTTAACCCCTGCCACTTGAATCGGTCGCTCGTTGATTGGTTCTTTCAACTACCAAACACAATCCCATGATGAAATAGAAAAAAGTGACTACTTCGGAGTCGCCCCAGTTGTAATGCACTAGGCCGCTCGTGAAGAACCCGAGCGCGCCGCCTAAAGCGCCAATGGCTATTCCGCGCGAAAAGTCGTCAATCACATCACGACGCACGATGCGCCAGAGCATGCGAATGTAAACGCCGAATAAGGTCAGCCATACAACGAGGGCCGGCAGGCCGCGCTCGAGCGCGATCTGCAAGAGGTTCGAGTGCATGTGGCCGATTGGTATCCGGCCGTTATCAAACAAGCCCCACTCGCGCCAGTGACCCTTGATCGAATCGAGTCCGACGCCAAACACGAGATGCCGCGGCTTGCTGATTAACAGTTGAAATCCTTCCTTCCAAACCGTTTCACGCCAACTCGTCGATTGGTCCTGCTTGTCGATGAAGCCGATGCTGCGTTTCTGCTGGAGGACGATGACGCTCGCCAGCACGATTGGTATCGCACACGCGACGACGATCAGAATCGTGCGCCGTGATGAAGTCAACAACAACATCGCGACCGCCGATACTGCAAATCCAATCCACGATGCACGCGTGACTGTCGCCTCCAGTGCGAAAACCAGTCCGATCACGGCAAGCATCAACAAAACCCCCGCCCAGCTTCGTTTGTGCTTGAGTGCCAGAAGGATTCCAAGTGCGAGAGATGCGATTAGTTGCAGCACTTCAGCATACGTGACCCAGTGGTTGTAGAATCCGGTGGCCCGCCAGTCGCGACCACGCGACCAGCCGCTGATGCCCAGTTGGTCCAACGCATTCGTTCCCGGCAGCAACTGTCCACGTGGTACCTCGAGCTCGGGCGTCCATTCCACTCGATAGATCCTGACTTTCGCCATAGGACTTCCCGAAGCGAGCACCGCAGCCAATTCTTCCGGGCTTCCGACTGGCTTTCCGTCGACTTCCCAGATCGTGTCGCCATTAATGATCGGTGTTGGTTGATTGACTGCTCTCGTGCGAAATACGGCTTTCGCAAGCGGACTCGCAGGCGTGACACCCTGAACCTTCACGCCTTTGCCAATCGCTAACTGTCCGGCGGTTAGCAAAACATTGATCATGCAGGATGCGATCAGCGTTAGCGCCAATAGTCGCACTATTCTCAGCGAGCGCACGTTCTGCGAGACGAGGTAGACAATCGTGAACAAGCTGGCGGCCCGCATTTTTCCGATGGACATAATCGGGCTATATGAAAAGATTCCTGAGATACCGCTGAGGATGAAGAAGCCAAGCAGCACATAATCAACTGGCGAGCGAAAGAGTGTTGGTCGCGGATAGATAGCGAACCGCGCGACCCAAAAGACCAGCCCGAACAGCCACGCCGTCTGTGTTGCGGCAATCGAATGAGGGGCGAATACGGCGATGAGAAAGAGGCAGCCAACGATAGCTCGTTCAAGCCAGGTCGAAATCTGCATAGGCGGCATATTAGAATGGCCGTGGTCTACTAATCCATCTCAGCCAGGAATCCCAATGCGCTCCATCCTGTTAATTCTGTCAATCTTGTTAATCCTGTCTAAAACTTTTGCCCAAACATCCACGCCCGCTGATTATGTCAAAGCGGTCCAGGAGGATGCACGCACCAAAGCCGCATTCGATCACATCGATAAATCTCGCGACCCCATCCTGAGCGAGTGGATCGCCATCACCGAGATCAACGCACCATCAAAACAGGAACAGGAACGCGCCAGGTTCATCGAGAGCCTGCTTCGCAAACACAAGCTCGACATTCGTTACGACTCGGCCGGCAATCTCATCGCGACGCGTAAAGGAACCGGCGGTGGGCCGGTCACCGTGTTTGATGCCCACATGGACACAGTCTTTCAACCCGGTCTGAAGATCAAGGCCACTGTTCGCGATGGGCGCGTCTATGCACCCGGTATCGGCGATGATACGCGCAACATCGAAGCCCTGCTCGCAACCCTCCGTGCCCTCGACGCCGCGAAGATCAAAACCAAAGGCGACCTCGTGTTTGTATTCACGACTGACGAAGAAGCCGGAATGTCAGGCGCGAAGCAGTATACGAAAGATAACAAAGGCAAAGTCGACTACTACGTCGCGCTTGACGGTGGTTACGAAGGGTTCACCTACGCCGGCATCGGGATCAACTGGTATCGCCATCACTTTATCGGACCAGGCGGTCACACTCGTTCGCGCACGCCGCCTTATTCCGCTACGTTGCCACTGGCACGAGCAATTGCACGTATCTACGAGTTGAAGGTTCCAACGAGTCCCTCGTCAAATCTCAATATCGGCATGCTTGGTGGATCGGAAGTGCCGAACGCGAAAGCTGCCGACGCGTGGTTTACAGTGGATCTGCGTTCGACAGACAACGAAGTCATCGCCGACCTGGAGAAGAAGATCGCGACGATCCTCGATGAAGAAGCGAAACATGCGGGAATGACTGTGAAAACTGATGTGATCTCCTCATCGCCTGCGGCGGTACTGCCGGGAAATCGCGACTCGAACCTGGTGAAGATCGCGGAGGCAGTGCATCGCGCGATGGGATTTGATCCACCGATTGGAAATGCGGGATCGAATAACTCGAGCGCCGCGCTGTTGCAGGGAATCACCTCGATCTCGACCGGCGCCGGACCATGCAATGATGCCCACGCCCTTACCGAGAACTGCGAGATAGAACCGCTCTATAAAGGAATCAAAAAGATTCTGCTGTTGGAAGTCGCCCTCGCGGGCCTCTCGCAATAGAGTTAGTTAGAGGATCAGTGTCCCTGACCACCCATCATGACGAAGCCGGTGCGGAGGATGATCTTCAGATCAAGTAACAACGACCAGTTCTCGATGTAAAAGAGATCGAGCCGCACCATCTCTTCAAACGGCAACCGGTTCCGTCCGGAAACTTGCCAGAGTCCTGTCAGCCCAGGCTTCATGTCGAGACGCTTGCGATGCCAGAGCTCATACGCTTCCACTTCGTAAGGAATCGGCGGGCGAGGTCCAACGAGACTCATATCACCCAAAAGAACGTTCAATAGCTGCGGCACTTCATCCAGACTCGTTCGTCGCAACACTTTTCCGATTCGTGTGATACGCGGATCAGCAAGTAGCTTGTAAGCCGGCTTCTGTTCATCCCCGACGTTCGCCTCCGCGCGCCCCGCAATAAAAGCCTTTTGATACTCACGATGGAGCTCCGAATCCGCTCCGGCCTGCATCGTGCGAAACTTGTAGAGCAGAAAGAGCCGGCCATCCATTCCGACACGCTCCTGCGTGTAGAAGACCGCGCCTTTTGAATCCAGTTTGATGAGCAGCGCAATCAGGAGCCACAGTGGAAAGAGAAGTGCAATCGTGAGCGCCGAAAAGACTATGTCGAAAGTGCGTTTTAAGAGGCGCGCGCCGTTGGAAAGCGGTTCGCGAAAGAGACGGATCATCGGCAACACGCCGATTTGATCGATCTCTGTCTTGCGTGGCAGGCAATTGAACAGACTGGGCGCGATGCGAAACTCGACTCCGCGCCGGCGTCCGCAGCGCATCATCACTTCAAACAACGCATCCGCGTTGACGTCAGCATCAGCAATGATTACCTCATTCGCGCCCGAGTCGCGAATTAGTTCGGGCAACGATTCCAGCGTGCCGATTACAGGAACGCCTTCGTAACTTAACTTCCCGTCAAGCGCCCTGGTATCGACCACGCCGATGACGCGATAGCCAAGTGCGGATCGCTCACGCATCTCTCTAATGAACAACGACGCTTCCGGACCGCGCCCGACAACCAGCGTGGGGATCAAATTGATCTGACGGCTGCGCACAAACGTCTGCACTGCGCGCATGAAGAACCGCAGCGCCCCGACAATGACGAGGACGAAAAGAAAGTCAGCAACAAAAACTCCGCGCGCGTATGAAAAGGCGCGAAATTCAAAACCACCGCGATACAGAAACGCCGCAGCGACAATCAGCAAAGAACCGATTGCCGTGGCTTTAAAGATACGAATGCTGTCGTCAACGAACGAAAACTCACCACGAACGCGGTAGAGATTGCAGTAACGAAAACTCAGCAGGCGAATACAAACGACAAACACTAACAGCGCGCCGTACGGTGCGAAGCGATTGCTCCACGCGAAGCCGCCGGATGGCGTGAATACCGAAACATCTTCGCGCACATAGAAGGCGAGCATGAAAGAGATGGCGGCGGCGAGAGCGTCGGCGATAACGAGTCCGACTTTAACCGCGGGCACGATCCAACGCGGCGCGCGTCCGGGAACACGCACCGCGCTTGGGTCGATCATTGATTGTCGCATTCGTTCAGCCACAAAAAGGCACAAAAGTCACAAAACTGATTTTTGTGATTTTTGTGCTTCTTTGTGGCAACTTCTCACTCAAATATGAGCCGTACAACTTCATCAATAACCTCAACCGCCCGGCGAGGCTTTGTTATCTGCTTCTTTTCAAGCGAAAGGTTTTGCAGATCCGTGATGCTCGAGATTCGTCGCAATCTGCCTTCCTTCACTAATTCCTCATCAACCGCCGCCCAACGGCCGGCATAAATGCTCGCGGCAGGAACTCCGAGCGCCGCGGCTTCGCGATTGATCGTTCCGCCGGCGCTAATCACCAGATCGCTCGCGGCGATCAGGTTCGCGCCATCCAACGGCTTTGCAGGCGCGATCAGACCTGTCATCGCCGAATACTTCGTGCGCTGAGCTTCGTTTCGCGGCAGCAGTATCACCTGAACGTTCTCTTTCGCAAGCAACATGCTCAACGCTTCATCAAACAACGTGTTCTCAAACCGGTGATACAAAGCATCGTGCGCCGGCGGCCGCATCAGGACCAACGTATTATCCGGGTTGACACCAAGCTCACACAACTGCGCACCAAACAATGACTCAGGCTGGAACTCAGCCAGGTAAACATCCTCCTTCGTGCCGTGATACCGTCGCACTTTGCCCACCGCGGCGCCATAAGCTCGCAGACGCTCCGCAGGAAAACTTGCGGGAACGATGATCCGCGAAGCAAGTCGAAACGCGAGATGGTTCGCGGGTTGATGTTCGTAATCCATCAGCGTGACGACTTTGATTCCCACCACACGCGCTGCCAGGATTTGTGAGTAAGAGTTGTGACTGATTGCGAGATCAAACTTGCGATTGCGCGCCCACCGGGAAAGGGCCCAGGCACGAGCCGCTAGTCCTCCCGCCTTCGCCGGCACAGCGCGTCCGCTATGAGCGCCGACCACGTGCGCAGCAAATCCCGCCGCCTGTGCGAGTGGAACCGTTTCTGCAAACTCACGCGCAGTGGTTTCGATCTGGTGTCCTTGATCTATAAACCTGCCAGCCAGTGCTTTGAAAAACGGGACGTGAGGAGAGTTTGCCAGATCGATCCAGAGACGCATTTGGTCACCACTGGATTTCGATCAGTCTGCCGCGATCGTGGAGTGAAGTTTCGGCTGCCTCGATCATGTTGATCATACGCAGCCCCGCGAGCCCATCCGTCTCAGGCTGCCTGTTGTGCTCAATGCAGTCGATGAAATGAAGTGTTTCGGTCTGAAGTGCTTCCGTGTTGTCGAGTCGTGGCGCCCACATGTCACCCGAGCGATAACTCACCAGCATTTTGTAAACGTCTTCGGGGCGACCGGGCGTGATGTTGATGCCCTTATCGTAGACTTTCAATTTCTCGCTCGGGTCGAGATCGTCGTAAAGAATCATCTTGTCACTGCCGCCGATCAACGTGTGACGCACCTTCACGGGCGTTAACCAGTTGACGTGCACGTGCGCAATCTGAGCGCTCGAGAAAAAGAGCGTGATGTATGCGACGTTTTCCGGCTGGCCGGGCACGTGACTGATCCCGGTTGCGGAGATCGCTATAGGCTTCGCCGGAAGAACGTAATCCATGATCGAGAGATCGTGAATGGCGAGATCCCAGATGACGTTAACATCGTGCTGAAAGAGACCGAGATTAACGCGCACGGCATCGTAGTAATAGATCTCGCCCAGTTGGCCTGACGAGATCAGCTCGCGGATCTTGCGTACCGCATCTGTGTAGACAAACGTGTGGTCCACCAGTAGCACGAGTTTGCGCGCGGCAGCTTCGTCGACGAGTTTCCGCGCCTCATCGGATCTCGCTGCCAGTGGTTTTTCAACGAGCACATGTTTGCCTGCCTTCAATGCCGCCAGGGCTAAGCCGAAGTGAGAGGAGACGGGCGTCGCAATCACGACGGCATCGATTTGCGGATCGTTGATTAGCTCTGACGAATCAGTGCACGTCTTCAGTGCTGGATACAGCTTGCCCAAAGATGACAGGCGCTCTTCGCGCAGATCGCAAACGCTCGTCACCGCCGAACCGGGCGCGGCCATGAAGTTTCGCACCAGATTCGGTCCCCAGTACCCGTAACCGATTACACCAACTCTGATCATCTCTTTTGACGAGCGTCTCCAATCACGCGCGCGGGCACGCCGGCGACGACCGCAAAATCGGGAACGTCTTTTGTGACAACCGCACCGGCGCCAATTAACGCGCCTTCACCAATCGTCACGCCCGCGATTATTGTTGCATTACTACCGATGCTCGCGCGTCTCTTCACAGTTGTTTCAACTACTTTCCAATCAGCTTCAGTTTGCAGCAGCCCCGCTTCATTAACGGCGTGCGGGTAGATGTCGTTTGTGAACATCACGCCGTGACCAATGAAGCATTCGTCTTCGATAACTACTCCTTCACAAACGAAAGTGTGTGAAGAGATCTTACAACGCGCGCCAACGCTCGCATTCTTCTGGATCTCGACGAACGCGCCAATCCTGGTTTCGGCGCCGACCGAACACCCATAGAGGTTGACGAGATCCGGTTGGAAGATCCGGACGCCAGGTCCGAGTTTTACGTCCCCTGCGATCGGCATTAGTCAGTTCAGTTCTTCAAGCAAACGCGCCAGCGCATAGAGCATCCACGCCTGGGTCCAGCGCATGTATGGTTTGCGCACTGTATAGAAACGTCGTCGTTGATAATAAAAGAAACCGCGCTTGTCGCGCAGGTTTTCAATCGTCCAGGAGGCAATATTCTGCGCCAGGTTCAATGCTTCGTAGTCGAGCTCACGACACTCCACAAACGTGACAATCGCACTGGCAGCAGCATGTGCATCTGCCGGATAAGGGTCGTCATCGTAGTATTTCGGCCAACCCTCCGCAAGAAAGAAGTTGTTTTTCCAGAATTGATAACCGCGCTCCAGGGCTGGTTGAAATTCTTGTCTTGATGAAGTGGCGTCGGTGATCCGTTTCAGTGAAAGAAGGACATAGGCAGTGTGGAAGTTATCGACCCACGCTTGTTTCGGATCAGTGCCGTAGAACCACGAACCGTCTGAACGTTGGTTGTTGATTACGTAACGCGCTGCGCGCTCGGACACTTCAATCAGCCTCTTCTCGCCAGTCAGCTTTCCAACGCTCGCGAGCACTTCCGCGGCAAGCAGGCTGGCGTTAAAGATGCGCGTATCAGTCTCGGGTGCGTAGCTAAAACAAACCTCAGTTTCATTATCGACTGTCCGGGGCAAATCTCTGAATATGAACTCACAAACACTGCGACACTCATCCTGTAAATCTTGTTCTAAATCTTGTAAATCCTGTCTAACTTCAATCAATGCTCGCACGGCAAATGCGGTCGGCACAATCGTCGGCGTATTCCTCGCCGCAAAGAAGTTCCGACTCTGCCAGTCGAAGTTATACCCCCAACACGCGCCACTGTATCCCTCAATCTTCATCGCTAACAGTCCTGACAAAAACTCCCGAACCTGCGCTTCAGCTTCTTTCGTCCTCAACCGGCGATAATTCGCGATCTGCGCAAGAGTAAACAGCGCGATCCCTTTAGCGTTCCGCTCCGCGGGAACACGTGCGAGCGCGCGCACATCAGCAGGAGACCGCTTAACGAGTTGAGTCCAGATGAGTCTTGCGTTGCGTGATTGGGCGAGAGGCGTCGCTTGAAAAAGACGACTGTTCAATGCGTCGAAAGGATCGTGTCCGGCGAAATCCCGTTCCTGACACCACGAGAAGAGTTGATCATAGGCAGCCTGAAAAAGATCACTCATTATTAGACAGGATTGACAGGATTTTACAGGATTTACAGGACTGTAATGTAAATCCTCATGATCACATGATTCTGTCGCCAACAGAGGTCTCGATGCGCCGCGGTGTTTCAACAAAGCTCTCGTGCCAGAGTTCGAACATCAACAACGTCCAAAGTAACTTGCGATGATTCGCAACACCGCGCTCGTGTTCGTCCTGCAAACGCGCAACGTAGCTCGGATTGAAAACGCCGGCGTGGCGAACGCGCTCGGGCGACAAAAGGTCTCGCGCCAGCGGTCTCAGCTTCTCCTTCAGCCATTCCGCCACGGGCACTCCAAATCCCTTCTTCCCGCGGCGCGTCACAAACGGTGGCAACATTTCCTTGACCGCCTTCTTCAGAATGTATTTCGTTTTGTGACCGCGTAGTTTGTAGTTGCAAGGCAATGATGCAGCAAACTCCGCTACGCGCGGATCGAGAAACGGCGCCCGCACTTCAAGTGATACGGCCATGCTCGCGCGATCGACTTTCGTTAGTATGTCTTCGGCGAGATAGAGACGCGTATCAACGCTCTGCATGCGCGTGACCGGATCGTTGCTGTCACACTCTTCCGCGAACTGTCGCGCCTGTGCGTAAATGTCGCCGCCGGTAGCCGCGAGTGCTTCGGGTGTCAACAGTTCCGTCTGCTCCTCAGGCGTGAATGATCCAAACCAAATGTGATGACGCGCGACCGTGTCGTACTTCGCGCCGGTCACGAATCGCAGCGCCTTGTAGTCAAAAGAGAGGTTCTTTGTCTTTACGGGCAGCAAGCGCACCAG